>ENA-OQIM01000329-OQIM01000329.1-human-gut-metagenome-genome-assembly--contig:-NODE-329-length-17618-cov-1.570522_pt1 | contig 17618 bp, 27 predicted proteins | sample MGYA00242579_ERZ504744 | MGnify/ENA primary metagenome ERZ504744 (study PRJEB26092, sample SAMD00036441) | human gut metagenome | host: Homo sapiens | study: EMG produced TPA metagenomics assembly of...
CTGCTGACCACCGAGCAGGGCATCGCCATCAACGAAAAGGGTCAGGCTCTGGACACCAACAACCAGCCCATGGAGGGTCTGTACATCACCGGTGATATGTCCGGCAGCTTCTTTGCCAACAACTATCCCTGCCTGATGGCCGGTGTGGCTATGGGTCGTACCCTGACCTACGCCATGAAGGCTGTCAAGCAGATGGCCGGTCTGGAGAATGCCTGATAAAGCGCAGTTCTCCGACATACTCTAAGCGTTTCTTCTTTTCTTCTTTTTCATGTGAAGAGGGGCAGCCCGATTTGGGGCTGCCCCTCTTTTGCGTTTTTGCCCCGCACACCCTCTACACAAATGCCCGCGATTGTGCTATGATAAGCGTGAAACCGGGCAGTTCATTCCCGCCCGGTCACAAGATCGAGGTGTTTGTACAAATGTCGGATATTCTGGATACCTTACGGCAGGAAGGGGTGGACCCCGCCCTGCTTACGGCGGTGCAGGAATACCGCGCCGCCCATCCGCTCAGCGAGGTGCTGCGCCCGCGCATCCCCGCCCCTGCCTTTACCTACTACGGCAAAGAGGTGTGGGAGCAGGCGCTGGCGGCCATCCTCTGCGGCGAAAACCTGCTGCTGGCCGGCGGCAAGGCCACCGGCAAAAACGTGCTGGCAGAAAACCTTGCCGCCGCCTTTGGCCGCCCCGCATGGGACATCTCTTTTCATGTAAACATGGATGCCGCCTCCCTGATCGGCATGGATACCTTTGCGGGCGGCAGGTGGTGTTCCGTCCCGGGCCGGTGTACCGCTGCGCACAGTGCGGCGGCTTTGGCGTGCTGGACGAGATCAACATGGCCAAAAACGAGGCGCTGGCGGTGCTGCACGCGGTGCTGGACTTCCGCCGCGCCATCGACGTACCCGGTTACGACCGCATCCCGCTGGCCGAGGAGACCCGCTTTATTGCCACCATGAACTACGGCTACGCGGGCACCCGGGAGCTGAACGAGGCGCTTACCTCCCGCTTTGCAGTGGTGCAGATGCCCACCATCACCCAAGATAATCTGGAAAAGCTGCTGCGGGCGCAGTTCCCGGATCTTTCGGCAAAATATGTGCACCAGTTTGCACTGCTGTTTCTGGACCTGCAGAAAAAATGCGACAGTGCCGAGATTTCCACCAAAGCGCTGGATCTGCGCGGTATGCTGGACGCGCTGCGGCTGATTCGGCGGGGCATCCCGGCCGGGGCGGCGCTGGATATGGGCATCACCAACAAGGCCTTTGACTCCTACGAGCAGGGGCTGATCCGGGACGTGATCGCCGCGCGCATCCCGGCCAAGCTGGATGCCGGAAAGCTGTTTGCCTGATGGACGCCCAAAGCTACACCGCGCAGGAGCGGCGTGCGGCCAATCAGGTCTGGGCCGCTGCCGGAGCCTACGGCTTTGAGCCGCTGTTTCTGGCCCGCAACACGGACGGCACCATTGATTTTTACATGAACTGCATCGTAGGGCTGGTGCATAAATACTACGGTGATGCGCTGATCCGGGACATTTTTTCTGCTTGGGAGGGCGATGTGCGCCAGCCCATGCTGGACGACATGGCGTGGCTGTACTTAGAAAACGCAGCTACCGGCTGGAGCTGCCCCGCCGCCCGGTGCTGGAGGCGCTGCGGTTTGCCCACGCGGACTACTTTTTGCCATCCAGTATAAGCTTTCGCGGCAGGAGTGGATGGCGAAAAACCAGCTGGTGTACACCATGCAGGCTGCGCGCTGGCGCAAAGTTCTGGGACGCACTGCCCCGGTCATGACCCTTACGAGAGCAGCCTTGCTGCCGCGCTGGAGCCGGAGGCCGTACCGGAACCAGCACAGCTCAAAAACGACCTGCTGGCGCTGTTTGCAAAGTTCGCCCTGTTTGACGGCAAGGTATGCCAGAAGCCCGCGCTGCACCTGCGGCTGCAAGGCTTCTGGCAAAGCTTGCCACCAAAGCCATGCCCACCCAGATGATCAAAACCGACCGGGTGACAGTGGAACATTCCGGTGCGGTGGATGCCACAGGCAGCGGCTGGCGGTGAACAAGCGCCGGGCAAACATCACCCTGAAGCAACGCGCCGCACAGGATCGTGCCTACATCGAAAGCTGCTTCGGGCGCTGCTTCTACCGCCGGAGCAGCTGCGCAAGGCCGAGCAGGAGCTGTGCACCGGAGTGCATCTGGCTGTCACTTGTGGTTCAGCGCCGGTGTACCCAGCCCGGCGCAGGCACCCACCCCGGAAGCGCGGCAGCTGGCACAGCAGGCCGAATTGCAGGCCGAACGCAACCGCGCCTACTATGCAAAAAATCAGGAGCTGCACCGCAGCGTGGTGCTGCGCCTTACTGAGCAGATCCGCAACTGTATTCTGGTGCATCAGCAGCCCGACCAGCGGGTGGCACGCAGCGGCAACCTGTGCGCCGGGCGGGTGTGGCGCGCCCCTTACCTGAACGATAGCCGGGTGTTTTTGTGCCCGGAGGAGGAAAACTGCCCTGCCTTTACGGTAGATCTGCTGCTGGACGCCTCCGCCTCCCGCCTGCACTGTCAAGAGGTGATCGCGGCGCAGGGTGTCATTCTGGCCGAAAGCTTGGCCAACTGCGGCATTCCGGTGCGAGTAAGCGCCTTTAGCAGCCTGCGGGGCTACACGGTACTGCGGGTGCTGAAAGGCTTTGCGGACAAGAACCGGCAGAACATCTTCCGGTACTTCGCCTCAGGCTGGAACCGGGACGGTCTGGCACTGCGAGCTGCGGGCGATCTGATCCGGTATGCCCCCGGCCCCGCCCCGCGCCACCTGATGATCCTGCTGACCGATGCCAGCCCCAACGACAGCCGCCGCATTCCGCCCACAGCAGAGAACCCGGCTGGGCTGCGCCTACGAGGACGCCGCTGGTGTTACCGATACCGCCGCGCAGGTGCGCACCTTGCAGCGGCAGGGCGTGCGGGTGTCTGCCGTTTTTATGGGCGAGGACAGCAGCGCCGGTGCCGCCACGCAGATCTACGGCAAAATATGGCGCGCATCCGCGGCATGGATCAGCTTGCCCGCGCTGCCGGGCGATTGATCCAGAACGAGATCCGGGAGCTTGGCGATTGAAGAAATATAAAATGACCCCTGTGGGAGCAACTTCTGCCTTAGCCGGCATCTCCCGCAGGGTCATTTTTCACAACCGCTTATCATAAAGCACAACCATGCTTTGAACTTTTGTTTGCTCTATGCCATAAGCTTTTGCAAAATTTTGTCGTTTCGAAGAAACTTGCAGTTGTTTTTTCCTCAAAAGTATGCTATACTACGTTCAGAGAAGTTTTATACAGCCTGTCGGTCCGATCACCCGGCTGGTTCTTTTACAACGTTTCGCTGTTTGCTTTTTAGGAAGGAGATCAATCATGGACGCTTCCCGTTATTTTGACGCCATGCACAACGCCATGTCCACCCTGCACGCCGGTGCACAGCTGCTGCTCACCATCCGTTTGCAGGACACCTGCGGTAACGATGCCTATCTTGAAGTAAAACAGCTGCCCGGGGAGCAGAGCGCCCTTGTGTGCTACTCCACCATGGGGCGGCGCTGCCTGAATTTTCAGCTGTTCCGCAAGGCTGGCAGCTGTGCCACAATGCCGATGGGCAGCTGACCGGACGTTTTCCGTCCAGTGCCGACAGCTGCTCAGCCAGACCGACTTCCGCGCCTACTGCCGGGAGGATCGGCTGGATGCCGCCCGCACCCAGCGCCTTGTGGAGGAACTGGGGCAGCGCGCCGGCACGAACTATGTTGGTGTCATCCCGCAGAATGCCCGCACCGGCGCACAGATCACAGTCGAAAGCCACCTCGGCCGCGGCGCACGCTGGAGTTACTGGAGTCAGGACGTTTCCCCCTGCCTGCCGCTGGCCGCAATTTTGTACTGGCTGGCTGATTTTCTGGCCGGAAACGAGCGCCGTGCGTTGCAGTCTGACCCGCAGGCCGCCGCACTGGCTGCACAGTGGCTGGCAAAGGACACCGCTGTGTTCTTTTGCCCCTCACCTGCCCTGACGGTATCCTCTGCGACCGGTCATAGTGCCCCTGCTGCACGGCGCACCCGCCCCGCGCCGGTGCCTGCCGCACGCAGCAAGAGCTGGCAGAGCGTTCTTGCTGCCATGGCTGCCGTGTAAGCAAGACATCGTTATTTCAGCATGGTTTACATAAAAAGACGAGTGCATCGCAAAACCGTGCACTCGCCTTTTTTTCTTATTATCAAACAGCAAAAAAGCACCCCGCCAGCCGTTTCCGGTCAGCGGGGTGCTTAGTGCTTAAAGGTTACGGTTCAGCTTACGCTGCACGGCACACAGAGGAGATCACTCCTCGATGTAGCCGTACTGGAAGTACCAGTAGCCGTAGGGGCTGTGCCAGGTGCCCTTCAGAGAGGAGCTCTGCAGCCAGTAGTCGTTGTAGTAAGCGATGGGCAGGCAGCCGGTATCCTCCATGAGGATGTCCTCAGCCTTGTGCAGCTGTGCAAAGTGCTCGGAGACATCAGCACGCGGGAAGCCTCGATAGCAGCATCGAACTCGGGGTTGGAGTACTTGCCATCATTGTTGCCGTTGCCGGAGCAGAACAGATCCAGCATGTTGGAGGGATCATTGTAGTCCATGACCCAGCCGTTACGGGCAACATCGTACTCGCCTGCACGACGAGCGGCGGTGAAGGAAGACCACTCCATCTTGCTGATGGTCAGGGTGATGCCCAGATCGCCCCAAGCCTGCTGCAGGTACTCTGCCAGAGGCACATGGTAGCCGGCATCGTTGCAGCTGTACTCGATGGTGGGGTAGCCCTCGCCGTTAGGATAGCCAGCCTCAGCCAGCAGCTTCTTAGCCTCGGCCAGGTTTGCCTCGTAGTCGGCAGAGATGTAGGGAGCATTGCCGTTGTCGTGGAAGTAACCGTTCTCGTCCACGATGCCAGGGCCAACGATGCTGTCGGCGGTGGAGTAGGTGCCTGCATGATGGTGTTGGCAACATAGTCGCGGTCGATAGCCAGGCTCAGAGCCTTACGGACCTTGGCATCCTTGAAGGCATCGCGCTTCAGGTTCAGGCTGACGTAGTAGGTGCCCAGAATGGTGTCAACGTAGAAGTCGCCGCCGTCCTCTGCCTTGGTCAGGCTGGGGATCTCATCGGTGGGCACGTCCTTGATCAGGACAGCCTCGCCGCTGTTGTAAGCAGCGAAGGAAGCGGAAGAGTCCTCCAGCAGCAGCAGGGTGATGCTGTCGGAAACGATCTTGGAGTTATCCCAGCCGCCGACATAGTTGGGGTTCTTGGTCAGGACGATACGCTCGGAGGGGGTCCACTCAGTGATCATATAAGGGCCGTTGCACACATAGGTGTCGGGAGAGGTGCACCATGCATCGCCATTGGCTCAACGGTAGCCTTCTGCACGGCTCATAGCAGCAAAGGCAGCGATCTTATCAAAGTAAGAGCAGGGATAGCCCAGAACAATGGTCAGGGTCTTGCCGTCATCGCTTGCCTTCACGTTCAGAGCATCGAGATTGGGCTCCACGGTGGGGTTGCCGTCTGCATCGGGGAAGCCGGCAGCTTCTTCAAAGCCGTCGATCATGCCCAGCAGGTCTCTGCGTAGGGGGCAGCGGTATCGGGGTCAGCCATACGCTTGAAGCTGTACTCGAAGTCCTTGGCGTTCAGCTCGCTGCCGTCGCTCCACTTCAGGCCGTCACGCATGGTGAAGGTCCAGGTCAGACCGTCCTCGCTGGTGGTCCAGCTCTCAGCCTGACCGGGAACAGTCTCGTTGTTCTCGTTGATGATCAGCAGGGTCTCGAAGACGGTGATGATGGTGTTGCCGCCATCCACAGCGCTGTTCAGAGCGGGGTCCAGAGTCTCGGGGTTAGAACCATACTGGACGGTGAAGCCAGCGGTGTTGATGCTGCCGGTGGAAGAACCAGCAGAAGAAGCATTACCGGAGGCTGCGGTAGAACCGGACTTGCTGCCGCCACAGGCTGCCAGACCCAAAGCAGCGGCACCCACGCCTGCAACCTTGAGGAAATTACGACGAGAAATGCGTTTCATAATAATATCCTTCCCTTATATCAAATTTTGAGTGTGCCAGGTTCCCCCAGCCGCCTCTATATTCGATCCGGTGCAAATGTACACCGGAGGAACACGAATGATTATAATGCGTTCTCATGCCGTTACAAGTCCAAAACCCGGACTGTAACCATTTTGTGACAACATTTCAGCGCTAAGTTGAATCGTTTTCACCTTTTACTGGTGTGAAGTGTTCTCACTTCACGCGGTCAAGGTGATGGCAGGCTGCCCAGTGGCCGGTGGAGACCTCCTTGAACTCGGGCACCTCGTTGGCACACTGTTCGTCTGCATAGGGGCAGCGGGTGCGGAAACGGCAGCCGGACGGCGGGTTCAGGGGGCTGGGCACATCGCCCTGCAGCACGATACGCTTGGACTGGCGGGCCGTAATGGGGTCTGCCACCGGAATTGCAGAGATCAGGCTGCGGGTGTAGGGGTGGATGCTGTGAGTGATCAGCTCGTAGCTGTCGGCCAGCTCTACCATCTTGCCCAGATACATGACGCCGATGCGGTTGGAGATGTGCTTGACAACGCTCAGGTCATGGGCGATGAACAGGTAGGTCAGACCCATCTCCTGCTGCAGATCCTCGAACATATTGACGACCTGTGCCTGAATGGAAACGTCCAGTGCGGAAACAGGCTCGTCACAAACGATGAACTCGGGGTTCACAGCCAGTGCACGGGCAATGCCCACGCGCTGACGCTGACCGCCGGAGAACTCGTGGCAGTAGCGGTTTGCGTGCTCGCTGTTCAGGCCAACGCGCTCCAGCAGAGCGATGATCTTATCGTGGCGGTCCTTTTCATTCTCGGCCAGATGATGGATATCAATGCCCTCGCCCACGATGTCGCCAATGGTCATACGGGGATCCAGACTTGCGTAGGGATCCTGAAAAACGATCTGCATCCGGCGGCGATAGGGCAGCATATCCACTGCGATCTTGTTTTCCTTATCAAACAGCAGGTTGCCGTCATAGTAGATCTTGCCGCCGGTAGGCTCGTACAGGCGCAGCAGGGTGCGGCCGGTAGTGGTCTTGCCACAGCCGGACTCGCCCACCAGACCAAGGGTCTCGCCCTTGCGGATGGCAAAGCTTACGTCATCCACAGCCTGAACGTACTTGCGGTTCTTGCCCACACCGCCGGCGGGGAAATACTGCTGCAGGTGCTGGACTTCAACCAGCGTCTTGTGTTCACTCATTCTGCCTTTTCCCCTTTCTCAAATGCAGCCTTCTGCTGCAGCCAGCAGTAGGTATAGTGGGTATCGCTGAGCTCGGTGCGCGGGGGCATCTTGCTCAGACAGATCTTCATGCAGTTCTTGCAGCGGGGCGCAAAGGGGCAGCCGGCCGCGGATTCAGCAGATCCACAGGGGTACCCTCGATGGGCACAAGGCGCTCGTGCTCTGCGGTGTTCAGCTTGGGGATGGAGTTGATCAGACCTTGGTGTACTCGTGACCCGGCTGGTAGAAGATCTCGTCGGTGGTGCCGTACTCCACAATGTGGCCGGCGTACATGACGGCAATCTTCTCGCACATGGAAGCCACAACGCCAGATCGTGGGTTATCATGATGATGCTCATACCCAGCTTCTTGCGCAGATCCTGCATCAGCTCAAGGATCTGTGCTGAATGGTCACGTCCAGTGCGGTGGTGGGCTCGTCAGCGATCAGCAGCTTAGGCTCGCAGGCCAGTGCAATGGCGATCATCACACGCTGGCGCATACCGCCGGACAGCTCGTGGGGGTACTGCTTCAGGCGCTTTTCAGGCTCGTTGATGCCAACCAGCTCCAGCAGCTCCTTGGCGCGTGCCCATGCCTCCTGCTTGTTCTTATCAGTGTGCAGGCGGATGACCTCCACGATCTGGTTGCCGATGGTGTACACCGGGTTCAGGCTGGTCATGGGGTCCTGGAAGATGATGGAGACCTCGTTGCCGCGGATCTTGCGGAAGTCCTTCTCCTTCATGTTCTCGATCTCGTGGCCGTTGAACCACACCTTGCCGCCCACCAGCTTGCCGGGGTAAGCGGTCAGGCCCATAACGGAGTAGGCGGTGACCGACTTACCGGAGCCGGACTCGCCCACAACGCCCAGAACATCGCCCTGATTCATGGTAAAGGAAACGCCGTTCAGTGCCTTTACTTCGCCCGCAGGGGTGAAGAAAGAAAGGCGTTCATCTTTGATATCAAGAATTTTCTCGCTCATTTCTGTTCACCTCATCAATTCTTCAGCTTCGGTCAAAGGCATCGCGCAGGCCATCGCCGAACAGGTTGAACACAAGGATCATCACGCTGATCATCAGTGCGGGGGCGATCAGCAGATGGGGGTAGGTGTTCATGCCCTTGACGGCATCGGTAGCCAGAGAGCCCAGAGAAGGCAACGGGGCTGCAACACCCAGACCGATGAAGCTCAGGTAGCTCTCGGTGAAGATGGAAGCGGGGATCTGCAGGGTGGTGGTAAGCGATCAGGGTACCAATGCAGTTGGTGAGCAGGTGCTTTTTGATGATACGGCCGCTGGAAGCGCCAGTGCGCGGGCAGCGGTAACGTACTCGCTCTCCTTCAGGATCAGGATCTGGCTGCGGACGATACGCGCCATGCCGACCCAGTACAGCAGAGCAAAGATGATGAAGATGGAGATCATATTGGGGCCAAGGGTCGTGCATCCACTTGAAGCCAGGCTTGGTAGCCAGTGCATCCAGCGGATCCTTCAGAGCCATGCCCAGCAGGATGATCAGCAGAATATCCGGGATGGTGTACAGAATATCCGTGATACGCATCATGATATTGTCCACCCAGCCGCCGGCGAAGGCGGAAACTGCGCCGTAGGTAGCGCCGATGATCAGCACCAGCACAGAGGCGATCAGACCGACAGACAGGCTGACGCGGGTGCCATCATGATACGCACCGCAAAGTCACGGCCCATACGGTCGGTACCCAGAATGTGCGGGAACACCTTTTCGCCGGCATCGATGCGGGCCTGCTCGGAGGCAGAGTACTCGAACGGTGCCAGATTATTGCTGCCCTTCACCTGCTCCGAGTAGCTGTAGGGCCACACGGCGGGCAGAAGGTAGGCAAAGATGGCAATGGCAATGATGAACACAAAGCTGACCATGGCGATCTTGTTCTTCTTCAGGCGGCGGATACCGTCCTTCCAGAAGTTGACGCTCTCGCGCATGACCACCAGACTCTGCTTTTCTTCATTGCTGGCGGGCAGAAAATCCTCCGCATTGAGCTGCAGGCTGAGCGGATTCTTTTTAATGTTTTCCATGAAAATCGCTCCTCTCTTACTTCAGCTTGATGCGCGGGTCAATGATCTTATAAAGGATATCCACGATCACGTTTGCAATGATGACCATGCTGGACAGCAGAATGGTGGTGCCCATGATCATGGTGTAGTCACGGTTGGTGATGGCAGACACGAAGTCGCGGCCCAGACCGGGCACGGAGAAGATCTTTTCCACCACGAAGGAACCGGTCATCAGGCCGGCCAGCATGGGGCCAACGTAGGTGATGACAGGCAGGATGGCGTTGCGCAGTGCATGCTTGAACAGGATCATGAACTGGGACACGCCCTTTGCGCGGGCAGTGCGCATATAGTCCTGACCCATGACGTCCAGCAGGCTGGAGCGCATCAGACGGGTGATATATGCCGAGGGGTAGATGGCCAGTGCGGTGACCGGCATGATATAGGCGGCTGCGCTGTTCAGGCCAACCGTAGGCAGCACCTTCATGTTCATACCAAACTGGTATAGCAGCAGCACGCTGGAGATAAAGCTGGGGATCGCGATGCCGCAGGTTGCAAACACGATAATAATGTTATCCAGCCACTTGCCGCGGTTATAAGCGGAAATGCAGCCCAGCGGGATGCCCACGCACAGAGCCACCACCACTGCAATGCCTGCCAGACGGCAGGATACCGGCAGCTTACTGGCGATGATCTGGTTCACGGTACGGCCGCGCTGACGCAGGCTCAGACCCAGATCGCCGTGCAAAAGGCCCTTCATGTAGTTGACGTACTGCACACCCAGCGGCTTATCCAGCCATACTTTTCGGCCAGAGCCTGCTGAGCAGCGGCACTGATGGACTTTTCTGCCACGAACGGGCCACCGGGGACCAGGTTCATGACAAAAAAGGTAACCGTAGCCACAATGAAGATACTGAAGATACCCATTGCGACACGCTTGATGATGTACTTTGCCATCGTTTGATGCCACTCCAATCCTATCAATGAATTACTGTTTTTGCTCTCAGGCCGAGCCACACTTTCCCGCAGTCCGCCAGCCTCACACATAGCGGACGTCTGTCCTTGGCACGTGGACAGAAAAGCGAATAATAAAACGATGGCATCTTGCGGTTGCATAAACACCATCGTCCATACCCGAGAAACACTCTATCTATTATAAGGATAACCACGATTTTTGTCAATTTACATGAAAAGAATTCACTTCATTATAGCAAAGCATGAGTGAAATCTTATACTTTATACAAATTTCCTGTATATTTGTAGGTAAAAGTGCTACTTTTCCGACCTTTTGGGGGATTGTTCCGTTGGTGCGTACAATCCGCCCTCCCCTGTCGGCGTAAAAGGCAGCGTCTCTGCCGCAGAGTCATCCCTCCATGTCCTTGGCATTTTTCTCCATATTACAGCAAAAAGGCAAAACAAAGCCACCCGCAGCCCCTTTCCGGCACAGTCAGTGCCCGGGAGATGTGCTGCGGGTGGTCATGGGTCGTTTTGCGGGTCAGGAGTACAGTTTTGCGGTCAGCCGGGAGTACATGGCGCTCTTCTGTGCCTTATAGGAGGCCATCGCCTGATCTGCCAATGCGGTGCTCTGGCCGTTGGCGGTCAGAATGGCGCGCATCTGGCTGACGATGCTCTCCACTTCCCTGTCGTAGGACGCCTGCATCGCGTACAGTCTGCCGCTTCTGGCCAGCACGATGGATATCTTGCGCGCCTGTGTCTGCTGAGACTCCGGCAGCGATTTGAACTCTGCCTTTGCTCCGGCAATGCAGCTGTTCAGCTCTGCCTCGGCGCGTGCCTTGACGCTGTACAGCTGCCGCAGCAGTGCCTTGACCTCGGCCTCGTAGCCGGCCTCCTGTTTGCCGGAGGAGGACGCCGGTTTTTCTGTACCGGAATTGGCTGTACCGGCAGTCTCCTGCTTGCTGGAGGACGCTGTACTGCTGCTCTCCGTCCGGGAGGCAGCGCTCCCCGAAGAAGCAGAAGAACCTGCCGGGGAGGAAACCGCACCTGTCTCCTGCTGCGGAGCGCTGGCGGATGCTCCTGTTCCCCGCTGCCGGACGCGGCGGCTTCGTCTGCCAGTTCCTCCAGCGTGATCTCACCGCTGAGCAGCTTATCGATCTCATCATCCGTCAGGGTGACCTGTGTGCTGTCCGCCGGGGCATCCGGCAGGGTTTCAGGAATACCGGCTGCCATACTGTGGAGGTAGAACAGCACGCCAAGAACAGCTGCTGCCAGCAGAGCCACCAGCGCGCCCAGCACGATCAACACGATTTTCAGGACCTTATTTTTCTTCATACCAAAATCCGCTGCCCGGGCAGTTTTCTCCTTACTTTAGGATCAGACCCACATGCCCAAAAACTTTTTGGGCTGATGCAGGGTCGTCGCGTCCAGTTCCTGATCATGGAACAGTTCATCACCGTTGCGCACGATGTGGGCAGCAGTTTCCCTGCCCAGCAGCTTTTCCAGCTGCTGCACTCCCTGTGCCATGCGGGGCGGGCGCTTGTCCGGGGAATGGGTGTCGGTGGAGATGACATGAACCAATCCCCACTGGATGAACTTACACAACTTTTTGCAGAGCTTAGGCTCCAGCAGTGCTCCTGCGTTGATCTGCGCATAGGCACCGGCGGCTACCCAGTCGTACAGCAGGGTGGGATCCTCCAGCACATAGGGGTAGCGCTCGATATGCGCGATCAGCGGCACGATGCCCTGCTGCTGCAGATTGTACAGGGTCTGCCGGATAAAGTGCGGGCTTGTGGGTGGTGGGGAATTCCAGCCAGCAGATAAGCGGTGTCCCCCATGCACAGCGCCCGGGTGTCCAGCTCGCACAGGCCGGGCGAGAAGAACACCTCCGCCCCCAGTTTGAAATCAAAACTGCATGGGCTGCCCCTCCAGCGCTGCGGTCAGCTGTTCAAAGGCAGCCCGCCGCTTTACCGTAAAGGCTTCCACTGTGGTACGCTCGCTGTTGAAGTGGCTGGTGAACGCGATGTTGCGCACACCGTCCTCGTATTCCCTGCGCAGCAGCTCCAGCGAGACTGCTGTATCCTTTGCGCCGTCATCCATGCCGGGCAGAATGTGACAATGCAGATCGGTCATAGCAGTGCTTCCTTATTATTTACCGGCAGTGGCATCCTGCTTGCCGTAGGCATAGTTGTAGTTGTAAGCATAGCTGTATGCGTAGCTGGAGCCCTTGAGTGCCTTCTTCATGTCGTAGCGGGTCAGCACGCTGCCCAGCACCCGGACACCGGCATCCTGCAGCTTTTTCACTGCGCCGCGCACCGCATCGGCGGGGGGCGTAGTCCGAGCGCACAACGAACATTGCGCCGTCCACATAGCGGCCGATGACGGCTGCATCGGTGACCACGGACACCGGGGGTGCATCAAGGATGACAAAATCGAACTTTTCCCGCAGCATCCACCATGGCCTGCATCTGCGGCTGGCTCAGCATCTCAGAGGGGTTCGGCGGCGGGGTACCGGCGGGCAGGAAGGTCAGATTCATTTCCTTCAGTTCCTGCAACGCCTCGTCCAGCGTGCACTGGTTGGACAGCACGTTGGAAACGCCCTTTACGTTGTGACCGGCCTTCAGATAGCGGTGCAGCACCGGCTTGCGCAGGTCGCAGTCCACCAGAGCCACCTTTTTGCCGCTTTCGGCCAGCGTCAGCGCCAGATTGACCGCCACGTTACTCTTGGACTCTTCCGGCACGGTACTGGTGATGACCAGCGTGTGCACGTCCATGGAGCCTGCCATAAAGTCCAGATTGGTGCGCAGAGACTTGTAGCTTCCACATAGCCAAAGGCATCTTTTATCGGTGATCAGCTGCAGGGTGCGGTGCTCACCTTCTTTTTTCTTTTTACCAAACAGATTCCACATCGTCTTACACCTCCGGGATCAGGCCCAGCACGGGCAGGCCGAGCTTCTTCTGAACATCTTCGTCATCCACAACGGTATCATGCAGCAGATGTGCCAGCACCAGAATGCCGCACACCAGCACAGCACCCAGCAGGCCGGCCAGCACAACGTACTTCGTAGTCTGGGGGAACACCTTGTTGGGATCGATGATCACATCGCTCACCGCCTTGCAGGAACCGGCTTCCACCTTTTCCACCAGCACGTCGGGCACGATGTCGGCAATGGTCTGTGCGATCTCACCCGCACGCTCTGCATCCGTATCGGTGACCGTGATCTTCATGATCTGGGTAGCGTCCACATCGGCAACATCCACCATGTCGTACAGCTCGGTGTAGGTCATATCCAGATTCAGTTTGTCGATCACCTCGTTCAGCACGGTGTTGCCCTTGATGATGACCGCATAGGTGCTGATCAGGTTCTTGGCAGAATTGAAGTTATCACTGGTAAAGGTGGAGGAGTTATCCTGCCGGGTATTCACGATCATGTTGATAGAGGCCTGGTACTTGGGTGTAAGCGCAAACACGCACACCAGCAGGCAGATCAGCGCTGCCGCAACAGCTGCTGCCACGATCTGCACGGCATGCGCCCACAGCAGGCGGGCCAGTTCCATCAGATCAATGGTCTCCTCGTCCTCCGTGCTCCGGAGCGACTGTCCCATAGTTGCTTTTTCGTCCATAATAGCGAAACTCACCTTTCTTGTTTTCCGCAGTGCAAGAAATGTACACCGGGTTCCTATAGATACACATTCGTTTTATAATGATAGCACATCTTGTTGTATTTTACAAGCAGCAAATGCCATTTTCTGCCGGCAAATATATGGACAAAATATGCCCTGCCCCGTACAAAAAAGGCATCCGCAGCACATGGATGGCTGCGGATGCCTTCGTTTTACAGATTTTTAGCGAATACGCTTAGCGGGAGCCTTATCGTAGGGGATACCCTCGGCCTTGGGTGCCATGCTGTTCTTGGAGGTGAAGGCCAGAATGACCATGGAGGCCACAAAGGGCATCATATTATAGATGTTGCTGGACCAGTGCAGCTGCGCAAGGAAGGTAGAGTCTGCAATATTGGCAAGGCTCTTGAACACGGCAAAGAACATGGCCGCGCCAAAGATGTGGAAAGGCTTCCACTGGCCAAAGATCATAACTGCCAGTGCCAGAAAGCCTGCACCGGCCACGCCGACTTCAAAGTTCCAGGTCTGCACCGGGGGCACGATATACGCCAGACCGCCGACGGCGCCCAGCGCACCGGAAAGGATGACACCGGCGTAGCGCATCTTGTAAACGTTGATGCCCACCGAGTCCGCAGCCTGCGGATGCTCGCCGCAGGCACGCAGACGCAGGCCGAAGCGGGTCTTATACAGCACGATGTAGCTGACCACCAGCAAGATCAGCCCCAACGGCACGAACACGCTGAGTTCCAGCCCGCCGATGCTGAACAGGAAGGGCTTGTTGGAATAGTTCAGCTTGGCGCTGCCGCTCTCGCTGAAGTACTTGGAGATGACCACGGCAATGGCGGTAGCCAGCAGGTTCAGTGCCGTACCGCCAATGGTCTGGTCCGCCTTCAGGTTGATAGAGCAAAGGCCAACAGCAGGCTGTAGATCACGCCCGCCAGCGCTGCCACCAGAATGGAGATCAGCACCACAAGGAAGGGCGACAGGCTTGCAGGCAGCATGGTCAGGGTAAGCACACCGGCCACGCCGCCGATGACCATGATGCCCTCCAGTGCAATGTTGATGATGCCGGAATGTTCGCTGAACATACCGCCCAGTGCCACCAGCATCAGCACGATACCGTACAGCAGGGTATATTTGATCAGAAGCAGCATATTACTTGCCCTCCTTTTTGGTCTTTTCTGCGGCAGGCGCAGGCTCTGCGTTCACATTGGTCTTTTCGGCATTCCGGAACAGCAGGCTCTGGATCTTGCCGCGGAACAGCATGGAGAATGCGCACAGATAGATGATGATGCCGCTGATCAGATCCGAGATCTCAGTGGGGTAAAACTTGGTGGACAGGAAGGAGCCGCCGACCGAGATGTGGGAGATGAACAGCGCGGAGAACACGGTACCGATGGGGTTGGAGCTTGCCAGCAGTGCCACCGAGATACCGTTGAAGCCCATGCCCGGCAGGCTGGTGGAGTTCAGCGGGTTCCACTGGGACACGTTGGACAGATAGAACAAACCTGCGCCAAAGCCTGCCAGCGCACCGGCAATGGCCATGGAGAGGATGATGTTCTTCTTCTCGTTGATACCGGCGTAACGGGCGGCGTTCTTGTTCAGGCCAACGGCCTTGAGCTCGTAGCCGAAGGTGGTCTTGTTCAGCACCACCCAGATCAGCACAGCCACCGCTGCCGCCAAGAAGATGGCAATGGTGGTGCTATTGGTCTGGAACAGCTTGTTCAAGCCAAAGTCCGGGATCAGGGACTGGGCAAAATCGGCATTCTTGCTCAGGTTCAAAGTACGGGTGTTGCGCACATCGTACATGGGGCCGGTGCCGTTCTGGTAGATGAGTTCATTTACCAGATACAGGCCGATCCAGTTGAACATGATGGAGGTAATGACCTCGTTGATGTTGAAGTAGGCTTTGAAAAAGCCGGGGATCGCACCCCACAGGCCGCCCAGCACGGCTGCTACCAGCAGGCAGACGAACCAGGGCAGCTTGAGCATGATGGCGCAGTACAGCGCACCGTAAGCGCCCAGCGTATACTGACCGGCTGCACCGATGTTGAACAGGCCGGTCTTGAAGGCAAAGGCCACGGACAGACCGGTCATAATCAGGGGTGCGGCATTGGCAAGCTCCTTGCCCACGCCGTAGGGGGCATCGTGGAAACCGCCCTTGAGGATGCGCACAAAGCCATCGCCCCATGCGTGTGCGGGGTTGATGGCTACCAGCACCAGAAAGCCCACCAGCAAACCAATCAGGATGCACAGCAGTGCAGCCAGCACGCTGGTAACAGAGCTTTGCAGGCTGCCGCTGCGGGAAAGTTTTTTCTTATTCATGTGTTACTGCTCCTCCTTTCCCTGCTTGCGGCACCTGCCATATACAGACCCAGCTCCTGCACGGTGGTGGCCTTGGGTCAAACTCGCCCACGATCTCGCCCTCGTACATTACAAGGATGCGGTCAGAAAGGTTCATCACCTCGTCCAGCTCCAGGCTGACCAGCAGCACGGCCTTGCCTTATCGCGCTCGGCCACGATCTGGCGGTGGATGTACTCAATGGCACCCACGTCCAAACCACGGGTGGGCTGCACTGCCACCAGCAGCTTGGGTCGCGGTCGATCTCGCGGGCAATGATTGCTTCTGCTGGTTGCCGCCGGACATACTGCGCACGGTGGTCAGACTGCCCTGACCGCTGCGCACATCGTACTGCTCGATCAGTCTGTCAGAGTACTCGCGCACCTTATCGGCACGGATAAAGCCGCCCTTCTGGAACTCCGGCTGCCAGTAGCGCTGCAGCACGATGTTGTTTTCCAGACTGAAATCCAGCACAAGACCGTGCTTGTGGCGGTCCTCCGGGATGTGACCCATGCCGTCCTTGGAGCGCTGGCGGATGCTCTCGTGGGTGATATCCTTGCCGTCCAGCGTAAGCTTGCCGCTAGACAGCTTGCTCAGGCCGGTCAGGCCGTAGATGAACTCGGTCTGGCCGTTGCCTCAATGCCCGCCAGACAGACGATCTCGCCTGCGTGCACCTTGAAGGACACGTCCTTCACCACATCCTTCTTGCGCTGGTCGTTGTGGATGGTAACGTTTTCCACGTCCAGCACGGTCTCGCCGGGGTGTGCGGGCTGCTTTTCCACCTGCAGCTGCACGTCACGGCCCACCATGCGGCGGGAAAGCTCTTCCTTGGTGGTACCCTTGATATCCACCGTGCCATATATTTGCCCTTGCGCAGCACGGTGCAGCGGTCGGCCACAGCCATGATCTCGTTGACTTATGGGTGATGAACAGGATGGACTTGCCTCCTTTTTGAACCCGCGCATGATCTCCATCAGCTCGTCGATCTCCTGCGGGGTCAGCACAGCGGTGGGTTCGTCAAAGATCAGGATCTCGTTGTCGCGGTACAGCATCTTCAGGATCTCCACGCGCTGCTGCATACCCACCGAGATATCGCTGACGAGTGCGTCCGGGTCCACCCGCAGGCCGTACTTTTCGCTCAGCGCCATCACCTTTTTGCGTGCCTCGGCCTTCTGCAAAAAGCCCATCTTGTTGGCTCAACGCCCAGAATGATGTTGTCCAGCACGCTGAAGCATTCCACCAGCTTGAAATGCTGGTGCACCATGCCGATGCCCAGTGCGTTGCATCGTTGGGGTTGCGGATGGCAACCTCCTTGCCGTTTTTCAGGATCTTGCCCTGTTCCGGCTGATACAGGCCGAACAGCACGCTCATCAGCGTACTTTTGCCAGCGCCGTTTTCGCCCAGCAGGCATGTACCTCGCCCTTGCGCAG
>ENA-OQIM01000330-OQIM01000330.1-human-gut-metagenome-genome-assembly--contig:-NODE-330-length-17611-cov-6.009609_pt1 | contig 17611 bp, 21 predicted proteins | sample MGYA00242579_ERZ504744 | MGnify/ENA primary metagenome ERZ504744 (study PRJEB26092, sample SAMD00036441) | human gut metagenome | host: Homo sapiens | study: EMG produced TPA metagenomics assembly of...
CGCACCGGCAGGAGACAGAAGCGTATACAATTACGAGAATGGAAATGAGCTCAAGGAAATAGACTATACCTCAGGTCAGAAGGATGTACCTTATTATGATATCTCATCAAATCGCCTGAAGAGAATGTGCTTATAAAGGCGGAGCTTGATGACAAGTTCCTCACAGAGGTGGAGAAAAAATACAGATCAAAGGTTAAAAGAAGAGAGGAGTAATTACTCCTCTCCTTCCAAATGGTACATTTTGGATTTTGTTTTGCCGACATCGTGGGCAGAGATTCTCTTTATAGTCATATGGCAGAGGACTTTTACAGTTTTCACATACTTTTGTGTTGGTGTTAAAAAGACTTTTAGGATTATCCATGGGTGCCGCCTTAAGCTTGTTTTATTCACTATATCATAACAGATTTTATAAAGAAAGTAGGGACTTTTATAATGTCAATTGCAGTTTTCGATTCAGGAGTCGGCGGAATAAGCGTCTTAAAGAGCTGGTTGAAGTGATGCCTAACGAAGATTTTATATATTACGGTGATTCAGCAAATGCGCCTTATGGTACAAAAACACTTGAGCAGGTGCGAGCTTTGACCTGTGAGCATGCAAAGGAGCTGATTTTAAATCAGCATGCAAAGGGGCTTGTTGTCGCATGCAATACAGCCACCAGCGCGGCAGTGCGTATATTAAGAGAGCAATATCCCGATGTTCCTATCGTAGGGATAGAGCCTGCAGTCAAGCCTGCGATGCTTTTTATGGAAAATCCGAGAGTGCTTGTGATGGCTACACCTATGACTATCAGGGAGGAAAAACTTAAAAAGCTTATGGACAGATACAGACACTTGGGTGAGATTATTCCATTGCCTTGTCCGGGGCTTATGAATTTCGTTGAGAGAGGTGACTTGTACGGTGATGATGTGAGACAGTATCTCGAGGAACTTTTGTATTCATATTCGCATAATGAGATAGATGCGGTTGTGCTGGGATGCACACATTATCCGTTTGTCAGAAAAATGATACAGGAGGTGCTTGGAGATAGGGTGCGTGTGTTCGATGGAGGAAACGGTACAGCGCGTGAGATGAAAAGACGTCTCGCAGAAAAAGGTCTGCTGACAGACAGCACCGCTGCAGGTATTGTGGATTTTCAAAACAGCCTGACCGGTCAGAGCCACGAAGATAAAATACAGCTCTGTAAGACGCTTTTTAACAAAAAAATTTAGTTGTTATTTACAGAATATTACAAATCTAAAAAAAAGTATAAAATAATCACGACTTTTTTAATAAAATATTTCTAAAATGTACATTGTTAGGACATAATTACCACATATACTTGTTATTGTAAGAGGAACAAAACCTTTTACATTATTCCCTTTTTATTAATAAACATTTTCATAACTAAACTCCTCGAGAAAGGATCGCGTTGTTACCGCGTGTAACATCGCGGTCCTTTCTCACGTTTTGCATGCAGGCTGCGGAGCCGCAGCCTTACTGTTTTAGTTATGCATAACGCTTCCACATATATCGTTCAGCACACACATGTCACAGTGCGGTGTGGTTCGGGGCAGTGCATACGGCGCGTCCATGATCAACCAGCCTGTGGCAGAAGTCATTGCTCTCCTCGGGTGGATGATTTTCCAAAGCTCCATCTCCACTTTTTTGGGATCCTTTATTCCATCTACAAGTCCTATACGGTTGCAAAGGCGTATGCAGTGTGTGTCGGTGACGATGGCAGGCTTGCCGTACACATCACCCATAATCAGGTTGGCACTCTTTCTGCCGACTCCCGGCAGCTTCAGCAGATCGGTCATATTGTCAGGCACAAGACCGCCAAAATCATCGCGAAGCATTCTCATGCAGCACTTATATCACGTGCCTTACTCTTTCCCAGGCCGCATGGCCGTACAATTTCTTCTATCTCGGAAACATCAGCATCGGCGAGAGCCTCGATGGAAGGATATTTTTTGAACAAATCCACCACGACTACATTTACGCGGGCATCAGTGCACTGGGCTGCGAGCCTGACTGATACGAGGAGCTTCCATGCCTCGTCGTACTCAAGAGTGCAATCGGTGCGAGGATATGCGGTTTTTAGTCTTTTTATTACTTCAATGGCTAATTTTTCTTTTGTCATATGAGCCTCCTTATATTTGTTTTGTAACTATTAAGAACCATCCCACGCACATTCGCAAAACCGCACGATACTCGTGCTTTGTCTACACTCCGTTTCGGTCCGCGCTGAACAAACGTCCACAGGACGTTTAGCGCCACTACTGTGCAGCTAATTTTGCTCATATGTGTGGGGTGGCTCTATTCGAGCCACCTAGAGAACAATAAAACCTGCTGCTTACATGCAAGCATGATGCATCAGCTTTTCTTGTTCTCAGTGGTTCTGAATAGTTACTTTATTTTATAGTATACAAAAATGCGCGGAGATTGTAAAATGGATTTACGTGGAGCGGATTACGTGAGAGGAACGGTGTGAAACTGGAAAATATGAATAACGCATATGCAAATAAAAAATGTACAAATAACATATGTATAAACAACAGATATACGATAGAAGTAACTAGGAAAAGAATAAAAAACATGTATCTTCGTGTGAAGGACACGGATGGCACACTATCAGTGAGTGCTCCTTATGGCATGAGTGATACAGAAATCAGGAAATTTGTGGAGAGCAAATCAGACTGGATTGAGCAAACCACACGTGAAATGCTTAATGTAAGACAGCTTAAGGAGCAGGAGCCGGTTATGGCACCCTTCATGGAAAAGGAGATGCGCAGGGAGCTTAAGATGCAGCTGCAGAGGTTTATCGACAAATGGGAGCCGGTTATGGGAGTTAAGTCAGCCGGCTTTACGATAAAGAAGATGAAGACAAGGTGGGGATCATGCAACGTGAAGTCACATCATCTGAATTTCAACCTTCTGCTGGCTAAGGTGCCGTCGGAGTGCGCAGAGTATGTGGTGGTTCACGAGCTTACACATCTGCTTGAACCAAGTCATAATGCCAGGTTCTGGTCGCTGATGGAATATTATCTGCCGGAAAGCAAAAGCTGCGTAAACAACTTGCTGGCTTTTCTGCGCAGGATATGATATGATATCATTAAAGACCCACTTATAGAAAGGAAGCTTCAAATGGAATTTTGGGATATATACGATAAGGATAAAAAGCCGACAGGCCGTACAATGAAAAAAAACGACTGGATACTTAAGGATGGAGAGTATCATCTTTCAGTGCTTGGCGTGATTCACAGACCAGATGGCAGATTCCTTATCACACAGCGTGTCATGACAAAGGCATGGGCACCGGGCTGGTGGGAGGTTTCAGGAGGAGCTGCACAGGCAGGTGAGAGCTCATTTACCGCAGTCTGCAGAGAGGTGAAGGAGGAGGTAGGCCTTGATGTATCACAGTGTTCGGGAGGGCTTGCCTATACCTATCACAGAGAAAATCCGGGCGAGGGTGACAACTATTTCGTGGATGTTTACCGCTTTGAGCTTGATTTCAAGGAGTCTGACGTACAGATTCAGACAGAGGAGGCACTTGTTTAAAATTGCCACACTCGATGAAATAAAAGAGCTTGCTGCGCAGGGTGTGTTCCTGCACTATGACAGCATAAAGCAGGTATTTGAAAATTAATTGCTATGATTATGATAATAAGATAACATAGAATTATAAAATTACATAGAATTATAAGGAGCAGATTATGGCATTACCAAAGGATCCGGTTATGCTGCTTAGCTTTGTAAACACACAGCTTCGGGACAATTATTCAGGATTGAAGGAGCTTGCGGCAGCATATGATATTGATGAGAAAGAGCTTTGCGACAAGCTTGCACAGATTGATTACAAATATGACGAGACTGTCAATCAGTTTAAGTAGATTTTCAGCATACATATTAAAAGTGATGGAAGGATAAGATAATGGAGACATGCTGCGATTTTTGTGCATACAATGAATATGATGAGGATGATGAGGAGTATTATTGCTCGGTAAATATGGACGAGGATGATATGGCGAGATTTGTCCAAAGCAGCTATAAGCGCTGTCCGTTTTACCGCTCAGGCGATGAATACAGGGTTGTCCGTCACCAGATGTGAAGCATTATAACAAAATATAATAAATATAATAAAAAAATAAATTGCATTAATCAATTTAAGGCTGTATAATAAGTTGGTTATTTTAAAAATTAAGGTAACTATTCAGAACAACTGAGAACAAAAAAGCTGATGTGTCATGCTTGCATGTAAGCAGCAGGTTTTTTGTTCTCAAGATGGCTCGAATAGAGCCACCCCACACATATGAGTAAAATTAGCTGCGCAGCAGAGGCGCTAAACGTCCGGGGGACGTTTGTTCAGCGCGGACCGTAACGGAGTGTAGACAAAGCACGAGTATCGTGCGGTTTTGCGAATATGCGTGGGGTGGTTCTAAATAGTTGCAAATAAGAATTTACAAATATACAAAGCATATTGATAAGGAGGAAAATTATGCCTGTAAAATACGTGTTCGTCACCGGTGGAGTTGTTTCCGGTCTTGGAAAAGGAATTACCGCAGCGTCTCTTGGACGTCTTTTAAAAGCTCGTGGATACAAGGTGACAATGCAGAAGTTCGATCCATACATTAATATTGATCCGGGTACCATGAACCTATTCAGCACGGAGAGGTGTTTGTAACAGACGATGGAGCTGAGACAGATCTTGACCTGGGACACTATGAGCGTTTTATTGATGAGAGCCTGACAAAGAACTCAAACGTTACCACAGGAAAGGTATACTGGTCAGTATTACAGAAAGAACGTCGTGGTGACTACGGCGGAGGAACAGTACAGGTTATCCCTCATATCACCAATGAGATAAAGAGCAGATTCTACAGGGATTTCACATCTGAGGATACCACAATCGCAATCATCGAGGTGGGCGGTACAGTCGGCGATATCGAGAGTCAGCCGTTCCTCGAGGCAATCAGACAGTTCCAGCATGAGGTGGGACACGACAATGCCATCCTGTGTCATGTGACACTGATTCCATACATCAAGGCGTCAGGAGAGCTCAAGACAAAGCCTACACAGGCCAGCGTAAAGGAGCTTCAGGCATGGGAATCCAGCCGGATATCATTGTATGCCGTTCAGAGCATGAGCTTGATCAGAAGCTTAAGGACAAGATTGCGCTGTTTTGTAACGTGCCAAATTCACACGTATTACAGAACCTTGATGTGGAGTATCTCTATGAGGCACCACTTGCCATGGAGCAGGAGAATCTTGCAAAGGTTGCATGCGAGTGCCTGAATCTCGACTGTCCTGAGCCGGATCTTGCAGACTGGAAGCAGATGGTTGAGGATCTCCGTCATCCTGATAAAGAGGTCAAGATCGCACTTGTCGGAAAATATACAGCACTTCACGATGCATACATTTCAGTTGTTGAGGCACTGAAGCATGGCGGTATCCCTGAGCATACTACAGTTGATATAAAGTGGGTTGACTCAGAGGAGCTTAATGATGACAATGCAGCAGAGGTATTCAAGGGGATTCAGGGAATTATCGTTCCGGGAGGCTTTGGAGACCGTGGTGTTGAGGGCATGATTGCAGCAGCTAAGTATGCCAGGGAAAACAATATCCCATATCTGGGACTCTGCCTTGGAATGCAGGTGGCAATCATCGAGTATGCGCGCCACGTATGTATGTTCCATGACGCACACAGTATAGAGCTTGATCCAAACACTACTCATCCGGTTATCGCACTTATGCCTGACCAGAACGGAATAGAGGATATCGGAGGTACACTTAGACTTGGCTCTTATCCATGTGTACTCGACAAGACATCAAAGGCATACCAGGTATATGGTACAGAGAATATAAGCGAGCGTCATCGTCACCGTTATGAGTCAACAATGACTACAGAACAGCTCTCACAGAGCATGGCATGAAGCTTTGCGGTACATCACCTGATGGCAGAATCGTGGAGATGATTGAGATTCCGGAGCATCCGTGGTTTATCGCCACACAGGCACATCCTGAGCTTAAGTCACGTCCGAACCGTCCACATCCGCTTTTCCATGGCTTCATAGAGGCGGCAAACAAGGTGAACAGATAATTTTTCGTTATATTTAATACAATATTTAGAAAGTGCGGTTGATTTTGACCGCACTTTTTCTTATAATAAAGTGAAGCTTCACACTTTATATATTGTGAGGAGACGGTTTCATATACAATATATTCCTTGGAAAATAAGAAGTCTGTAATGATATTTTTCGGGGATAGGGTTTCATGGGAATGACTATAAAAATTACATGTCAAAATTGCCTTGAAGCTTGTAATAAATAAGAAAAGAACGGAGAAAATATGGATAATCAGGGACCTAATAACTATAATTACAACAATGGCCCGGGCAATAATGGGTCTGGTGGAAACGGAAATAACGGCGGTAACAGATCTGGTGGAAATGGTGGCAGAAACAACCGTGGCGGACAAGGGATCATGGCATTTATCCTGCTGACACTCGTGGCATTGTTTGTGTATGCACTTATATCAAACAGCATATCGCATGCCAGCACACAGGAAAAGTCATACAGTGATTTCATAAAACAGCTCGACAAGGGTAATGTCAAGAGCGTGGAGTTTGATTCCTACGAGATAGACTACAAGCTTGTGGATGACGGACACAAGAATTATGACATCACATATTACACAGGCCGTGTGGCTGATGATGAGCTTGTGCCGACACTCAAAAAAGCAAAGACCTCAGAGGGCAAGTCTATTGAGATAAAGGCAGCGATACCTGATAATACATCTACATGGATTTTTAATATATTAAGCTTTATAGTTCCGCTTATTCTGCTGTGGGTGCTTTTAGCATTTGTTTCAAAGAAGATGGGCGGCAGCATGGGAATGGGAGTCGGCAAATCGACTGCAAGGTATATGTGGAGAAGTCCACAGGTGTCACCTTCAAGGATGTTGCGGGACAGGATGAAGCCAAGGAATCTCTCCAGGAGGTTGTTGATTTCCTTCACAATCCTAAGAGATATACAGATATCGGAGCAAAGCTGCCTAAGGGTGCGCTTCTCGTGGGACCTCCGGGAACAGGTAAGACACTCCTTGCCAAGGCAGTAGCAGGAGAGGCAGGAGTACCGTTTTTCTCACTTGCAGGTTCAGACTTTGTGGAGATGTTTGTCGGAGTCGGAGCTTCGAGAGTGCGTGATTTGTTCAAGGAAGCGCAAAAGATGGCACCATGTATTATCTTTATCGATGAGATAGATGCAATAGGAAAGAGCCGTGACAGCAGATACGGCGGTGGCAATGACGAGCGTGAGCAGACACTAAACCAGCTCCTTGCAGAGATGGATGGCTTTGATACATCAAAGGGATTACTTATATTAGCAGCAACTAACCGCCCTGAGGTGCTCGATAAGGCGCTTCTTCGTCCGGGACGTTTTGACAGAAGAATCATTGTTGACAAGCCTGACTTAAAGGGACGTCTGGAGACCTTAAAGGTACACTCAAAGGATGTCAAGATGGATGAGTCGGTAGACCTCGATGCACTGGCACTTGCAACAGCAGGACTTGTTGGCTCAGATCTTGCAAACATGATTAATGAGGCTGCCATCAATGCAGTCAAAAACGGCAGACAGCTTGTAAACCAGTCAGATCTCTTTGAGGCCTTCGAGCTTGTAGCAGTCGGCGGCAAGGAAAAGAAGGATCGTGTCATGAGTGATAAAGAGAGAAAAATCGTCTCATACCATGAGGTTGGACACGCACTTGTATCAGCCCTGCAGAAAAATACAGAGCCTGTACAGAAAATCACAATCGTACCACGTACCATGGGAGCACTCGGATATACACTCCAGACACCTGAAGAGGAGAAATACCTTGAGACAAAGGATGAACTTCTCGCCAAAATCACAACATATATGGCAGGTCGTGCAGCAGAGGTGCTGGTATTTAACTCAGTCACAAGCGGAGCCGCAAATGATATAGAAAATGCCACAAAGATAGCCCGTGCTATGGTAACAATGTACGGAATGTCAGATAAATTCGGCATGATGTGCCTTGCAACAGTACAAAACCAGTACTTAGAGGGCGGAGCAGGATTAATCTGCGGAGAGAATACAGCATCGCAGATAGATGATGAGGTACTCTCAATCATCAACAGCAGCTACGCAGAGGCCATGAAGCTCCTCGATGAAAACAGAGAAATCCTCGACAGTATATCAGATTATCTCTACGAGAAGGAAACAATCACAGGTAAGGAATTCATGAAGATGTTCCGCGATATGAAGGGACTCCCAGATCCGGACGAGGAAAAAGATGGTGAAGAGAGCAAAGAGCAGGAAAATGCACAGAAAGATACGACATTAGCAGCAGATCCACTCCTTCGTAACGACACAGACCAACCTGCAGATACAAATGAATCTTCCGAATATACAGCGCCGGATGATAATACATTGAATAACTAGTACCTTATAGGTCAATTTTCGAACACAACGAGCAACCAAGCAATTTCGCGTAGCGAAAGAGCGAAAAAAGAATTTCGTACAAAAAAGCGCAGTAGAAAAGAGTTTCGCACACATAAACTGAAAAAGCCGGAGGGTACACAGTGTGTTCAGAAGGAAAATATGAACTGCCGCGGGCTTCCGGGCAAGAAAAGGGACGAAAAAGCCTTGCAAACAAAGAAAACCAAACGGAGAGAAACCCCGCGGCTGACTTCATATTTTCCTGAGGAATACACTGTGTGCCATGCCGGCAACCACACAACCTGAAGGTGCGAAACTCCACAACAACCCAAAGAGCGAATATGGAAAAAACATTTGATATCAAAGAAGAATTAAAAAAAACTCCCGGATGCCCCGGGAGTTTATATTATGCATGACAAGGATGATGTAATCATATATATTGGCAAAGCCAAAAGCCTGACGAAGCGAGTACATCAGTACTTTCAGGCGAGCCACAATGAGGGCATCAAGAAAAAACAGATGGTAGAGCATATAGATCATTTTGAGTATATAGTTACCGACTCTGAACTTGAGGCCCTTGTTTTGGAGTGCAATCTGATAAAGGAGCATACACCAAAGTACAATACTATGCTTCGTGATGACAAGACATATCCGTACATCAAGGTGACACTGGGAGAGGACTATCCGAGGGTGCTGTTTTCGCGTCAGATGAAAAAGGACAAATCCCGTTACTTTGGTCCGTATACGAGTGCCTCTGCGGTGAAAAGCTCAATAGATCTGATAAACAAAATCTATAAGCTTCGCACCTGCAACCGCAGGCTGCCGCGTGATATAGGAGCAGACCGGCCGTGCCTCAACTATCATATACACCAGTGCAATGCACCATGTCAGGGGTATGTGACGAAGGAAGAGTATGCCATATCTGTAAAGGGCGCTATAGATTTCTTAAACGGCGACTACGAGCAGACATTAAAGCTCTTAGCGATAAAATGCTAAAGGCCTCAGAGAGCATGGAGTTTGAGAAGGCGGCTGAATACAGGGATCTGATAAATAGTGTGAAACAGGTAGCACAGAAGCAGAAGATAACAAATGCCGACGGCGAGGATAAGGATATCATAGCACTTGCAAATGACGATACTGATGCAGTGGTGCAGGTATTTTTCATAAGAAACGGAAAGCTGATAGGCAGAGACCATTTCCATGTGAGGGTCGGAAGCGAGGAGGCAGCGGATGATGTGCTAAATAACTTTGTGAAGCAGTTTTATTCCGGAACACCTTTTATACCGCGCGAGGTCATGCTGCAGAGCGAGATAGAGGATATGGCTGTTTTGGAGCAGTGGCTCAGCGAAAAGCGAGGCAGGCGGGTGAATATAAAAGTGCCGCAGAAGGGCATGAAGGAAAAGCTTGTTGAGCTTGCCTACAAGAACGCACTCTTAGTGCTCAGCCAGGATAAGGAACGGATAAAGAGAGAAGAGGGGCGCACAATAGGAGCTGTAAAGGAAATCGAGGGACTTTTGGGCTTACACGGCTTAAACCGTATGGAGGCCTATGATATTTCAAATATCAACGGCTTTGAGACCGTCGGCTCCATGATAGTGTATGAGAAGGGCAAGCCTAAAAAGAGCGATTACAGAAAGTTTAAGCTTCGCACAGTTACAGGACCTGATGATTATGCGTCAATGCACGAGGTGCTCACACGCCGCTTTACACATGGCATGGAAGAACAGAAGCAGCTTGAAAAAGATGGCTCTCCACAGGAAATAGGCAGCTTCAACCGTTTTCCGGATATTATAATGATGGATGGTGGAAGAGGTCAGGTAAATATATGTCTTCAGGTGCTTTCCGAGCTGGGACTCGACATACCTGTGTGTGGCATGGTGAAGGATGATTTCCACCGCACAAGAGGTCTTTATTACAACAATGTGGAGATACCTATCGACCGCCACGGCGAAGGCTTCAAGCTCATCACGAGAATACAGGATGAGGCACACCGCTTTGCAATAGAGTTTCATAGGTCACTACGCTCAAAGAGTCAGGTACATTCGGTGCTTGATGATATTGAAGGCATAGGGCCGGCACGCAGAAAGGCGCTCATGCGCCGCTACCAGTCGCTAGAGAAGATAAAGGAAGCAGATGTCGAAGACTTATGCAGACAGAGACCATGAACGAGAAAGCAGCACAGGCAGTGTATGCATTTTTCCACTCTGCCACGTAGATTTTGGAGCTAATCTGTGGTATACTAAAAAACAAATATACATCAAGGGGGACCGCGAATGAATGCATTACACTCAGTATCAGTTGCAAAGGTAGCAGAATTGCTCGATCTCAACAATCTCACAAAAGAGATGAATCTAAAGGAGAGGACGATAGAGTGCTCGGACGTCAACAGACCGGCGCTTCAGCTCTCAGGATATTTTGAGCATTTTGAGGAGAGACGAATACAGATTATCGGAAATGTAGAGTATACTTATATAGAGAAGATGAGCGACAGCGAGAAAAAAGAGCGCTATAGCCGCTTCATGGAGTTTGATATACCATGTATCATCTTCTGCAGAGATTTACAGCCGGATGAGATATTTATGGAAGAGGCCAGAGAGCACGGTATTCCGGTGCTGTCAACAGGCCGCTCCACATCAAGCTTTATGGCTGAGCTCATCTATTGTCTTGGTGAGCAGCTCGCACCATGCATAACAGTGCACGGCGTGCTGGTAGATGTATACGGTGAGGGAGTTATGATCACAGGTGAGAGCGGTATAGGAAAGAGTGAGGCCGCACTCGAGCTCATCAGACGAGGCCATCGTCTCGTGACGGATGATGTGGTGGAAATCAGAAAGATCAACGAGCATACGCTCATGGGCACATCGCCTGAGATAACCAGACACTTTATAGAGCTTCGAGGCATCGGAATCATCGATGTCAAAACACTTTACGGAGTAGAGTGTGTAAAGGAAAAACAGCAGATAGATCTCGTAATCAAGCTCGAGGACTGGAAAAAGGAGGCAGATTACGACAGACTCGGCCTCGAGGAAGAATATGCCGAGTATCTCGGCAACAAGGTAGTGTGTCATTCACTGCCAATCAGACCGGGACGTAATCTGGCGGTCATCGTAGAGACAGCAGCAGTCAATCACAGACAAAAGAAGATGGGCTACAATGCAGCTCAGGAGCTGTATCGCCGCGTCCAGGAAAATCTTACAAAAAATTCGGAGGTATAATAAATCATGGCAATAGAAAAGAAAAACGCCTGGGAGAAATATCCCCAGGGATCTGAAAGAGAAAAATTATTTGCATTTGCAGAGGATTACAGAAGGTTTATATCCGGCTGCAAGACAGAGCGCGAGTGCACGGCAGCAGTTTATGCTGACGCCACAGGACACGGCTTTGTGGACCTTGATGAGCTCATAGAGACAGGAAAGAGCGTAAAGGCAGGAGATAAGATAATAGCAAACAATATGGGAAAGGGACTGGCGCTGTTTATCGTGGGCAGTAAGCCTCTTGAGAAGGGTATGAATATCCTTGGAGCTCATATTGATTCACCTAGAATGGACTTAAAGCAGGTGCCTTTATACGAGGACACAGACATGGCACTTTTCGATACACATTACTATGGCGGCATCAAGAAATATCAGTGGGTTACACTGCCGCTTGCACTTCACGGAGTCATCTGCAAAAAGGATGGCAGCACAGTGACAGTCAATATCGGAGACAAGCCAAATGATCCTGTAGTGGGTGTGAGCGATCTGCTTATTCATCTGTCAGGCGAGCAGATGGGCAAGAAGGCTTCAGAGGTCATAAAGGGCGAGAGCCTTGATGTGCTCATTGGAAGCATACCGGGACCCCAAAAGGACGAGGACGACAAGGATATCAAGGAGAGAGTAAAGGCCAATATCCTCACAATACTTTCACAGGAGTACGGTGTGGACGAGGATGATTTCCTTTCAGCAGAGATAGAGGTTGTACCTGCCGGAGAGGCAAGAGACTACGGACTTGACAGAAGTATGATCATGGGTTACGGCCACGACGACAGAGTGTGCGCATATCCTTCATACAGAGCTATGCTTGAGATAGAGGCACACCGGAATATACAAGTGTATGCCTGCTTGTGGACAAAGAGGAAATCGGCTCAGTGGGAGCCAGCGGCATGCAGTCACGCTTTTCGAAAACTGTGTGGCAGAGGTGATGAACCTGGCAGGAGACTATAGCGAGCTTGCAGTCAGACGTGCACTGAAAAACTCAAAGGTACTCTCATCAGACGTATCAGCAGCCTTTGACCCGAACTATCCATCGGTTATGGAAAAGAAGAACTCGGCATACTTCGGAAAGGGTCTTGTGTTCAACAAATATACAGGCGCCAGAGGCAAATCAGGCTCAAACGATGCCAACGCAGAGTATGTTGCAAGGCTTAGAAATATCATGGATACAGCAGATGTTTCATTCCAGACAGCGGAGCTTGGAAAGGTAGACGAGGGAGGCGGCGGAACAATCGCATATATCCTCGCAAACTATGACATGAATGTTATTGACAGCGGTGTGCCGGTGCTCAACATGCATGCGCCATGGGAAATCATCAGCAAGGTCGATTTATATGAGGCATTCAGAGGCTACATTGCATTTTTGAAGGAAGCATAGGCTAAAGGAATATAAGATGAATCAGACATTTGTAAAAAGTGTAACAGAACAATTGCCGCAGCTTGGTCTCCTGCAGGATGAGCCGATGAAAAAACACACGACATTCCGCATAGGAGGCCCGGCAGATTACTATGCAGAGCCTGATATGAGCCAGATTTCAAAGCTTATAGAGATGGCTAAGGCATGTGATATGCCGGTTACAGTGATAGGAAACGGAAGCAATCTGCTGGTAGGAGATAAGGGCATCAGAGGCCTTGTAATTGGTATTGGAAAAGGCCTGTCCGAAATCGATGTGACAGAAGCTGTGGCGCAGCAAAGCACAGCGCAGGATCTCACAGCACAAGACAACGGTCATATCATCACAGCCGGCGCAGGGGCTATCCTTGCAGCAGTGGCGGCAAAGGCAGCGGAGGCATCGCTTTCAGGTCTTGAGTTTGCATCGGGCATCCCGGGAAGTGTTGGCGGAGCGGTAGTCATGAACGCAGGAGCCTACGGCGGAGAGATAAAGGATGTCCTAATCGATGCCACAGTGCTCACAGCAGAGGGCGAGCTAAAGACTGTCACAAGGGATGAGCTTGACTTATCCTACAGGCACAGCATAGTCCCGGAAAAGGGCTATATAGTGCTGTCAGCCAGATTCAGACTCACACCAAAGCCTAAGGATGAGATAAAGTCATATATGGCAGAGCTTCGCGCAAAGAGAGTGGAGAAGCAGCCGCTTGAGTACCCAAGTGCAGGCAGTACCTTTAAGAGACCGGAGGGCTATTTTGCAGGGAAGCTTATCATGGATGCAGGCCTTCGAGGTTACAGCGTGGGAGATGCACAGGTGTCGGAGAAGCACTGTGGCTTTGTAGTCAATAAGGGCGAAGCCACTGCAGCGGATGTCCTGACACTCATAAAAGACGTGCAGGAAACAGTTTTAAAGCAGTTTGGAGTAAAGCTCGAACCGGAAGTTAAGATGATTGGAGAATTCTAGTGAAATTTGTAATAGTGACGGGCATGTCAGGTGCCGGAAAAAGCACAGCAATGAAAATGATGGAGGATATGGGATATTTCTGTATAGACAATCTGCCTATACAGCTATTAGATAAGCTCATAGACTTTTCAAACACCTTTCACAGTGATGTGTCCAAGGTGGCAGTCGGCATAGATGTGCGAAACGGCTCAGGAATTGATGCGATTCCACAGACACTCGAGCAGCTAAGGCAGAAAAATTTTCCGTATGAGATACTTTTCCTCGATGCTGAGGATGAGGTGCTTGTAAAGCGATACAAGGAGACGAGGCGTAATCACCCTCTCGCAGGAAGTGAGCGCATCAATAAGGGCATCGTGCTTGAGAGGGAAAAGCTGCAGTATTTAAAGGACAATGCTGACTATATCATAGACACAAGCCAGCTTCTCACAAGGGAGCTTAAAATTGAGCTGGAAAAGATATTTGTGCAGAATGAGGATTACAAGAATCTGTTTATCACGATACTGTCCTTCGGCTTCAAGTATGGCATACCGTCAGACTCTGATATAGTTATGGATGTGAGGTTTTTGCCAAATCCCTACTATGTGGACGGACTGCGCGCGAAAACCGGCAATGATAAGGAGATACAGGACTATGTCATGCAGTTTCCGGAGGCAAATGAGTTTATCGACAAGCTTGATGATATGATAAAGTTTCTCATTCCAAACTATATCTCTGAGGGCAAGAACCAGCTTGTTATATCTATAGGCTGCACCGGAGGCAAGCACCGCTCGGTAACGCTTGCAAACGAGCTGTACAAGAGGCTTAGCGGCTGTAATGACTATGGACTTAAGATAGAGCATCGCGACATAGGAAAGGATGCATTGAGAGGTAAATAACATGTCGTTTTCCAGTGATGTAAAGGAAGAGCTGGCAAAGCAGGTATCAAAGAGCAGGCACTGTCAGCTCGCTGAGCTTGCAGGCATCATAGAGCTTTCGGGCCGTATCAATGAAAAAACAAAGGGACTTGAGCTCGACACCGAAAACCTGCTGCTTTTAAATAAATATGCCACACTTATGAAGCGTGCCTTTGGCACAGATACCACAAAGGCGCTGGATGAGCAGGATACCGGAAAAATACTTGCAGCGCTTAAAATCACGGCACAGCCTGTCAACAGACAGACCGCAGACGGACTGCTTCTTATGCAGACATGCTGCAAGAGAGCCTTTATCAGGGGAGCTTTCATGGCAGCGGGCTCGATAAGCGACCCCAACAAAGCGTACCATTTTGAGATAGTGTGTCATACGAAAGAGCAGGCGAAGCAGCTCAGGAGCTCTTGTGCGGCTTTGATACGGATGCCAAGATAGTAGAGCGCAAGGGGCACTATGTAGTGTACATAAAGGAGGGCGCCCACATCGTGGACAGTCTCAACATCATGGAGGCGTATGTGTCACTCATGAAGCTGGAAAATGTGCGCATATTAAAGGAAATGCGCAACAGTGTAAACCGTAAAGTAAACTGCGAAACCGCAAACATCAGCAAGACTGTGAATGCGGCTGTAAAGCAGATAGAGGATATCAGACTGATACAGAAAATGAGAGGACTCGATGATTTACCGGCGCAGCTTCGGGAGATGGCGCTGCTTCGGCTTGAATATCCGGATGCACCGCTAAAGGAGCTCGGAGGATATCTGGATCCGCCAATGGGCAAATCGGGAGTCAACCACAGGCTTAGAAAATTATCGGCGATTGCGGAGGAACTGAGATAGATGAAGAAAAAGCTTTTATTTATATTTAATCCCAAATCAGGCAAGGGGCTCATAAAGGAGCATCTGGTAAATATCGTGGACATCATGACAAAGGCCGGATACAAAATCACCATTTATCCTACACAGTGTCAGGGAGATGCCATAAAAAAGGTCAGGAAAAATGCTAAGAAGTATGACCTTGTAGTGTGCAGCGGCGGAGATGGCACACTCGACGAGGTAGTGACCGGCATGGAGCAAAGCGAGGTAAATGTACCGATAGGATACATCCCTGCGGGCAGCACCAATGACTTTGCAAACTCTCTCGGCATACCAAAAAATATGGAGGAGGCCGCAAGAGTTGCCGTAAACGGTACTCCATTCCCGTGTGATGTGGGAGGCTTCAACGGAGATACCTTCGTATATGTCGCAGCCTTTGGCCTTTTTACAGAGGTATCCTACCAGACCTCGCAGCAGATGAAAAATATACTGGGACATGCCGCATATATTTTAGAGGGTGCAAAGCACCTGATGGATATCACCTCGTACAGGATGAAAGTGAGCCATGACGGTGAGATAATAGAGGATGAGTTTATATATGGAATGGTGACCAACTCCCTTTCGGTAGGAGGCTTCAAGGGCATATCAGGTCCTGACGTACTGCTTGATGACGGCCTTTTTGAGGTGACACTCATCAAGAATCCAAAAAACCCAATCGAGCTCAACAAGATACTTGCGGGACTGGCAAACCGTGAAAATGACAATGAGCTCATCTACTCTTTCAAGACCAGTGAGATGCATGTGGAGAGTGAGGAGGAGGTACCGTGGACACTCGACGGAGAGTTTGGCGGCAGCCACACGGATCTGACCATCACTAATCTGAACAAACAGATTACCATTATGTGCTGATAAATACAAAATCGGACATAAAATAGTAATAGTATACAATTTTTTATCTGATTGTGTTAAAAATTTAACTTTATTTTTATAAGGTTATGTAATATAATAACATTAGCATTTAATTAACAGGAGGAAAAAAATATGTTAGTATCTGCAACAGAAATGCTTAAGAAAGCAAAAGAAGGACATTACGCAGTAGGTCAGTTCAACATCAACAACCTTGAGTGGACAAAATCAGTACTTTTAACAGCAGAGGAGCTTAAGAGCCCTGTAATCCTTGGTGTATCTGAGGGTGCCGGAAAGTACATGACAGGCTTCGGTACAGTAGCAGCAATGGTTAAGGCTATGCATGACGAGCTCGGTATCACAGTACCTGTAGCACTTCACCTTGATCACGGCACATACGAAGGATGCTACAAGTGCATCAAGGCTGGCTTCACATCAATCATGTTTGACGGATCTCATTATCCAATCGATGAGAACGTTGCAAAGACAAAAGAGTTAGTAGCAGTTGCTCATGCAATGGGCATGTCTATCGAGGCTGAAGTTGGTTCAATCGGTGGCGAGGAAGACGGAGTTGTTGGAATGGGCGAGTGCGCTGATCCTGACGAGTGCAAGAGAGTTGCTGATCTTGGTGTAGATATGCTTGCAGCAGGAATCGGAAACATCCACGGAAAATATCCTGCAAACTGGCAGGGACTCAGCTTTGAGACTCTTGACGCTATCCAGCAGAAGACTGGTGTTATGCCATTAGTACTTCACGGTGGTACAGGAATCCCAGCTGACATGATCAAGAAAGCAATCGACCTTGGAGTATCTAAGATCAACGTTAACACAGAGTGCCAGCTTTCATTCGCAGATGCAACACGTAAATACATCGAGGCCGGAAAGGATCTTGAGGGCAAGGGATTTGACCTCGTAAGCTTCTTGCTCCAGGTGCTGAGGCAATCAAG
>ENA-OQIM01000333-OQIM01000333.1-human-gut-metagenome-genome-assembly--contig:-NODE-333-length-17555-cov-1.883808_pt1 | contig 17555 bp, 19 predicted proteins | sample MGYA00242579_ERZ504744 | MGnify/ENA primary metagenome ERZ504744 (study PRJEB26092, sample SAMD00036441) | human gut metagenome | host: Homo sapiens | study: EMG produced TPA metagenomics assembly of...
AAAAGAAAAAAATGTCCCTGGCCATGCAGATTTTTATTGCACTGGTCCTGGCGATCATTGCTGGTCTTCTGATGCAGAGTCATGCCAGCTTCGCCGAATCTTACATCAAACCGTTTGGAACGATTTTCCTGAACCTGATCAAGTTTATCGTCGTTCCGATCGTACTGTTTTCCATCATGTGCGGTATCATTTCCATGAGTGATATCAAGAAAGTTGGATCTATCGGTCTCAAAACAGTTGTTTTTTATCTGTGCACAACTGCTTTTGCCGTTACAATCGGTCTAACCGGTGGAAACCTGTTCAAAGGACTGTTTCCTGTAGTTGCTACCACAGACCTGGCCTATGAGGCTGCTGAGGCAACTTCCTTCATGGATACGCTGGTAAATATTTTTCCATCCAACTTCGTTTCACCGATGGTAGAAGCAAACATGCTGCAGGTTATCGTAATGGCGATCATCCTTGGTTTCGCGATCATCCTCGTCGGTGAGAAAAACGTCCGCGTTGTAAACGCATTCAATGATCTGAATGAGATCTTTATGAAATGTATGGAAATGATCCTGAAACTGTCCCCGATCGGTGTCTTCTGCCTGCTGTGTCCGGTTATCGCAACCAACGGTCCGGCAATCATCGGTTCCCTGGCTATGGTACTTCTCGCAGCTTATATCTGCTATGTTGTACATGCTGTAGTTGTTTATTCACTGACTGTCGGAACACTCGGTGGAATGAGCCGCTGAAATTCTTCAAGGGCATGCTTCCGGCGATCATGTTTGCATTCTCCAGTGCTTCTTCCGTAGGAACCTGCCGATCAACCTGGAATGTACTGAGAAACTTGGTGCCAAACGTGAGATCGCATCCTTCGTACTTCCACTCGGTGCTACCATCAATATGGACGGTACTGCGATCTATCAGGGCGTCTGTGCGATCTTTATCGCATCCTGCTACGGAATCCATTTGACACTTTCTCAGATGCTGACTATCGTGCTCACAGCAACTCTCGCTTCTATCGGAACTGCTGGTGTGCCTGGTGCCGGTATGGTCATGCTTGCGATGGTGCTTACTTCTGTAGTCTTCCGGTCGACGGTATCGCACTTGTTGCCGGTGTTGACCGTATCTTTGATATGGGACGTACCACTGTCAACATCACCGGTGATGCTGCCTGCACTATGGTCGTTTCCAACCTGGAATCAAAGAAAGATGCCCGCAGAGCAAAAGCTGGGAAATAAACTCTCTGATATTGAAAAATCAAATATCACCTATGCAAAAAGCTGCATCCTCATCGGAATCACTCCAACGGGGATGCAGCTTCTTTATTATCTGCTCTATTATGCTTTCATTAATTTACGTCCGCAGCACTGTTTGTATTTCTTGCCGCTTCCGCACGGGCATGGATCGTTCGGATAAATCTTGTCTTCTTTACGCTGAACAGGAGCTTTTGCGGAGGAATCATCCTTGTTGGTTCCTGTAACTTTGGCAACCTGCTCACGCTCTGCCTTCTGCTCTACATTTACATGATACAGCATACGGACAGTATCTTCCTGGATCGCACTGATCATGTTGTTGAACATCTCGTAAGCGCTCATCTTGTACTCAACAACCGGATCTCTCTGGCCATATCCTACAAGGCCGATTCCCTGACGGAGAATCTCCATGTCGTCGATGTGATCCATCCACTTGCTGTCGATGCATTTCAGGAGAACGACACGTTCCAGTTCACGAAGCTGCTCTGCTTCCGGGAACTCTGCTTCTTTGGCTTCGTAGAGTTTGACAGCCTTTTCTTTGATCTCGTGCTTGATCTCGTCTTTCTTCTTGCCTTTGACATCTTCCTTAGTTAAAGCCTTGATCGGGATGATCGGGAGCAGTGCTGTGTTGAACTCATCCAGATCCCACTCTTCGGAATCTACATCATCGGAGAAGCACATATCTACAGTACTGTCTACGATATCTGTGATCATCTTGTAGATGGCATCGCGCATGTTCTCTCCATCCAGTACCTGACGGCGCTCTGCATAAATGATCTCACGCTGCTCGTTATTTACCTGGTCGTAATCGAGAAGGTTTTTACGGATACCGAAGTTGTTGAACTCGATCTTCTCCTGTGCCTTCTGGATCGCGTTGGAAAGCATCTTGTGTTCGATCTGCTCATTCTCTGCAACACCGAGGGATGTAAATACTTTCATCAGTCGCTCAGAACCGAACAGACGCATCAGGTCATCCTCAAGAGAGATATAGAAACGAGATTCACCCGGATCTCCCTGACGACCGGAACGTCCACGGAGCTGGTTATCAATACGTCTGGATTCATGACGCTCTGTACCGATGATCTTGAGACCGCCGGCTTCTCTTGCAACGTCATCGAGCTTGATATCGGTACCACGACCTGCCATGTTGGTCGCGATGGTAACAGCACCGGACTGACCTGCCTGTGCAACGATCTCTGCCTCAAGTTCATGGAACTTCGCATTCAGGACTTTATGCGGGATTCCCTCGCGGCGGAGCATCTTGCTGATGAGCTCGGAAGTCTCGATGGTGATCGTACCAACCAGTACCGGCTGTTTCTTTGCATATGCTTCCTTAACAGCCTCTACGACTGCGTTGAATTTCTCTTTCTTGGTCATGTATACGGCATCTTCGAGGTCTTTACGCTGTACCGGTCTATTGGTCGGGATCTCTACAACGTCCATTCCATAGATATCACGGAATTCTTTCTCCTCGGTAAGTGCTGTACCGGTCATACCGCCCTTCTTGTCATATTTGTTGAAGAAGTTCTGGAATGTGATAGTAGCAAGAGTCTTGCTCTCTCTCTTGACCTTGACATGCTCTTTTGCTTCGATTGCCTGATGAAGTCCGTCAGAATAACGGCGACCCGGCATGATACGTCCGGTAAACTCATCTACGATCAGGATCTCGTCATCCTTAACTACGTAATCCTGGTCCTTATGCATCAGGTTGTGTGCACGGAGTGCAAGGATGATATTGTGCTGGATCTCCAGGTTCTCCGGATCTGCCAGGTTCTCGATATTGAAGAATTTCTCAACCTTCTTGACACCCTGCTCGGTGAGGTTGACGATCTTGTCCTTCTCATTGACAACGAAATCACCAGTCTCGACAACTTCCTCACCCATGATAGCTGCCATCTTGGTCATCTCATGGCTGGCTTCACCACGCTCAAGCTGCTGTGCCAGGATATCGCATACTTCGTAAAGTTTGGTGGATTTGCCGCTCTGTCCGGAAATGATAAGAGGTGTACGTGCCTCGTCGATCAGGACGGAGTCGATCTCATCGATAATGCAATAGTGCAGATCTCTCTGTACAAGCTGCTCTTTGTAGATAACCATGTTGTCACGAAGATAATCGAATCCAAGTTCGTTGTTTGTTACATAAGTAATGTCGCATCCGTATGCTGCACGGCGCTCTTCCGGTTTCATGTCGTTGAGGACAACGCCTACAGTCAGTCCGAGGAATTCATGGACTTTACCCATCCACTCAGCATCTCGTTTTGCCAGGTAGTCGTTGACAGTTACGATATGGACACCCTTGCCTTCGAGAGCATTCAGGTATGCAGGAAGGGTAGACACGAGGTCTTACCTTCACCAGTCTTCATCTCAGCGATACGACCCTGATGGAGAATGACACCACCGATGATCTGTACACGGTAATGCTCCATGCCAAGAACTCGTTTCGCACCTTCACGAACAACTGCAAAAGCCTCCGGAAGAAGATCATCCAGTGTCTCTCCCTCGTCCAGACGTTTACGGAATTCTCTGGTCTTGTCTCTCAGCTGTTCATCTGTTAATTTCTGCATTTCCGGGCGAAGAGATTCTGTTTTCTCTACCAGTGGCATGATTCTCTTTACCTCATGCTCACTACGTGTCCCGAATACTTTTGAAAATATATTCATACTTTACTCCTGTTTGTCTTTATTCTTGTTTGTTCTTCTTATTTCCCATTCTACAACTCCTGCCCACGGTTTCATGACCGCCCGGCAGTTACTCGTTATGGCTTACTTAACACCTTAACGTCACATCTTCTCTATTTACCACTTCATAGAGGAAACAATGAATTTTAATAAACAAATTGTGTCCAGATTTTTGGCAAATCCGCTCCTGTTCGTTAGTGCTAACTTTTTCTTGTCATACACAGACAGATATGCTATGATTGATTCTATATGGGAACCTGTAAACCGTAACAAACTAACATTTATCTAAGACAGAGGTTTATTTATTTGAAGAAAAAAGAACTGACATTTATCATTAGTATCGTGGTGTTCGCCCTGGTTCTGTGGGGCGGGATGTATCTGGTGCGTCAGGGGCATTACGGTTCGATCCGGATCACGGTAGATGGTGAAGAATATGGCACGTATTCTCTTTCAAAGGATCAGGTGATCTCCATCGGAGATACCAATATATGCAAAATAAAAAACGGCGAGGTCAAAATGATCGAGCCGACTGTCCGGACCATCTCTGCCTAAAACAGAAAGCCGTTGACAGCACCGGCGGAACGATCGTCTGCCTGCCGAACAAAGTTGTGATCGAGGGGGAAAAGGGTTCCGGTTCCGATGAAACCTCACCGGAATTTGACACTGTTGTCTGACCCTTATTCTACTTTACAAAGGAAAACATTATGAACCAGAAAAAAATCGCCAATCTAGGACTGTTTGCCGCAGTTGCGATCATCTTTGGCTATGTAGAATCGCTGATCCCGTTTTTTGCGGGGATTCCGGGAATGAAACTTGGACTTGCAAACCTTGCGGTACTTTTTATCCTTGAGAAATATACATGGAAGGAAGCGGCACTTGTCTCCGCTGTGAGGATCGTTGTGATCGGGTTTATGTTTGGAAATCTGTTCAGTATCCTCTACAGCCTCGCCGGGGCTGCACTCAGTCTTACCGTTATGACTCTTATGAAGAAAAAATCTGGCTTCAGCATTCTTGGAATCAGCGTCGCGGGGGCGTGTCACATAATATCGGGCAGCGTATTATTGCGAGTCTGATCACGATGACGTCCGGGCTGATTTATTATGCGCCGGCGCTGTTGATCTCCGGGGTGATCACCGGATTGCTGATCGGGACTCTGACAAGTGAGGTTTTGAAACGTATTCGGTTCTAGGAAAAACCCAAGGGGACGGGTACAATGGCACTAAATCGCCACTGTACCGTCCCCTTGGTCTTATGCATCGTTTTTAAAGTATAATTCATTTCTCGATGCTCAAAATAATTTTAACACCAAAATAAAGCATCGCAAAATCACATTTGCTCCTGAACTATTGCACAACCTTTACGGTGTAGGTGTTCTTCATTAACTCAAATCGTTCTTTCATCCCGTCCGTCAAATAGATATTCTTGTCTTCATCCACAAACATTGCATCTGCATCATATTTCTCCAGCAGTTCCATTGCATCATCCATTCCAAGAACGAAACATGCGGTGGAGAGTCCGTCTGCCAGAAGTCCATTGTCGCAGACGATCGTCACGGAATCTAATCCGTTCCATACCGGATAGCCCGTCTTCGGGTCCAGGATGTGGTGGTAGCGTTTGCCGTCTTCCATGAAATATTTCTCGTAATCACCGGAGGTAGAAAGGAACTCGCCGCCTTTGATCGTGATCGCGCCGAGATAATCACCTTCTGTGTCTCTCGGGTCTGTGACTGCTACTTTCCATGGAGAATCGTCTGGTTTCTGTCCATAAGCCATGACACTGCTGCCGCCCAGGTTCAGGATCATTCCCTCGACTTCTTTCTGGTCTTTGAGAAATTCTGAGATCACATCGCAACCAATCCCCTTGCCGGTCGCACCCAGATCCAGAGTGGTATCCTCTGCCAGAGTGACTTTGTTCCCATCCAGAGTCACGTTCTGATAGCCAACATCCTTAAGAAGTGCTTCAAGCTCGGACTGCTCCGGCACATGCGGGTCCTCGCCGTCGATATCCCACAGACGGATCACCTTGCCAAGTGTCGGATCGAAAGCTCCACCTGAATCATCAGCAGCTCATGATCTGTGCAAGATACCCGGCAAGCTCATCGGAAACTTCTGTCGTCTCCCCCGCTGCCGCATTCAGCTTCGAAATCTGTGAGTCCTCGTCCGTCCAGGACAGAAGTCCGTTTTCGATCTCCCGGAGCTTGTTTCCGATCTCTGCGTTCAGGTCATCTCCTGTTGTATACAGCGTCTCAGAAACTACCGTATCCATCGCAAAATCTGTATTTGTATATTTCTCCGCATCTTTCGCCAGAACCGGCACTGCTCCCATAAGCGTGCCACAAAGCATCACACCTGTCAGTGTACAGGCGATTTTTTTATGAAAATTACGCATATATTTCTCCTTTATAACCGAAATACGCATCCGCTGTAACATACAACGAATGCGTTTTAATTTTTCGGTTATATCTTACCACAGTTTTGTTTTTGCGGCAAGTTATATATTATTAACTTGTTACTATTCGCAGTAACTTCACCATTATTTTGAAACAGCTGCACTTTTCTCTCGCTTCACTGGTGTTTTTGAAACTGCTGCTTCTTCTTTCAGTTCCTCCACTTCCTGTCCGATCTGGATATTCTTACGCGGGCAGGTTGCCTCGCACGCATGACAGCAGATACATTCACCGGAAAGAGGGGTATCTCCGTCAATATCAAGATGTGCAGGGCAGCGTTTTTTGCAGAGACCGCATTTGGCAGGGCATTTGGAACGTTCTCTTTTGAATAACGCTGACGGCAGGATCGGCATCAGCGCAAAAACAGCTCCCATCGGCACAGGAACTGGCAGAAGAAACGCTCCTGTGTACACATGCCGACCAGGATCAGGACAAGTAAGATGATTCCGATCTTGTAAGAGGCATTTGGAAGTTTCCGCGCTGTCAGCATGGAAAATACATCCCACGGCTCATTCCCTGGAGGTTTGCATACCATCCGGTGAAAATGGAAAGGAGGATAAATGCCAGAAGGATATATTTCACTTTCTGCAGACAGCGAACCACTTTTTCCGGATATCCATGTCTGCCTTTCTTATGAAAAACTTTCTGGCGGATAAATAAGGTCAGCTCGTACATGGCATCTCCCAGAGAACCAAAGGCACACGCATATCCGCAGAAATGTCTTCCGAACAGTACCGTGATCAGAAGCAGTGCGCCTGTAACATCGAGGAAGGAATTCCATGTCACCGGCTGTCCTGCCGCAATCGCCTGAAAGATCGACTTAACTCCCGCAAACGCGGTGGAAAAAAGTGCCGGTGCCACAATGAAAAATACAAGCTGTATGGCAGCCCGGATCAGACGGACTTTTCTCTGCCTTTTTTTCATCAGTTTTCCGCCTTTCCTAATGCATCTACAACTGCATTGATGATTCCGGTAGAGCTGAAGGTTGCTCCGGAAATGGTATCAACATCTGTACTCTGTGCGGAGAGAATGGAGCTGATAACGCCTCTCCCGGTGAGAGATAAGCAGAATCCTCGCCCGGTGCGCTTGTCACCTGGATGTCGGTGATCTCATCGCTGGCAAGTGTTACCTGAACCTGAATGGTTCCACCAAATCCCTGTGCTTCACCTGTGTAGGTTCCGTCTTTGTATACATTATCAGCATCAGATGTGTCTGCATTGCTGCTGTCCGCAGCTGTGATATCACCTGCTGTCTCCTTTGAAGAAGCGTTTGCGGCTGCAGCCTTGGCTTCTTCCTGCGCTTTTGCCGCATCTTCGAGGGCAGTCAGCATTTCCTGCTGCTGTTCTTCCAGCGCACTCACGCGGTCTGTAAGCTCTGTGATCTCCTGTGCCTGTGTATCATTTTTCTGCATAAAATTATAGCCCAGGACTGCGCCGATGATCAGGATCAGGCACAGAACTCGCATATAAAAACTATGGTATTTCATTTTTTCTCGTTACTCCTGTTGATTATTTTTTAATATGTGTTAATTCTGAGCCTGACTCAGTGCATTCTGAAATGCCTGAATAATGCCCTGTGAGGAAAAAGTTGCCCCAGATACAGCATCCAGACCGTCAGCTGACTGACTTCCCATTACCTGATTATAAATAGAATTCCATGCTTCATCAAAATACTCTTCATCATCAAGTGTACTGTAGGATGCTTCAACAATCTGTCCTCCAGAGATAGTAACTGTTACTGTTACGCTTCCTGCTCCATAATTTCCGGCTCCGCTTCCCGTGTAAGTTCCATCTCTGTATCTTCCTGCCGGTTCTTCAGTCGGTTCCGGTGTTGGAGTCTCTGTCGGAACAGCAGTCGGTTCCGGTGTTGGAGTTGCTTCTGGTATTACCGTTGGAGTTGGTGTAACAGTAATTTCCGGTGTCACTGTTGGAACTGGGGTTTCTGTTGGGGTTGGCGTAATTTTTGCACCTTCCAGTGCTTTCTGGGTTCCACCAAGAATTCCATTCGAAGAATACGTTGCTCCGCTTACGGTATCAATTCCATCTACAGACTGTTTTTCCAGAATTGCAGGCTGTAATACTTCCATGCTTTCTTAAAGAAAGAATCTGTGTCTGTGTTCGTATTCGTCAGTTCTATAATTTTTCCATCCTTAATAGTTACTGTAATATAGACAAATCCAGAATACCCTCTTGCTCTCCCTGTGTAAGTACCATCCTGATATTCAGAAGTTGGTGTATCTGGTTCTGGGATATCTGGTTCTGCTGTCGGAGTAGGCGTAGCTGTTGGTTTCACAGTCGGTTTGGCAGTTGTTGTCTCTGCTTTCGCCAGTGCTTTCTGAGCAGCTTCCAGAATACCATTGGATGAGAAAGTTGCTCCACTTACGGTATCTACGCCATATACGCCCTGCTTCTTGAGAATTGCAGGCTGAATCTTAGACCATGCTTTGCTAAAATATTCCTTCGTATCTGTATTTGTATTTGTGATTTTTGTGATTTTTCCGTTTTTGATGGTAATTGTCACTTTAACCGGTCCGTCAAAGCCTTCTGCTTCTGCGCTGTATGTTCCGTCTTTATAGGTCACATTTTCTGCCGGTTTCGGAATAGATGCCGGTTTTGGTGTTGGTTTTGCTGTTACGACCGGCTTCACGGTTGGTGTCGGTGTTGTCTTTGCATCTGTATTCGCCGCTTTTGACAGAGCATCCTGTACTGCCTGAATGATTCCATTGGAGGAATAGGTTGCTCCACTGACAGCATCAACATTCGGAGTCTGACCGGAGATCATCCTGCTGATCACCCCCTGTGCAGAGGCAAAATAAGAAGGAGTTTCGCCGGAGGCACTCAGAACATCAATCGAAGTAATTTTTCCACCGGAAATCGTTACCTGAACACTGACCGTGCCTCCAAATCCTGTGCCGCTTCCCTGATAAGTACCATCCTTATATCCGCCTTCCGGAACGGATACAGTCGGAGTAGATGTAGTTCCCTGTCCTGTCGCAGAAGTTTTCTGAGATTCATTCCGGAAGTGTTTTTGCCGTTCCTTTTTTGATTCCGGCTTTTGCTTTTTGGAAGCAGTTTTTGCCTGTTTTTGCTGAAGAAGAAGTTCCATCTGAAAAATCCTCATAGGAATATGCTGTTGTAATCAGCCCGGTCAGTTCTTCTGCATCCTTAACATCGGCACTCTCTGACTGTACTTTCTGCGTACTTCCGGCCTTTCCCTGAACACCAGTCACCGCCACTGCTGCGATCACTGCCGCTGCCGGAAGAAGCTTGATATAATTTTTTCTGTCCGGAAAATCCTTTTTGTCCTGTTTTTTCATAGTGTCTCCTGTATTATCTCAAAACGTACAAAAGCAGGGGCTGTTAAAAAACGGCCCCCGTCTTTTGTGCTGACTTTATAACTTTTTATTTTACAGTTACTTTAAATTTTGCTGTCATGCCGCTGCATTTCACAGTGATAACTACTGTACCTTTCTTAACGCCTTTTACAACGCCCTTGGAAGTTACAGTTGCAACACCTTTGTTGCTGCTTGTGTAAGTAACTTTTCCAGTTGGAACTGCACTTACTTTGATGGTAGTTGTTTTGCCTCTGTTGATTGTTGCTGCTGTTCTTGAAAGTTTCAGAGATGCATTTTTAACAGATACCGTTACTACCTTTTTCAGCTTTCCTACCTGAACTGTGATCTTAACGGTTCCGGCTTTTTTCGCTCTTACAACACCTTTGGAATCTACGGTTGCAATGTTCTTGTTGCTGCTTGTAAATTTCGCAGTTCCGGAAACACCGCTCTTGGTCACTGCGATTGTTGTAGAAGTCTGACCTTTTGTATAAATAGTTGTTTTTGCTGCTTTTGCTGCAATGCTCGGATTCTTAACAGTTACTTTGCAGGTGATCTTTGCTTTTCCGGCTGTAGCTGTGATTACTGCTGTACCTGCTTTCTTTGCTGTTACAACACCTTTGGAGCTTACAGTTGCAACGCTCTTGTTGCTTGTTGCATATTTTACTGTTCCACCGATTGCAGATGTTGCTTTCAGTGTATAGGAAGCAGGTGTTCCTCCAACATAAACTGTGACAGCTGTTTTGTTGATGGACATTGCATTCTTGACAGTTACTTTGTAAGTTGCTGTTTTTCCATTCAGAGTAGCAGTGATGTTTGCTGTACCTGCTGCTTTGGCTGTTACAACACCCTTGGAGTCTACAGTTGCAACTTTTGTATTGCTGGATTTCCATGTTACAGTTCCTGCCAGGTTGGTTGTTACCTTGAGGGTTGTAGATGTTTTATCCTGAGTATAAAGTGTTCCTGAAGCAGCGTTAAGTTTGAACTCAGCTTTTACAAGTGAATCAATTGCTTCTCTCAGATGTGTAATCTGCTCATCAACGCCATTCTGTGTCTGTTTGTCAATATTTGCAAGCATTTCTTCGCACTCTTCAAGTTCGTTTGCAACATTTACCCAGCTTGCCGGAGTATAGTCGCTTTCTTTCAGTGCTTTTGCTTCTGCAATCACTGCCTCAAGTGCAGTTGTATCCACTTCTTCTTTTGCTGGTTTTACAATATTTGCATCTGTTGCCTGGAACTGTACAGTAAAGTCTTCGTATCCAAGAGCATATACGGTCAGTGTCCAGTATCCTGTTCCGTCGTATCCTTCTGGAAGCTGGCAGCGCAGGGATTTTGTAAGGCCAAGCTGAATACCCATAGATTTGTGCATCCAGTTATCTGCTGCAAATTTTGTTCCGTAAGTCTGAAGTGCATTTGTGCAAGTGCTGTCGTTTCCATAGTATGTCCATTTAACAGCCTGCATTGCAGCACCAAGATCTCCATATCCATCTCCTGTAAGGTCAACTCTCAGGAACTCACCATAGTTGCCACTTGCTTCTTTTACAGTTGTGGTAATATTTTCTGCTTTTTTGAGGGCTGCATCTTTAACACCTGAATCTGTTCCATTTGCTCTTGCGCTGAAGCTGAATGTACCATCTTCATTCTTTGTAGCTGTCTTAAGACCATTTGTATTTGCCGTAACATCTGCTGTCAGATTATAAGACCGAAGATTAACTTCTCCGTATCCACCAACCAGTGTTCCATCATTTTCTACTACTGTATAAGCCTTTTTGAAATCTTCATAATCCGAAGTTTTTACTTTAACCGGTACATATTTCAGACCGCTTACTTCATAGTCAAGCATTTCATCTGTTGTACCATCTTCAAATGTAAGAGTTCCCCTGCTATATGTAGCTTTTGTTCCGTCTGTGAATACAACTGTTGTCTGTCCTTCCCAGTAAGAAACGGCATAAGAACCTTTCTCACCTTTAATAATTGCAATTGTCTGGAAGCTTCCTCTGTGAAGACCGTGGTTTGTAGTTGCTCTTGTTACAGTATCAAACGCTCCAAGGTCTGCCTCACCTCTTGTATCTTTGTCTGCTGAAGCAGTTGCATCACCTGCTGCATATACACCTTCTGCTGCCCAGTACTGAGCCCAGGTAAGTCCTGCATATACATATTTATATTCTGCAACTTCATAATCGAACGCAAAATCATCATATCCGCTGGAAGTTACAACAAATTTAGTTCCGTTTGTTACTTCAATACCTGTAAGATCCAGTGTTCCGTCTTCTTTGACGATCACTTTTGAACCTTTTCCGGTGGCCTGATAAGTCTTATCTCCTACTGTTACAGCAGTGATTGTCTTGATGTAAGCTGTCAGCTGCTCTTCTGTAGAGCCTTCTGCCGGTACAAGTTTACTGTTTTCAGCATCGTAAGCTGCCGGTACAGCTGCCTCTTTTGCATAGAAAGAAGCCTGGATCGGTGCATATTCGCCATTTTCATCGCTGATAACCAGAGTATGGGAACCTGCTGCCAGTGTTCCGGTTGTGATCTTGCCATCTGCATATGCAACTTCTGTTCCGTCAACAGTATATTTTGCTGCAAAACCTTCCGGAAGAGTGCCATCCAGAGTGACTGCTGCTTCTGTATCTGTTGTATGAATGTTTGCAACTGTTGCTTTTACGCCTGTTTTTGTCAGAACCTTTTCATCATTAACATCAAATGTGATGATTCCCTTGTCAGTGTAATAAGTAACACTGTCAATGGTTTTTCCCATCATGGATTTATAATGTTCAGATGATGTCGGGCATCCATGAACACTTGTAGTAAAACCTGTGCACCATGCCAGTTCATAGCCTTTCCAGATATTTTCCAGATGACGCATACCGTACTCTGTACCATCTGTTGTATTAACCGTTGCACCATAGATTTTATCCGTGCTTGTACTGATCAGGGAAGAGAAGGTTTCATTATTGATCTTCAGCTGATAATCTCCATATTTGCTCTGTGTTTTCAGTTCTGCTGTTGCTTCAACTGTTTTCTCCTGTGCACCCTTAACATCACTGAAGGTAAAGCTCCATCTTCATTTACTGTCAGTTCTTTATAATAACCCGGAACTTCTGACAGTACATAATAAGAGTAGGAAGCATTCTCGATCAGAGAATCTTTTCCTGTATAAGTATTGCTTGCTGTCTGTCCTTTGTTTGTGACTGTGATCGTTACGAAATCATCGTCTGTCACCTTTTTCTGATCCTTCAGAAGTGCAAGATCACTTACTTTAACAGGGAAGGTGACACCTGCCAGATTTGTTCCTTCTACATCTGTATGATAAGCTGAATTTCCATTCATCATACCCGCTGTTCTGGATTTGTTCAATGTGGCAGAGGTAAATGCATCGACTTTGACATCGTTATTCTTTAATTCTGCCTTATAGAAATCGTCATAAGGAATGTTCATGAGAACGTATGCTTCGCCTGTTGTCTGGTCATCGCCTGCCTGATCAGAAAACTCGTCCTCTGTTACCTCGGAGCTGAACAGATCTTCCTCAGAATCAGTTTCTGCTGTGTTTGCATCCTCATCTTCTACCACATCTACATCTGCAGTATCATCAGCAACTTCTTCTGTATCTACCTCTACTTCTGCCTCAGTCTCCGCATCCGGTGTTTCTTCTACTTCTACAGCATCTGAAACTACATCACTGTCTGAAAAATCAGCCGCCATTGCAACTGTCGGCATACTTGTCATTGCCATAGCTGCACTGAGCACTACCGGAGCTACTTTCTTTAACAATTTCTGATTTGCCATCTTCTTCCTCCTCTTTCTTTTCGTTAGGTATTTCTAACCATTATTTTATACCACAAACCTATATTCCTGTCTATATTTCAGTTAGAATTTTCTAACCTGCGAATTGACTTTTTTTCTCATTTAACATCTTATTGATAATTCTTTTTCAATAAAAGTATAACAAAATACACCTGTTATACCAGGTAAACATTCCCGATACAGCAGGTGCATATTATTTGTCATTTATTCAGTTTTACTTTTGTGGTCCCTTCTGCCGAACTGTCTCTCAGTCTCTCAAAAGCTTCTTTGCTTTCTTTCCACGCTTTCGGTGTGCCGCCGATGATCGAGCAGCCTTCGTGGAGTGTGATCGGACTTCCGTCGATCTGTGTGATCACGCCGCCGGCTTCTTCCAGGATCACGGATGCCGCCGCATAATCGTATGGCTGGAGTTTCAGTTCCAGATAAACCGTATTGCTTCCAGATGCCGCACGGCAGAGTCCCAATGCCGCTGAACCGCCACAACGGATGGAAAGGCTGTTCTGGAACATATCTTTGACCACACGGAACAGCCAGTCGATTCCGGCTTCGTTGTATCTTGCACAGCCGAACTCCACGATTCCCTCCGTGACGGATTTATCCGCAAGCTGGATTCGTTTGCCATTAAGGTAACTTCCCTTGCCGCGGATCGCAATATACATATCATTAATGTACGGATGATAGACAAAACCAGCGACCATCTGATCCTTATGTGCAAGCCCGACAGAAATACAGCTGTGATGATAATCAAACATAAAATTCGTCGTGCCATCGATTGGATCAATATAAAAGGTAAACTCGCCATCTGCCTGTGCACCGGCATTTCCCTCGGTATCTTCTTCTCCGAAGAAAGCTGCTCCCGGAAGGATCTCGCTGAATCCTTTGATCAGGAACCTCTGGATCTCCATATCGTAATCGGTGCAGAAGTTCGCAAGCCCCTCTTTCTGATGGATCATTGCATCGGATGGTCTGGCCTTGACCATCTTTTTGCCGGCTTCGCGGATCAGACGCTCGATCGCACGGTATCTGGAATCCATTCGTTCCTTCGGATCTTCTTTGATCTCAGGTGTGGCATTTTCTCCCATTGCTTCTGAAACAGAGCGGTCCATGGATGGATTCTCCGTCATTGCATATGTGCCGGAAGATTTCTGCTCCTCATCCGCGGATCTCCATGGTGTCACATCCCAGCCGCCAAATCTGCGAATCGCACTCTCAATCTTTCTGCGGCTTCTGTCAAATCCCCAGTACCAGATTCCACCGAGAAGTCCGCCCACTGTATTAAAGAACAGGTCTGCAAGCTGGAAGGTTCCCAGTTTGAAAAACAACTGACAGAACTCGATGCCGAGCGAAAACAGGAAACTGATCTTGAAACTTAAGATCAGGACATCCTGAATACTTTTTTCCTTATAATGGTCTCTTTCTTCCTGTGCCCAGAACAAAAGGACGATGAACGGAAGAAACAGGATCAGGTTTTCAAAATTCTCTGTGTAAAGCTCTCCATTATTATGTAAACTCCAGATGCCGAGCACATGATCCAGAGGATTTCCCCAGATTGTTCGGCACAAAAGTGTCCGAAACAGCATCATACTTACATAAAATACCAGGAAAAAATGTTTCCTGAACCAGCCGCTTGTGCGGAACTGACGGATCCATGCCCGAACCACTGGACCGGCTCCCTGTTTCCTGCCAAGCATATAGACGCACATGACAAGTGCCGCCAGCAGAAGGGATGCTCCCGCTGTCTGGTAGAGTGCTGCCAGAACATCTGCGATGATTTTTACAACATATTCCATAGTCTGTCTCCTCATTTCGTGCGGTGAATATCCGCCGCACCAGTCAGTTCATAATAAAAAATATACTGCTGCATGATTCCCCGAAGTCCGTGATATCTGCGGTTCGGGAATCCTCTTTTGTAGTGTATGTCCAGAACCTGGCGGATATGTGTGTCGATCGGGAATGCATCCATGTGGTGAAGTGCAAACAGACAGATGCAGTCAGCAACCTTCTCTCCCACGCCGCTGAGTTTCATCAATTCCTGTCTTGCCCTGCGATAATAACACATGCGGTAAAGTTTCTCCAGCGAGACCTCTCCGCTCAGAATACTTCGTGTCGTTTCCACCAGATATTTCGCGCGATAGCCCATTCCGAGTGCCCGGAGTTCTTCCTCCGTCGCCGTTCCCAGCTGTTCCGCTGTCGGGAAAGTCCAGTATTCCACGCCTTCCTCGGAATATTTCTGCTCACCGTATCGTTTACATAATCTGTCAATGCATCCACGATCCTGGAAATATTATTCTGCTGTGAGATCAGAAACGTAATGATCATCTCCCACAGATCCTGACGCAAGATCCGGATGCCGCTCCCGCACTCTGCCGCCGCACTCAGGTAATGGTCACGTGGATTGATCTTCTCGATATAGCCTGCATAATCCGCATCAATATCAAAGTACGGAACCCAGTAACAGAGAAATTCCACATCACTGCAATGAAAAGTTACGATCGTCCCTTCCTGTGTAAGTTTGAGATACTGATCTCCTGCGATCAGTTCATACGTGTTTTCTTCTGTCTCTCCTCTATCCGGAAACACTGACCGGACTGACAGATCTGTTTCAGGCTGAAATTATCCAGCTCTACTGTAATCATATTTTTCTCCGTCCCCTACATCTGATGCCGAACTACTCTGTATTCATCTCCATTGCGATAATACGGGCATTCTTTATATTCTGTGCTGATAAAACGGTAATACTCGTCCTCGTCCAGATTTACATCGCAGTAATAACTTTCACTTTCTTCGTCATATACATAATTCGCGCAGTAATCGCAGCTTGTTGCTTTCATCTGTTATTTCCTCTTTTCTATTCCCAGATCTTCCACGGTGCATTTCCGCTCTGCCAGAGACTTTCCAGAAGATTTTTTTCACGAAGGGTGTCCATGCACTGCCAGAAGCCCTTGTGGATATAGCTCATCAGCTGACCCTCCTCGCCAGCTTCTGCAGCGGCTTCTGCTCAAAGACGCAGGCGTCGCCGTCCAGATAGTCGAAGATCTGCGGCTCCAGCACCATATAGCCCGCGTTGATAAGCGCGCCGTCGCTGGCCTTCTTTTCACGGAAAGAACGGACAGAATTATCCTCGGCAATATCCAGAACGCCCTTCTGCTGCTCCTGCTGAACGGCGGTCAGCGTGGCGATCTTGCCGTTCTCGCGGTGGAATGCCACCAGCTTGGCAATGTCCACATCGCAGACGCCGTCGCCGTAGGTCATCATGAAGGTCTCATTGCCGATGTAGGGACGAATGCGTTTGATGCGCCCGCCGGTCATCGTGTTGAGGCCGGTGTCCACAACGGTGACTTCCACGGTTCGGTGTGGTGGTTGTGGACGATCATCTCATTCTGGCCGCGGGTGAAATCAACGTAATATCGCTGGTATGCAGGAAGTAATCCGCGAACCACTCCTTGATCATGTGCTGCTTGTAGCCCGCGCAGATGACAAAGTCGTGAAAGCCGTAGTAGGAATATTCCTTCATGATATGCCACAGGATGGGCATGTTGCCGATTTCGATCATCGGCTTGGGCTTGTAGACGCTTTCTTCGCTGATGCGCGTGCCAAGCCGCCAGCCAGAATTACTACTTCATAGTGCGCTCCTTTATTGTTTTGTGAGCCGGTCAGTCCGTCGACGACCGGTTTTTGTCCCGTGCGCTCTGCCTCGTTTGGCAATTTTACACACTTATTCATAATGAAGAGTATAACACACACGCTCTGTAATTGCAACAATTTACGCCCGTCTGCGCCGTGCCAAACCATCGGTTCAAAGTCAATATTTTTGTCCAGAACCCACAAAAGGCCGTCGTTCGCACATTTTTTGCGCTTTTGCGTTCCAAATTTTACATACTGTATTTCCGCAAAAAATCCCCGCCGCCGGGGTGCGGCGGGGGGGATTTTCATGGTGGAGCTGTAGGGAGGCGGCGCCCTCGGCGACCCGGGCCGTCCGCCTTACTGCTGCTGCTTAAAATAATACACTGCACCGACAAGGCCGGCGTCGTTCTGGAGGGCTGCGGCCCTGACCTCAA
>ENA-OQIM01000334-OQIM01000334.1-human-gut-metagenome-genome-assembly--contig:-NODE-334-length-17541-cov-4.006776_pt1 | contig 17541 bp, 19 predicted proteins | sample MGYA00242579_ERZ504744 | MGnify/ENA primary metagenome ERZ504744 (study PRJEB26092, sample SAMD00036441) | human gut metagenome | host: Homo sapiens | study: EMG produced TPA metagenomics assembly of...
CCAAACGGCAAAGATCGAGATAACCGAGGATATTCAGCCGATGGTTCACGGAAACAACAACGACATCACCGAACTCGCTTAAGTGATCCCCCTCATATGCCACATGCTCAATCGCAGAACCGGCGCTGAAGCCGCCGCCGTGGAGCCATACCATGACCGGCTTTTTCGCACCCGGATCAAGACTCTGTGTCCAGACATTCAGGTTCTGGCAATGCTCGTCCTGCGGCCAGTAACGATGCGGTACCAGCACCTCCATGTTCGGCTCATCCTGCTTTAAAAGCGGACATACATAGCCGTACGCCAGTGCATTTTTGATTCCTTTCCATGGTTTCACCGGCTGTGGCATCTGGAAACGGTCCGCCTCAGCGTAATGGATTCCATGAAACGCGTATGTCGTATTCAGGCGGAAGCCGCGTACCTTTCCCGCCTTTGTCTCTACTACCGGATCTGTTTTACTGCATACAAAATAATCTCCCATATTTCAGTTACCTTCTTTCTATCCTGTTCTGTGACGCGCAGTTTCCAAAAAACCACCGCAAAATCCCCCTGATCTTTCCGTTTTTGCACCGGTCTTTGAAGCATCTGTTGTTTTTGCATTTACGCATCTGCTCCTTATTATACCAGACAATTTTTTCAGAAACAATTCTTTTCACTTTTATTTTCGGCTGTTTATATCAATAAAGTCCGAAAATCGCGTCAAAAACTGATATTTCCATCACAACTTCAAAGTGCTACAATAAAAAAGAAGGTAAAATCAACGTAAAAAAGGGGACTACTATGACGAAAACAGTACAAAAGAGCAAAGCCCGCGATATGACCCAGGGCTCCATCTGGAAACAGCTTCTTCTCTTCTCGCTTCCGCTGATGGCCGGAAATCTCTTCCAGCAGCTTTACAACACCGTTGACAGCATCGTTGTCGGCAACTTTGTCGGCAAGGAAGCACTCGCCGCCGTCGGCTCCGTCGGTCCGATCATCAATTCTCTGATCGGCTTTTTCATGGGACTTTCCACCGGTGCCGGTGTCATTATCTCTCAGTATTATGGCGCAAAGGCGGATGAAAAGGTCAGCCGCACCGTCAGCACGACACTGGTGATGACATTTTTTCTCTCTATTGTCTTTACTATTCTCGGCATCTTCATTACACCGTACATGCTCCGCATGATGAGTACGCCGAACGACGTCATCCGCGAGTCAGCAACGTATCTTAAAATTTACTTTGGCGGTGTTGCCGGTCTGATGTTCTACAACATGGGCTCCGGCGTTCTCCGCGCTGTCGGCGATTCCCGTCATCCGCTGTATTTCCTGATTTTTTCCGCTGTTGTCAATACCGTGCTCGATCTTTTGTTTGTCGTTTCCTTCGGCATGGGAATCGAGGGTGTGGCGCTTGCAACCGTTATTGCACAGTGCCTTTCGGCGGTTCTGACGCTGTATGTGCTGACCACAACAGACGGCCCATACCGCATCTGTTGGAAAAAGCTCTGCATGGACTGGTCTTTGCTGTACCGCATCGTCTGCGTCGGACTGCCGGCAGCGATCCAGCAGATGGTGACTTCCGTTTCCAACGTTTTCGTGCAGTCCTATATCAATGTATTCGGCTCGGATGTTATGGCAGGCTGGAGTGCCTGCATGAAAATCGACCAGTTTATGATGCTGCCGATGATGAGTGTTGGTCTTGCTTCGACCACCTTCACCGGACAGAACGTCGGTGCCAGCTACATTGACCGTGCAAAGAAGGGTGCTACAACCGCATTCCTGCTTGCTGAGCTTGTAACCATTGTGATGATGATTCCTCTGCTGATTTTCGCTCCGCAAATGGTCTATCTGTTTAACCAGGAGGCAGCTGTGATTCGTTACGGAACCCTGTTCCTGTATCTCCTCTCCCCGTTCTACATTCTCTGCTGCGTCAACCAGGTTTATTCTAACGTCCTGCGTGGCGCAGGAGACACCAGAACACCAATGATCGTAATGCTCGGAAGCTTCGTCGTGTTCCGCCAGATTTACCTGTTTGTGATGTCTCATATATTTGATTCCATCATTCCGATTGCACTTGGTTATCCGGCGGGATGGCTGGTATGCAGTGTTCTGATTTATGCCTGCTATCGGAAATTCCGATGGGATAAAGGAATGCGGAAAAACTGAAGGATTCCTTTCCGGACATAAACAAAAGGGGCTGTTGCACTAAGAAAATGAACGTAGTGCGACAGCCCCTTTTTTCGCATTATTTTTTCAGGAGTGCTGCTGAATGCTCTTTAATCAGAACAACTCTGCAATCGCCGCGATCTTCTCACAGTTTTCCGGCAGCGGACCATTGATTTTCGGTGACTGGCGCGTTGCCACGTAACAGCTTGCGATTCCGGCAGAGGCTGCACCGTGGCAGTCAGCGATGTCGTCATTTCCTGTCATCAGGCATTCTGCCGGATCGAGGTGATACTGCTTCAGCAGCATCTCATAAAAACGCCGGATCCGGCTTTTTCACACCGGCATCCGATGAGAGCAGGATTCCATCAAAATATCTTGTCAGGCCGAGCAGGGAAATTTCCGGCGCGGTGAAAAGCGCCTGTGCGTTGGACAGCAGAAAAACCTTCTTTCCTGAGTCTTTTAAACGCTGCAGCATTTCCGGCACGCCGGGGAACAGTTTCAGTTCTTCTATCGAAATCGCACGGAACATTTTCGCCAGATCCGCAATTTCTTTTTCCGTTACCGAAACAGCTTGATCCTCAAACAGCTGCCGGAACACATCCGCAATGTCGATTTCCGGTACATGGCTGCCGCGGCATTCCATTTTAAGCGCAGCTTCCTGCTCTTTGATTTTTGTCTCATACGCCATCCGGAGTTCTTTCGGCTCATAGGCGGCCCCTTTCATGCCGAAGAACAGGCTCATTTTTTTCCAGAGATACGCTTTCTTTTCATTCGTATGTATATCTACCAGAGTTCCATATAAATCAAAAATATAATTCTGATACATCCTTCATCATCCTTTCTTACGGAAAGTTTTCCACACGACACGTATTCTACCAGACTTTTCTCCACAATTCCATGTCTTTTTTCCAGACTTCCTATCTTTTTTCTCCACCCGGGCTTTCCATCAGACCAGATCGTTGAACTCTGTTTTGCAAAAAATTCCCCCGTACAGATTTTGTCCGCAACAGGGGAATTCATTACATCTCACAGTTTCCTGCGAATTGTAATCTTTGATTTACTTTCTCGCATCCAGCATTTCTTTCACCAGACGAATATACTCCGGTGTTGTTCCGCAGCAGCCGCCGACAATGCCTGCACCCGCGTCTACCAGAATGTTCATATATTTTGCAAACGTCGGCGCATCCATGCTGTAGATTGCCTCACCGGTCGGCGTGATTTTCGGCAGGCCGGCATTCGGTTTTACAATAACCGGTACTCTTGCCACTTTTTTCATGGAATTTACGACTGCCTCAAGCTGATCCGGTCCGACCGAGCAGTTCAGTCCTACGGCGGATGCTCCCATTTCCTGCAGTGTCTCAACTGCTTCCACAGCGTTTCCGCCGAACAGGGCAGAACCGTCTGCTTCCAGCGTCAGAGAACACATAATCGGCAGATCGCAGACAGAAAGTGCAGCATCCATAAAGACACACGTTTCGTCTACGCTCAGCATCGTCTCCGCTACCAGAAGATCAACGCCCGCATTTGCTACCGCTGTTACCTGCTCTGTGTAGGATTCCAGCAGCTCTTCATAAGAGAGATCGCCTTTTGGCTGCAGCATTCTTCCCGGTGTGGAAAAATCTCCCGCAATCAGCGCACCTGTTCCGGCAAGCGCTTTTTTCGAAATGTCCACCAGGCGTGCATTCAGCTCCTCCACCTCGTTTTCTCTTCCATAATCCGCTAATTTCAATCTGTTTGCACCAAAGGTCGGCGCATAGACAATCTGGCTTCCCGCCTCCACGTAAGCCTTCTGTAAATTTGCCAGAATATCAGGATGCTCCAGAACCCAAAGTTCTGTACTGACTCCTTTTGGCATTCCCGCTTTTGTCAGATTTGATCCGGTTGCGCCATCCAATAAAATGACACCTGCTCCGGCAAGCTGTTCAAATTCTTCTCTTGTCATTTTCTTTTCTCCATTCTGCCCGAGTTCCCTGCAGCACATGTCCGCGTATACTGACAAATCCCGGCTGTTTTTTCTGAACCTGCCGCACTTTTCGCGTCAAATTCATGTTCAGTATAGCATTGTATTGTTTTCCCGACAAGTAGAAAAGAGGTATCCGTTTTGGATACCCCTTCGTCTGTTTCTGTTCACGGATGTTCAGCAAACCCCGACATTCTCAATCATGATGCGCGTCTGAATGATGTGTCTCCGAATGATGCGTCTCCGAATGATGTGTCCTGCCCGAGCTGTTCCCCCCACCGGACGGGATATTCTTCGGTGACCCCGGAGACAAATTTGTTCCCTGGTTCACACGGGTTGCTTTCTGTCCATTTTCCACCTGCGAGGATGCCGATACCGTTGAAACACCCGAATCGGAACTGTTTTCCGTTGCAGCATTTTTTCCACACGCAACGAAAGCCAATACTGCTGTACCGACAAGTACGGAAATTACTGCCTTCTTCATTTCTCCACCTTCTTTCCTGGTACATCGTTTTCGCCTGAACATTAGAGCGTGTCTGAAAAATTATTTCCGCAATTTGCGAGATACACTCTGGTTGTAATTTCATTTTAAATGAACTTCTTACTATTGTCAATTTACTCTACAAATTCCCTATTATTTTCTTTTTTTTGTTCAAAAATATTTTCAGACACAAACAGCAGCCGGACCCCTCTCCCGGATCCGGCTGCCGTTTGTCCTGTATCGTATGCTTTTATTCTGCAGTGCTTGAAGACGTCGAATCAGTGCCTGTGCTGCTTGTCGATGTCGTTTCGGTACTGCCTGATGTCGTGCTGTTAGACGTTGTACTATCCGTTGCTGTACTGTCCGTTGTTGTGCTGTCGGTTGTGGTTCCATCTGTGGAATCTGTAGAAGCGCTGTCAACTGTCATCGTATACAGATCTGCGTCCGTTACTTCAAGCTTTTTCCAGTTGGATGCGACCTTGATATCGCTCTCCTTTACCCATCCATCCAATGTATCGTTGTACTTATCCGATTTGCGGTTGGAAATGATAGTCTGTCTTCTGGACTCGGTTTTGTCCTCGTCGAATGCTTTATCTACACGGATCACATAATATGCATCGTCGCCTTCGATGACACCGTCATAATACTCGCCATCCTTCAGCTTTGCTGCTTCTTCCGCTACTTTATCTCCAAGAGAACAGGTATCGTCATCGTCTTTCTCCGATCCGGTTCCAAAGGATGTCTCGGAAGAGGTCAGATAAGAAACCTCAGAGGAGGAATCGCTGGCGGAACTGCTCGATGTGCTCGCGCTTGAAGCGTCGGATGCGCTTGTGTCGGAAGCATCGGAAGAAGAGCTGCTCTCATCGGAGCTGTCGGCAGAATCGGTGGAATCTGCGGTATTCTCCGCATTTAACTGATCGTTCAGCTCCTTGCGCAGATCGGTAAACGATGCGGTTGCCGGATCCTCAGACTCTTTTAAGAGATCCAGGAATCTCTGTGCGATTTCTTTCTTTGCCGCTTTTTCCTCGTCCGTCAAATCAATCGTTTTTCCATCGTCATCCTTCTCGGTCCCTGCTGTGGATACCGTGATGTAGCTGATGGAGGTCTGCTTTGCCTCTTCATCGGATACCTCGGTATCTACATCTGCGATGATCGGATCATAAATTTGGTCTGAATAACATACAGCTCCAGTGCATCCTGGATGTCCTCAACGGTTGCGTGCAGCTTTTTCATCACATCGTCACCGTTCTTATCTGCGAATGCCTGTGCAGCCTCTTTCGCCTGCTGTTTTTCCTCGTCTGTCAGGGAAATTCCGTATTCCTCTGCGTGCTGCCGCATCAGAAGCTCTTTTTCAATCGTATCAAGAGACTGCTCCTTGAACGTTTCCCCGGTAGTCTTTCCATCGTCGCCTTCCTTGTCGTACATCTCAGACGGCATCTGCATTCCGTACATAGAGTACATCTTGGAATAATAATTGTACATGGTTGCCTGCTGATATCTCAGCATGAAATTTGCCTGTCCGAGTGTAATCGACTCGTCATTTACAGTAACTGCCGTTTTTGTTCCGTCCACATTGTCGGAACCGCAGCCAGTCAGTCCCATCGCTGCCATCGAAGCACTCAGCATAACGCAGACTGCTTTTGCTTTTAAATTTTTCATTACTTCCTCCTCATGCAGGGCGAAATGTATGCTCAAAAAGAGTTTTTCTTTTTACACGTTCGAATTTCCGGTCCTGCATCGATTTTTATAAACGCTTTTCCTATTATACCCTTTTTGTTGATACAGGGCAACTTTTTTCTTCCCTGTTCACGCCTTTTTCACACGATTTTGTGGTTATGCGAGTATTTCACTCCTGTGTGATCTGCAGCAGATCTTCACCAGTGCATGGCTCTTCTCCAGCAGATCGATCTTTTCCTTTGAATTTCTCCGCCGCGGCGTGTAGACAAACGCCAGCGACTCCATCTGGAATTTCAGTTCGTCTCGGTATTTCTGCAGCAGCTCCGGAATCCGCGCCACATCGATTTTTGCATGCTGCTGTAAGGTGACTCGTACCGAATCGCCCATCTGTTTCAGCTCCGTCACATACGCACAGTGCGCCAGCGCTTTCAGTTCTGCAACAGCCAGAAGATTCTGTACATTTTTCGGCGGTTCCCCGAAGCGGTCGGTCAGCTCCTCCGTCATGTCCTCATACTCTTCCTTATTTTCAATCGCCGCAATTCGCTTATAGGTGTCAAGCTTCAGAGACTCGTTGCTGATGTAGCTGTCCGGAATATAGGCACTGACATTCAGATCAATCGTTGTCTCGAACGCTTCTGCCGGTGCGATGCCCTTCGCCTCCTGGACAGCCTCTGCGAGCATTTTACAATAGAGATCGTATCCAACCGATTCCATATGGCCCGACTGCTCTGCGCCCAGCAGATTTCCGGCGCCTCGGATCTCAAGGTCACGCATCGCAATTTTAAAGCCGCTTCCCATCTCCGTAAATTCACGGATCGCATGGAGACGTTTCTCCGCTACTTCTTTTAGCATCTTGTTTCTGCGGTACATCAGAACGCATACGACGTCCGGTTCGACCTACCGACACGGCCACGGAGCTGATAGAGCTGTGACAGTCCCATCTGGTCGGAATCGTGGATAATCATCGTGTTGACATTCGAAATATCGAGTCCTGTCTCAATGATCGTTGTTGACACGAGCACATCGATCTCTCCGTTGATAAAGCCGTACATGATCTTTTCCAGCTCGCGCTCCTTCATCTGCCCGTGCGCAAAGCCCACATTTGCATCCGGCACGAGCTTCTGGATCGTGTTCGCCATATCCGCAATCGACTGGACACGGTTATAGACATAGTAAACCTGCCCGCCCCGCGCAAGTTCACGGTTAATCGCCTCGCGGACCATTTCTTCATTGTATTCACAGACAAAGGTCTGGATCGGCTGGCGATCCTGCGGTGCTTCCTCGAGCACACTCATATCCCGGATGCCGATCAGGCTCATATGCATGGTACGCGGAATCGGTGTCGCCGTCAGCGTCAGAACATCCACATTTTTTTGCAGCTGTTTGATTTTTTCTTTATGCGTCACGCCGAACCGCTGCTCCTCATCGACAATCAGAAGGCCAAGATCTTTGAACTTCACATCCTTTGAAAGAACGCGGTGTGTTCCAATGACAATATCCACGAGTCCTTTTTTCAGATCCTCCAGCGTTTTTTTCTGCTCTGCCGGCGTGCGGAACCGGCACAGAAGATCAACGCGCACCGGAAAGTCCTTCATGCGCTCAACGAACGTATTGTAATGCTGCTGTGCCAGAATGGTGGTCGGAACGAGGTAGACGACCTGTTTGCTCTCCTGTACTGCCTTGAACGCTGCACGGATTGCAACCTCGGTTTTGCCGTATCCGACATCGCCGCAGATCAGGCGGTCCATAATCTTTTTGCTCTCCATGTCCGCCTTTGTCGCCTCGATCGCCGCAAGCTGATCGTCCGTCTCCTCAAACGGAAACAGTTCCTCAAATTCCTTCTGCCAGATCGTATCCTTTCCGAACTGATAGCCGGATGACGCCTGCCGCTCGGCATACAGCTTCACGAGATCCTGTGCGATATTTTTTACCGCATGGCGAACCCGTGTTTTCGTCTTATTCCATTCCTGACCGCCGATTTTATTCAGCTTCGGCACCTTTGCAGCTTCGCCGGACGCATACTTCTGCAGCGTATCGAGCTGGGTGGCCAGCACATAGAGGTTCGATCCGCCCGCATACTCGATTTTCATGTAATCACGCGTTACGCGGTCCATCTCAATTTTTTCGATACCGCGGTAAATACCAAGACCGTGGCTCTCGTGCACGACATAGTCACCGATCGATAGATCCGCAAAATTCTGGATTTTCTGACCGGAATACTCCGATTTCTTCCGGTTTTTCTTCTTCTCTTTTCCAAAAATATCCGTCTCTGTGATCAGCACAAATTTCTGCATCGGATATTCAAAGCCTCTGCGGGCCGCGCCGTGGATCAGCATGACCTCGCCCGGTTTCAGAACACGCTCCTCATTCTCGCTGTAGAAGGCCGGAATCTCCTCATTCTGCAGGTCCTCCGCCAGATGCTGCGCCCTCGTCCGCGACGGACTCGCCAGTACAATACGGTAACCCGCTTTTTTCCAGGATTTCAGATCTTTTACCAGAAGCGGGAACTGATTGTTATACGAATTGACCGATTTCACCGTCACACTGAATTCGTCACGGATATTCCACTCGCCCTTCTGCGGCTCCATCAGCGATACGGCAACACAGCCGCGGCGGTTCAGTTTTGCCACAAGCTCCGCCGTACTGCACATCAGCTTCGCCTGTCCCGGCAGGAGGTATCCCTTTTCGAGACGGTGGCTCACGCTCTCCTGAAATTCTGCTTCCAGCGCATCGGCACACTCGATGATGCGGTTCGGCTCATCGAGGAAAATGCGGCTGTTCTCCGGCAGATACTCAAGAAACGAGACGGTCTCCGGATAAAAATAGTGAAGATACTGTTCGGCTCCCTGCAGAATTTCGCCTTCTCCGATCTGGTCGCAGATTTCCTCTGCTGCATGGCGGATCCTTGCCGCTTCCTCTGTCATCATTTTGTCGCGGAATTTTGTGCTTTGCGCTTTCGCCTCTTTTTTTATAGCTTTTACGCCGCGCGCAATCGTATCCTCTGTTAAAATCAGCTCCGATGCCGGATAGATTGTGATCTCCTCGAGATTCTCAATCGACCGCTGGCTCTCCGCATCGAAGCTTCGGATGGAATCTATCTCATCGCCCCAGAGCTCAATCCGGATCGGGTTCTGTTCCGTCAGCGGATAAATATCGAGAATGCCGCCGCGGACGGAAAACTGACCGGTCGACTCCACCTGAAAGGTACTCTCATAGCCGAGCCGCACCAGCTCTTTTCTTATTTTATCCAGATCGAGTTCGCTGTCATTGCGCAGATGGATGCAATGTTTTTCGAACACGCCAAGAGGCAGAAGAAAGTCCATACATCCCCCTACACTGGTGATGATGGTAACTTCCTTCCGCTCAAGAAGTGCCTGGATCACCTGAAGCCGCTGCCGGATCAGCAGATTTCCGTGAATGTCTGCCTGATAGAAAATCAGTCCTTCGCCGGATAATACAGCGTCTCCGCATCGTACAGCCGGTAATCCTCATATAATTCTTTTGCTTTTAATTCATTTTCCGCGATCAGAAGCCGCACCGGGGCATCCTCGGAGAGGCCTGCGATCATGTGGGCTTTCTGGCTTTCCAGACAGCCCGAGATCACCGTCACACCTGCGGTTCCTTTTTTCAGATCACGGAACAGCTCGTCAAAACGGGCAATTTCTTTGATCGGTTCTAATAACGCTTTCATTTTCCTTACTCTGCCGGGTTTGCAGATTTGCGGTTATACTCATTCATAGCTGCGTCCACATCCCCGTTCAGCATCTGCTCGATTGCTTTTGCCGCATGCTCGATCGCCAGATTTACAAGGGACGTTCGTCTTTCGTAAACGGACTTAACACGTAGTCCGCCAGATCCCAGTTTTTCGGTTTCTCACCGACGCGACCTTCACACGCATAAAATGGTCGGTGCCAAGATTGGCGATGATGTTTTTGATGCCATTGTGGCGCCCGCGCTTCCTTTTTTGCGGATACGGATCTGTCCCGGCGCCAGGCTGATATCATCGTAAACCACGATCAGCTCGCTCTCCGGATCCACTTTGTAATAGTTCACCAGCTCCCGCACAGACTCACCGCTCAGATTCATATACGTCATCGGCTTTGCAACGATAACCTTCTGACCTGCGATCATGCCTTTTCCGAACAGAGCCTTGTGGCCTGTACCGGAGGAAGGGATCTGATATTCATCGATCAGATAATCGATGGTATCAAATCCGACATTGTGCTTCGTCCCTTCGTACTGGCGCGTTGGATTTCCCAGACCTACTATAATATACATAAATTCTCCTGTCATCAGACCATTTTCCGGCGCAGTTTTTGTTCACGTCACGGTCAAAACGGATATTCTCCATCCACTTCGCTACTTGCGCATAACCGAATAGCTGCTTCGCCGCACCGAAAAATGATATATTGTTTTTCCATCTGTCATAAAGAAAGAACACGAACAAAAGAGCAGCCTTTTTCCTGCTCTTTTATTCGCTGAAATGCTTCGGCAATGTTTAGTTAAAGTATACCAGCTCGCTCTCCGGCTTTTTGGCCGGTTTGATTTCTTTTGCATACAGAACCGGGCCTTCGCCGTCGTAAACCTTCATATAGCCCCATTTTACCGTTGCAGTCACGTCAACCCAGGAACCCATTACGAGAGATTTGGCGCTTGCGCATTTGCAGACATAGCCGATAAAAGAAGTATCATCTGCACAGCAGGTCATTGCCATACGACCCGGAACAAAGAAATCAGCTCCGACATCTTTGCTCTTTAATACCATACCGCGGAAATGAACGGTTTTGCCCTCGTAACGCTCCGGGTTGTCGCCCATATCGACATACCAGATTCCGTAATCGGCATCGTCGATTTCGATCACATCGGCATCGGTATCAAACGGCATCTGATCCTCAAAATGTTGTCAATTTCGCCTTCTTCGTTCTCAAACAGAACGTCGCACGCCTGGTTGACTACTTTGATGCTGCGGCGGAAGGATGGAAGCGGATCTTCCGGACGACAGCGGTTGAACATGACCATATCGGCATTTTTTGCCATCTCCATGAAGACGGATTTCATGTTCTGCATATAGATCTGGAAGCAGCTTGCGTCGACGGTCACGATCTCCTGTACGATGCCCCAACCGCGCGGCAGTTCCATTTCTTCGAGTTTTTTTACGCTCCAGAGCGGGTTGTATTCGAGAATGATTCGCTCCGGGCGGTATTTGCGGTTCAGTTTTTTCAGGTAATCCAGGGTAAACTGCTCTGGTCCTTCTACGATTTCCAGGACGGTGTTGTGTTTGAGCAGTTCTTTTTCGTCGTACTCTACTTCACCTTCTTCGGTTGTGATCAGAAGGGTCGGTCCGTCGATCTGGAAATAGTCCTGTGCTACGGTAAAATTGATAAAAGAGGTTTTTCCACTCTCCAGAAATCCTGTTATGAGATAAATCGGAATTTCTACTTCGTCTTCTTCGTACATTTTGTACCTCCGTTGTCTTTGACGTACTCCCGGAATCTTTCTGCACTTGCTTTTGCGGCTGAGATTCCGGACGTGCCTTTTGCTTTGTCTCTAAATCAAGAAAAAAGCTGCCACATCGGATTTTGTTTCTGATGCGGCAGCTTCACTACAGTTCACAGGTACCCTGCGGACCGTAATTTTCGCAGCTACTTTGTATTTTTACAGTCCGAACAGCTCTGCCAGCTTATCTTCTGCTAATTTGGAACCGATGACACAGATTCTTCCGGTGAATTCCGGTGCTCCGTCACGTACTTCGTACTCTTCCGGAACCATATCGAAATAGATCCACTGTCCATCGGCGCCTGCTACCATACCTTTGGCACGAAGAACCATACCATAAGCGGTATCCTCGGAAAGTTTCTTTAAGATGCCTTCGATCTGCTCTTTGGTAAAGGTCTTCACAGTCTCCTGACCCCAGCTTGTGAAAACTTCGTCTGCGTGATGATGGTGATGATGATCATGACCGCATCCGCACTCGTCATCGTGGTGATGATGCTCATGGTCGTGATCATGGCCGCAGCAGCATTCGTCATCATGGTCATGATGATGATGCTCGTGCTCGTCGTGATCGTGGCCGCATCCACACTCATCATCATGGTCGTGATGATGATGCTCGTGCTCGTCATGATCGTGATGATGGTGCTCATGCTCCTCATCGTGGTCATGGCCGCAACAGCACTCGTCGTGGTCATGATGATGGTGATGATGCTCTTCCTCTTCTACCTGCGCAAGGTTGATGATGGCACCTTCCATCGTATCGAGTACTTTCTTACCACCCAGTACTTCAACCGGTGTGGTAATAATGTGTGCTTCCGGATTCAGTTCGCGGAGCATCTTTACTGCTGCCTCTACTTTTTCCGTATCGGCTTTATCGGTACGGCTCAGGATGATGGTTCCTGCGCTCTTTACCTGATTCTCGAAGAATTCACCGAAGTTTCTGAGATACATTTTGCATTTCATAACGTCGACTACGGTTGTTGCGGAATTCAGGGCTACGCCTGCTTCTTTTTCTACACCGTCTACAGCTTGATGACGTCGGAGAGTTTACCTACGCCGGACGGCTCGATGATGATGCGGTCCGGGTGATATTTGGTGATAACATCTTTTAATGCTGCGCCGAAGTCTCCCACAAGAGAGCAGCAGATGCAGCCGGAGTTCATTTCACGGATTTCGATACCGGCATCTTTTAAGAAGCCTCCGTCGATTCCGATTTCACCGAATTCGTTCTCGATCAGGACAACCTGCTGGCCTTTCAGTGCGTCTCCGAGGAGTTTTTTGATCAGGGTTGTTTTTCCTGCGCCCAGGAAACCTGAAATAATGTCTATTCTTGTCATTGATTTAACCTCTTTATCTTGTTGATTCCGTTTATAGTTAGCTGCAAAAGGGCCGAAGTTTATCCTCCGCCCCACACTCACGCTTATTATAGCAACCATAGAACAAAAATCAAGAGAATTTCCCTTGCTTTTTCTGCATTTCACCATTATAATATATTACATGTCTTTTCTACTTTAACGCGTTGAATGGGCAAATCATTTTACCTATGAATGGGGGATTTTTTTATGAGTGGAACGAAAGAAAAAAACTCAATCTGCCACAGTCACTGCTTTTGCTGCTGCTGATCATCGTATCCGTCGCAGTCTGTATCCGCCTGAAAACCGGCGGTCCTATGATCGGCCTGTTTGCAAGCTGGATTTTTATCTATCTGTTTTGTAAAATTTTCGGTATTTCTTACGCCAAAATTGTTGCCGGCGCATACGATGCCATCCGTATGGTCGTCCCGACGCTCTGCCTTCTGATGGCCATCGGTGTCATGATCGGCACCTGGCTGCAGAGTGGCACCATTGCCACCATCATTTCCTGGGGCTTAAAAATGATTAACCCGTCCTGGCTGCTGCCTCTGACGCTGCTGTTCTGCTCCATTTTGAGTATTGTAACCGGTACTTCCTATGGTTCCGTCGGAAGCGCAGGTGTTGCCATGATGGCGATCGGAAACGCCATGGGTATCCATCCTGGCATGGTAGCCGGTGCTGTCATCTGCGGTGCCATGTTCGGTGACAAATTAAGTCCTCTTTCCGATACCACAAACCTTGCTCCGGCCGTTGCAGATGCCAAACTTGGCGATCATATCCGCTCGATGCTCTGGACCACCCTTCCAACGTATGTAATTACCTTAATTCTTTTTACTATTCTCGGTTTCCAGCAGACCAGCGGAAGCTATACCGAGGGAAGCATTACCGTTTACATCGATGCTTTAAACGGTGAATTCCAGCTCGGATGGATTACCATGATCCCTGCCATCCTGATTATTGTATTGCTCCTCTGCAAAGTAAATGCGATCTCTGCACTTGGTCTTTCCAGCTTCGCTGCCGGATTTGTTTCCTATTTTGTGCAGCACGATACTCTGCAGGGCATCATCCGCACAGCTTACAACGGTTACACAACCACAATCGAAGAACCGGTATTACAATCCATCTTAAACCGCGGCGGCATGGGAAGCATGCTCCAGTACGTAGCCATTATCTGCTTTGCTGTCGGCATGGGCGGCATGCTGGAAAAACTCGGTGTACTGGATCACATTCTTCAGGCGATTGTAAAGAGAATCAACAGCGATGGAAGTATGATCCTTGCAACGATGATTGTCGGTTACGTGACCAGCCTCATCAGCTGCTCCCAGCCGATGGCACACGTTCTGACCGGCCGTCTGATGGCATCTGTCTTTCAAGAGCGCAAGGTTGCACCGGAAATTCTTTCCCGCTGCCTCGAAGACTCCGGAACTATGGCTGGTCCTATGATTCCATGGCATGGCTACGGCGTATACATGGCCGGCACACTTGGTGTTGCATGGTCGGCATTTTTCCCGTACTTATTCCTGCTTTACCTGACCCCGGTTTTCAGTATTTTCTATGGATTTACCGGAATTTCCATTAAGCATCTTCCGGAAACCAAAAACAATGAATCAAAAGAAGAGAAATAAGGCAAAAGCAGAAATCGTAACAGAAAATCATAAACAGAAACAGAAACAAAAAAGAAAAGGAAAAGAGAAAGAATGCAGACAAAACTTGTTCTTCTCGGAACCGGCACACCAAATGCGTGTCCGAATGCCAACGGACCTTCCTCCGCTGTCGTGGTCGGTGACCGTGCTTATCTGGTAGATTTTGGCCCTGGCGTTGTCCGCCAGGCCTCAGCCGCCTATTTTAACGGCGTGGATGCCCTGCGGCCGGATCTTCTGACCGTTGCCTTCTGTACGCACCTTCACACAGACCATACCGCCGGATACCCGGATCTGATTTTTACTCCGTGGGTGCTGGAGCGCCCGATTCCATTGAAAGTTTTCGGGCCAAAGGGCTTACAGCACATGACCGATCATATCTTACAGGCCTATGAAACCGACATTGATTTCCGAATTCACGGTTTCGAAAAAGCAAACGAATCCGGCTACCGCGTTGAGGTAACAGAAATTGAATCCGGCATTGTCTACCGGGATGACCTGGTTACGGTGGAGGCTTTTCCGGTCAGCCACGGAACACTGGAATGCTACGGCTATAAATTCACCACACCGGACCGCACAATCGTCATCACCGGCGATACCGCTCCGCTGGATCTCGTGGCAGAAAAATCGAAAGGCTGTGATATCCTGCTGCACGAAGTGGAATACGCCGCCGGAATCTCCTGCCGCGAACCAAAATGGCAGAAATACCACCGGGAAGTGCATACGTTAAGCACGGATCTTGCCGGTGTTGCAAAAAAGGCAAATCCGAAACTGCTCGTTACGTATCACCGGATTTACCATATGAATGTACAGGATAACCACAAAAACCTTGCCGCCGAGATGGCATGGCGCGATGCCGCGATTCTGGATGAAATCCGGGATGCAGGGTATGACGGATATGTCGTGAACGGAAAAGACCTGGATGTATTTTAAAATACGGGGCAGCGTACCAATTCTGGTTTACGAATTGGTACGCTGCCCCGTTCGTTTTGGGATGAGCCCGGAGACGCTTTCTATTTTCATTTACCCGACTGGCAGATTCTACCATACTCTGCGTTATTTCAGAACTGTTTTTTCTTTGACATTAACCTCCTCAGAACGTATAATCATAGTATTACAACTCTGGCAAAACAGCAGGATTTTCTGCTGTTTGTCGTTACAGGAACCTGATCCGCAGACGGCTTGCACAGTCTGCCTTTCGTTTGCGTTCCAGAAGGATGTTTTATATGGCAGCTACTACTGCGAAACCCGTAAAAAGCGCCGGTAAAATTCCCGGCAGTACCTTGAAAATCATTGCGATGGTCTGTATGCTGATCGACCACACTGCAGCTGTACTTTTCGACCGAATCCTGATTTCCCGTGGTCTTCTGGATGCGGTGAACGCTTCGGACGGAGGCGCATCATTTCTCTCCACAGGAAACACAGCTGTGATTTATTACGCGGACATGATTATGCGTGCCATCGGACGAATCAGTTTTCCAATTTTCTGTTTTCTGTTAATTGAGGGATTTCTACATACACATGATGTGAAAAAGTATGCTCTGAATCTTGGTATTTTCGCACTGGTTTCAGAAGTTCCGTTTGACCTTGCATTTGCGGGAAAACCGTTTTATCTGAATTATCAGAATGTATTTTTCACTCTGTTTATCGGCCTTGTGATGATGATTTTCCTGCAGAAGATTGATGAAAAAAACGCATCAGGACGGTACAAACTGGCGGGGAGCAACTGGAAGTTCCATTGGAAAACTGCTGGTGATCGTAGCGGCATGCACTGTTGCTACACTGCTGAAAACCGATTACAGTGCGATGGGAATTCTGACGATTGTTCTGATGTATAACCTGCGTAACAATAAGATGTATTGTATTGGAATTGGCTGCGCCGTACTTACGCTGCTGAGCCTGAATGAAATCACCTGTTTTCTGGCGATGATCCCGGTGCATTTTTATAACGGAAAACGAGGATTGAATCTGAAGTATCCGTTTTATGCGTTTTATCCGGTGCATCTGCTGGTGCTGTTTGCGATTGCGGCGGTACTGGGGATGGCGGGGGTTGCGGTTGTTTAAAAAACGGACACCCGGAAGTGCACCTGCGCCGCCTGGGACTGTGCCTGGGCACAGTCCCAGACGACACAGACGCACTTCCGGGCTGACATTGAGGCGGGCGGTGGGGAGGTCTGGATTTGCTGCGCAAATCGGCGTGAGATTCTACTTAATATACTTCTTAACTTCCAACGGATACCCCAAAAGCTCTTCGCTGCGAATCACTTCAAAATTCTCCGGTTGAAAATCTTTGCGTAACGTCACAGTGTTCAGGCAATGATATCCCAATCTATGATAGAGTTTCATCGCTCCAAAATTTCGTGCAGCTACCTCAAGATAGACAGATTCAGAATACTTTTTTATCTCGGCTTCGACCAGCGCAATCGCATGACTTCCGTATCCGTTTCCCTGGTATTCCGGAAGTACGAAAAGATCTTCGATCCAGTCAACTTCCGCCCCGCGGCTTCCGAGATGCACAAATCCAATGGGGATCTCTTCTTTTAAGATAAAATAAAACATATGCCCTTTGTCTGTCCAGGCAGCAAGATTCTCCGCGGCCTCTTCGTCGGTTATAACATAATCACCATGAGCCAGCCAAAAGCTCGAATCAGCTCTTTTGCAAGTTGTGCTTCGTTTTCATATTTCTGTAATGCTATCGTTTCATTCATTTTTTTCATTCCCCTTGTTTTTTTTAACCGAATCAAGCAAGTCCCAACCCCCTGCTTATTGCTTCGCGCAACGGAAGCAGGTGACTTGCTT
>ENA-OQIM01000335-OQIM01000335.1-human-gut-metagenome-genome-assembly--contig:-NODE-335-length-17540-cov-1.370815_pt1 | contig 17540 bp, 25 predicted proteins | sample MGYA00242579_ERZ504744 | MGnify/ENA primary metagenome ERZ504744 (study PRJEB26092, sample SAMD00036441) | human gut metagenome | host: Homo sapiens | study: EMG produced TPA metagenomics assembly of...
ATGTGTTTTGATCTGTCCAGAAGGTTATATTAAATATATGAAGAGATGAAATTTACATTTGATTTCTGCGGTTCTATAATAATGCTCGAAAGGGGCGGTATTATGAGTACCATATTTCCAAGAGAAGAAAAAGCAGAGCAGATTTTTGACAGAATTCTTACAAACCCAAATGCCTGCGAGCGGTTAAAAAACACCTTCTTTGAGGCGATACCATCCGCAGAAGAAAGCGAAGGTGCCGGGACAGACATTCCGGGAACGGTTTTTGCGGCGGCTTTGTTTAATGCCTATGAGAATAAGGATCTTTCCGCTTTTCTCATGGCAGTCTGTAACAACAGCGTTTTTGACCTTCTGAGGAATTCTTTTCTGATTCCGATACGGTTCAATGACAAAGGTGTGGAGAATCCGGTTCTTCTCACAGATGATAAAGGAAATCTTCTGAATGAATTCAAAAATCATCTTTACGAGAAAAAATACAAAATGTTCCACAAACTTTATGAAGAGCAGGATGAAATACCGGATTATCAGATGTATATGGCAGATGGATTCCGGGAAAATCACAGTTATACAGACAGTGGTGAAATCGTAACCGAAAAGATTTCAAAACACACAGGAATTCTACTGATGTTTCGTTTTTCCGGAGTCCGTAAAGCTGGATATCAACGAGGACAGAATCTATGCAGTTGTGTGGGATTTCCTGATGCGTCTTCAGGAGGAACTGCCGCGTGCTCTGATGTACTATGGAGTCAGAGATGAGGAAGGCAGAGAAAAAAATACAGCCACGTTGGGAATTTTTCTCCCGTTTCATCATTTTGAGAGAAAAATGGAAAAAAATATCGAGATTGCAAACGGTATCGGATTGGGATGCCGGGAACACATTCTGGTTGAAATAAACAGACAGGCGGGGAAGTGAAAACGATGCAGCAGATCATCAGAAAAAATCATATGGATATCGCCTGGCATGAATACACAGATGAAAACGGGGCAGATGTTCCGGTAACAGAGGCGAGTCTTACAGAAAAAGCATCCATCATCGGCCGTGTGGGAATCATGCTTCTGTCATGCGGAACCGGCGCATGGAGAGTCAGAAGCTCCATGAATACGCTGGCAGAAACCATGGGGATCACCTGTACGGCAGATATCGGCCTGATGTCGATCGAGTACACCTGTTTTGACGGCGAAAACGGCTTTACACAGTCACTGTGTCTTACCAATACCGGAGTAAACACTTCCAAGCTGAACCGGCTGGAGCATTTTATCCGGGAATTTGAAATCGAGGGAAAAGACATGTCTGGAGAGAAACTGCATTCTCTTCTGGATGATACGAAAGAATACACGGACTGTATTCACCGGTCACACTTGGATTTGCGGCGGCGCTTGCATGCTGTGGATTTACGTTCCTGCTGGGTGGCGGTCCGATTGAGATGTTCTGCGCTTTTGCAGGAGCCGGGATCGGGAATTTCCTGAGATGCAAACTGACAAAGCATCATTTTACTCTGTTTCTCTGCATCGTTTCTTCTGTCTCTATGGCCTGTCTGGTCTATGCCGGATTTCTGAAGATCGGTGAGATATTGTTCAGTATTTCCATTCAGCATGAGGCGGGATACATTTGTGCCATGCTGTTTATTATTTCCGGGATTTTCCGTTTATCACAAGCGGAATTGACCTTGCCAAGCTGGATATGCGCTCTGGAACCGAGAGACTGATGTATGCGCTGATCATTATTCTGGTTGCAGCAATGTCCGCATGGATCATGGCACTGCTTCTGCATCTGAAGCCGGTTGATTTATTAAATTCTCCCTGCCGGCAGAGATGTGGATCTTATGCAGGCTTGTAACCAGTTTCTGTGGAGTGTTCGGTTTCTCGATCATGTTCAACAGTCCGGTCCGGCTGGCAGCATCAGCAGGAGTGATCGGAGCGGCTGCCAATACGCTCCGTCTGGAACTTGCAGATCTGGCAGGAATGCCGCCTGCCGCTGCCGCATTCATCGGTGCGCTGACAGCCGGCCTTCTGGCATCCATGATAAAAAACAAAGTGGGTTATCCGCGAATCTCCCTGACGGTTCCCTCGATTGTTATCATGGTACCGGGGCTGTATCTCTACAGAGGCTTTTATAATCTTGGGATAATGTCACTTGCCACAGCCGCTTCCTGGTTCGCCGCCGCGATTCTGATCATAGCGGCTCTCCCCCTGGGACTCATCTTCGCAAGGATCCTGACCGACAGAACCTTTCGATATTGTACCTGATTCGCCAAAACTCCCCCGGTCAGATACAGAAAAACGTAATAAATAAAACGAAAACGCATGAAAGTATCGCCCTTTTTTCGAAAAAAGCAAGAATTAATATAGAAAAAATTGACGCTTTCAGACAGAAATGCTATAATAGGCTCAACGACATAACCAGGCGTGGTCTGACCGGAGACGGTCAGTTTGTGGAAATCCGGTGCGATTCCGGAACTGTTTTTGCTGTGTGAGATATTGAAGCGGAAATATTTTAAGTCGGCATTACCAGCGCGTTGTATAGGACAGAGACTCATCTATATTATGAGACTCTGTTTTTTGTTGCCAAAAATAATTCACAAAAGGAGGAGCAAAGTGAAGAAAAAAGAACTTTTAAAGAGATTGTCGGCCATCTCCATGGCAGCGATGATGACAGTAACAGCGGTACCGGCGAATACCTTTGCTGCCGAATATCGAATTCTCTGATGGAGAAGCAGAAACAGCAGAAGCACAGGAGGACAGTGCAGATATTTCTGTTGAAGAGGATACTGGCAGTGCAGAAGCGCAGACAGAGGACTTCCAGGCAGAAGAACCTTCTGAGGAAGCAGTAACTGTTAATGAGGAGAATGCGGACTTCTCAGCAGATGCGGAGGATGCTTTATTCAGCGATGGCGCAGAGGCAGTGGAGATGCCGTTGATGATGCGAAAGTTGCAGCAGATGAGTATCTTAAAAACAATTATGTAGATAATAATAAGATTATCACAAGTGGTGGCGCCGGTGTTGTTAAAAGCCAGGATGGTCTTTCTTATTCAGTGGGACTTAAAATACCGACTAGTGGTAGTAAAATTAGTAGCCTGCGTTTTAAAACAGAGAGCTCTTCTTCAAATTACAGAGTGGGATGGTATATTAACAGTGACTGTCCATGGGTGAATATCGGAACAAAAAAACCTGCCAATCTTGGAAGTCTGCGTATTAACCGGCCAACAGCAGAGCAGGGAGCACAGAGCTTCCAAGCAACGCTGCGACTGTTTTCCGCTGATACATCCGCTGATGTGATCAACGATGAACACAGGCAGCTTCAGCCGCTCTTGCAACCCAGGAATTTACCATTATCATAGAAGCAGCAGAACCGAACTATACTATGCGTATAAATGTAGTCGATGAGGAAGGTAATCTGATTCCGGATGCAATCGTAACACTGGAGAAAAACTGGAATGCAGTTGCTCCGAAAGCTGACGGCTCCTATGACATGGAAAAGGGTGCAGGATACAGCCTGACTGTCAAGAAAGACGGATACAACGACTACACAGAAAGCTATTTTACCTTCAATCCAACAGAGGTAAATACAGTAAAAACCGTTACACTGAAGAAAATCGTTACAAGAAACATCAGATTCAATGTGACCGACAAATCCGGCAATCCGGTCAATGGTGCCAAAGTGAGTGTCAAAAAAGGATACTATAGTACGGTAAATCCGGAAGCAGACGGAAGCTACAATCTCATAGATGGAACTTCCTACAACTATACCGTAGAAGCGCCAAATTACAAAACTGCAAGCAGCTCCTTCACACCGTCCGGGGACCAGACCATTGATATTCAGCTGGAAAAAAATATTACAGATTATAATGTAAAATTCAATCCGGTAGACAATGACGCAAAGCCATCGAGAATGCATCCATCAAGGTAACCTATGAAGAGGAAGATCCGTGGGATGAGGACGAAACAGAAACAACAGAGCTGAAAGCAAACGAAGATGGAAGCTACACCATGAAAAAAGGCGTGACCTACACCTATACTGTCAAAGCTTCGGACTACAAAGATGTAACAGCTACTTATACACCATCCGGTGATGACGAGAATGTATCCATTGATGTCAAAATGGTATCAAGCATTGACCCGGCAGATGTAGAAACCGTAAATGCCATCAAAGAGAAGTTTGACAAAGAAGTGGGAACACTCCGTCCGGATTTTGCATCCTGCAAGAATATCTGTGATCTTGTTAAGACCAAAATCGAGGCACTTGGCATGGATACAACAGGTGTGACGGTTTCTGTCAAATCCAGTGATGACCCAGACACCGTTGCAACAGATGGAACTATTCATTACTATGCACAGGCACCGAATTCATTTACAGCAGTCAATTCCAAAAATATAAACCTTGTTTTTGTATTCGAGAAGAATGGTGCAAAGGCAGAAACAGCTGAAAGCAGAGCAACCATCGGCTGGGATCGTGACTACTTTAATACACAGATGGCAGCAGATCAGGAGAATCTTACCTGGGACAAGATCAAAGGTTCCAATACAGATGCGGCAGAAGTAACTTCAAATCTGACACTTCCACAGTGCATGAGCAGCAGTGTAAACACTGCATGGTCCAAGATTACATGGACATCCTCTGATGAAAGCGTAATCAGCTTCAAAGACACCGGCTGGGGTTCTCTGATTGATGCAAAAGAAGGTGTGGTTACTCCGCAGCAGGAAGATAAAGAAGTGACCCTGACAGCTACCTTTAATGCAAATGACAGACTGTTGAACGGATATGTAGAAAAAGTATCTGATTTTGCAACTCTGACAAAAGAGTTCAAAGTAACCGTCAAAGGAACCGGCATATCCAAACCTACCGAAAAAAGAACTTCAGGCAATTCTTGACAAATATTATACAGAAGACAGGATTACTGATTTTAACACAAAAGGGGCAGTGGATCTTAAAAACTGTACCTCAGATCTTCAACTTCCAATATATACAAGGATTAAAGATGAAGCTGGCGAATATGTATTCGACAGGAATGAAATTAAAGTAACATCAGATAATGCTGCCATTACAGTCAATGGTTACAGAGCTGCTGTAGATCGTTTTGCTTCAATGATGATATTAATGCAAATCTGATCTTGACCTTTACCCGCGATGGAGTAACTGCGATCAAGAAGATTCCGGTTACAGTCAAAGCAATCACAGAGGCAGAAGTTCAGGATCAGTTAAATCTGATGGAACTGGCAAAGGCTCATTATTTTGACGGAATCAATGACGGACAGTATGCAGACAAAGATTCCATCACAGGAAATCTACATCCATTCCAGGAAATGATTCTTGGAGAAGACGGAAATCCGAAATGGATCTATAATTTTGATGACAAGACCGGCAAGGGTATTATTCCGGACGATCAGTTTACAGATCCATGGGAAATGGAAGGTGCAGGATACAACAAATTCAAATCTTCCAACAATGCCGTAGTAGGCCATGAGAACCTTGTTGTAACAAGAAGAGAAACCGACACACAGATTACGATTTCTTCTGTACTCAGCAGTGAACTTTACAGAGAAGCTGCTGCAAAACATCCGGATAATGCAGTCCTTCAGAAACTTTACAAACAGCCGGTTTCTGTAACCGTTACCATCAAAGGTACCAAATCCGCAGCAGAAGGTCTTCAGAAACTGATCAGTGAGGCACAGACACTTCTGGATGGAATGACAGAGGGAACCGAAGCAGGTCAGTATCCGGAAGGAACAAAGGCCACACTTAAGGAAGCTATTGACACAGCAACAGCAGTTCTGAACAAAGAAAATGTAACAGAAGAGGAACTGAGTGATGCTACACAGGCACTTCAGAAAGCTGTTGATACAGCAAAAGATGCACAAAATACAGCCGTTGCCGAGGTTAAGATCAGAGTCAATATGGCAAACCAGCCAGCAAGCCTTCGGGATCTTACTGTCACAGCAAAAGACGCAGCTGCTTATGGATACGAAAAACCAGAAGCAATGAAGAATCAGGTAACTGTAGTAGATGCGTTATATACACTGCACAAAGCAATGTATGGAGAAGCATTTGATGCAGATTCGTCCAGATATCTCAACGTGGGAACAAACGGATGGATCAATACCGTTTTGAAGATACAACAGGAAATGTCGGCTATTATGTAAATAACGAATATCCGGTAGATGAAACAGGTATGGGAACTGTCGCAAATACAACCGTACTGCATTCAGGTGATGAATTCAGCATTTATCTGCTTGCAGACACAACAAGCTGGAGCGACGAGTTCATGTACTTTAAGGATGTTCCGACCGAAATCTGTGCCGGAAAAGAATTCCAGGCAGTACTCTATGGAAGAAATATGATGTCAGCAGGTGCGTCTGCAGAAGCAGGCTGTACTGTGGAACTGAAAAATCTTGATACAAATGAGACAGCAGAATTTGTAACAGACGCAGATGGGGTAGCTTCCATCAAAGCAGACAAAGCCGGAAACTACCAGCTCACAGTAACAAAAACACCATACACATATTTTGTTGCTCCACTTGCCCAGTTTGAAGCAAAAGAACATGTCTTCGATGAAGGAAAAGTAACAAAAGAGCCAACCTGCGCAGAAGCAGGAGAAAAGACTTACACCTGTACAGTCTGCGGAACAACAAAGACAGAAGAGATCGCAAAGACAAATAAACATACCTATGACAAAGGTGTAGTGACAAAGAAAGCAACTTATACAGCAACAGGTGTGAAGACTTATACCTGTACAGTCTGCGGTGCGACAAAGACAGAAACAATTCCGAAACTGAAACATAAACCGAAATATGTATGGAAGACTGTTCCAAAAGCAACGGTATTCCAGCCGGAGAAACAGGTCGGATACTGCGTATACTGCAAACACACACAGACCAGATACCATGGAAGCAAACTCAAGGCAACCATTAAACTGAATACAACCGCCATCACTCTGCAGAGAAAACAGGCACCAGAATGGTCAGAGTAAGTATGGCAAACGGAGACTCTGTCAAATCCTGGGCTTCCACTAACACAAAGATCGTGACTGTAGACAGAAACGGTCTGATCAGAGCACAGAACCGTAATGGAAGTGCAAAAATTATCGTAACCTTAAAGAGTGGAAAGAGAGCAACCCTGAATGTCAAAGTTCAGTCTGGCAAAGTCACAACCACAAAAATCAGTGGTCTGAAATCCTCCATGACTCTCAAAAAAGGCCAGAAGACAACACTGAAACCAGTGATCAGCCCGCTGACTCCACAGACAAGTAACATATGCAACATCAAATAAAAACATTGCAGCAGTTTCTTCCACTGGCATTATCACAGCCAAAAAGAAAGGAACCGCAAAGATCACAGTAAGATCAGGAAAGAAATCCTATGTGATCAAAGTAACCGTAAAATAATATATGCAGCATTCAGACCGGAGCCTTCCACAGATTCCGGTCTGTTTTTGTCTGACTGTCCGCTGCAGGTTTGCCATTATAAAATGGACATTCATCCAGAGATGTCTATAGACGAGTCTTTCAAAAAACGGTATACTGTCTGTAGAAATCTTATTATCGGGATGAAAGGAGCATGGAAAGTCTCATGTGGGAAAAAATCAATAACTTTTTGAAAGGGCAGATTGTAACCTCGATCATATATATCGCCCTTGGAGCGTGCCTGGCGTTTATGCCTGTGAACACGATCAATGTAATCTGTAAATTTATATTTGGAATTCTGCTGATTCTTGTAGGATTTTATCATATCCTGATCTATATTCTGGAGAAACTGAATTCCACGATTCTGGATCTTTTTTCCGGCGGTGTTCTGATGGTTATCGGAATTTTCCTCTTCATGAATCCTCAGATCGTGGTCAAGCTCCTGCCGATCCTGCTTGGAACTTTCATCCTCGTAGACAGCATCTGGAGCCTTAAAGGAAGCCTGAAACTTAAGAAAAACGGAAGCGGATTCTGGAAGATCCTTCTGATCGGAAGCCTGATCTTCATCGGGCTCGGTGTTTCCCTTGTACTCAATCCGTTCACAATGGTAAAATACACGGTAATCTTTGCAGGATGGATCTTCCTCTGTAACGGAAGTGGTAGACCTCATCTACCTGATCCTCCTCCGTCGCGGTCTGAAAGAACTCAAACAGGAAGCAGAAGCAGTCGATGCAGACAGCGAGATCATATCTGATGATGCAGAAAGTCCTGCACAGCCAGAAGAACCGGTCGTACCGGAATACGCACCGTGGAGCTCACGCAGGAAGGCAGAGCCAGCAGACGATTTATCTGACAGTGAGGAAGAAACTTCTGATAAAGAACCTTTCGACAGCAATGCTTATGACAGGGAAGTTTCCGGGATGGAAGAATCCCTCGATGTTGTGCAGGTGAGAGAAGAAGAGGTTCCGTTGGACGAGTCGACAGAAGAGATGACTGAGCAGGAGAATGATCCGCCGGCCGGCAGAGGAGCGTACGTAGTATCCAAGCCAACCGTAACCGATGATGATCTTTCCGATACCAAAGATGAGAACCTTCTTGGCCTGATCTCCCGTAAACGAAAGAAAAATAAGAGCGAATAAAAAGATGACGAGACATAGACGAATCTGTTGTATACTGCTCGCATGTATCTGCTGTCTGTGCTTTTCAATTACATGTTATGCGAGGGCCGGCGGCGGATCTTCAGGAGGAAGTTCAGGGGGAAGTTCCGGTGGAACATATCATTATAATAATGAATCAAACTATACGGATGACGAGAGTCGGGTGGATGGTCGCAAACGATAGTTGGCTGGATGGCAATGGCATGTTTTGCCGGGGCTGGAACGATTGCATTTCATTGCTATATTCAAAAGGCAAAATACAAAAGTCTTCAAAAAATGAAGAAATTCGAAAAAGCCGGGACAGAAGATGGAATGCAAAAGAAATGCAAAAATATGTGGAGAATGCATATTTTGTTATTCAGGAATGCTGGAGGTCCTGGATCCATCTTATGCAGAAAAGTATCTGAGTAAAAGTCTTGCCCAAAGTTGGACTACAAAACTTGAATGGATGAAAGTTAAACATGAAAAGCCAATACAGAAACGAGTTCAGCTCCTGAGTGTGACTCCGGTATCTGTGTGGGATGATGAAGGTGAAGAAGATGCCAGTATTGTTTATCTGATTCATGGAAGAATGATTGGATATTATATCAATACAGATACATTAGAGGTTGTTCGTGGAAAAAAGATTCCGGAGTCGTTTTTATGAATACTGGACATTTATACGTGAAGACGGAAGATGGGTGTTGAATGAAATTCAACAAAAAGATGAAGTTGATGTGCATGAATTGTAAAATGTACATCAATTTTTTTTATATTTTTATATCTTGAAAAAACAACATATTTCTTGATTTTTTATCATAGTATAAAAATACTAACAAATCTATAATAAAGACAGGTTGAAAGAGAACAAAATCTACAAAAAAAAGGAGAGACAAGTACTATGAAAATGAAAAAACTCACAGCAATGGCAATGGCAGCATTAACAGCAGCACCATGATCCCGTCCGTACCGGTTATGGCAGCAGACGGCGGAAAGGTTACTATCTGAACTTCAAACCAGAAGCAGATGAAGCTTGGCAGAACCATGGCAAAAGCTTAACACTGAAGAAACAGGAACAGAAGTAACAGTTGTAACAGCAGCATCCGGACAGTATGAGACAAACACTTCAGTCTGAAATGGCAAAGAGCGATGCTCCGACACTGTTCCAGGTAAACGGACCGGTTGGACTTAAGAACTGGAAAGATTACTGCTATGATCTGACAGATGCAGAGATCACAAAAGGAACTTACCTCTGATACTTACGAGCTCAAAGACGGAGATGCTGTAGATGGTATCGCATATGTAATCGAATCCTATGGCCTGATCACAAACAAAACCTTACTTGAAAAAGCAGGATATTCTCTGGATGATATCAAGAGCTACGATGATCTGAAGAAAGTAGCAGATGATATTCAGGCAAGAAAGGACGAGCTTGGAATCAAAGGTGCTTTCACATCTGCAGGTATGGACGGATCCTCTGACTGGAGATTCAAAACACATCTTGCAAACCTTCCGATCTACTATGAGTACAAAGAAGACGGAATCGATGATACAGAGGCAATCAAAGGAACATATCTTGACAACTACAAGAACCTGTTTTGACCTGTACATCACAGATTCTACCTGTGACGGAGCTGAACTCTCTGCAAAAACAGCAGATGACTCCAGAAACGAATTTGTAAACGGCGAAGCAGTATTCTATCAGAATGGTACCTGGGAATATGCAGAACTGTCCAAGACATACGGAGATGACGAGCTTGCAATGATCCCGATCTACTTTGGTGTAGATGATGAGAACGAGGGACTTGCAACAGGTACAGAGAACTACTGGTGTGTAAACAAGAATGCATCTGATGAAGACGTTCAGGCAACTCTGGATTTCATGAACTGGTGTGTAACATCTGAAACAGGAACAAAATCCATGGCAAACGATATGGGATTCACACTTCCTTTCAAAACAGCACAGGAGTCTACAAACGTATTTGTAAAACAGGATGCTGAATACACAGAAGCTGGAAAAACACCTGTTTCATGGAACTTCACAACAATGCCATCTGAAGAGTGGAAAAACGGACTTGGAACAGCTCTTACCGCATATGCAGCAGGCACAGGTTCATGGGATGATGTTGTAAGTGCATTCGTTGACGGATGGGCTACAGAGAAAGCTCTCTCCGAGTAATCAAAATAATATGTGATCAATCATCAAGAGGAGGCGAGGTTCTTGCCTCCTCCTGTGGGTTCTATGAGAGGGAAAGAGGAGAATTATAATGGTAGGAAGAACGATCAAAAAATGGTGGCCGATTTTTGTACTGCCGACTTTTGCGGCATTTGTTATCGGTTTCCTTTGGCCTTTTATCTGGGGCATTTATCTTTCATTTTGTAAATTTACAACCGTAAATGATGTAACCTTTGTCGGATTTTCAAACTATTCCAAGATCTTACTGGATAACACCTTCAGTCATTCCTTCTGGTTGACCGTTGTGTTTGCTTTTGTTTCAAGTATTCTGATCAATGTGCTGGCATTTTCCATCGCACTGGTACTCACCAAGGGATACAGAGGAACCAATGCATTCCGTACCGTATTCTTTATGCCGAACCTGATCGGTGGTATCGTACTTGGATATATCTGGCAGACACTGTTAAACGGACTGCTCTCCAAATGGGGACAGCCGCTGCTTTCACTTTCTGCAAGAAACGGATTTATCGGTATGCTGATCCTTTTGATGTGGCAGCAGATCGGATATATGATGATCATCTACATAGCAGGTCTGAACAACGTTTCTCCTGATCTGATCGAGGCAGCACAGATCGATGGTGCGACAAGCAGACAGATCCTGTTCAAGATCAAGATTCCGATGATCATGCCGTCTGTTACAATCTGTACCTTCCTGACTTTGACAAACGGATTCAAGATGTTTGACCAGAACCTCTCTCTTACAGGAGGAGATCCGGGCAAACAGTCACAGTTACTGGCTTTGAATATTTATGATACATTTTATGCAAGAAGCGGTGCTCAGTGGAAGGGTATCGGCCAGGCAAAAGCAGTTGTATTCTTCCTGCTGGTTGTAGCGATCGCGCTGATACAGCTTCGTGCAACATCATCTAAGGAGGTGCAGCAGTAATGGAAAATAAGAAAAAAAATCCGGTTGCGTCAATTATTTTGACGCTGATCTGCATCCTCTGGATGTATCCGATCGTACTGATCTTAGTCAACTCTTTAAAGAAAGAAGTTGCGATTACAACTTCAGGTGTATTCAGTCTTCCTACAGCTGAGACATGGAATGGTGTTGCAAACTTTGTGGCAAGTGTTACACAGATGGATTTCCTCAAATCCTTCTGGTACAGTCTTGTGATCTCAGTGATGTCCGTTGTTCTGATCATGCTGTGCTGCTCTATGGCAGCCTGGTACATTGTTCGTGTAAACGGAACATTATCCAAGGTTTTCTATTACCTCTGTGTATTCAGTATGGTAGTACCGTTCCAGATGGTTATGTTCACACTGGCAAAAACAGCCGACACCTTACATCTGAACAATCCATACAACATTTGTATTATCTATCTTGGATTTGGTGCAGGTCTGGCGGTCTTTATGTTTACAGGATTTGTAAAGGGTATCCCGCTTGAAATTGAGGAAGCGGCTCTGATCGATGGATGTACTCCTCTTCAGGTATACTTCAAGGTTCTGATCCCGATCCTGAAACCAACAATTATCTCTACCGCGATCCTGGAACTGATGTGGGTATGGAATGACTATCTTCTGCCGACACTGGTACTGGATATCAAGAAATACCGTACCATTCCGATGGCAGTCCAGTATTTCCGCGGAAGCTTCGGACATGTGCAGATGGGACCGATGATGGCAAGTATCATGATCGATATCATTCCGATCATTGTTGTCTATCTGGTATGCCAGAAACACATTATCGAAGGTGTTGTAGCCGGCGCAGTCAAAGGCTGATAATTACATAACGAAAATTCAGTCTCCGGGAAGAAATATTCTTTCCGGGGACTTTGTGGTATAATGAAAAAGATAAATATAAGACACAGACAGGAGAATGCATGACAAACGTTTTAATTGTAGATGACGAAAAAATCGAACGAGAGGGGCTGAAATATCTGCTTTCCAGAGAGGAAGGAGAGCGTACCGTCTTTGAAGCGGCCAACGGCAAACAGGCGCTACAGGTTCTGCGCTCCGAGGATATCCAGCTTCTTCTGACAGATATCAAGATGCCGCACATGACCGGCCTGGAACTTCAAAGAAAGCCAAAGAAGAAAATCCCAACCTTCAGATCATCATATTCAGCGGCTTCAACGACTTCACCTTTGCGCAGGAGGCAATCCGCTACGGTGTGACCGAATACATCCTCAAACCGGTAAATCCGGATGATTTCCACAAAGTGTTGGAGCGCGCAGAGAGCGAGATCAGCAAACGAAGAAAAAAAGAAAGCCGCGAGATCAAAGAGAAAAACTTCCTTCAGCAGTATTTTCTCCAGAGCTATCTCTACTCCGGCAAAAAAGAGATCCTGCAAAAAGCCGGCGAACTCATTGATCTGGACAAGTGGAACAGCTGGCACTGCGCGATCCTGATCGAGTCAGATGTGGCACTTTTTTGATACAGCAGAAGAAAATCTGGAACAGGAACTGCAGAAAGAACTCCACAGGATGTTTTTCTACATGAACCTGAATGCAAGACAGTCACTCATTCTGTTCCAGGATGTGTACTGCGATTATCAGCTTGTGGCAAATCATATCTATAATTTCCTTAAACGTGAGTACATGGAGCGGTTTTATCTTGCCGTGAGCAGGAAGTTTGACGGATGTGAAAGTCTTCCATCTGTTCTGGAACAGCAGATGGAGGAGAAATTCTATCATCCGGACAAGCATGTGTTTACCAATGAGGATGAAGTGCTTGGCATGGAAGTCGGAGAAGTGCAGGATTCTCAGCTTATGCAGGCGATTTCCGAGGATATCACCCGCAAGGATATAGAACAGCTCTGGAGACATTTTGAATGTCTTAAGGAAAAATACCATGATAACACCCAGTATTCTGCGATGTATATCAAATTTGTATTTTCTAACGTGATCCAGGAGCTTTTTCAGGAAAACCAGTTTTCCGGTGAGCACAAACTGGAACACGAGATCGAACGCCTCTATAACTGCAGGAATATTATGGAGATCCTTTCTGTGACAGAGGACAATATCAAAGAGTACGAGGCTTTTCTGGAGCGTTCCATGAACAGTTCAAGGAATGAAGTGACTGCCGTCAAGAATTATATCTATCAGCATTATGAAGAAGACCTGAATCTGGAAATGCTGGCGGAAAAAGTATATCTGTCTTCCGGCTACTTAAGCTTTATCTTCAAAAAAGAGACCGGCATGAACCTCAATCGCTACATCCGTGTCTTCCGTATGAAAAAAGCCAAAGAACTTCTCTGCAGTACCAACATGAAGGTAGCACAGATCAGTGAAAAAGTAGGATTCGCCAACGTTTCCTATTTCTGCCGGAGTTTCCGGGAATATTATGGAAGCAGCCCGGAATCTTACCGGAAAGGAACAGGAGAGGATGAACAGACTTCGTAAATGGATCAAAAACATGAAATACCGGCACAAGCTGACGATTCTTCTGGTCGTGACTGCTTGGTGCCGATGACAGTTCTTGCCCTTTATGCCCACAGCAGACAGAGTACGATGGTCCGAAGCAGTGATCTGGAGGATATGCAGTCGATCATCGACCAGACGAAGGAGAGTATTGACAGTCAGACTGCCGTTTACAGCAGTCTTTTGAATTATCTTACTTATTCGCCGGATATTGAGGAGATCATCAAGGAAAAAAACATCGATAATTACACGGCATATGAGAAATACACCGAGATCGCAGATCCTCTTCTGTCCGTGCCGAAATCCTATCACGATGCGATCAACCGCATTCAGCTTTTTGCCGAGAGCATTCAGGTAGAACACGAGTATACCCTGGTCCCGCTTGCCAAAATGCAGGAAGAGTGGTGGAGCAGTGAACTCAAGAACGATGTGCGGATTCAGTGGATGGTAGATGCAGACCGCAAAGAAGTTACCGCTGTCCGTATGATCTATAGTGGACAGAAACTGGATGCCGCAATCTGCATTTCGCTGGATTATGACAAGATCTTTCAGCCGCTGACCAATATCCTCACGGATGAGAATGGAGGAATGATCGCGGATGAAATGGCACAGTCCTTTACAACAGAAGCAGCCTGGAAGGAACAGGTATCCAGAAAACAGACAAAGCAGGTACCGCTATCAAGAAACTCAGTGAAACCTGTGCATATACCAGTGCAGAAAGCGAAGAAAACAGCTGGACTTTTTATCTCTACAAAAGCCAGAAAGCGATCTCCGGTTCTGTCCGCAGGCTTCTTCTGGAAGAAATCCCCCTGATCGCGGCATGTGGTCTGATCATCCTGTTTCTGGGGATGGCTTTTTCCCGACTGTTTACACGTAAGATCGAAGAGCTTACCAGAAATATGGACGGGTAAACCACGGAAGCAGGGAAGTTACCGTAAGCAGTGATTCTGAGGATGAAGTAGGAATCCTGATCAACAGTTTCCACAGCATGATGGATGAGATCAACCGTCTGATCGATGAGGTCTATGTCAACAAGATCGCATTGAAGGAATACGAACTGAAGGCACTGCAGGCGCAGATCAACCCGCATTTTCTCTATAACACCCTTTCCATGATGAACTGGATGGCGATCCGGAGCAATCAGATGGATATCAGCAAGGTTACACTTGCATTGTCGACGTTTTACAGGACGGCACTCAGTAAAGGCGAGGACATGGTCACGGTCGAAAACTGTATCCGGAATATGGAGGCATATCTGGAGATCCAGCTTACCATGCATGACAACAACTTCACCGTAGAATGGGAGACAGACCCGGAGATCAAGAATGAAAAAATGCCGAAACTTCTTCTCCAGCCAGTTGTAGAAAACGCGATCGAACACGGCATTGACGAAAAAGAAGAGGGAGACAAAAAGATTCCCTGTCGTTCAAAGGCGTAGGAGATGATGTCGTGATTACCGTCCGTGACAACGGAATGGGAATGGAACAGGAAAAGCAGAGACACTTGTCGCTTATCAGGCGAAGGGGTATGGGCTTAAGAATGTCAATGACCGTATCCGACTGCTCTACGGGGAGGGATACGGGATCCGGATCTTCAGCGCACCCGGTGAGGGAACAAATGTTGTGATGAGATTCCCGAAGGAGGGCAAGAAACATGAAGACTAAATGGAAACTGCCCGTGATCCTGGGATGTATCGTAAGCATGATGTTAAGCGGATGCAGCAGTGTCTCCAGAGAGACAGATAAGAGTGAAACATCGACAGAAACAGAAAACACAGCTTCCGCAAAAGAAACTGTCCGCACCGGTACCTGGGAAACAGCCGCGCAGACACCTTATGGAGCATATCCGGAGCTTGTGACCTATACTCTGGGACAGATGAGCGGTACAAACAATTCGAACCTCCCGGATGGAAATACTTACGAAGACAATGCCTACACCCGTTATCTCCGAAAGATGCTGAACATCCAGAACAAAAACGTCTACATGGAGAGAGAAGACCGTTACGATGAATTTGTAAATATCCTGGTCAAAGACCAGACGCTCCCGGATGTTCTGGTGGTGTCGGACAGAGAAACACTCAAAGAACTGGTCGATAATGATCTGGTGGCAGATTTGAGTGAGGTTTACGAAAATTGCACTTCCAAACGAATCAAAGAAATGTTTGAGAGCTACGGAAGCGACCTTCTGGATTCTGTGAGATTTAACGGAAAACTGATGGCGATCCCGGAGACTGTCACAGACCATGGACCGCGTCTGATGTGGCTGCGCAAGGACTGGATCGAAGAACTGGGGCTAGAAGAACCCAAAACGCTGGAAGATGCATTTGATATCGTGGAGGCATTTACAGAAAACCGGATGGGAACAGAAGACGGAGAAGACCCGATCGGCCTTGTCTGTGACACTGATCTGGTGGGAAGTACCAGTTCCAGTTATTCTGTCGATCCTGTTTTTGATAAATTCCATGCAAGCCGCAGAGGTGGATCAACCAGAATGGAGAGATCGTTTATGGCTCTCTGACAGAAGAAACAAAAAACGCCCTCAGCTATCTGCATGAACTCTACGAACGTGGTGTACTGGATCAGAACTTTGCCCTGCGTGCGCAGAACAATCTCAGAGATCTGGTGGTAAATGGAAACTGCGGAGCTTTTTTTTTGGACTCTGGTGGACGCCGAACAATCCTCTGATGGATGTCTATGAGACAGACCCGGAAGCGGACTGGCAGCCATATTATCTGCAGGAGCAGACTGGCAGAATGTGTATGATAGCTTCCGCGATAATAAATATGTTGTTGTACGTAAGGGTTATGAGCATCCGGAGATCGTGATGAAGATCATCAGTGTGCTGTTTGACTACACCAGATATGGAGCGCAGGATGCAGACGAGGTGAATGCATATTTTGCCCTGAATGTCGATCCGACGGCAAGACCGCTGGTCATCAACATTGATTATAATGAGGCGACGTTCCAGATCACCAAGGATATCCAGAGCGTGATGAGTGGCATGCGAAAAGAAACAGATTTAAGTGCGATCGAGAAATCCTACTATGATGCAGCAGAAAAATTTATCCAGGGAAGATCAGAGACAGCAGAGGACTGGGCGGCATACGAGTCCAGACTTGCAGCAGTCGGGCGGCTGATCGAGGGAAATTACCGGACGACTGCGAAGCGGTATCTGGATGACAGTGACGGCGAGATCCCGAAATCACTTCAGCAGTTAGAAAAAGACAGTTTTATCCAGATCATCATGGGCGTACAGCCAGTTGATTATTTTGACGAGTTTGTAAAAGAATGGTATGAGCAGGGTGGTGAGGAGCTGACGGAACAGATCCGCCGCTCCAACCTGGTGAGTGATTTTCTGAATGTGTCGGATCACTTATTTTCCCAGATGCCAGATGTCCTGATCGTATTCGGC
>ENA-OQIM01000336-OQIM01000336.1-human-gut-metagenome-genome-assembly--contig:-NODE-336-length-17528-cov-1.996207_pt1 | contig 17528 bp, 27 predicted proteins | sample MGYA00242579_ERZ504744 | MGnify/ENA primary metagenome ERZ504744 (study PRJEB26092, sample SAMD00036441) | human gut metagenome | host: Homo sapiens | study: EMG produced TPA metagenomics assembly of...
CTTTTTCTTTTCTTTGCTGGTCCACCTTCTCCTTCATTTTTCCGATAACATTTCTGAGTTCCATGGCGGTCACCGGCTTCAGCATATATTCACTGACACCATACTGGATCGCCTTCTTGGCATACTCGAATTCTCCGAATCCGCTGAAGATCACGATCACGATGTCCGGATAATTATCATGGAGAAAACGGCTCAGTTCCATACCATCCATATATGGCATAAGGATATCTGTAAGCACGATATCCACCGGATGGTTCTGTACAAATTCCGCTGCTGCTTTCCCGTTATCACAGTCTCCTACCAGCTCACAGTCCATTGCTTTCCAGTCATATTCTCCCGGATCGCATCTCGAACAAGTATCTCATCATCTACCAGTAAAATACGATACATAATTTCTGTTGTCCCCCTCTGATCAGTTTCTGTTGTTTTTATTGCACATCCCCCTGACAGATCCTTCCCCCCGTCTCTGTCATTTTCATTGGTAAGATTACTGTCCTTTCTGTGAACAATAACTGTTAATTCTTTTATATGTTAACATGTTTGTTAAAATTTACAACGGAGTTCTTAGTCCAAATTAAATATAAAGAAATCCCGCATCCAACATATGGGATACGGGGATTTTCCTGCATATTTTTATTATTTTACGATAACGCCATCCTCATCCCAGAGGTCATGCCAGTCATTTGCACCATGCCACAGGAATACCTGGCCTTTTACAAGACGGTTGCCTTTTTCCAGAGTTGCGATGGTTGCCATTTCCTCATCTGTAAGTGGATCCTCTGTGACACATTTCAGGTTGCTTGCATAGTTGTGGACAGAGAACGGAATGGAGATCTCGCCTCTCTGATGTGCCCACTTCAGAGCGATCAGAGCCGGGTGAACCCCATGTGCTTTTGCGATTGCCTGCATTTCCGGTACTTCCAGATCTGCAACATCCTCCGGGCAGATATCTCTCTCAGGTCTGCGCGGGGAACCGATCGGCATGTACCTACCGGCTGGATGTTATGTGCTACCAGATAATCATAAAGCTCCTGCTGCTGGAAACATACGTGAAGCTCAAGCTCACAGGTTGCAGGTTTGATCTTCATAAGCGGAAGAACTGCCTCAAGCTTCGGAATGGTCATATTGGAAATACCAATGTAACGGATCTTTCCTTTTTCTACCAACGCCTCACACTGACGGTATGTATCCATAAACTCCTCCACACTGAAGGGTTTGGAATCCGGATTTCTGGAATCCACATCACATCCCGGTGCATGATAGTTCGGGAATGGCCAGTGGATGAAATACATATCCACATAATCGCACTGAAGATCCTTAATACTCTTGTCACAGGCTTCCTCTACTCTTCTGTGCATGTCATTCCATACCTTTGTCATGATAAAAAGATCCTTACGCTCTACAACACCTTCGTCGAAAGCGTCCTTAAATACCTGGCCGATCTCATGCTCGTTTCCGTAGCATGCGGCACAGTCAAACATACGGTAACCACTGCGGATCGCACCTGCAACAGCTGCGGATACATCTTCTGCGGATACACGGTCGGAACCGAATGTTCCCATTCCGACACACGGAACCTGCTCGCCGGAAGGAAGTGTCACTTTCGGCACAATTGCCGGATTGATAACTTCTGCCATCTTTACATCTCCTTTTTTATAAAAAAATTTTCTTATTATAAGCTTATCTTATAAACGCCTGATCTCGATCTTCGGAAGAAGAGCCTCCATATCCTCCATCACAAAGAAGCCCGTTTCCTCGCGCATGGCTGCCGCCGCTGAGATCGCACTGGCTCTTTGCAGAGTCTCTTCCAGGGAAAGTCCCTCACTTAATCCAAGGGCAAAGCCTGCGATCATGGAATCTCCGCAGCCTACGGTATTTACCGCATCGATCTTCGGAACCACCGCACGGAAAATCCCTTCCTCTCCGACTGCCAGGGAACCATCTGCACCAAGCGAAACCGCCACGATCTCCACACCACCGGCATGGATGGCTTTCGCTGCTTCAATGATATCGTTGATATCGTCACAATGCTTGCCGGTCAGCATACGGATCTCATCAATGTTAGGCTTGATCAGTGTCGGTGCTGCCTTGATTCCCTCTTCCAGAAGCTTGCCGCTGGTATCCAGGATCACCGGTTTTCCGGCGTCTTTCACAATCTTCACAAGGCGCTGGTAGCACTTCCGTCAAGTCCCTTCGGCACGCTGCCGGACATTGCCACAACAGAAGCGTCTTTTACAAGCTGGCGGAATTTTTTCTCAAAGCCCTCAAAATCTGCCTCTGTCAGTGTAAATCCCGGCTCCAGGAATTCGGTCTGTACATGATTCACCTCATCCCAGATGTTGATACAGGAGCGGCTCTCCGCATCTACATGGTAAAAAGCACTCTTAATGCCAAAGGGTTTCAGGGCAGCTTCTATATAATTGCCTGCGTGACCGCCTACAAAGCCGGTGGCAACCACTTCAGCACCGTAAATGGACGCCGGCTTGGAAACATTCAGTCCCTTTCCGCCGGAACGTAGGTACATTCACGCACACGGTTCACTTCGCCCACTTTAAAATCATCCACTACATAACGCTTGTCAATGGCAGCGTTTAAGGTTACTGTCAGGATCATATCAGTTTTCCTCATTGGAAAGAAGGATCTTTCCTTTTACAAGGCCCGGTGTCTTGAACAGCTGGAAGGCCTCCTGTGCCTGGCTCATAGGGATTTTCTTATAGATGAAGCCCGGGTCAAACTTCAGCTGGCCGGTTGCAAAATAATGCGCCGTCAGCTCCCACTCACGTCCCGGATATGGTGCACTGTAGGACATCCAGGAACCGGTAAGCTTGAACTCCTTACGGTTCATGTTCTCCCACTCCTTCGGTGTAAAGGTAAGGTTTTCATGAGGAGTACCAATGAAGCATACATGTGCCTTGTTTGCCGCAAGCTCAAATGCATATGCATGGTGGGAACCTGTCCGGCTGTCTCAAATACGAAGCCGTAGCCCTTTCCACCTGTAATGGCCATGGCTTTTTCCATATATCCCTCTTCCTTTGTGTTGATCACTTCATCTGCGCCGAGACGCTTTGCAAGAGCAAGTCTCTCATCGCTGATATCAAAGACCACTACCTTCTTGGAGCCGAAGATCTTTGTCCACTGCATGGTGAACATACCAACTGTACCACCGCCAAGGATTGCCACATACTCGCCACCGTGGTAATCGTTCTGGAATACACCGTGGATAGCTACGGTTGCAGGCTCAAACATGGCTCCCTGCTCATATGGAACATTGTCTGCGAATGGTACTGCATTCTGCTCAGGAACCACTACATAATCTGCGTTTGCTCCCTGCTCTCTGGAACCGATGAAACTGTAATGCTTGCAGAGAGAGAAATTACCCTTCTGGCAGTCGTCACATTTCATGACAGGGAAGAAGTGGTGCACCGGATACACGGTCGCCGACCTTCACCTTGGTAACACCTTCTCCCACTTCCACACATCGCCGGAAAATTCATGTCCAAGCACGATGGGATAAAAATGTACACCGTGATTTAATACACGCGGAATATCAGATCCGCAAATCCCGGAATATCTTACCTTGATCTTCACATGGCCAGGTGTTACCTGAGGTTCTTCCACTTCCTGATACTGAACATCCTCATTTGCTACTACTACTGCTGCTTCATGATCACTTTTCCTCCTCATTTCTCATCATAGGTTCAAGAGATTTATAGAGATTTAAATAGGTTTTATAGGTTTTCTCATAAACGTCTCGGTTTTCCGGGTTCGGTTCATGTCTTCTTGTTTCCTTTACCGTAAGACGGATGGCCTCATCATAATCCTGATACATTCCAACACCAACACCTGCCAGAATCGCTGCACCAAGTGTTGTTGCCGTATCAGAGGACGGCACTACGATGGGTTTTCCTGTGATATCGGATTTGATCTGTGTCCAGAGAAGAGAATTTGCAGAGCCTCCCATTGCACGGAGAACTTCCACATCTGCTCCTGCTTCCTTTGCCACCTCAAGGTTGTGCTTCAGAGAAAGTGCTACGCCTTCCATACAGGCACGTACCATATGTCCCTTGGTCTTGGCAAAATCCAGTCCGTAGAATACGCCCTTCGCATTGGGATTCCAGATCGGGGAACGCTCACCGGACATATATGGAAGAAATACCACTCCGTCACTGCCTGGTGCGACCCTTTCCGCGATCTCATTGAGCTGGTTCAGAGAAGAGCCTTTTTCCCCTGCTACAGAGCGCTCATAATCTGCAAACTCACGTTCAAACCAGCGCATGACACCACCACCTCCGGTGGTTCCTCCCTGAAGGAGCCACTGTCCCGGAACCACGTGATAGCCAAGGATCAGTCTGGATCTGCCTTGTACTCATCCATGCAGATGCTCATTCCGCCAGCCTGTCCTCCCTGCTCCTGTGTCTCACCCGGATGGATCACTCCGGCCCCCAGTGTTCCGCATGCCGCATCCAGACCACCGGCAACAACCGGTGTTCCCACAGCAAGGCCGGATTCCTCCGCCGCCTTCTCTGTAACTGTTCCCACAACATGATCACAGGCACAGATCTCAGGAAGAAATTCCATGGGAATCCCAAGCTTTCTGCACATATCCTCATCCCAGGCTGCCTTTCTCATGTCAAAGCAATGCAGGCCATAGCCCTGGGAAACATCCTGGCTCATCACACCCGTCAGCTTATATGCAATGTAGCTGTTAGACTGCAGGATCTTGTGGATCCTTTGGTACACCTCCGGAAGATTTTCTTTATACCAGAGGATCTTTGCAGTTGTGTAGGACGGCTGAAGGGAATTACCGGATACTTCAAAAATCTGCTCTGCCCCGATCTCTTCATTCAATCTGTCACAGATAGACTGTGCTCTGGTATCCATCCAGATCGGAGTGTTTGTCAGTACATTTCCGTCCTTATCCATGGCAATGGCTGACCAGCTCTGGCCGTCAATACCGATGCCTGCGATCTCCTCAGGTGCTATCCCCGCTTTTTGGATGGCCTTCTTTACCGCCTGACAGACAGCACTCCACCATTCTTCCGGATTCTGTTCTGCCCAGCCCTCCTTCGGATAGTAAACCGGATAATCGCCGTTGGCCGCAGCCACAACCGTTCCCCGATTTTTCAAAAACCGCAACCTTACAGGCACTGGTGCCGATATCAATACCTAATAAATATGGTTTCATTATAGCTTCTCCTTCTCGTCCAGCACACGGACGGATTTTCCCATGATGATCTCTGCGCCAAGCTTCTCCGTGATCGGTTCTGTTTCTTCACTTGCAGCCCCTTCCAGCCGTTTCAGCATGATTCCCGCCACTTCTCCGGCAATCCCCTGTGTAGGCTGTGCCACAATGGTAAGCTTGGGATTGCATGCTCTGGCAAACTGCAGATTGTCAAAACCGATCATAGACAGCTGTTCCGGGATCTTAAGACCCAGCTCATTCATCCCGATCACCGCCCCCATGGTCATCTCATAGTTGGTAACAAACACGGCCGTCATATCCGGATTGTCCGCAACAAGCTTCTCAATTCCCTGCACACCGCCCTGAATGGTATAATCGCCGTGATAGATCAGAGATTCCCGTACCGGTATATTTTCTTTTTCGTATGCATTGCGGTACCCCTGGAGACGTTCCTGAGCTGTGGAAATTTCCTCCGGTCCGCCAATGATCCCGATCTTACGGTGTCCTGCCTGAAAAAAAACTCTCATTGCGTCCTCAGCCGCCTTCTCGTTGTCTACAAGAACACTGTCACAGGAAAGCTCCCGGATCCTGCGGTCAATGAGTACGATGGGCTTTCCGGTTTTCTGGAATTTTTTCAGATGATTGCCTTCCGCATCCACCGGCATGCTGATGATCCCGTCCACACGCTTCCGGCTTAAAAACTCCACTGCATCCAGCTCCAGTCTCTTATCGGTACGGCAGTCACAGACAATAGTCGCATATCCGTGACTCCTTAAGACATCCTCCATTCCTGTGATGATCTCCGCGCAAAAGGTATTGTTAAGCTCCGGGATCACCACGCCGATGGTCTTGGTAGCATTGGTCTTAAGCCCTCTGGCCACCTCATTGACCTCATAATGCAGCTCCTGAATGGCCTCCTCGATCTTTATTCTGTTTTTTTCTCTTACGTTTCCGCCGTTAAAATAAGAAGAAATCGTTGCGAGTCCAAGTCCGGTCCGCCTGGCAATATCTTTCATGGTTGCTGCCATACAGATCACTCCGTTTCTGTTTTTTTACAGAAGATCATTCTGCCTTTCCATCACAGCCGCAAACCTTCATACGTGCCTCAACCAGCTCCTTCACTGCCTGGATCGCTTTCTTTCCGTAGGCCTTCGGATCGATGGTGTTCTCATTCTCTGCAAAGGTCTCCTTCACTGCCCTGGAATATGCAGCACGAAGCTCTGTTGCAAAGTTAACCTTGCAGATACCACGTTTTACACAGTCGCTGACATCCTCATCACTGAGTCCGGATGCCCCGTGAAGAACAAGGGGGATATCTACGACTCACGGATCTCGCTTAAGCGTTCCTTGTCAAGAACCGGTGTTCCCACATAGAAACCATGTGCGGTTCCGATGCAACTGCCAGGGAAGTAACACCTGTACGCTCCACGAATTCCTTCGCCTCCTGCGGGTCGGTGTTAGTGTCTGCCTCAGCCTCAAGATCATCCTCTTTACCACCGACCTTACCGAGCTCAGCCTCACATGGGATATCCAGGGCTGCTGCCACATCCGCAACTCTCCTGGTCTCTCTGATATTATCCTCAAAATCCAGCTTGGAACCATCGATCATCACAGAAGTATAGCCTGCATGCATTGCCTGCATCGCAAGCTCAAAGCTGCTGCCGTGGTCAAGATGAAGGCATACCGGAACGGAAGCTTGGCTGCCTCTGCTGCTACGATCGCAGCGTAAGTCTCAACCGTACCATATTTAACAGTAGAAGGTGTTGTCTGGATCATAACCGGTGCTTTCAGCTCCTCAGCTGCCTGGATGATCGCCTTCACCATCTCCATATTCTCTGCGTTGAATGCTCCTACTGCATATCCGCCTTCTGTGCCTTTAACAGCATTTCCTTCGATGTAACCAGTGGCATAATCTTCTCCTCCTTGGAATCATAATCATTGTGTTTGTTTTGTATTATTTTCTCATTTGGTTCAGAAACCGAAACGTTTCCGTTTGAGTTCATCATAGCGCTCCATACGTTTTCTGTCAACCATAAAATTTTCATCATTTACAGGAAAATATTCCCTTGAAAAGGAGACCAAATACCGTTAGATTAATTAATAAGAGTTCTAAAGCCTGTGGCCGGGCAGGTCTGTCTGATACTACCGGCGTCATAACAGTTTCGGAAATCCATGTATCCTGTTCTGATCACCTGAGCCTGATGCTGTAATTTCCGAAAATACTGTAAGTACACAATGATCTTAGGAGGATATAAACTATGTTAAAAGGAATTCCAGAAATCTTATCACCAGAATTACTGAAGGTTTTATGTGAGATGGGACACAGTGACCGTCTTGTTATCGCTGACGGAAACTTCCCTGTAGAATCCATGGGAAAAAATGCCATCACCATCCGTTGTGACGGACATGGCGTTCCGGAGATCCTGGATGCCATCCTGAAGCTCTTCCCGCTGGATACCTATGTAGAGCATCCGGTAAACCTGATGGAAGTAATGCCTGGCGATAATGTGGAGACACCGATCTGGGATACATATAAAGAAATCGTTTCCAAGCATGACGAGCGTGGCGAAAAAGCCGTCGGAAACATCGAGCGTTTCGCATTCTATGACGAAGCAAAAACTGCATACTGCATCATCTCCACAAGTGAGAAAGCACTTTATGCCAACATCATGCTTCAGAAAGGCGTTGTGATCAACAACGACTGATCTTTCTTTTGAACTGCCTGATATAATCATATATAATACACATATTCAACCAAAACATAAAACGCGGATCTGGAATGTTTCAAGCCAGATCCGGGCGTTTTTATATTTTAACACTTTTATCTCTTTGCTGCTTTTGCGGCGTATCCTCCGCAGAGTACTTTTCCACCGGAGGTTTTTATCCCTGCACGCACCGCATAGTAATACGTTGTTCCCTTTTTTGCGGTCTTATCCTCAAAGGAGGAGCTGCTGCCTCCGGAAACTGTACTGATCTTTTTCCATGAACCTTTCCGGTCTTACGGTAGATCTGATAGCAATCTGCTTTCTTCTGCGCTTTCCAGCAGATCTTCAGCCCCCTGGAGGTCTTCCTGACACTGGATATCTTCTGAAGTTCCGGATAGGACAGGATATAGCTGCTTGCCTGATATCCTCCGAAAACTTTTTTCCCGTCTACATTCTTATATGGCCTCACAGCATAAGCGTAGGAGGTGATTCCCTCAATCTTCGTGTCCTGCCAGGACAATACTTTGTTGTTCACGGTTCCGATCCGAACCCAGCTTTCCCCTGGAGCTTCCGGTAGATATGATAGCCACTGGCTCCGGAAACCTTCTTCCAGGATACCCTGTTACATGGTCCGCTGACAGCTTCAGCCACTGCACGGGCCTTCCCCAGCTCCGCTTTTGCTGAGAACGGCGAAGATACGGCTCCATAAACAGTCTTCTTTCCGGAACGTACATAAGAAGCCGGATCCGATACGTATAAGTGCTTCCTGTTTTCACTGCAGTATCCTGCCAGGTCACTACATCTGCTGTCACGGTTGCCATTTTTTTTGAATTTCCGCTTTCATCCCAGCGATAGATAGCATAACGATTGCAGCCGGGAACTGCTTTCCAGGAGATCCGTATCCTGTTAAATGCCTTGGAAACCAGTTTTACACCTGTGGTCTGACGAAGCTTCACCGTAACCTTACAGGTAGCTCGGATTCCCCTGGCATTTTTTCCGTAGCAGGTTATGGTTGCTGTTCCCGGATTTTTTGCAGTAACAACGCCGCTGCCATTTACAGCAGCCACACTGGTATCTGAGCTTTCCCAGACAATGCCGGAAGCATCCATCTCGGATCTGGTAGCTGAAGCATTCAGTGTTTTCTGATCTTTGGAATACAGACTTATCTCAGAGGAAGAAAGCTGCATCCTGGCCGCACTGCTCAGAGTCCTGGTATGCGCTTGATCCTCGGCGTTACCGATGGATTAAATTCAACCGCATCCATCCAGGTATCCTCCGCGTTATATCGCAGAAAGCTCTGACCGGATACGATAGACGGAGAAAAGCTGCACCAGCCATAACTGACCTCTGCCTCCACACAGTATTTTATATATGTGCTTCCTGCATTTGTCACCACAATAGAATACAGACTGTTCTGGCTGAGCAGAACCTCTGGGATCTGAAAGGTCATAACCCCAGCCATCGGCTGACTGCAGGAAACCGGTGTGGAATATGCCGGTGTTCCACTGGTAGGATCACTGGCATCCTTCAGATTTGTGTATACCTGCACAGTATAGGAATTATTGGCAGACATGGAGCTAAGAGTCACCTCGCCAAGCGATTCCGCTTTTCCGTTTCCTGCACTGGCACGAAAAACCGTGGACAGCTGTTCTCCCGCATACATGCGGATGGAGCCAAGCCCTGACGTTCCGTCATAAAAATAATTGTTGCTATATTTCGGTGTATTGACAGCCGTAGCCGCAACCAGCTCACTGACAGACTTATCCTCATAAGACATATAAAAATATCCGGATTTTCCCCAGCCTGTACCCCAGCTGTTCTTAACGATCCAGGCTCCGTCTCCCTTTACCTTGGAAGATGCCCGGAAATTCTTCGCAGAATAATTGTCATCCCAACCCACCACTGTAACTACATGATTCACGTTCTTGGTGCTGGTAGGATAGGAATAGGCCGCTGTACTTGCATTGTAATAGGCATTCTGTGCATTATACATCACAGTAACTGAATTATTTGCAACCAGAAGCTTCTTCATGGCATTTACGGAATAATCGGAAAAATAGGTATTTTTCAGATAAGCAGCTGCATTGTACGCCTTGGATGCCGCCGGAGTCACACCGGTTTTCTGTGTATGCGTGGAATCTGTTGCCAGAGGCACATCCCCTTCTGTTGTCATTCCGGACAGGTGCTCAGAAACATGGAAGCCAGAAGATCATTTCCGCCCTCATGATAATCTGCGTTTCCTTTATCATCTGTCCCCATATGCTTATTGACATCCCCGTAGGTATTTCCAAGCGGGTCATTCTTTCTGTTTGCAAAAAAATACGCCAGATGCTCTTCCGACAGATCATAAGCCCCAAGGCCCTGGGTCAGAAACGAGGTTCCAGAAGAGAGGCCATTCCAAATGCCCAGCACATACCGTAGCTCCTGATTCTTTACGGAAGTGACATATCCCTGATCCGCTGCATTATAATAGGACGGATAGGCCGCAGCTCTTCCCATCGGTACCTCATCCACATCATTTCCGATCTCCACGGCGGTGGAATAAGAGGTCAGATTATCAAAGGGTGCCAGCTGTTCCTGCTCCTCTTCCTCCGTAAGCGGACGGCCCTTGATATATTCGATGCCGGACTCACCACTGTCTGAGGCATCCCCGAAGCTCTCCTCACCGTCGCCAAAGGTAGCCTCCTCCTGGGAATCTGAAGACGATCCTTCTGATATTTCGGGAGTTTCTGTATCCTCCTCGGAGCTCTGCAAGGCTATATCCTCGGTATCCCCGTCGGCTGCCTCTGCAATATCCTCGGTCTGTTCATCAGGGATACCGGTGTTCTCTGTGGTATTCCCTTCTACGGTCTCCGTCGTATCCTCTGCTTCCGCCGACTGCGTCTGTGTATCTTCAGACCATTCTTCATTGAAGCCTTCCGCAGAATCACTGAAGCTTCCACATCGGCTGCCATGACCGGAACCTGGTTGCCCGCAACTGCCACACACAGAAGAAGCGGCAGTAATTTCTTCCTGACAAGCTGTAGTCTCTTCACAAAATTCTCCACTTTTCTTATATTGATCTGGTTTATCTGTTAACGTTTCTTCAAATGATAACCCAGAATTCCGATTACTGCAAGTACTGTTGCGATCCCGATCCAGATAAACGGACTTTTATACCAGGAATTTTCTTCTTTAAAGGATGTCGCAGCTGTGCCATTGACCGGCTTAGTGACAGCTTCATCCGCAGATTTCCCACCTTCTGTTGTTCCATCCGCTGCAGGCGGTCCCTGGACCTCGCCGCTCTGAGCTGAGAACTACCTGTGCTGGCCGTCCCTGCTGGTGGCCCCTGAACCTCACCTCTCTGAGCCTGAGATTCATCTGTGCTGGCCGTCCCTGCAGACGCTCCCTGTCCTTCGCCATTCTGAGCTGAGAGCTGCCTGTATTGTCCGTTCCTGCTGCTTTCCCCTGAGTCTCGCCGGCTGCGGAATTCTGCGTATCGGATGCGTCTCCCTGATTCACTGCAGAAGTCTCTTTCTCCGTGCTCCCTGCGATTCCGGCCTTCGCCAGCTCCGCATCCTTTGAGGGCCGCAGCTCCTCCAGCGGCACATAACCGTATCTGCCATTATACTCTGTATATCCCAGGTCTCACCATTCTTCTCTGTCTCCCTTCGATATGCAGGACAGTACCATCTTACCGTCTTATCATTGAGCTTTTCACCTTTTCCGTCGGTGGACGGATAGATATCCACACCAACTCCACCGGAATCCACAGTCATATAATAATCTGTGGTATCCGCCGGAGCCTCCACCTTCACCACAACCGACTTGTCCGCATACACCGGAACACTCATACTCAGCACCAGCATTCCTGCCAGAAGCACACCTTTGCACCTTTTCATTGCTCTTTCCTCCCTCAAAAAATCTCACTGCCATTCTATGCATAAAATCCCCTTATATTTCTCTTTTGCCTTGGCTCCGAAATATAAGAGGATCTTATCATTAGTTATATCCAGTATCTTTTTTATGCAAGCTCCCGCTCACACATATCCAGCGCAGAAGCGATCACCGCATCCATGTCATAATATTTATATTCGCCAAGACGGCCGCCGAAGATCACCTTCGGTTCCTTCTCTGCAAGCTCCTTATACTGTCCGTAAAGCGCTCCGTTCTTCTCATCATTGACCGGATAATACGGCTCATCTCCAGGCTTCCACTCGGAACTGTATTCCCGGCTGATCACCGTTTTCGGAAGATCATTACCCTCCTCATCCTTTCCGAACTCAAACCATTTATGCTCGATGATACGGGTCCACGGAGTCTCCACATCCGTATAATTCACTGCTGCATTTCCCTGGAAATTAGGTTTATCCAGTGTTTCATTCTCAAAACGCACAGAACGATACTCCAGAGTTCCCAGCTTATAGTCAAAATACGCGTCGATGGCACCTGTGTAGATCACCTTCTCCGCCATTGCATCGTACTGCTCTTTTTTCTCCAGATAATCCTCATTCAGCCGTACCTCGATACCGTCCAGCAGATTGGCAACCATCTTCGTATAACCACCCACCGGGATTCCCTGGTACAGCGCATTGAAATAGTTATTGTCAAAAGTCAGACGCACCGGAAGCCTCTTGATGATAAAAGCAGGAAGCTCCGTACATGGACGTCCCCACTGCTTCTCTGTATAGCCCTTGATCAGCTTCTCATAAATATCCGTACCTACAAGACTGATAGCCTGTTCCTCCAGATTTGAAGGTTCCGTGATCCCTGCAGCCTGCCGCTGCTCCTCGATCTTTGCCGCAGCCTCTTCCGGAGTCACCACGCCCCACATCCTGTTAAAGGTATACATATTAAACGGAAGACTGTACAGCTCCCCGTGATAATTGGCAACCGGACTGTTGGTAAAACGATTGAAGATGGCAAACCGGGTGATATAATCCCAGACTTCTTATTATTGGTATGGAAAATATGTGCACCGTATTTATGCACGTTGATTCCTTCCACCTTCTCTGTATATACATTTCCCGCAATATGCGGACGCTTGTCGATCACAAGCACTGACTTCCCGGCACGCTTCGCCTCCTGTGCAAAAACCGCACCGTAAAGACCGGCACCTACGATAAGATAATCGTACATTGATTTCATTCTCCCTGTTCTTTCATTGATGCTGTTATTTTAACACCGAAAAAGGGCAGCTGGCAAGAAGCACTGTAAAATCCCGGTAAATCTTATATAAGAATGTTGTCAAACAGATCTCCGCAAGCTGCAAAAATGATAAAATATCAGATATCCGCTTCTCAAACACCAAAATGTATGATACCCTGTAACTGGATCAGATAATAAACTACTCTGATCACATAAACAGATCGAAGATGGTGAAACCTATAGGTACAAAGGATACCATCACCAAAGATTACATGGCTGACAACCGCGTTTTTGCGGATGTGTTCAACCATATGCTGTACAAAGGAAAAAACGTCATAGACCCTGACACGCTTCATCCACTGGATACCACAGCTCTCGCTGTCCCCTACGGATCCGGCATTTCAGAAGTTCCTGTCCAGAAATTCCGGGACGAATTCAAATCTCTTAATGTTATGCACGACGATTCAAGGATCTATCTTCTCCTGGGGATTGAGAACCAGTCGGAACCTCACTTCGCAATGCCGGTCAAGAACATGGTCTATGATGCATTAGAATACGCAGGGCAGGTAGAAAATTCCGCCAGATCCCACAGAGAAGCGAAACAATGGCCTTCCACATCCGGAGAATATCTCACCGGCTTCTACAAGGATGACCGGCTCATCCCAGTCATAACCACGGTCATGTACTTCGGTTCCGACACCTGGAACGCTCCCAGGAGCCTCCACGAAATGCTCTCTGTCCAGGACCCCGAAATTCTTTCCATGGTCCCGGATTACCGGATCAATCTCTTCTCACCTGCCGAGATAAAGGATGAAGAACTTGACAAACTCCAGAGCAATCTCAAAGAAGTCATGCTCTTCATCAAATATTCCAAAGATAAACGGAAGCTCCAGGAGCTTACCTCACAGACCCCCGGTTTCCGCTCACTCGAGCTCAAAGCAGCCCGGGTCATCGACTCCATAACCGGTATCAATTTACGTTTCACAGAAACAGAAGGGAGGGTTAATATGTGTCAGGCTGTTCAGGAAATGTGCGATGATGCGCGTGCCGAAGGCCATCAGGAACAAGCTATGCTGACAGCACAGCGTATGCTTCAGGATCCAAGATTCTCTCCTGAAGACATCTCCAGATTTTCAGCCTTTCTCTTGAGGACGTGCTGAAATTACAGAAGAAATAGTTCGTATTGAAAATGCTCAGATCCTTTACAGAGGATCTGAGCATTTTGCTATTCTTCTGACCAAGCAGAAGCCGATTATTATCTATTACCCTAAATCAGCTTTTTGTAATTTTACAATTGTGTATGTCAAAAACAAACTTATCAAAATACAAAAAACATAATTTTGAAAATAAAATGTCTTTATCCCTATAACATTCATAAGTGCTCTAATTGCAACATGAGTCAAATATAATTCATAAGACATTTTTTCCAAACTGCTCCAATATCTTTACAATTCTTTTAGGCATCTTTCGCATACTTACAGCAATACAATACAGCAAAAAAAATCCCCCCAAAAACACATCAAAATCCTAAATCCTAGTTTTGACACAACTATTTTGGTTACCGGTAAAAAGCCGCACAGCATTATCATTACTCCAAATAAAATTCCCATTTTATCTATATTATTAATACAAGCATTCTGGTAAACTTTTTTTCCACACCAACACCCTATGAAAAAAAACAAGAAATCTTCCCAATAGAATTTCTATATTTAAATTCAATACAGGAGCTACAATTCTCGGTAAAAATTGAATAACTAAAGCTATAATAAGAAGAATTAACAGTTGCCCCCAATCTGACCACTTTACATGCAATATCTTATAAACAAATGGATAAATTAAATATGCAAAAACAATAAATAACACATACCAAAAGGTTCTTGTCCCTTGTGTAAAAAATGTAACAAAGCCAAAATCAAATGCAAACATCTTGACACCTTTTTTGCATGATAATAAGATCAATCACAATCCAATATGGAATAGCAACCATAAGATAAGCTGGCAAAATTCTCTTTATTCTCTTCTGAAAAAAATGCAAAATATGGGAATCTTTTGACATCGAAAAATATAATCCAACGCCGGACAGAAAAACAAAGAACTCAACTCCAACACTACCAATGAATGTGTTATACAACTTGCCTAAAAATCCCAATCCCCCTCCGGATAAATTTGAATTTGCTATATCTTCAAAAAAATGAAATATCATAATTGAAATTATCGCCACACCATAAATTGCATTACGATTTTTGCTAAATATATTCCAATTATCCTTCGAATTCATCACCGATATATTCATCACAATGTTCCTTTATTTCTTTATATATTGGGGCCATTTGCAAATGATTCTATATTCTTATATGCCTTCTATATAAAATAATAGTAACATTATCCCCATTTACTGACGGTCTCGCTTTTATACAAAAAAACTCTTATAAATCAGCAAAAAGCTCTTCTCTGTAAATTCCTTTTTCCAACATCTCTCTGAAACTATCCTTCACTGCAACAACATCCTCTTTATAAGTCATACCATACCAAGTATCATTGGTACGAAGAACCTTTACGGATATCCTTCCTTCTGCCAGAAGTTCTCCAATAAATGTTGGAATCAAAAATTCCGCCTTTATAAGATTCTCCGGGACCACTTTTTCAAAAAAATATTGAAAACCACTTTCCAGCGTTTTCAGGAACTCCGGTGCAATCCCCACATATTCATAGAAACAAGTGATTCTGTATCCAGCTTTACGCCGTCCGCCTCGGCACCTTCTGCATTCTTTACAATATTGGAAGTCTCCACAATCTCCGTCAGATTATTATACTCATCCATTTTGCAGATGCCACGTGTCACACCACCATTATCAGACAACGTATTCTTCAACACAAAACCAGCCATGCAGGACTGGCCTCCTTTTACAAGATAATCATGAATCTCACGGAATCCTTCTTTTCCATAATAATCATCTGCATTGATCACAACAAAAGGCGTTGTCAAAACATCCTTTGCAGCCAGAACCGCCTGTCCGGTACCCCAAGCTTCGTACGGCCTTCCGGAAGTTCTCCCGGAATATCGTTGATATCCTGGAAAACATACTCCACAGTAACAGAATGCGCCTTGCAGACCGCCTCGATCCGATTCCCGATCACATCCTTAAATTCATTTTCAATATCCTTTCGGATAATAAAAACCACCTTGTTAAAACCTGCTTCGATTGCGTCATGAATCGAATAATCCATGATGATATGGCCCTGTTCATCAACCGGCTCCAGCTGTTTGATACCACCGCCAAAACGGGAACCGATACCAGCAGCCATGATAAGTAATGTTGTTTGCATTTAATTTCCCCTCATTTCCTGATCTTAATGCAATTCTTTTTCACAGCGGTCTAATACAGCCGCAATAACCTGATCCATGTCATAATATTTATATTCACCAAGACGTCCGCCAAAAATCACATTTGTCTCAGCTTCTGCCAGCTTTTTATACTCTGCGTAAAGAGCTCCATTCTTTTCATCGTTAACAGGATAATACGGCTCATCCCCCGGCTTCCACTCAGAACTGAATTCTCGGCTGATCACTGTCTTAGGAAGATCGTTACCTTCCTCATCCTTACCAAATTCAAACCATTTATGCTCAATGATACGCGTCCATGGAGTTTCCCGATCCGTATAATTCACAGCTGCATTTCCCTGGAAATTCGGTTTATCCAGAGTTTCTGTTTCAAAACGCACGGAACGATATTCCAGTGTACCAAGCTTATAATCAAAATATGCATCGATCGGACCTGTGTAAACTACTTTTTCAGCCATCGCATCTAATTCATCTTTGTTTTCCAGATAATCTGTACTCAAACGAACCTCAATACCTTCCAGAAGATTTGCTACCATCTTCGTGTAACCTCCAACTGGGATACCCTGATACAAAGCATTAAAATAGTTATTATCAAATGTCAGACGAACCGGCAGACGTTTAATAATAAAACGAAGGAAGATCCTTACAGTCACGTCCCCACTGTTTCTCGGTATAACCCTTGATCAACTTTTCATAAATGTCACGTCCGACCAGTGAAATTGCCTGCTCTTCCAGATTCTTTGGTTCTGTAATTCCAGCTTCTTTTCTCTGCTCCTCAATCTTCGCTGCAGCTTCCTCCGGTGTTACCACACCCCACATTTTATTAAATGTATACATATTAAAAGGAAGACTGTAAAGTTCCCCTTTATAATTAGCGACCGGGCTGTTTGTAAACCTGTTGAACTCTGCAAACTGAGTGATATAATTCCATACTTTCTTGTTGTTAGTATGGAAAATATGTGCTCCATATTTATGTACGTTAATACCTTCTGTTTTCTCTGTGTAAACATTTCCAGCAATATTCGGTCGCTTGTCTACTACAAGAACTGTCTTTCCTGATTTTTTTTGCTTCGTGCGCGAAGATTGCTCCGTATAAGCCGGAACCTACTACTAAATAATTTGTACATCATTTTAATTTCTCCCTGTTATCAATTCCTTTAGTTACATCTTA
>ENA-OQIM01000337-OQIM01000337.1-human-gut-metagenome-genome-assembly--contig:-NODE-337-length-17514-cov-3.982746_pt1 | contig 17514 bp, 24 predicted proteins | sample MGYA00242579_ERZ504744 | MGnify/ENA primary metagenome ERZ504744 (study PRJEB26092, sample SAMD00036441) | human gut metagenome | host: Homo sapiens | study: EMG produced TPA metagenomics assembly of...
TATCTCTGCACTGTTTGATTGCTTCTAAAAAATCATCTGATTTATAATTAAACAGCTTGATAGCCTTGTATTCGTCTGTCAATCTTATATCTTCCAGCATTTCATAAAGTACTGTTTTACCTTGTACCGCTATCTCCACCAACAAGAGTAATCCTGTCATCAAATGTCAAATCATATGAAAATGGAGCTGCTTTAAATGTTACATTCTTATAAATCATCTGCTTCTCTCCTTTGATACTCCTTACTCCACCAAGCATTATATCCTCTGCCACCGGTAACTATATCAGAATCATTAAATCTGATTTTGGCATCATCCGGAATATCAAAAAGCGTTGGTCTTGACATATAAATCTTAATATTATCCATAGTAAAAATGATTCTAAGAACATTCGGTCCACATTCCTCAACATTTACCACCTTATCGGGATGCTTCACAATATTAAGCAATGTCTTGCAGCCTGATGATAAATTTCGGATCGTACCTAAGCCATATTTTGTTTCTATATGCTTGTCTGGTGTCAGCTTCGCTTCATCCACTTGTTGAATCAAATCAATTTCTTTTTGTGACATATCTTCATTGCCTGTATTCAAGTTGAAGTACAAGTCATTGTAAAAAATCCAGTCTTTTGAATCTTTCCTCTCCGTATATATATCTATCATTACAATGTTCTCCTTCTGCAATATATGTTTAGCATCTGATTTTCCATATCTTACTTGGATAAGGCTTTGAATCAAATTTTCATATAGATATATTCCAGTATACCACACATAAATAAACGGCCCCAGAAGATCTCTTAAAATCTCCTGGAGCCTTCTTCATTTCCTATTGAAAAATAAATCCTTCTATATTTTATTTTTTAAAAAATTATTCAAACTCGCAAAGTTTGGTTTGATGTAGGTTATTTTAATGCGGTTATCTATACTGTTTTGTATTGATAATCTATACTTTTTCCACACGTTATTTTTCGTTTCACATATTTTTAGTACCAATCCAGTACCATTGCATTTTTTCATTATTGTGTGTAGTTCAGGTGGCTTGCAGGTTTCTTTTACTACTCACAGAATAATTTTCTGTTGGTTTGCTTGTCCACCTATGGAAATTATAATCTACATCCAATATTTCTGCAAGAAAGTTTTGTGGTACTAATCGTTAGTACCACGATTGTTTTCTATGTACTGAGCAATATCAATTACCTTTGCCGGCTTTCTCTTAGCAGCTATCCCTAGTCGTTCCATGTCTAATTTAAAAAGTTCACTCGGATATCCATATGCATCAAATCCCTCTGGCTGGCAAATATATCTGTTCAGATACTCACTAAGTTCCCATTGATACTTTGCTTCTTTCTCCAGCTTCTTACCAAAATACTGTGCATCCATTACCATTCTGTTAATGCCACCAACCGATTTCCTACCATGAGTTTTTGTTACAGTTGTATCGCCTGACATTTTAAAATACTGCCCTATCTGTTCCTCGGAATATCCCATTTCCTGCATCACGCCATGAATCACACTGCGGATATACATTGTATAGTAATTCAAGTTTCTTGGTTCAATATCAGTCATTGCTATTGTATAACGATTACTGGCATTCACAATAAACAAGACATTTCTTCCTTTTATTTTCGTCAAATGTGTGTCCCAACAGAACACAAGTGAAGCACCTTTGCTTTCTTCAATCTTTGTTGTTTTTAGTCGATCTTGAACTGCTTTTGTTGCACCAATCTCCATATGTATCACCTGCTCATCTCAAGTATTCTTTTTACTTCATTCTGTAATTCATCACTAAAGTCTGATAAATCATTATATGTAATTACTTTCAGTCTAATAAGACGAACAATATCCCATATTACCTCTGATTTTTTCAGTTCCATGACAACTCCCGGATGACGTTTATCTTCTTTTATCCGTTTTTCAAGTTCCCAGAATTTCTCTGATGCAGGCTTTTTATCATCATTCAGAAAATTTGCATACTCTTTAACAAGACCTTCCATATAATTTTCCTGCCAGTCTGATAATTTTTCTCGAAATAGCTTCCAATCTTTTTTACTTATGTCCATGATTTTGAACCTCCTCAGTCTCATGTTAGTCTCAACAAACGATTTCATAAATGAGACTGTCTTGAGACTACAACTTTATAATTTACCTGCAAATCCCGGTTTTATCGCATTTTGCTATATCATAGAGTCTCACTCAGTCTCAAATCTCGTGAGACTTCATTGAGACTAACTTCGGAATATTCTTGAGTAAAAGTTTGGGTGTCACATTGAGTGCCATATTTACTGTCATTCACTTACTTAATTTTCCATTTACCACCATTATCTGGACCTTTTCGTTCTATGATACCTTTATCCTTTAATTCTGATATATATCTAGCAATTGTTCTATCTGTGACATCTAAGGCTATTCTTAATTCATCAATAGAAATATTCGGATTTTCGGAAATCATTTTTAGGATGTCACATGCTTTAGTAAGCTTCTTCTTAGAATACTCTGGCATTAACTGCTTCATTTTTTCTTCCGAAATTTCTATGACATTTTCTATGACATTTTCTATGACATTTTCATTCACCTGTGTTGCATAATTAGTGCCATAATTCAGATTATACAAAGTCAATGTAAAATCATCATTATCTGCATCAAAGACTGGCATCTTGGTCTCATCAAATTCTACTTGTCCCTCATAATCTGCCAATATCTTCTTAAATCCACTACCTCTACGCTCCATATATTTTAAACGGCTGAATATATCAGCTAATATCGGATTTCTTCGCTTTGACGGAATTTTCAATAGATTTTTCCCCTCAAGAGATATTCCACTTACCATTCCACCGGGTGAATATATTTCAATTCTATCATCGAACATATCTATATGGACTTCACTACCTATCTCCAGATAATTTCTATGAATCAATGCATTTACTACACCTTCAAGCACTGCTCTATCCGGATAATCAGGCATTTCAATTCTGCCGTCACCAACCTTACGCCATGCTTTCTTGGAATTATTTCTCACAAAATCAGTTCCTGCCTGCAACAATGTGACAAGACTGCCAGTATATTCCTTATCATCAAGTGCATCCACTATTCCTGATGCTTTAGTAAGTCCATTCCATCTTGTACAAAACAATCTGGAATGACGTACCGGTGATTCATCTGCCAAAAGTGCTCCAGCATTCGTTAGATTTCCTTTTTCATCAATCAGCCCAAAAGATTCATAATCTGTATCTTCAAATGTATTCCCCGTTCTCTGTTTATATACTGATTTTAATTTTGTAAAGGACATATTGTTAAAATCATATCTTGACTTCAGACTATCATAACTTTCACCACTTCCGCGAAGTACCAACTCTCTTAACTGCGAAGGTGTCGCCGGAACACTTTCATTTCCTATACGCATAAATGCAATAAGTTGCCCATCACCCTCATAATAGTATGGAGTCTGCTGCCCTTTCATAACTTCTACAATAACGAATGTCTTGTCATTATCTTTTCAAATGAAAGCTTAAACTCTGGTATCGGATTAAGGTGTGTTTTAATTATCTCACTAATTTTTTCTGCATCTCCTTCAGCATCCGAAAGACCAACCAACGCATCATCATTTGCCACACCAAATACCAGCTTACCACCATAGCAATTTGCAAATGCACTTATACTCTTGCACCAGCTTTTGGGTTTCTTTGTCTCAAGTGCAACCTTTTTATCGTAATCTGTGGTTTCGCCGATTAGCTGCTTTATATCCATAGTTCTCACCATCCTTCTACATTAAACAAGTGCCTATTTACATCACATGGGTAACAAAGCTTCTTTTGTAATTCCCTTTTCTTCCAATTGTTTCATTATCACATTTTTTAATCTTGCAGGAATGACCACCTTTACCAAAAAATTACCTCCGGCCAATTCTTTAGGAGCTTCCGGCTCATGCGGGCACAATATATTATTCCCCGCATTAACACTTGTTCTCATTTTATCAATCGGAGTTTCAAATTTCACACCACAAACATATAAACACCCTTTTTGTCTTTGTATTCTCATATTTTCCAAATACGGATTACGTGGTTGCATAATCATAAAGCCATGGTCCAAATAAGAAACTAAATCCGTATAGAAATCCTTTTTATAAGTATAATTGTCTTTCAATTCCGGATATTTCTGCAAAAGTATCTCTGCATATTCACTTACACTTATACGTTGCTTTTTAACATTAACAAGTTCACACTGTATCTTTATTCTTGTCCATTTAGGATCATACGGAGAATATGACCATATAAATATAGCCGCATCTTTTTCAATATTTTCACAACAAGCAAAAAACAATGCTACATTTATATCCATTGTAAAGTCAATTAATCTTGTAGCATGTATATAATGCTGATTATATGCCATTACTTCAAATAGTAAATCTCCAGATTCCGATATACTCTCATCCACAGATGTATCTCTGCATATACTTGGAGTGATTTTCCAAGAAGAATCGCTTTGTCCTCTATAAAATGCCTGTAAGTAAGTTCGTTCATCACCTGGGTCACCTCTACCTGATCTTGGTAAATCATAGAACGAATTATAATCATTTGCAATTTGATATATCTGCGAAATATCTTCTACCATAATTTCCTGATAATCATATTTTTCTTCAAAATCTGACATATAGCCACCTCTGCTAAAACTTGCTAAATCAATCGTAACGCTCTATCCATCATTTTATATTCTTTTCTACTTATTATTGGCATATATACATCAATATAGTTATTCTCCGCCCATTGAAGTATCTCATCTAGATCAGCATACATCTCATTCTCTTTTTTATTATGTAACATACGATTATTGTTATTCTCAGCGACTGTTTCCTGCTGTCTACATCCAATATATATTTCTTGTGGCAAAACAAAATCTTTTATTATCCCTGATTTTCCCATATTAATATCATCTTTAATTACTATCCGCCATTCAGGTTGAATGAGACCCGTTTAAGCTAAAACTTTGCTTTTCCTTCCATAATGTCTGTTCCTTTAAGCATTTCGTATTTCATTGAACTCTCTACTGCAACCTCCTCAGCCGCTGCTCCTTTCGCCTTCACTACCGGATCATCTATCATATTGTCACCTTTTACTTCCAAAATCAAATAACTTCCATCGTCCATTTTTACTAAGAAATCTGGATAATACTTCCTTAATCTATTAGATTCCGGATCAATATATGGAACATAAAAATCTGTCTGGTCAGCAGTAAACATTCCAGTGAAATAAGCTTTTTTTACGTGCTCATTTGCAAGCAACTGTAAAAATAATTGTAACTCAGGCTTCGAATCAAAAACATAAGTATCTGCGTGAAAACTCTTGTCTTTATTTTTCACAACAACAGAATCCTCTGAATTCTGCATTATAATCAAATCCTCATTTCCACTAAACTCATAATATCCACCTTCTTTAGGCTTCTTAAGTAATTTAACATCAACATTTTCTTTTACAATCTCTTTGTTAACCCGGTATAATGCCTCAAATATGGTTGGCACAATTTTATCATAAATAATATCATTATGTTCATTGACAGCTACTAATATTTTATCAATACCTTCTTCTGATTTCCTCAGTATCCTAGCAACTTCTGTGCATCTGATATCAGGAAAATATTTTGCTACTTCTGCCACCAACGTTATCTCAGTATACGCTAATTTACTAACCATATAGTTAATATTGCTTTCACGCACAACAGACGAAGTTGTAAGTCCTTCTTTAACATACATTGTTGCATCATAATTTTCTGTTTCTATTTCTTTCAAACCAAACGATAATCTACTATCATAATGCTTAGTTTCCAAAGAATATTTATAATGCAATCTGTTCATGCGCAATGTTCTAGGTGGTTCTTTCACACGTACAGGAACTTTCTTACGTTTTTTATCCTTCTTAACTACAAGTTCCTCTATGCTAGTTCTAAAATTCTTTTTAAGCTCATCATCCAATATATCCATATTCTCTTTTGACAAGTACACTGTGGCCATTAGTTGTTCATCTGTAATTTTTCTCAAGCATCTCATTGTTGCTTGAAGCACAAAAACTTTTGACTTTGGACTTCTAAAAAGAGCCACGCTAAATAATGATCTACAGTTCCACCCCTCTCTACCTTTATTAACAAGCAATATAAACTGCTTCTTACTGCCTGCTGTTCCAGCTATATCAAGATTGTTAAAATCTCTTATGTCTTCAGATTTAGTAATCTTTTCGTCTCCAACATTAACTAAAATTTTATCAAGAGGTATTCCCAATTCAGATAGTACTTCTTCAACAACTGGTCTGATTTCATCACGAACTTCTGCTATCTCTGCCCCAAAAATAGCCATTTTAGGTGCTAATCCCTCATATTCTTTTCCACCATACTTTGCCCAGAAATCGACAATAACAGCTTTTAGGAATTCTTTGCTTTTTACGTTACTATAACCAATAACACTAGTATCTTTTAAGAAATTATTTCTAATTGCCGCCTGCAATCCATAAGCATATATAACTTCCGGAAGAATCTTATTATTGACGTATGGTGTTCCTGTAAAATTATAACAAGCAACCACTTTACTTCCATGCTTAGATAATTCCTTAGACAATTTATTTATAGTATTGCGCAGGCTAGTACCCTTACCATTTTCGTGCAAAGCCTTCTCCAAGTCTGCTCCAAACATATGATGTGCTTCATCTACATAAATACCCATTTGTGAAAGCCTGGTAAGTTTCTCAAACGTTGATTTGACATCAAATCGTCGTTGTTACTGATTTCCTGTAATATTCCAAGAACATCATCCAATACGGATTGTCCCGGTACCTGATCACTAAACAACTTGTCTACAGAACTTTTTTCTTTATGCTGAGCCTTTAATATAATTTTCTGTGTATTAGAAATAATTATATTATACTTGGAACCATCTAATGTATTTAATGTGGTTCCACTATCTTCAAGAAAATATACCTTAATATTCGCATCTAATACACCAATATATTCCGGAGGTACAACCTTACTCTTATCAAAAGTTACTATTTCTTTTAACGATTGTAATACTGTTTTGTCCGGTGCAAAAACCAATGCATTATGACAATACTTATCATCTCGAGGCCATTTTGAAGAAAGAAGAAACTCATAAAAAATACAGGTAGCCATGAGAATTGTCTTACCTAATCCCATAGTTAATGCAAAAATATAATTTGGATAATCTTCCGCATATTTCTTTATTTGTAAAAAGTAATCATGATACTGTTTTGGTGAATAAACATCATATAATGTCATCTGCCCAGCTTCATCATAGAATCGCCTATCTGAAAAAACACCATTTCTCTTTGACCAGTCATCAAACATCTGATACATCTGTTGATTATTCATAAATTCTTTTACAAACACATACATTTCTAAGGCTTCAAACTGTGGGGTTCGTAAAAATGCGTCTGGGTTCTTTTCCTTGTCATTGTAATCCAGATATTTCTTAGTTATTTCACGATACCTATTTCTTATAATTCCTCTATTATCTACATAAAATGAACGAAGGAACTCAAAAAAGGCAAATTCCATTCCAACTTCTTTTGCCATATCTATACCTCCAGCTCAAGTGACTCAGATAACAAGTCTGTTATCTTTATTTTAATTTTACCTGCGGAATCTGGAATTTTATATATACCAGATACCAACTCATCTTTTGTCGGAATATCACAAATTGTCGGTCTCATTGTCTGACCATCATAATTCCAATCAATATAGATAGATTCTACCAACTGCCTCCAATCTTCAACAGATTCTTTCTGCATACTTAATTTCTGTAAAAGGTTCATAGGATAAAATTCTTTTATTATAATCTGATTGTTTTCTTTAACAACATTGGCATCTGCTTCCCTCTTAAATTGTAAATCTTTCTTATCCCTAAGGATATCAACTATCTCTATTTCCAAATTATACGAAGAAAGTTCCTGTTCCAACGATGCCTTCAAATCAGCTTCATGTCCCATGCAAATAATCTTAATTTTCTCCACCACCCCATTCGGATTTTCTTCCTTGCGCTTTTCAAATGTATGATACGGTAAATTAGCCTTGAGTTCCTCTAAATCAGCCTTTGTTGCAATACGATTTGTAGGCATGATTTTAACCATCCAGCCATCTAATTCTCCATCATATACTGTTGATGAATCAAATTTTTGAATACCTAATGCATCAATAATTAATTCTTTCGCCTCTACTGGATTTCTAAAGAAATCATAGTTATTCACATTATACACCTCAAAATTATTATTATTTTGCAATCCTAATAATCTTTTTGTAGTAACCTGTACTGCTCCTAAATTAATATCTGCGCCTATATATTTTCTATTCAACATACCTGCTACCGCACATAATGTTCCTGAGCCCATAAAACAATCAAAGACCAAATCTCCCGGATCTGTAGATGCCGTAATAATTCTTTCTAGTAATTTCTCCGGTTTTTGTGTTGGATACCCTGTTCTTTCTTTTGCCTGAGGATTAATAAATGGAATATCCCATACATCACTTATAGGTTTTCCCTCCATATCTGCATAATGAACTTGATACTTTCCTGAAGCTATCATTTCTTTTACTTTGGGATTATTCTTATCATATACTACTAATCCATTTGATCCATATCCACCACCAATAAGATAACCATTTTCATATTTACTTTTCAAATTATCAGTTACTTCTTTAATTGTATTAAATTTATTATTTCCTTTTGAATACATAAAAATAGTATCATGATTTTTTTGGAAACTATCTCCTGATGGTGCTGTCCATTTTTCATAATGCCATGTGATTTCATTTTTCATACAATCAAATCCAAATATCTCATCTAAAATACATCGTATATACATCGATTTATGATAATCACAATGAACATAAATTGTGCCTGTTGAACTCAATAGTTCTCTCATTATACTAAACGTTCATACATAAATTGTAAATATTCATCATTTGTCCATATGTCACTATACTGTTTTTCTTCAAATGACGAGATATCCCCTGCAATTTTTTTTGATTTTATTTTAATCTGCTTTTTATAGTCAACTTTACTATCAAATGGAGGGTCAATATATATCAAATCTATTTTTCCACGGTATTCTTTAAGCATATGACTCATAACTTGCAGATTATCTCCCCAAAATATCTTATTCATCCAACCATCCTTAGGCTCTCCATAGGATTCCTTAAGCTGTGCAGGATAATACCGCGTTGATGTATAAGGCCTTTTCCCCGTCCAATGTAACTCCGGATATCCTTTTATTGGTTGTCTTTGTTCAAATTCAAATGAAATCTGTCCATCCATTAGCAATCTCCTTTTCTTCTACAGTAATGTCTCATATCACAGTTGGCACAAAGATTTTTATCTTTAGCTCTGCCACTAAAATCTTTATGTTGTATTTTTTCAACCACTTCATCAAATTCTTTTATTGTTTTATCAATCATTTCCGTTGACTTATTAAATGTTACTGTTGGTACACCATTATCCTCACCTGTATAATACAAATGCATTTTACTTACCTTTTTGCCTGTCTTTTCCTCAATAAGATGAGCATACACTTCAAGCTGTCTCCTATAACGATTCATCTCCGCTGTTTCAATTAAAACATCTGGTTTCTTCTCGGATTTAAAGTCAACAATCTCTACTGTATCACCTTCGCCCCTGATAAGGTCAACCTTTCCAAGCAATATATAATCAGGCTTTACTAAACTTACTTCCACCTCTGCATCTTGAATTCGACTCCAGTCACTCTGATTTCTCTCAACATACCCCAAAACCTGTTTATACGCAGCTTCTATCTGCGGTTGTCCTAAATAAGAATGCTCACACTTCGATAATGTCATATAATTTGTATCAAACCACTCTCGTATTGTTTCCGGCACTATTGTCTGTTCTTCATGACGCATAGCTGCACGATGAATGTCTTCTATTGTCTCGTGCACTAAAGTTCCAAAGAGTGTTGCACCTACTCTTACCTGCGTAAATCCAAGTTCTTTAAAAAATTTATACTGTAATGCACAATTCTCATACAGAGCGATGTGAGAAGTAAAAGAATATGTATCCTTTATATTTACAGGCTTTACCTTTTCCAACTTTATTTCTGAAAGATTTACATCTTCATAAGCAGGTAGCTTCTCATAGCACTCTTCAAAATATTTGCTTTGTGTGGCTCCATGACCTTTCTTTTCACAACAAGAGAGTACCAATAAATTTTGTGCTCTTGAAAATGCCGTATAATATAATCGCCAAAAATCAAAGAATTTTATATCTTCCCTTGTCTCAAAAACTTTTCTATGAAAATATTTATTTTCTATTTCTTCTAGCAAATGATTTCCACTACTTCTCGGTGTTCCATTTAATGAATCAACAATCACTATCGGAAACTCCATTCCTTTTGACTGATGTATAGTCATAAATGAAACGCACCCACTCGGAGCATACTCCGAATCATCTTCATACTCTGTAATTCCTCCATCAAATAAGAAGCGAAAATACATATTAAAAAAAACGTTCTACTGACTCTACAATATTGTTTTCCGTGAAGACATCTATCCTATGTAGATATTCGTACTTTCCCAAAATTGAAGATAAAATTGATAAGTTTCTTGCAGGTCTTTCATCTATCACCCCTGATTTCATATCTATCCCTAAGTATGTACTAAATGGTTCAAACTGTAATAACTGATACAGTAATCCTGTAAATGCGTAATCTGCATTATCCTTTCTTAGATTAGCATGCTTCTGCATCTTCTCTGCAATCCATTTTCCCAATGTATCTCTATACTGTAAAATAAGCTCTCTTGCAGCAGCTATACATTGAGTATCGTAATAATTATAGAGATTTTCAAAATCATACGAAAAATCTCTTTGTTGTAACTTACGAACATACTCTGGGAAACATAAGATCATACACCCTATTACCTGCTTTATCTCTTTTCTTTCAAAGAACATTTCCGAACGAGGTGAATAAACTTTAATACCATGTTCCTCAAGATATTCAACCATACCTATGATTTTATCCCCTTTTACAGACTTGCAAAGAACTGCAATCTGATTGTAATCAGTTAGTACACCACTACTTTTTAATTGTGTAATAAATGAATACACTTGTTCATACCAATCATCTAACAAATCTTTTCCTGAACATTTAATAACACCTACTTTAGCATCCTTTTTCCCTTCCGGCGGAACAATCTTCTTCTCAAACCTAAAATTCTTCCACATAAAATCATATGCCCTACCATCTGTTGTGCTCATCCATTTATTGTAAAAATCAATAATTTGTCTCTCTGAACGATAATTTGTAACAAGTTTAACCTGCTTACATTCTCCTTCTGCAAAATGGCCTGGAAATTCCAATATATTTCTTATTGTTGCTCCTCGAAAACGATACAAACCTTGGTCATCGTCTCCCACAACACATATATTTCTATTTTTTCCGGCAATCAAAAACACAAGTAATTCCTGTATGTAATTTGTATCCTGATATTCATCCACCATCACATATTTAATTTTCTGCTGTATTTCTTCCAATATGCTTGGTTCCTCGATCAATAATTTATATGCTTCTGTTTGAATACTTGAAAAATCAATTAAATTCTCATCTTCCATCAGGATATTGTACTGTTTCATAATATTTGCAACAGCCACAATATGTTCATCCGAGTCTTCCTGCATTTTATCAATATCAACCAATTCTTCAGCAAGATTATTAACATACTTAACTATTTCTCCGGCTTGTCTCCAAGCTCCTTGCTTTTTATCAAATATAACATCAAAATAAGGCAAGTTCCTAAATCTATTAATCTTTTGAAACACCATATACTGCTGATCAAAATTATCTAGCATCCTATAATTTTTCTTAATCCTTGTATATTCAAGATGATCTTTAAGAATTCTCAAACAAATTGAATGAAAAGTACCAATATACATTTCATTCAGATTTACGGATACTCCTATTGCATACAATTCATTTGTGATACGTGTAATCAGTTCTTTCGCAGCCTTTTCTGTAAATGTAGCAATCATTATTTCCTCAGGAAGCACATCTTTTTCAGTTATAAGATAAACAATTCTCTTTACTAATGTATATGTTTTTCCTGTACCAGGGCCTGCAATAATTAACAACGGACCATCTGTTGTAGAAATAGCACTTCTCTGTACTTCATTTGCGTTTCCAAAATCAAATGCCATATCAGTACCCCCTCTGCATTTAATTATATATTCTCATATATTTATAAATCCTGTTTCGTATTACATCTTACTTTTCTGATTTTTCTTGTATCGTCCATCAGCAGGCTTTATTGCATCTGAAGGAATTAACCATGTTTTTCCTTTTTTTATTGCACCTTCAATTCTTCCTTCTGCACATAAAACACCTATTCGACGTGAAGTGATATTCCATCTTTCTGATAATTCCACAGTCGTTAAATACTCCATAATCTTACCTCTTCAAAATCATACATAAGCAGAAACATAAAACTAGTTTGATTATACATCGTTTATCGGAATAATACAAACAAAAAAGAGAAGGATTTCTCCCCCTCTAATTCATTACTCCAATACCTCATCTAACATATCATTAAGTTTCATATACTCTACACCTAATGATTCACATACCATTGGAATTCCATTATTCTTGTTTCCTTCATCAGTTACTATAATCCCATCTTCTAAAATAGCTGTTGCAATCAAAAATGGATCTCCATTTGAGCTTCCCTTTGTTTGAATTTTTATTATTTGTGGAAATTGTTGTAATATTTCTGTAGTCTTTAACTGTACTTCTTTTGATAAAGGCAAAAAAGCATCTTTGTGTTCCTTTGCCCATTTTACAATATCATCATCTTTTAATTCTTCAAATATTTCCGAACTTGAAATAAGTTGTCCATTTTCTACAAGTTCATTAAAAGCCTGCCATATATGTGAAAATGCTTTCTTAGTCATATTATAGTTCTTTGATGCATTAATAAGTGCACAGGCATCTATTACATACTTTTTACTCATATGAACATCACCTCCCGTTCTATATTACTTATGTGTTTACCTTTTATACTAAGTGTACTACACATCTCACCATATGATATATCGCCTCTGCTATAAGCAGATAACACTTTCTTTGGAAACAAATAGCCTTCTTTACTCAAGTAGGTAATATAATATTTTACTTTGAATTCTCTATCTTTCTTATTCTGAATAATAGAATCCTGTTCTTCTTTAAATGAGTCACTAATCCTCTTGTATATAGAATAATAATCTGACCCATTAATAATATCTAATTCTCTTAACCTTCTTACTACCGAAAATGTGCTTACTGCATACTTATCCGCAATAGATATTAAACATAAATCTGACCAATCACCATATAAATTAAGCGCATTTGATGACACATATCTAAAACTTCTTCTGGCATTAATACTTCTGCAGCAATTCTATCACATATTTTTTCTTCTTCATCATTACGCTCATCAAAATCTATTAAGCATAATGATGAAGACCTTCTAACCAAATGTGCAACTTCATGAAATAATGAAAAAACTTTAGCTCTCTCAAAATCTTTATTATTAATTGCAATGATAGGAAATGTATCATAATACATAGAAATGCCTCGCATCTCAGACAATGATACTCCAGTTATCTGAGCAACCATTATCCCATAATGTTCTAAAAGGGCTCTATAATAATTAAATCCATTATTTCTATATGCTGATTTATTCTTAAATGGCAAATCTAATTCAAAATACTTTCTTATTACATCTGCTATCTGTTTTTCGCTTAATTTCGGGCCAACGCTGGGCAAGCTCCTATATTCCGTATCATCAGATAGATTAACTATAATTTGCCTATTACCAGTTATTCTACCAATTTCAGACCACAATTCATAACTTGTTTCTCTATAAACAGTATCATTGTATGTCCTACGATCGGTATAAGCTTTTGTTTTTTTCTCAGGTGGATTAGATAAATAAAATGTTGCAAATGGAACTTTGTATAAATTAGCAAGTTTCTTTGCTTCTGTAATTGAAGGCAACTCTTCGCCTCTTTCCCATTTATCAATTACTTCTGACCTAAACCCAGAAATATGATTAGCAACATCACTTGTTGTGCCAAATGGTGTTTCAGAACGTGCCCATACAAGCATTTTATAATTTACATATGCATATTTTTTTGCACCCATACAAGTATGCACCTCCCTTTGAAAATATTTGGCATTATAATATATATTAACAAAACAGGCTAATTGTCATGTTTTCTGAAATTATAATATCTCACTTTTCGTTTCAAAGATATTAAATTTACCACTTTCATACATGTTTAACATATTCTTATTAAAAAAATCCTTATTTAAAACCTAACCATTTCCTCTTCTCAGCCCTGTTTTGCGTCCTATCTTCCACTTTTTTCTTATCAGTATCTCTGCCAACACTCTCATCATAAATTTCTAAATCTCCTCATACATTTCCATTCTCCATCCTTTTTATCCCCAGCCTTTTCATTACATCTGAGAACAACCTTATGCTTCCACTCACATCAGCAATATCTAATCCGAATATATCAGCCTTATCAGAATCACTGACATTCCCATAACCACCAAGCTCTGATATTCTCCTGATAATCCAACCAACTTTGTCCACAGGCTCAGTTTCTTTAGTTTCCACAAATTCACTTTTACCTGTTACATCAGTTGTACTTTCGTCCATTCTTGCCACATTCACATCAGATGAATTATGAACCTCTGGTATTCCTATACCCTCTAAACCAGTCTGTTGTTTTCTCGCACTATCAGCTTGCTCTTTCTGTCTGCTTATTTCATTCTGATTATTGTCAGAATTCATCACCTCAACATTTCTATCAAGCTCAACCTCAGTATCCTCTTCCATCCCTGGTATCTCAACATCCCTGTCAGCAATAATTTCTTCTTTCCCCGACACCGCATAATAAGCCGTATACAAATCTTCTTTTATAATGTCATAAGCAAGCTGTATCTGCCTCTTAATTTCCCTTTTCTCCTGCTTCAGTTCGTCCAGTTCTTCCTGCACTTCCACATGCCATATCTGATATTCCCGGTACTGCTCTTCATTCTTTATACTGCGTTTCCGACTAGAGCTTTCTCTGTATATCTCATGCTGTCTGTCCTCAATCTGCTGAATCTTTTCTTCCTGCTCATTTATGAAATCCACAAGATCCACAACACTTTTGATGTCATTATTTACAATCAGCAGATATTCGTCCTGTAACTGATGAAACCGCTTCAAATCCTCTGTATACTTTGCTCCACCGACTGCAAAACGCTTCTGCTCTACAATCCTTAATCTGTATAGCTTTGCATAAAACTTCTTCTGGAATGATGACAGCTTCGCCCTGTGCAATCCCCTGATATCCGACGAATAAAAGTAAGGCTTTACCATCCAGGGCATATCCACATGATGCCTTAGCATATCTTCTGAAAACATCTCGTCCAGCTTTGCCAGTTTATGATAATACCGAAATCCCGGTGCCTGCACCTCCATCCATGCGTCTTTCTTAAATACATATCCAAGTCTTTTCATCAGATATTTAAAATGCTCCACATTTCCGGCTGCATACGCACACATCTTAGCATCACGAAGTATAATATCCTTCATGGACATTTCCTTTTCCCACTTGTCCCTACTGATATTCTTTGGATTTCTGCTATACTCTGCCGGCATTATGGAAAGTCCAAGCTCATCACAATATTTATTTGTAATCGGCTGCAGATGATTCTTCCAATTGCCTTTAGGTGAATTATACTTCTTGCCGGTTGTCATACTCACACTATTCCAGATCAGATGCCCATGCATATGTTCCCCTGTCAGTATGAACTGCATACACCGCCTCATAATCATTACCAAGCACATCCTTTGCAAAGTGCTCCAGCACATACATTGCCTGCTCTGCCGTCACTTTTTCTTCCGGTGAAAATGATATGATCACATGATAGCCCTGCCTTTTACCTGTCTTATGAAATATATTCTTTGTCTCTTCCATCTGCTCAAATGCTGTATCTGGCAGGCAGTTAATACCGCCCACCAGTATACATTCTTCTGTCTTATCCGGATTCTGGATATATTCCAAAGCATTCTTCAGGTGCGATGCTGGATTTCTGCCCTCTGACTCCTGTATATTTAAGATCTTTGTAATCGCCATACTTCCAGCACCTCCCCGAATGTTTTCTTTATATCATCCAGACTGTTCTGCAATTTATCAATATCGCTGTAATACAATCTCCCCTGTGAATTGCCAAGCTTTACAGTCTGATTAATATTATTTGCAATACCTGCTATGATACGGATTGCTTTTGCCCTGTCCTCAGGATAACTTGTATCTATGTTGCCGCCCGTCCGGATCAATTCTCTTATATAGGCACTTGCTGTCATTCCCGTCCGGTTAAGTGCCGCTTTTAGAATATCCATATCTTTCTCCGACAGCTTCACAGATACCTTATGATCTTTCCTGTCAGACTTGTATCTTCGCTTTCCATCTACCATACGTTTCACCTCTTTCGTAATTCTTCAATGCTGTATCAAACCAATCTCTTTTTATCTGTACCATTGCTTTTTCATCCTTTCTAAAAGTAGTGTTCACTGGTTCTGCAAGATGGCGGAAAGTCGGACCTTTCCGAAAAAATATAAACGCCATCAGCGTTTACATAATTTTTCGTCTTGGCAGGAGCACCTGCACCCTGTATATAATATGTGGTGGTTAATGTACCACCACAATTACTGATATGGTGGCACTTTTTGCCATCACTTTACTGTTTTAGTGGCGTTTTCCGCCACCACTTTTCCATTTTGATGGCACTTTCCGCACCATGGCTTTTTTCTCGCTTATCTGAGTGGTGGCGCTTTTTGCCGTCACTTTGCTGTTTTGACGGCGCTTTTTGCCCCCACTTTTGCATTTTGACGGCACTTTTTGCCCCCACACTTTTTTCAGCTCTGATTTGTGCGGGGGGCGCTTTCTGCCCCCACTTTGTGGTTTTGGGGGCGCTTTTTGCCCCCATTTTCATGTTTTGACGGCGCTTTTTGCCCCCACACTAATGAAACTGCATTACCACATCCATAATAACGATTTCCTCTGCCATCATCCTGGTCTGTGTTCTTAGCTGTAACTGTTCTGTAAAGGAATTTGGATTCTTTGGCTTATGCTTTTTCAGCCACTTAGCTTCAATATCATCGAGCAGCTCATATGCTGTATCATTGACTTCATCCGCTCTCTCTTCAAGCTCACCGAACCGCACTAGACTCTTATATCTCATTGGATATTCTTCCTTGATATATTTAATCCACATACGCCCATACTTCCTACATCTATATCTGCCTTCTCTGTTCCTGCGACAAGCACCGGATAAAAGATTCCATCCCTTTCTTCATATGGGATACCTAGCTTTTCAAATGTTGTCTTACTCATAATGATTACCGCCTTTCTCATCACTTTGCAGAATATCAAGCACATGCTTTAATGGAACCAGCAGTTCTTCAACATCTATACCTCTGTCT
>ENA-OQIM01000340-OQIM01000340.1-human-gut-metagenome-genome-assembly--contig:-NODE-340-length-17504-cov-2.666168_pt1 | contig 17504 bp, 24 predicted proteins | sample MGYA00242579_ERZ504744 | MGnify/ENA primary metagenome ERZ504744 (study PRJEB26092, sample SAMD00036441) | human gut metagenome | host: Homo sapiens | study: EMG produced TPA metagenomics assembly of...
GCGGTGCCGGGAGTCTTCGCCCGTGCCGTGGCCTAAAGACAAACTTGCCATCGGCCACGTCGCACAGGACGGTATCGCCCTCGCCCCACTCGCCAGCCAGCAGTTCCTCGGACAGCGGATCCTCGATGAGCTTTTTGGATAGCACGGCGCAGCGGACGCGCGCCGTTGGTGAGGTCGGTGCCCTCGGCCACGATCTTGTCATAGGCCGCATCGGTGAGCTTGATGTTCATGCCGTTGGCAATCAGGCGCTGACGCAGGTCGTCCACCAGCAGGTGCGCGATCTTGGTCAGGTTCTCGCCCGAGAGCTTCTGGAACACCACAATGTCGTCGATACGGTTGAGCAGCTCGGGGCGGAACAGGCGCTTGAGCTCGCCCATCGCACGGCCCTTGATCTCACTCGAGGTGAGGCCCTGCTCGCCGGTGGTGCCAAAGCCAACGCTCGCATCCTGCGCGATCTCGCGGGCGCCCACGTTGGACGTCATGATGATCACGGTGTTGCGGAAGTCGACCGTCTTGCCCTGGCTATCGGTCAGACGACCCTCCTCCAGCACCTGCAGCAGGATGTTGAAGATATCGGGGTGCGCCTTCTCGATCTCGTCGAACAGCACGACCGAGTACGGGTGGCGACGAACGGCCTTAGTGAGCTGGCCGCCCTCGTCGTGACCAACGTAACCCGGAGGCTACCGATGAGCTTGGATACCTCGAACTCGCTACCGAACTCCGACATGTCGAAGCTGATGAGCGCATCCTTGCTGCCAAAGAGGTACTCGGCGAGCGTCTTGGCGAGCTCGGTCTTGCCTGTGCCGGTGGGACCCAGGAAGATAAAGCTGCCGCCGGGGCGACGCGGGTCCTTGAGCGGCGAACGGCTGCGGCGCACGGCCTTGGCGACGGCCTCGACGGCCTCGTCCTGGCCGATAATGCGGGTCTTGAGCACGCTTTCGGTCTGCAGCAGGCGACGGCTCTCGCTCTCGGTGAGCGAGGAAACCGGCACGCCAGAGGTCACGGACACGATGTCGGCAATCTGACTCACGTCGATGGTGAGCGGGCTGGCGTCGAGCTCGGCGGTCCAGGCGCTTGGCTTCGGCGAGTTCAATCTCGGCGGCCTTCTGCTGCTCGGTGATCTCGGCGGCCTTGTTCATGTCGTCGCTCTCGGTAGCCTCCTGTGCGGCAGCTTGAGTTCCTCGATGCGATGCTCGGCCTCGCGCACCGGCTCGGGTGCGCGATTCGCGGCGATGCGACACGGGCACCGGCCTCGTCAATGAGGTCGATGGCCTTATCGGGCAGGAAGCGATCCTGAATGTAGCGGTTGGAGAGGTTCGCAGCGGCTCGATGGCACCCTGCGTGTAACGCACGTGGTGGTGCTCCTCGTAGCGCGGCTTGAGCGCAGTCAGGATCTTGACCGTGTCCTCGACGCTCGGCTCCTCGACATCGATGGTCTGGAAGCGACGCTCGAAGGCTGGGTCCTTGGTGAGGTACTTGCGGAATTCCTCGGCCGTGGTGGCGCCGATAATCTGGAAGGCACCACGCGCGAGCACGGGCTTGAGCATGGAGCTTGCATCGATGGATCCCTCGGCAGAACCGGCACCGATGATGGTGTGCATCTCGTCGATAAACAGAATGACGTCGTCGGCCTCGGTCGCCTCCTGGATCACGTTCTTGAGGCGCTCCTCAAACTCACCGCGATACTTGGCCGCCCGCGACAAGACCCGGCAGGTCAAGCGTCCAGATGTTCTGGTTCATAAGGTTCTCGGGCACATTGCCGGCAGCGATCTGCTGTGCCAGGCCCTCGACGATGGCCGTCTTGCCCACGCCGGGGTCGCCCAGGATAAGCGGGTTGTTCTTGGTGCGGCGCGAAAGAATTTCCATCATACGCTGGACTTCCTTTTCGCGACCAATTACAGGGTCGAGCTCGCCGTCGCGCGCCTTCTGCGTGAGGTTGGTCGCGAACTGCTTAAGCGTATCGGTGCCACCCCCCTTTTGCTGAGAGGCATCCGAGCCGCTAAAGAACGGCAGGCCCGCACCGGGACGACCAGCACCGGCGCCGGCGAGCGGACGCTTCTTGTCCTGGTCCTTGGCGGTGAGTTTCTCGATAGCCTTTTTGATGGAGCGGACGACACACCCAAGCGCATGAGGATGTCCATGGCCATGCCGTTGCCCTCTTCGACGATGCCGATCAGCAAGTGCTCGGTCGACACGTAGGTCTGGTTGTTCTCACGCGCCACGCGGAACGAACGCTCCATCACGCTAATGACGAGCGGCGTAAAGGCGAGCTTGGCCGCCTCGGTCTCCTCACTGGGCTCGGGAACCGTGGTCTGGACCTCTTTGAGAGTATCCATGATGTCATCGTAGGAGATGTCGAGCGAACGCAGTGCCTCGGCGGCAATGCCTCGTCCTCCTTGGCAAGCGCGAGCAGCAGGTGCTCGGTACCCACCTTATTTGAATGAAGATCGAGCGCCTCTTGCTTGGCCATGGACATGACCTTGCGCGCGCGATCGGTAAAACGGTCTAACATGCTAGTTCCTCTTAGACGAGCTAGTTTTTTCAAACGCAAAGCGCCGCCCCGCGGCAGCGCTTTGGTCTCTTTACCCATATGGAGTATATGTTAACCGTTGGGACCTTTCCTGCCCGTAGCCGCGCGACAACGTCTACAAAAAAGGAATCGCCAGGTGCGTCTGCATCGGCCCAACGAGCGTGGATTTTCGGACACCCATTCCATGAACGTGGATAATCTCCGTTTTGAGCCCGTAAACAGGCCAAAAACGGGAGATTATCCACGTTCATGTTATGCGGATCAGTTTCACTTGCGCCAATTAGCTGGTGTGGCGCCAGCGAGGTCGGTGAGTGTACGCGCCACGCCCAGGCCAACGGCAGAAACGCCACGATGAGCACTGCACGCACAAACCAGCCGAGCATATTGACCGTGTCGAAGGTGCACATGTAATACATCGAGCGATACAGATACAAGCCCGGCACCATAATGACAATCGACGGCACCGTGAGGGCGATGCGTGGGTAGGTGAGCTTGATTTCGGCTAAGCTCGCGAGCAGCCCCGATACCAGCGCGCCGGTAAACGCAGCCGCCTCGGGAGGCATGCCTGCACTCAGGCCCAAGAAGGGAAGCAGCGTCGGCGCATCGACGAGCGTAAGGCGCAAGGTATTAGACACGGCGCCGATGAGCCTGCCGCCGCGGCCATCTTTATCGGACTGTTGAACATAACCGAGAAGCCAAATACTCCGACAAAGCTCATCACCACACGCAAGAGTGTAAGAGCCAACGGTGAGAGCCCGAGCGGGGCAAAGTCATCCGGCGCCAGCCCCACACATTCGGCAACCATCCAGCTACGAGGGTCGCCATCACAATAATTGACACAGCATACGAAAGACGCTCGATGCCGCTTCGCATATCGAGCTTTGCGATGTCGAGGCCTGCCGTAATGAGGGGAAAGCCGGGAATCACAAAGAGCATGGCGCCGATATAACCTTCTTGGTGCGACATTGCCCCCGGAATGACCTGGCCAAGGCCGAGCAACGCCAGCAAATACGAGATGCAGGCCAGCGCGACGCCAATCGTCAAAGCGCTAAACTGGCCCAAGCCCTGCTTGAGGATATGAGAGCGGGCAAAGTTGCCGACACCCGCGCCCACGAACGCGCAGGCCATCTCAATGGGGCCGCCGCCGAGCAAAAAGACAAATGCGCCACAGGCGCAGGCCGCCGCAAGACCCTGTTGCCAGGGAGTGTAATCAGGTTTTGAACTCTCAACGGTCTTGAGCATCTCGTGATACTCATGCACGGTAAAATGGCGGCCATATGTCTCGATTTCCTTTAGGAAGCTCTCCATCATCCAAATGCGATGGGTATTGACGCCCGTTGTGGGCAGGCTGACAACCTCGTTAAAGCAGTGGCCGCCTTCGATGCAGGTGCACTCAAACGACAGGAGACTTAAGTCAACATGGATGGTGACACCGAGTACGGCGGCGACGCGATTCATGGTATCGCGTACACGCCAGGCACCCGTTCCGCTCGCGAGCATAAGCATACCGGTGCGGCAGATGATGGATGATTTGTCGGTAAGTGGCGCATCAACGGCAAGCTCATCGCCCGCGGTCACGATCTGGCGCCAGTCAGTTTTCATATGGAGCGCGCCGGCACGGACACCGTGGTGCGTGGGGGCTCTCGAAAGCAGCGAGTCAAGGCGCGTAGGCTGTGGGGGCTCTGTCGATTCATCCTCAACCTCATCAGCCTCTTCATCGACCAGATCAAAGGAATCAAGCGGCGCTGGCTCGCGACGGTCGATCAGCTCCTCGTCCTCATCATCAAAGTAATTGAACTGATCGAGCATGTCCTCTTCGATCGCGCGCTCGCTCGCATCGTCCATCCCGGTGCTCCCTTCCTATCGACTAACCCCCATCCTAGGCAGCGACAGCTAAAGGAAACATAAAAGAGACGGCTGTCGAGCACCGGAGGCGCAGAATTGCCAATGCACCAATAGCTCCTCGGCGAGACGAGAGCGGATAATCTCCCGTTTTGAGGCCGAATACGAACCAAAAGTGGGAGATTATCCACTCTCGTGGAATGTAGTCGTTGGGGACGCTCTTAAATGACTAGCCGTTTAAGAACGTCCCCAACGACTACTCATTTAAGTCTGTCCCCAATGAGTGGTCGTCATTTAAGAACGTCCCCAATGACTATTGACGGCCAAGGCAACGCCGATGTATTGGCAACGTCAGCGAGCGGGCTCATTTTGAGACAAGGTGACGTGAAACGAAAGGGCGCTGACCTTCTGGTCGCGCCCTTGAAGTTGAACGTCAGATTGTCCAAATGCGGCCCGCGCAGCGTCGAGCCGTTACGCGGTTCGTAGAACCGCGTAACTAGTTAGTACATCTTTGCGCCGGCGGGGATGGAGCGTCGAGCTGAATCAAGTTGAGGCGTTCCTCGCCCTCTTCCTCGTGGATGGCACTGATGAGCATGCCGCAGCTGGGGATGCCCATCATCTTGCGCGGAGGCAGGTTGGTAATGGCAAGCAGGGTCTTGCCGACCAGGTCCTCGGGCTCATAGTATTCATGGATGCCGGAGAGGATGGTGCGGTCGTACCGGTACCGTCGTCGAGCGTAAAGTTCAGCAGCTTCTTGGACTTCTTGACGGCCTCGCATGCCTTGACCTTCACGGCGCGGAAGTCGCTCTTGGAGAAGGTATCAAAGTCGACGAGCTCCTCAAACAGCGGCTCGACGGCAATCTTGGAATAATCAACCGTGGGCTTAAGCGGCTTGACGAAGGGGCTCGCGGCGTTGCCGGCCTCGGCGGCCTTGGCAGCAGCGGCACCGGACTGGAAACCCTTCTCGGGCTTCATGTGCGGGAACAGCAGCACGTCGCGGATGGAAGCCTGGTTGGTGAGCAGCATGACCACGCGGTCGATACCGATGCCGATGCCACCCGCGGGAGGCATACCGTACTCGAGGGCACGCACGTAATCCTCGTCGTACTCCATGGCTCATCGTCGCCGCCGGCCTTCTCGGCCATCTGGGCAGCGAAGCGCTCGGCCTGGTCGACCGGGTCGTTGAGCTCGGAGAACGCGTTCGCGTACTCGTGACCGGCGATGACCAGCTCAAAGCGGTGGGTCAGGCGCGGATCATCCTCAAAGCGCTTGGCAAGCGGGCTAACCTCGATGGGGTAATCGCACACGAAGGTGGGGTTGACGATGGTGTCCTCGCCCAGCTCGTCATAGATCTCGGCGATGATCTTGCCGGCGGTCCACTCGCTTAATCTCCAGGCCCTTCTCGCGTGCGGCGGCAGCAAGCTCCTCAACCGGCGTGTCGATGGTGACCTGCTTACCAATCACGTCAGAGACGATATCGGTCATGGAACGGCTTGCCCACTCACCAGAAAGGTCGATGGTCTGGCCTGGTACTCAATAACCTCGGGGTTGCCGATAGCCTTGTTAGCGGCCTTAATGACACCCTGGGCGAGCGCCTTCATGCCCTCGAGATCGGAGAAGGCGCGGTAGGCCTCCATCGTGGTGAACTCGGGGTTATGGGTAAGGTCCATACCCTCGTTGCGGAAGATGCGGCCGATCTCGAAAACGCGCTCAAAGCCGCCGACGATGCAGCGCTTGAGGTGCAGCTCGGTGGCGATACGCAGGTAGCACTCCTGATCGAGCGCGTTGAAGTGCGTGATGAACGGCTTGGCAGTAGCTCCGCCCTGGATGGTCTGCAGGATAGGAGTCTCGACCTCCATGTAGCCATCGGACTCCATAAAGCGGCGGAACGTGGAGAGGATCTGCGAGCGCTTGCGGAAGGTCTCGCGAACGTCGTCGTTGGCGATCAAGTCGACATAACGCTGACGATAGCGGGTCTCCTTGTCGGAGAGACCGTGGAACTTCTCGGGCAGCGGGCGAACGGCCTTGGACAGCAGCGTCGCGCTCTTGGGGGCAACGGAAAGCTGACCACGCTTGGTACGCACGACCACGCCGGTCACGCCCAGGATATCGCCCAGGTCGAGGGCCTTGAGCGTATTCCAGGCGGCCTCGTCCATATCGTTGATGCGGCAGAACAGCTGGATCTCGCCGGTCGCGTCGCGCACGACGATGAACATGATCTTGCCCTGACCGCGCTTGGCGACCACACGGCCGCCGATCTTCACGACGTCCTCGGTGTCCTCGCCATCGGTGAGCTCGGCGTACTTAGTCTCAATGTCGACGACGTAGTCTCAATCTCGGAGTGCTCGGGATAGGGGTTCTGGCCCGCCTCGAACAGGGCGGCGCGCTTGGCCAGGCGCGTGGCGCGCTCGTCGTTGAGCTCGATGCCTGCTCGGCGGCGTTCTGGTTCTCTGCCATAGTTAGCTCCTCAAACTAAAACGCTCCCCAGGATTCGGTCCCAGGGAGCGAAAACATACCTTTACGCGGGACCGTGGTCTAGCGTGCGATCTTGGCGATGGTGTAGACGCGGGTCTTGCCCGAAGGCGTAACGACCTCGACGGAGTCGCCCTCGCCGTGACCGATGATAGCGTGGCCGACCGGAGACTCGTTGGAGATCTTGTGCTCGAGCGAGTTGGTCTCGGTGGTACCGACGAGCGTGACTTCCATGACCTCACCGTTGGGATCGATCAGAGAAACGGTGGAACCGATGGAGACGGTCAGATCGCCCGTGGTGGCAGCAACCTGAGCGTTGGCGAGGATGGCCTGAATCTCGGCAATGCGAGCAGCATTCTGGGCCTGCTTGTCCTTGGCGGCGTCGTACTCGGAGTTCTCCGAAAGGTCGCCGAACGCGCGGGCTTCCTTGATGTCCTCGACGATCTCCTTGGCGTAATCGCCCTCACGCCAAGCGAGCTCCTCGACGAGCTTCTGGCGGCCCTCAGCGGTCAGTACGATCTGGCTTGCGTCCATACGGATATCTCCCCAACTATGATGTAACGATCAACTGTCAACAAAACGAAAAAGACCGGCTAGCCTGCGGGCAAGCCGGTCAGGTGCTCACCCCAAAGGGATGGGACTACTCTGCGTCCGCGTCGCTGTCCTCTGCCTTCTTTTGCTTGGCAGCAGCGAGCTTGGCCTCGAGCTCTGCGATCTCCTTGTCCTCCTTGGACTCCTCGACCACAACGTCCTCGGCCTGCTTGGTTTCGCCCTTATCGTCGCCCTCCATACCCTCGCGGATATTCTTGACGGTAGAGCCGAGGGACTTGCCGAGCTTCGGCAGGTTCTTAGGCCCGAAGATAATCAGGACAACAACGAGAATAATGATGAGCTCAGGAGCCCTCAGTCCAAACATGTAGACCTCCACAATACAGCGAGACAAGCTCGAATGAGTATACCGCGGGTGCCGCGGTATCACAACAATAGCTAAAAAAAGGGACCGCAAGAAGCGGTCCCTCCTCATGCTCTGGTCGGGTTGACTGGATTTGAACCAGCGACCCCTGCGTCCCGAAACGCAGTGCTCTACCAAACTGAGCCACAACCCGTTAGCTCGACTATAGTAACAAAGATTTCCGTCGTGTGCTAGAGAAATTTTTACTTCTTTGGCACTTCGATGCGAACCGTGTTGGGAATGAGCTCCGTCGCGCAGGCCCACCAGCCGTTTTGCTGGGCAGCGTCGGCAAGCCTTTCGGCCGTGGCGGCGGTGTCGCAAATGGCAAACGAGCAGGCGCCCGATCCGCACACATCTACAGCAACGGTGCCGTCTTGTTTACGCAGCCAATCGAGAACCGTTTGTATCTGCGGCTCCATCTGTGCGGAAATGACACCCAGGTTGTTATGGATGAGCGCATATGCCGTCTCGGCATCACCAGCATGCAAGGCAGAAGCTATCGCGCCGGGCTTGTCTGCAGGCACCGGAGCCTCGTCAAAACGTCGATAGGCTTCAATTGTCGAAACGCTTGCCTCGCGCGGCTTGACCAACACGACGGGCGTTGCGGGCAGCGCGGGATACTCAGTTGCCAGCACGTCTCCCCCACCTACGTAGAACGCAGGCTCGCGTGCAAAAAGAACGGGACGTCAGCACCAATACCCCGCGCAATGTCGTCGAGCGCGGGGTCGGTGCGATCAATTCCCCAGAGCTCCGCCAAGGCGACAATGCCCGCGGCCGCATCCGTCGAGGGGCCGCCCAAGCCGGCGCACAATGGAATGCGCTTCTCAATCGTCACGCAGATGTTTGCCTCGCGACCATAATGCTCGGCCATAGCAACCGCAGCCCGATACGCCGTATTCTTTTGCATGGGAAAATCTGATGCCGGAACCGTCTGGACGGTCAGCGCCTGTGCCGGCGTAACCGTCACGGTATCGGAAAGACCGACAGCTGCCATCAGGGAATCGACCTGTGGTAGCCGCGGTCATCGCGCTCGGTATGAACCCCCAGGTAGAGGTTAATCTTTGCCGGCGCGGTAAGGGTGAGGGACCGATCGGTCACCGCTAGTGCTCCTCGAGCTGGTTGCCGAGCGGGGTAAAGATATGCTCGCCGCTCTCGGGGTCAAACAGTTCGACCTGCCCGGTGAGGACATCGATATACTGGTAGGACTGACGCGACTTGCGGCCGCGGCGCTCGTCAACCTCGACGATAAAGACTGCCGGATGGACGCTCTTGATGGTGCCCATGCGCTCGACGACGCGGGTGCGGCCCATGTTGGCCTTCACCTTGACGCGATCGCCCACCATATCGGTCAGCTTCTCGTGGATGTCGTCGACGTGATTGACTTCCATCTCTTCCATGAACAGGGCCTCCAGAAGGTGCAATTCAAAAAGGGGATAATACCCCTAAGATAGACAAAACTCTAATACTATAGCACCCTGTTGCGACCACGCGCAAGTAGCTAATTTGGCTACTTACAGATTGTCGGTATCGAGGACGATGGTGAATGGGCCGTCGTTGACGAGGTCGACTTTCATATCGGCGCCAAAGATGCCATGCGCCACGTGTTCGACATCTTGACGAACGAGCGTCAGGAAGTACTCGTAGAGCTCGTTGGCGACATCGGGGGCGCCGGCATCCGTAAACGATGGGCGGCGGCCGTGACGGCAATCGGCGAACAGCGTGAACTGCGACACTACGAGAACCTCGCCGTCGACATCGGCAGTGCAGGTTGGTCTTGCCGTTCTCGTCCTCGTTAATGCGCAAGCCGCGGAGCTTGCCCCACAGCTTATCGGCCTCGGCGCGCGTGTCGCCGTGGCCCACGCCCAGCAGCACCAGATAGCCGCGCCCAATTTTGCCCACGCACTCGCCGTCGACCGTCACGCCGGCGTGAGTACGCGCTGCACCACCGCACGCACGGCCTACTCCTCGCCCGTCAGTTTGGCGGACAGATGCTCGAGCGCGTGGAAACGATGGCTGATGGCGTTCTTCTCGTCCGCCGTCAGCTCGGCCATGGTCTTGCCCGGCGTGTCGACCGGCAGGAACAGCGGGTCATAGCCAAAGCCGTGATCGCCGCGGCCTCGTGTGCGATAACGCCCTCGCAGGCGCCTCGCCATAGGTGACCAGACCATCCGTGTCGATAAGCGCAACGACGCTCATAAAGCGCGCGGTGCGGTCCTCGTCCGCCACGCCTTCCAGGTTAACGAGAAGCTTGGCGTTGTTGGCGGCATCGTCTCCGTGCACGCCGCATAGCGCGCGCTATACACGCCCGGCTCGCCGTCAAGCGCGTCGACGACCAAGCCAGAATCGTCGGCGATGGCCATGAGCCCCGTCTCTTCGACGGTAGCCTGCGCCTTGATGATGGCGTTCTCCAAAAACGTCGTGCCGTTTTCCTCGGGGTCCTCAAAATCGCCCAGCTGGCCGAGCGCCACAAAGCGAACCTCGGGCATGACCTTGCCCAAAATGGCCTCGATCTCGGTGAGCTTATGGCGTTGCCCGTTGCCACGACAATGGTCGCCGCTGGGTCGAGGGTGTCGATGTCGATCTTCTCAAGTGCCATGAGTGGTCTCCTTGTCTCTATAGCAATGCCGCACCGAGGGCGACGAGGGCCTCCGCCTCTCCCCTCTCAATCAACGGCAGTCTTGTGTCTAGACGTCTCCGCGGATAAAACCTACCAAAATAAACCTGTCCCTTTTTTGCAGGTTAGGCGAGGGCCTGGCGCTGGAGCTCGATGAGCTCGGCAATGCCCTTGTCGCCCAAATCGAGCAGGGCATTGAGGCGTTTGCGGTCGAAGGGCGCCTGCTCGCCCGTGCCTGGAGCTCGATCATCTCACCGGTATCGGTGGCGACAAGGTTCATGTCGACCTCGGCGTGACTGTCCTCGGAATAATCCAAGTCGAGCAGGGTGTTGCCGTCGACAACGCCCATAGAGATGGCAGCAACCTGGCCCGTGAGCGGGATGCGCTCGATCTTGCCCGCCTCGACCCACATGGCGAGGGCGTCGTGCAGCGCCACCCAGGCGCCGGTAATGCTCGCCGTACGCGTACCGCCATCGGCCTGAATCACATCGCAGTCGACGGTGACGGTGTACTCGCCGAGCGCCTTCATGTTGACGACGGTACGCAGGCTGCGGCCGATGAGGCGCTCGATCTCCATGGAGCGGCCCTTACGCTTGGCGTACTCGCGCTTGCAACGCTTACCGGTCGATGCCGGCAGCATGGCATACTCTGCGGTTACCCAACCGGCCTTGGCACCCTTGCGCCAGCCCGGCACGCCCTCCTCGATGGTGGCGGCACAAAGCACGCGCGTGTCGCCGAACTCAGCCAGGCACGAGCCGTGGGCATGTTTCATAACACCACGGGTGAGCTTGACGGGGCGCAGCTCATTGGCGGCACGGCCGTTGGCACGGTTGACCTGCATGTACTCCATAGAAATATCCTTTCGGCAGAAGAAGAGGGCAAGTCTTTGGACGGTAACCCTACATCTATTTCAGTTCGTCGATATCGACATGCTCGATGCTTTTGAGCGGCTGGCCAAAGATAAAGCTACCCGCCACCGCAAACTCGGCAATGTTGTCAGACGTAGTGGCAAAGCGATGCTGCGGCTCGGCAGCGTCGCCCGCCAGTTGCTCACGGCGCGTGAGGATATCGGTCAGCTCGCGCGTAGTCTCCTCGGCGGAACTCACGACGCGCACCCCAGGCCCCAGCGCATGGCGGATAGGTCCCACCAACAGCGGAAAGTGCGTGCAGCCGAGCACCACGGTATCGATTCCGCGATCGCGCAGCGGCTCAACCGTGGCGCCGACCAGCGCTCGCACGGCCGGCGTATCGAAGATGTCCTCGTTCTCGAGCCACTGCTCCTGCAGATGCGCACCCGAGGCGAGCTCGTGCTCGACAACCTCGACAAAACTCGAAGCCGGGCAGCCGTATACGTCGACGCCGGCATCCAGGTCCTGAATGGCACGCGTGTAAGCGCCTGAGCGAATGGTGAGGTTGGTGGCGAGCACGCCCACCCGGCGCGTGCGGGTGCTGTTGATTGCCGCACGGGCACCCGGCGCGATCACGCCGATCACGGGAACGTCGAGCACCTGCTGGGCCAGACGCAAGGCCGCAGCGGTCGCCGTGTTGCAGGCGATGACCATAATCTTGACGTCGTGCTTCGAAAGCCAACGGCCCGCCTGCAACGCAAACGAGCGCACCTCATCCTCGGTACGGGTGCCGTAGGGGCAGCGCTTGGTGTCGCCAAAGTAGTAGACGGACTCGTGCGGCAACGCCGTCGCAATCGCGCGCGCAACCGTCAGACCGCCCAAACCAGAATCGAACACGCCAATCGGGCGCGTGTCGCCTGCCGGATTCTCGATATCGGACATTACCTCACCAGTCTCTCTCGAAAAGACATGTCCAAGTGCGGCGGCGCCGCGCTACGAACGCGCCGCGACCAGCAGCTCTGCCGTCGCCGCCCAACCGTCGACAATTTTGCCGCGCGTAACGAAAGCGTTCTCGCAAGCAGCCAGGAACTCGGGCGCGCCGGCGCTCGTCAGGCCATTCTCGACCAGGCAGAACGTGCCCACGTGATCGGCCATGTAGAAGTCGGACTCGGAATCGCCGAGCGCGAGCGTCTCCTCGCGCTCGATCCTAGGTGCTCGCAGAAGCGCGCAATGGCGACGCCTTTGTTGAGGCCGCGGGTTGATGTTAAATGCGCGACCGTCCTCGACGCGATCGAGCTCGAGCGTCGTCGGCTTGGACAGGTGAGTCAGATGGCCGTTGCAAGCCAGATCAGACCGCAGCCGGCCTCGTCCAGGATGGCCTGAACCTCATCGTCGGGCACATCGCCGCGCATGCCGACGGTGACCTCACGGTACTTGTAGCCGGTCGACATGTCGTTGTGATACTCGATCTTGTGCGGCCAGCGGGCGAGGATCTTCTCGCACACGCCGGTCTGCTCGATCACCTGGTGCGGCGTGAGGCCACAGGCGGGGTCGTAGGGCATGTCGCCGGTCAGATACTCCCAATCGTTGGCTTTGAGGTCGTACATGACCAGGCCGCCCATCTCGCCGATGTAGGAGTTGAGGCCGAGCACGCGCGCGTCCTCGTGAATCATGGTGCGGTTGCGGCCCGAGGTGGGAACCACCTGAATACCAGCGCGAGTAAGCGCCACGACGGCCTCGACGAGTTTGGTCGAAGGGTTGCCGTCGTTGTCGCGCAGCACGCACGAGCCGGGCGCGAGCATCGTGGCATCCAGGTCGGTAAAGACGTACTTGACCTTGGCCAAGCGCTCGCGCATCTCGCCCGAAAGCTCGGCAACGGTCGGCAGGGTATTGTGGGACATGGTTACTCCGTTTACGTAGAAGGGTTTGGACTTGGACGGCATATTTTGATTGAGGGAACACGCTTATGGCGACAGCGCACTCAGGCGCCGCCGCCATCATGGTTCATTAGTCAAACTGGGTAACATCGATCAGGCGATTGGCCAGCGAAAGGTCGCTCTCGATGGGCACGAACTCGTCGCCCACGTGCATGAGCTCCTCGTCACCCTTTGCCAGCAGCAAGACAATGGTGGGAGCATCGGGGTTGACGTACTCCTCGCGCGCCGCCTTGAACGCCGCATGCACAGCGGCTTCGCGATCGAGGATGATCTTGTTCGGCGTATCGTCGGGAACATGTTCGGCAAGCTCGCGACAGACTTCATCGGGTCCTCGTGAGCCGGGTCCTCATTGGCAAAGATCATCAGGTCGGAATACGGTGCGGCCTCGCGCGGAAGCTGCTCGCGGCGCTCCTGCGCCTTGCCGCCGGCAGCGCCAAACACTGCGATGACCGGGCTGGCGGGAAACGCGCGCTTGACCGACGAGAAAAGCGAGCGGAACGAAAGCTGGTTGTGCGCGTAGTCGACAACGCAAATCACGCGGCCGTCCTTCGACTCCACGACCTCCATACGGCCCGGCACACGCAGTTTGGAGAGGCCCTTCTTGATGGCCTCGATACCGATGCCGATCTCGCGCGCGGCGGCGATAGCGACCAGCGCGTTTTCCACGTTAAAGTCTCCCGCGATACCCAGCAGGATCTTCTCCCCCGCCTCGGACTCGTCGGCACACAGGCCATGCAAGTTGAACTCGATGCTAAAGCCGACCATGCGTACGTCGCTCGCCCACAGGCTCGCCTCGGGATGCTCGACGCCAACGGTCACCAAGCGCTCGGCCGTCGACGCTGCCTCCAGCACACGGTCGACCTCTTCGGTGCCCAGATTCACCACGGCAGTCTTTGCCTGGTCAAAGATCCTGAGTTTGCTCTCAAAATAATCCTCAAACGTGGGGTGTTCGATCGGCGAGATGTGGTCGCGGCCGATGTTGAGGAAGCACGCCACGTCAAACGGCAGATTCTCGACGCGTTGGTACTTGAGCGCCTGGCTCGAGACCTCCATGACCATGGACTTGCGACCGGACGTGCGGCAGTTGGCGATATGGCGCCAGACCTCGGGGGCCTCGGGCGTAGTATTGGTGCTCTCGTAGCACTCGATACCATCGTCGGTACTCACCGAGCCGATCATGCCGCAGGACTCGCCCGCCGCTTTGATAATCGACTGGAGCATAAAAGCGGCCGTGGTCTTTCCCTTGGTGCCGGTGATGCCCACGATCTTGACGTCGTGGTCGGGACGGTCGTAGACCTCCGGCGGCAACAGGGCCATGGCCGTGCGAACACTATCAACAACCAGCATCGCAGCACCGCCCTCCTTCGCCAGCGGCTCCAGAGACTCGACCAGCGACTCCTCGCACACAAATGCGACGGCGCCCGCATCGAGCGCCATGCTCAAAAACGCGGGCTTAAAGGCAGCACCTTTACAGAAGAACACGTCACCTGCCGAGACCACGCGCGAATCAAACGAGCAGCCGGTCACGGCACGCTCGTCAACCTGCTCTGATGCGCGCAGCTCGCCGCACACGTCGAGAAGCTTGGCAAGCGTATCGACCGTGGTCACGGTCGCGGAATCCGAATGGTGCATCTTTCACCTTTCTCAGCCATTTGGCAGGGACGGTTTTCATAGTAACTGAAACGTGCTCGCGCAAAAACGCTCCCGGAGGAGCCGTTACGCGCAGGCGTTCGTAAGCCGAGGCTAGGCAGCCTGAACAGAAGGCTGGCCCTCGTCGATAAAGAAGCGCTTGTACCACACTAGGAACACGAGCGGCGTATAGATCTTGCGCTGGAAATCGCCCTTGCCCGCAAAGTGCAGATCGAGCAGGTGCATAAGCTCGTCGGTATTGAAGAACTCGCTTGCCCACGGCGCGGTGAAGTACTCCTTGACATAGTCGTACCACTTTTGCTCGCGCAGCCAGTAGACAATCGGCACCGGGAAGCCCACCTTGGGACGGGTGGCCCACTCATCGGGCAGCGACTTGTTGGCAGCGTGGCGGAGTACCTGTTTGTTGCCGTTCTCGTTGATGCGGTAGCGGTCGGGAATGTGCTCGGCGAACTCCATGACTTTGCGGTCCAGGAAGGGCACGCGCAGCTCCAGCGAGTGCGCCATGCACATCTTGTCGGCCTTGAGCAGAATGTCGCCCGGGAGCCACATGTTCATGTCCAGGTACTGCTTCTTGACCAGTTCGGGCTGACCCTTCACGCGTGCGTAGATGGGTGCAGCGAGCTCAAAGGCGCCATCGCCGGTGTTGTACTCGGGCTTGAGCACGCCGTCGACCTCGCGCTCCGGCCATACCAGAGCCTGTCCCAGGAACGACTTCTCGGGGATCTCGGCACCCTTGACCAGGAAGTTATGTCCCTTGAAGTACGGCATATGCAGCGCCAGGTTACCGAGCGCGCGACGGATGGGCAGCGGCACCATCTTTTTGTACTTGCGCACCGGGACCGTGTCCTCGTAGTAGCGTAGCCGCCAAAGAGCTCGTCGGCGCCTTCGCCCGAAAGCACGACGGTAACGTCCTTGCGGGCCATCTCGGCCAAGAACCACAGCGGCACGGAAGACAGGTTGGACTGCGGCTCGTCCATGTGATACTGGATGTCCTCGAGCGCACCGAAGAACTCGTCGGCGGTAATCATCTTGCGAACGTTCTCGACGCCGAGCTTATCGGAAAGCTCCTTGGCGTAGTTGGTCTCGTTAAAGTTCTTGTAGTCAAAGCCACCGAGAAGGTCTTGTCGGGCATGAGGCAAGCGGCGATGTAGCTGGAGTCGACGCCACCGGAGAGGAACGACGCGACCTTGACGTCGGCGATACGATGGGCCTCGACGCTCTCGTGCACGACCTCGTCCAGCTCATCGACATACTCTTCGAACGGCTTCTCGACGGCAGAGTAATCGCAATCCCAGTAGCGCTCGATGTTCATCTTGCCGGTCGGGATATCGACGGTAAAGTAGTGCGCCGGCGGCAGCTTGTAGACACCCTCGAAGAAGGTCTCCTCGGTTGCCGAATACTGCAGCGTCATGTACGGACGCAGGGCCTTTTTGTTGACCGCCTTGTGGAAGTGCGGGTAGTCCAGGAAGCTCTTGATCTCGGAACCAAAGAGCACGCCCGGAGCGCCGTCGCCCGCATCGGCCATGGGATAGTAGTAGAGCGGCTTGATGCCAAAGATGTCGCGGGCGCCAAAAAGCTTGTTCTTCTTTTTGTCCCAGATGACGAAGGCGTACATACCGCGCAGGCGATCGAGAACGGCCTCGCCCCACTCCTCGTAGCCGTGCAGGAGGCTCTCGGTGTCGGCGCCGCAGTGGAACTTGTAGCCTTGGCCTCGAGCTCGGAACGGAGTTCTTGGAAGTTGTAGATCTCGCCGTTGAAGACAATGACGACGCTACCGTCCTCGTTGGCCATGGGTTGGGCGCCAGCCTCGGTCAGGTCGAGGATCGACAGGCGGCGGAAGCCGAGGGCAACGCGGCCGTCGATAAACTGACCGCCCATGTCGGGACCGCGATGGACGATGCGGTCCATCATCTTGGTGAGCACCTCGGATTGGTTATCCGTCCCACCGACAAAACCGACAAAACCGCACATATACTATCCCCTCTGCTGTTGCTGGGCATCAAATCGAATCAGTAGCTTTTGAGTATACCCGAGGGCGTAAAGAGGGGCGGAATGTTCAGGCAATCTCAACTGAATCAGCTCCGCTGTGACACGCGCCGGTTACCTTTAATGGATATGAGGTGAATGAGGCGATTGTTTTGCTATACTCTCTCCGCACGGGCGATTGGCGCAACGGTTAGCGCAGGTGCTTTACACGCACAAGGCTGGGGGTTCGAATCCCTCATCGCCCACCATTGAATTGGAAACGGTCCTCGCAAGGGGACCGTTTTTGTTTGGGCCCAGCGCATGGGATTCGAACCCGAAAGGGTGCGGAGCTGAGGAAACGCGAAGCGTTTTCCAGCGCAGCACGCGAGGGCCGTAGGCCCGAAGCGAAAGCGGGCGGCGTCAGCCGCACGCGACATCCCTCATCGCCCACCACTGATTGATAGGCTCCCAGCTATGGGGGCCTTTCTTTTTGGGCCCAGCGCATGGGATTCGAACCCGCAAGGTGCGGAGCTGAGGAAACGCGAAGCGTTTTCCAGCGCAGCACGCGAGGAGCGAAGCGACGAAGCGGATGCGGGCGGTGGAGCCGCACGCGGACATCCCTCATCGCCACCACTGATTTGATAGCTCCCAGCAATGGGAGCCTCTTTTTTTGGGCCCAGCGGCATGGGATTCG
>ENA-OQIM01000341-OQIM01000341.1-human-gut-metagenome-genome-assembly--contig:-NODE-341-length-17465-cov-1.345830_pt1 | contig 17465 bp, 21 predicted proteins | sample MGYA00242579_ERZ504744 | MGnify/ENA primary metagenome ERZ504744 (study PRJEB26092, sample SAMD00036441) | human gut metagenome | host: Homo sapiens | study: EMG produced TPA metagenomics assembly of...
TGAAAGTGTAAAATAGTTTGTTGTGAAATTAGGACTTGTCTCTATGACTGAGACTGCAAGTCCCGCATGAAAGACGAAACATCATGTGGATGTATAGTATATTCTTGAGAATCCATTCTTATTTTAGCATTTCCTTGTATACAGATTCCAATAGTACATATAGGGGTATAAGAGGGGCAATCTGTAATGGGCAATGTTGATGCATCAGATTGCATGCAAAATTCATTCTCTAATATATCTTCTCTATTCTTTTCAAATTCCTTATATAACATTTATACCAACCAATTATAGTGCAAAAATAGGATTTCTGAAGCATTGAAAAGTTGATCAATGGTATTTAGGAACAATTTTACGGAAAAAAAGCACTTTGTATTTGTTCTTTTTTAAATGATAAGCTTGGTTTTTTAACTAATATATCATAAATACTCTAATTTCTTGATTGTTAAAAGTTTGCCTGAGCATAATTGGGGATAAATAAAAGATGTTTTTTATTGTATCGGACAGATGGAAAGATTGTACAATCTTTCCATCTGTTTAAAGGGGGATCAGCAACCCATGGATTCACGATAAAAATCCAGCATTTCAAAAATTTCGTCTTTACTTGCCGATTGGTTAATCTGTATATCTCCTATTTCAGTTAATAGGGTGAAATTAATGATGCCTGCTGAGTTCTTCTTATCATGTTTCATGAATTCATAGAGGCGTTCATATTGTTTGCAATCAAAAAGCATAACTCCATAATGTTCTTTGATGAACAAGATGGTTTGACGTAGCTTGTCTTTGGGAAAACCTGTTTTGATGTGGGAGAAATAAAGTTCACAAACTATCCCCCCATGCCACAGCGTAACCATGTAATATAGGATGCTGTGTCTCTAATGCCAGACTTTCGAAAGCATGCCCTACGGTGTGTCCCAGATTTAAAGCTTTGCGGATTCCTCTTTCAAAAGGGTCCTGTTCCACTATATTTTCTTTAATCTGTACAGATTTTCCGACTAAAGTCTGTAAGACCTTGTAATCTATATTGTTGAAGTCAAATCTCAGCAATTCTATCCAATGATCATGGGTGCTGATAAGACCATGTTTCAACATTTCAGCGTATCCGGACAATAGATTTCGAAGATCCAGTGATTTTAGAAAATCAGCGTCAATCAATACACTTTCGGCAGGGGAGAAGACTCCGATCTCATTCTTTAATCCGTTGAAATTGATTCCGTCTTGCCTCCTACAGATGCATCAACCATAGCCAGTAGCGTGGTAGGAATATTGATATATTTGATCCTCGTTTGAAAGTTGATGCGGCGAATCCTCCTAAATCTGTAACCATCCCTCCACCTAAATTGATAAGTAACGAATGACGGCTTGCGCCTTTATCTCCCAACTCTTTCCATACATATGCCAATGTTTCCAAGTTTTTGTGCACATCTTCGGCCCCTATATAAATAAAATGGGCATTTTTAATACAATCAAATCCAGATAAAACAGGAATGCAAAGTTTACGCGTATGTTCATCAGCCAAGACAAATAATTTGTCATGTGGGCATTGGGTTATTGCCTTATTGAGATTTTCTTCTAAGTTATGGCAGATAATAACTTCTTGTTTACTCATATTTTCTATTATTTGCCTGCAAATTTAGGTAAAAAAGCAAAAAGATGACCGTTCTTTGCTTACAAATAATTACTTTTGTACGTTAAAATATAAAATAATGAAAGGAATTTTACCGGTTTATTGTAGGACGATGGGATATGTTGTTCTGTTGTTGTCTGTTTTCGTACCGTTGCTCATGTTTATGTTTGGCATGATAAATGATAGTAACTTGTTGTTTACAAAGGCTTCTATCAAGTTACTTATCTGGTTTTCTCTGTTTATGATCTTCTTGGCAAAAGTGAAGGATGAGAATGAGAAGATTTCCCGAATACGTGTCAAGGCTATTTGTTATGCTATTTATTTGCTGGGCATTTATTATATTGTAATGTTGGTCAGAGGAGTATATAATGGAAATCTGGAAGAAGCGGATAATTCCATTGCTATAGTTTATATGGCTTTTAATGTTATTTGTCTGGAATTTGGCGTACAAAAAAGCCGAGTTGACCGATTATTTAAGAAATAAATTACATTTTTCCGTTAAACCTTTTGTTGACAAGAGTGTCCAAAGGACATTAGGCATTAAAATTTTAAGGAAAAAAATGAAGAAGTTAATATTATTGTTGTTACTGGTATGTACCTGTGCAACTCTCTCTTGGGCGCAAAGTGGCAAGCGCATAACCGTGACGGGATCTGTGATTGATGGTGATGATAAAAGCCCGGTTGGACAAGCTACCGTACAATTACTTTCTCTACCCGATAGTACAATGGTGGTAGGAAATGTTACCAATAACAACGGAGTATTCTCTATTGCCGCCCGTCCGGGAAAATATGTACTTAAAATTTCATTTGTAGGTTATCTTACTCAGGAAAAATCTTTGCAGCTGACAGCTGGTAAACCGAGCGTTAATATTGGAACGGTCACTTTACCTACCGATGCTATCATGTTGGGTGAGGCAGTTATTGTAGCCGAGGTCCGCAAGTAACCATTTCAGAAGATACTATTGGTTATAATGCTTCTGCTTATCGTACTCCTGAGGGGGCAATGTTGGAAGAGTTGGTGAAAAAACTTCCGGGAGCAGAAATAGATGACGATGGTAATATCAAAATCAATGGTAAGGAAGTAAAAAAGATTATGGTAGACGGCAAAGAGTTTTTTGGTGGCGATGTGAAGACCGGTTTGAAGAATCTGCCAGTCGATATGGTGGAAAAACTGAAAACATATGATAAGAAGTCCGATTTGGCACGCATTACGGGTATTGATGATGGTGAGGAGGAAACAGTGCTCGATTTGACGGTAAAGAAGGGGATGAATCAGGGTTGGTTTGGAAATGTGGATTTGGCGGCCGGTACGGAAGACCGTTATGCGGGAAGAGCTATGATTAACCGTTTTTATGATAAAACTCAATTCTCTATTATTGGTTCCGCCAATAATGTGAATGATCAGGGATTTTCGGGAGGAGGACCTCGTTGGAGGCGTAACAATGGATTGAACGCAACTAAAATGCTAGGAGCGAATTTTGCTACAGAAACAGAAAAAATGGAAGTGGGAGGTAGCATGCGTTACAACTATCGTGATGCGGATGTAGTAACAGTAGGATCTTCACAGCGTTTTTTGCAGTCGGGGGATTCTTATTCCAATTCAAACAAAGCCGATCGTAATAAAGTGACTGATTTCAATGCGGATTTTCGTATGGAATGGCGTCCCGATTCAATGACCAATATTATTTTTCGGCCGAATGTTTCTTATAATAAAACAAAAGGAACTTCGGCAACAGAATCAGGAACTTTTAATGAGGACCCTTACCAATATGTGGTAAATCCCAATGATTATCTGAACTTTAACAATATAGGTACCGATGACCCGTTAAGGGATACTCGTATTAATGCTACCAATGAACACAATTTGTCAAAATCAAATAGTTTGTCGGCTAATGCAACTTACAGCTGAATCGGAAACTGAATGATAAAGGACGTAATATTACATTCCGTGGTTCGTTTGGATATGGAGATGATGACAGCGATCAGTATGCTCAATCGGAAACCCGTTATTATCAGATAAAGAATTATTTAGGAGGGGACTCCATTGAATATCGTAATCAATACATTACGATGCCTACTAAAAATTATAATTATACAGCACAATTTACTTATAGCGAACCTATAGCACGGGCTACTTTCCTGCAATTTAGTTATAGATTCCAATATAAGAATAGCAAGAGTGATAAATCGACATATGATTTGGGGTATCCTTGGAATATAAATGACGGATTACCCGAAGACTATGAAACTGCTTATGTAGATAGCTTGAGTAAGGATGCTGAATATAAATACTTTAATCATGATATCTCTTTAGGACTACGATTTATCCGGGAGAAATATCAGTTGAGTGCGGCATGTCCTTACAGCCTCAAAATACGAAATTGTCCTATAAGAAGGGAGATACATGACTGATACCACAAGAACGGTATTCAATTTTGCTCCGAATCTGGATTTTCGTTATCGCTTCTCTAAGGTAAGTCAGCTGCGTATCACTTATCGTGGGCGTAGTAGTCAGCTAGTATGGAAAACCTGCTGCCGATTGTCGATAATTCCAATCCGTTGAATATCCGTGTGGGTAATCCTGGTTTGAAGCCTTCGTTTGCCCATACCATGCGTTTGTTTTATAACACTTATAATGCCGAGAAACAGCGTGGGATAATGACCCATGTAAATTTCACTGCTACTCAGAATAGTATCAGTAATAGTACGATATATGATGAGAATACGGGTGGTACTACTTCAACTCCTCAGAATATCAATGGAACTGGAATGCGTTTGGTATGTTCGGTTTTAATTCGGCTTTGAAGAATAAAAAGTTTTACTATAAATTCTTTTTCTCGTGTTAACTACCGGAATCAAGTAGCGTTCTTATACAATAAGGAAACATTGCATGATGATAAGAATACGACTACCGGCTTGACTTTGGCGGAGAATCTGAATGGTCCTATCGGAATGACTGGTTTGAATTTTCATTGAATGGTTCTATTGAATATACAGCGGAACGTAGCAAGCTGCGTCCTGAAAAGAACCAAAATCCTTATACATTCTCATATGGAGCGAGTACCAATGTCACTCTACCATGCAGATGACATTGTCTACTAATATCACCAACCAGTCCCGTAGAGGATATGATGATGCCAGTTTGAACAATAATGAACTGATTTGGAATGCCCAAATAGCACAAAGTTTATTGTAAGGGAGCAGGCAACTGTTAGTTTTGAAATGTATGACATTTTAAAACAACAGAGCAATATCAGCCGTTCTTTGACTGCAGATGTACGTTCGGTTACCGAATACAACAGTATCAATAGTTACTGTATGGTGCATTTTATCTATCGTCTGAATATTTTTGGAAGTAAAGCCGCTCGTGACAAGATGATGAATAGCCATAGGGGATTCGGTGCTCCCGGTTTTGGTCCCGGTCCAGGAAGACATGGCCGGCGTCCTTTTTAAATGAAACTATATCTTAATCTTTTCCCAATCTATATTGTTATAGGTTGGGATTTTTTTATAAGTTTGCTTATAAGTAAATTACTTGGAATTATATGGTAGAGTGGAGTATCTTTAATGAAATCTTTGCTGTTGCTTTTAACGTGCTTTATTTTGTGATTATCATCGGAACTATCTTTATAGTGATACTTGATAATCGTAATCCTGTTAAAACAATGGCATGGGTACTTGTACTCTTTTTCCTGCCCATTGTGGGGCTTGTATTCTATTTCTTTTTCGGCAGAAGCACACGTAAGGAGAAATTGATCAGCAAGAAAGGGTTCACCCGTCTTATAAAACGTCCTATGGCAGAATACCAAGCGCAAAAGGCGTTTAAGTGTCCTGATGAACAGTACCAGTTGATGCGTTTTTTCCGGAAAGTGAATAATGCTTTGCCCTTTGAAGGAAATGCGACGGAAGTTTTTACGGATGGTTATTCCATGCTGTATTCATTGATGAAAGAAATCAGTAAAGCAAAGCACCACATCCATTTACAGTTTTATATTTTTGAGGATGATCCGGCAGGCAGGCTGCTGCGCGATGTGTTGATAGATAAAGCGCGGCAGGGAGTAGAAGTGCGTTTACTATACGATGACGTGGGCTGTTGGAAAGTTCCCCATGCTTTTTTGATGAAATGCGGGGAGCAGGTATTGAAGCACGTAGTTTTTTGAAAGTTCGTTTCCCTTTATTTACCAGTAAGGTAAATTATCGTAATCACCGTAAAATAGTGGTAATTGACGGTCGTGTGGCTTATATGGGAGGAATGAACATTGCTTTGCGCTATATGAAAGGCTTTCCATGGGGGATATGGCGGGATACTCACATTAAGATAGAAGGAAAAGCGGTATATGGGTTACAGACTGCTTTTTTGACCGATTGGTATGTGGTAGACCGTACTCTTATCACTTCCTCCGTTATTTCCCCGAAGTTGGAATCTTTGGGAAGGCTCTGATACAGATTGTTACTTCCGATCCTGTAGGCGAATGGCGGGATATTATGCAAGGGTTACTGATAGCTATCAGTAGTTCCCGAAAGTATTTTTATATACAAACCCCTTACCTGTTGCCTACCGAACCTATTCTGATGGCATTGAAAACGGCAGCTTTAGCAGGTGTGGATGTTCGCATTATGATACCGGCACGTGCCGATACGTGGATAACACATTTAGGTTCGTTATCTTATTTGGATGATATCATGCGTGCGGGTGTCAGGATTTACCTTTATCAGAAAGTTTTTTGCATTCCAAGTTGATGGTTAGTGATGATACTCTCTCTACGGTAGGTTCTACTAATATGGACTTCCGTAGCTTTGAGCATAATTTTGAGGTGAATGCCTTTATGTATGATCCGGCCTCAGCATTGATGTTGAAGGGTATTTTCCTGCAAGACCAGAAGGACGCTATCCTGTTACAGAGAAAAACATGGATGAAGCGTCCTTGGTATCAAAAAGCACAAGAATCTATTGTTCGGTTGCTGGCACCATTGCTTTGAAGAAAGAGAAGTTCACACTGCCATATACACGGCGCTCAATAAAATGGGGATTATCCTCGAAATGGTTCTCTTTGCCATGTTCCAATACCAATAATCCGTCTTCCTTTAAAATCCCGCTTTCGAAAATACGGTGGGGATACTTTCCAGATCTTTCAAGGCGTATGGAGGATCGGCGAAGATGAAATCAAACTGCTCGCTGCATTTGTCTATAAATCTAAAGACATCAGCACGGATAGGAAAACATTTGTCAGTCTTCACTTCACGCATCACCTGCGAGATGAAAGAAAGATGCTGGGGATCTTTTTCCACTGAGATAACCCGGTCACAACCGCGTGAAACCAGTTCTATACTGATGCTGCCCGTACCGGCAAAAAGGTCCAAAGCTGTAACTCCGTTCTCGAAGTCAAAATAATTATTACTTAATACATTGAAAAGGTTCTCTTTGGCAAAATCCGTTGTTGGACGTGCTTGAATGTATGAGGCACGTCGAAAACGGCGCCGTTTGTATATACCGCTGATTACTCGCATAATAATAAGGTTTGCATGTCAAAAGGTATCTCTTCTATTTTACTTATCTCGGAGCGGTTGAATTCCGCTTTGGGGTTGATGACGAATACCTGACGCAGATAGTTGCGCAATTCTTTCAATAATTCTTCTTTGTCCTCTAATTTCCCTGTCAAGTGCAGTTCGTCTTTTTCCTGATTATAATTTAATTGTTGCCATATATATAATAGGTAATACACACGGTCTGTGGTTTGTTTGCATGGAAATGAGTTAATCAGTAATAAGTTGCCCTTATCAAAACAAAAAACTTCCATTTGTTGCTCGCGTATGTGTGTGTATAGTTTCCGGCTGTTGCCCAACCGGCTTTTCCGGGCGAAATATTCAGTCAGCGGGCTGGCGGTGGAGAAGTAACGAGCTGTAGGAAAATGTTCAGTCAGTAACAAATGGGTATGTTTGTCTATAGCAAAAAGTATTACCACATTACTCCTTCCCAGGACATTGCAAAGTACAATCTCGTTATTTCCTTTAGGAAAATTATGATAGAAAACAGTATCCATTTGTTCGTCTTCGAATAATTCTAAAGGAACAGGTGTGAAACGGGGGGAGTCATACAGAATGTTAACCCGTTTATACGGATATCTTAGAGTTTCTGTCTCGGTTAACATTTCCTTTAGATTAGCCGTCATAGAGTATCCGGTATTGACAGGATACGGAACAAAGCAGAAATCATTATCTGTCAGTGGGTTATAGATAGAAAAAGAAAATCCATCCCGCACTGAGGCGGATGGATAATGTATATTGTTCCGATTTTGTAAAATCGATACGTTCAGTCATTCTTATTCCCAGTTACCTGCGTTATTGTTAGGCTGTTCGATATCACCCACTCTTAAACCGCAATATTTGCCCAGTTTGGTTTGAAGGTCTTTAAGGTTAGCCAATTCTTGAGCATTCAAACCACCCAAATATGTTTCATACGGAGTTTGAGCTTGGAATAAATGCAAAGGGGCACCTGATTTTGTTGTATCGTTACGGATAGCCATTTCAAACTGTGCACCATTCCGAAAGGAACATATCTTAAAGAGTCTGCATTGAATCCCGGAGCATAGATTGTATCTGTTACGGCAACCCATGTATCACGTTTGAAGTTCATTAAACCTTCTTTTTCAACTTCTTTCCAGTTACCAGTTTTTTTGGCTTTGTTGATGATTGCCATAGCTTTCTTTTCAGTCATGCCAGCTTCCAATTGCGTATCAGACAAAACTCCTTCTTTCTTTACAAATGGAAGTTTTGCAGTTTTGACGAAATCAATCAAGGTGTCGAAACTTGCAGTGTATTGTCCGTTGTGCAGGTTGCGGTATTCCAACTGTGCCTTACGGATGTCAATTAAGCGTGCAATAACTTGTTTCTCTCTAGCTTTTTTAGCGTCATCGAAGTTAATCGGTCCCATGATACTGCCGTAGCAAACGTATATCAAACCGATAACGCAAGCAGCCAATACAATATTAATAACTGTTTTCATGATAAATATGTGTTTTTTTTAGTTTATATTCGCATCGCAAAAATAAAACAAATAAATCTAATAACGCACAGTTCAAGGAACTTTTTATTACGCAATTATGATTAATAGTTATTTAGTGCAGCAAATTAAGGGAAATTTTCTATATAAACCAACTTTAGAACAAGAAAAAGCTGTTAAATTTTTAGCAGATTTTCTCTTTTCCCACCAATCGGACTCGGTTTTTCTCTTAAAGGGATATGCCGGTACGGGAAAACATCCTTATCGGGCATTGGTGAAGACCTTGGACCAGTTACAGCAAAAGTGTGTTCTACTTGCTCCGACGGGCAGGGCGGCTAAAGTCTTTTCACATTATGCACAGCATCCGGCTTATACTATTCATAAGAAGATTTACCGCCAGCGCAACTTTTTCAAATGACCTGGATAACTTTTCTTTGGATGATAACTTGCATCAGCATACTTTGTTTATTGTGGATGAGGCGTCGATGATCGCTAATGACGGATTGGCGGGGGCAGTCTTTGGTACAGGGCGTTTGCTGGACGACTTGATTCAATATGTATATGCCGGAACAGGTTGCCGTTTGATGCTGGTAGGGGATACGGCGCAGCTTCCTCCGGTAGGAGAAGAGGAGAGTCCGTCTCTTTCGACCGATAAGTTACGCGGGTATGGCATGGAAGTATATGAGGCGCAGCTCACTGAGGTGGTCCGTCAGATGCACGATTCGGGGATTCTTTGGAATGCGACAGAATTGCGCCGCTACATATCCGCGGAAGATTTTCTCACTTTGCCTTCTGTCCGTGTGGAAGGGTTTCCGGATATCCGGATGGTTTCTGGTAGTGAGCTGATTGAGGTTATTAATGATTGTTACGGTCAGGCAGGTATGGACGAAACGATTGTGGTCTGCCGTTCCAATAAACGGGCGAATATTTATAATAAGGGAATCAGGAATACGATTTTGTTTCGGGAGGATGAACTGAACAGCGGTGACCTGCTGATGGTGGCGAAGAATAACTATTTTTGGACGGAGGGCTGTAAGGAGATTGATTTTATAGCCAATGGAGATATAGCTGTAATTCGCCGTGTTCGTCGGATGCGTGAGGCATACGGCTTTCGTTTTGCCGATGTGGTGCTGGCGTTCCCCGACTATGATGGTATGGAACTGGAGGTGAAACTTTTGTTGGATACCTTGCATACTGAAACACCCGCATTGCCTAAAGAATTGAATGACAAGTTATTTTATTCGGTATTGGAGGATTATGCTGATATAACTGTGAAACGTGAGCGGATGAAGAAAATGAAAGCCGATCCTCATTACAATGCCTTACAGGTGAAATATGCGTATGCCGTTACTTGTCACAAAGCGCAGGGTGGCCAGTGGAAACGGGTCTTTTTGGATCAGGCTATATGACGGAGAATATGCTGACTCCGGATTATTTCCGTTGGCTGTATACGGCTTTCACCCGTGCTACGGAAATTCTGTATCTAGTGAACTGGCCGAAGGAGCAGACGGAATAAGCAGACAGTCAGTGAGGTGTTAATGACTTGATTATATGCTTCCAGCCGTTTGGTTAGTTTTTTTTCCTTATGGCTAAGCTTTTTTGAACGTTTATGTTCTATCTCCATAACCTTTGGAGTTAACTCCCAAGCTTATGGAGTTGACTCCAAAGGTTATGGAGATAACTCCAAAAGGCTTGGGAGATAGAAATCTTCTTTTCTGTTTCCCTTATCCATAGAGGAGAAAAAGGCTTAGTGAACCAGATGAAAAAAAACTCCGCCACCGGCTTTCAGACCAGAATGGCGGAGTTTTGATATATACGAAATATGGACGAAATTCGAATAGATTACAATGCAGCCAGCTCTATCACTTTATCAACAGCCGCATTCAAACCGTCAGGATTCTTACCGCCTGCCGTTGCGAAGTGGGGCTGACCGCCGCCGCCGCCTTGAATCAGTTTGGCTGCTTCACGGACCAGTTTGCCTGCATTCTGTCCGGCTTTTACCAGGTCTTCGCTAATCATGACAGTCAGCATCGGTTTGTTATTGTCCACACTGCCTATTACAACGAACAGATTGGCAGGAATTTCACCTTTCAGCTGGAAGGCAATATCTTTCACTACGTCGGCAGACATCGGAATGATGCTTTCACCACTTTCACACCATTTATTTCTTTGGCATTCTCTACCAGTCTGGCTTTCAGTGCGGCGCCCTTTTCTTTCATGAACTCTTCCACCTGCTTCTTCAATCCTGCATTTTCGTCAATATACTTGCGGATGGCGACTTTCAGATCGGGAGCATTGTTGAACAATGCCTTCAAGTCATTCAGCGTATCCTGGACCGTATCCATCAATTCCTCTACTTTGGCACCCGTGATAGCTTCGATACGGCGCACACCGGCAGCAACAGAGCTTTCGCTGATAATACGAACCATACCGATCTTGCCTGTAGCCGAAACGTGGGTACCTCCGCAGAATTCAATAGAGTTGCCGAATTGGACAACACGTACCTCATCACCGTATTTTTCACCGAACAAAGCAATGGCACCCAGTTCTTTTGCCTTTTCGATAGGAAGATTGCGGTATTCCGTCAAAGGGATATTCTCACGGATTTTGGCATTTACCAAATGTTCCACTTCACGAAGTTGCTCGTCAGTCACTTTCTGGAAGTGAGAGAAATCGAAACGTAATGACTCAGGAGTCACCAAAGAACCTTTTTGTTCTACGTGAGTTCCTAATACCTGGCGCAACGCTTCGTCCAGCAAGTGAGTACAAGAGTGGTTGGCGGCACAGGCGGCACGTTTTTCTGTATCTACACAAGCCATCATCGGAACGTCAAGGTGTTCGGGCAGTTTTTTGGTGATATGGATAGGAAGGTTGTTTTCCTTCTTGGTATCAATGATTTCGATGGTTTCGAATTCGCTTACGATCACCCCTGTATCACCTACCTGACCACCACTTTCGGCATAGAAAGGAGTATCGCTCAGTACAATTTGATACAGTGTCTGGTTTTTCTGCTTGATCTGGCGATAGCGCAGGATGCTGGTTTCATATTCGGTAAAGTCATAACCTACAAAGTGGGTGTCACCTTCCTTTATGGTGATCCAGTCGCCAGTTTCAACGGCTGCCGCGTTACGGGCGCGTTCTTTTTGTTTCTGCATTTCGGCGTTGAACTCTTCTTCGTTTACAGTCATGCCGTTTTCGCGGAGAATCAGTTCTGTCAGGTCGAGGGGGAAACCGAAAGTGTCATATAATGTAAAGGCATCCACACCGCTGATCTCTTTTTTCCCGGCAGCTTTGGCATCGTTCATAGTCTTGTCCAACAGACGGATACCTGTTTCCAGTGTGCGCAGGAAAGATTCTTCTTCTTCTTTGATCACTTTCTCGATCAGTATTTTTTGTGCGTTCAACTCTGGATAGGCCTCGCCCATATTCTCAATTAATACAGGCAGCAGCTTGTACATGAATGCTTGTTTCTGTCCCAGGAAAGTATATCCGTAACGGACGGCACGGCGGAGGATACGGCGGATTACATAGCCGGCTTTTGCGTTACTGGGCAACTGACCGTCGGTGATTGAGAATGCGATGGTACGGATATGGTCGGCTATAACGCGCATGGCGATATCTTTCTGGTTGTCTTGGCCATAGGTGGTTCCTGCCATTTCGGCGATGGCTTTCAGCATCGGTTGGAACACGTCAGTGTCATAGTTGGATGTCTTGCCTTGCAGTGTGCGCACCAAACGTTCGAATCCCATACCGGTATCGATTACTTTGGCGGGAAGACCTTCCAGTGAACCGTCTGCTTTGCGGTTGAACTGCATGAATACAAGATTCCAGATCTCGATTACTTGCGGATGATCCTTATTTACCAGTTGGTTGCCGGGGATTTGAGCTTTTTCTTCTTCCGAACGTGAGTCGATATGGATTTCAGAACACGGGCCGCAGGGACCTGTATCACCCATTTCCCAGAAATTGTCATGTTTGTTGCCATTGAGGATATGGTCTTTCGGCAGGAACTGTTCCCAGTAAGAGGCGGCTTCATTGTCCCGTTCCAGTCCTTCTTCGGGACTTCCTTCGAATACGGTGGCATACAGATCTTTCGGATCTATTTTCAGTACATCTACCAGATATTCCCATGCCCAGCCGATAGCTTCTTTCTTGAAGTAATCTCCGAAAGACCAGTTGCCCAGCATCTCGAACATAGTATGGTGGTAGGTATCATGTCCCACTTCTTCCAGGTCATTGTGCTTGCCGCTTACACGCAAACATTTTTGTGAGTCCGCAACTCTTTTGTATTTGGCCGGGTGATTGCCAGAATAATGTCTTTGAACTGGTTCATTCCTGCATTGGTGAACATCAATGTGGGGTCATCTTTAATGACCATCGGAGCCGATGGGACAATCTGGTGTCCTTTCGACTCGAAAAAGCTTTTGAAAGAATCTCTAATTTCTTTAGCTGTCATCATGTCGCTTAATATATTGTCTTCTAGTTAATATTCTCAAAAAGGATTTGCAAAGATAATTGGTTTTATTATTTTTGTCGACAAGAATTGTGCAAAATATTGATGTGTTGTGCATTAAAAACTTCAAAAAGCAGAATTAGATGCGTAAAGTCTACTATATTTATAATCCTAAGACCCGAACTTATGACCGCATTTACCCCACAGTGAGGCAGCGCGCCTTAAGCATCTTGCGCCGTTTGTTTGTAGGAATGGGCTTGGGGGCAGGCAGTTTCATTATTTTATTATTGATCTTTGGTTCTCCGTCCGAGAAAGAGCTCCGTATAGAGAATGCTCGCTTACTGGCCCAGTATAATGTGTTGTCTCATCGTCTGGATGAGGCTATGGGGGTGATGCAGGATATCCAGCAGCGTGATGATAATTTGTATCGGGTGGTGTTGCAGGCCGATCCTGTTTCAGATGCTGTCCGTAAGGCCGGTTATGGGGGGACAAACCGCTATGAACAGTTACGGGATATGGCGAATGCCGATCTGGTTATCAATACCACTCAGAAACTGGATATGTTGAACCGGCAGCTTTATATCCAGTCCAAGTCTTTTGACGAGGTGGTGGATTTGTGTAAGAGCCATGACGAGATGCTGAAATGTATTCCGGCCATCCAGCCTGTTTCCAATAAGGATTTGAAGAAGACGGCTTCCGGTTACGGTGTCCGTATAGATCCTATTTATAAGACAACCAAGTTTCATGCGGGGATGGACTTTTCTGCTAGTCCGGGCACGCCGGTGTATGCCACCGGTGATGGTGTTGTGGTGAAGGCCGGATGGGAGACAGGTTATGGGAATACCATCGAAGTGAATCATGGCTTTGGTTATCTTACGCGCTATGCACATCTGAGTGCTTACAAGGTAAGACCGGGACAGAAGGTGGTCAGGGGTGAAGTGATTGGAGCTGTGGGAAGTACAGGTAAAAGTACCGGACCTCACTTGCACTATGAAGTGCACGTGAAAGGAAAAGTGCAGAATCCTGTGAATTATTATTTCATGGATTTGAGCGCGGAAGATTATGATAAGATGATACAGATTGCAGCCAACCACGGTAAGGTATTTGACTAGCGTGAATTTTTAATTCTCAATTTTAATTTACCATGGCCTATAATCCTAATAAAGAACTGAAACTTTACTATTCCATAGGGGAAGTGGCAAAGATGTTTGATGTAAATGAATCCTTGTTGCGTTATTGGGAAAAGGAATTTCCTATTATTTCTCCCAAGAAGGCGGGAGGGAATGTCCGTCAGTATCGTAAAGAGATATTGAGAATATCCGGCTGGTCTATCATCTGGTGAAAGAGAAAGGGATGACTTACAGGGGGCCAAGCAGAAACTGAAGATGAACAGAGAAACCACTATCCGTACTGCGGAGATTTTGGACAGATTGAAACTGATACGTGAGGAATTGGTTAGTATGCGTAAAGAACTGGATTATCTGACTTAAGAATATTCACCACAGATTGCACGGATTAAAAACGAGTTGCGGATAATCGTTATGAACAATCAGTGTATCTGCGGTGAATTGATGATTGGTTAATTCGGCTGGTCTTCGAACTTCTCGATACGGGTGACGGTTTTTATCTCATCTATCTTTCTTAGATTGGTAGTGATGGATTTTACATCATCCACATCGTGTACAAATAGCTGTATTCTTCCTTCAAAGATACCGTCGTTACTTTCAATATTCAACTTGTGGATATTTACATTCAATTGTTGTGAAATGACTTCTGTTACCTTATTTAACAGACCGATGTGGTCAATACCTTTTATGTAGATATTTACAGGAAAGTACAAGGATTTTCCAGTCTCCCATTGGACAGCCAACAGGCGGTTGCCGTAACTGCTCTTCAGTTTGGTAGCCAACGGGCATTGGCGTTTGTGGATGATGATACGATTATTGTCGCCTATATATCCCAAAACGTCATCTCCCGGAATAGGCTTGCAGCATTCAGCTATCACATAGTTCTTTTGGATAGCTTCGGGAGTCAGTTTCAATATTTTCTTGCTGTCTATCTTTTGTAAGGGTTCCTTCTCTTCTGTCGGTTTCTCCTTGTTTGTCTTGCTGCCTCCGAAGGCGAAAGAGATATACTTTTTCCAGTTACTGGAAGTCGGTTTGTCTTTCAGTTCGTTCTTGTCGTTTTCTCCTAGAATGATTGTTTTTAATCCGATGGCGGCAAACAATTCTTCCTGTGTTTTGATGGTATGCAGATTACAGATCTTTCGTATATTTTCGGGAGTGTACTCTACTCCTTCCCTGGAAAAGAATTCCCGTAACATTTCCTCACCGGCCTGCTGCATGCCTCGCTGTTCGCGTTTCAGTATGGCCAGAATCTTGGCTTTGGCCTTTGCGGTGGTGGCAAAGTTTATCCACGAAGGCTGTACATGCTGTGATTTGGAAGTAAGAATCTCCACCTGGTCGCCACTTTGCAGTTTGTGGCTCAAGGGCACCAGCTTGTGGTTGACTTTAGCTCCGATGCAATGGCTGCCCAAGAATGTATGGATGGAGAATGCAAAATCCAGTGCCGTACAGTTTTGCGGCATTGTTTTGATTTCACCTTTCGGAGTGAAGACAAATATTTCAGAAGCGAACAGGTTCAGTTTGATGGTATCCAGAAAGTCCATGGCATCCGGTTGCGGATCGTCCAGAATCTCCTTGATGGTACGCAGCCATTTTTCCAGTTCACCCTCGTCCTCACTGCCTCCGCCTTCTTTATATTTCCAGTGTGCGGCAAAGCCTTGTTCGGCTACGTCATTCATCCGCTCACTGCGTATCTGCACTTCTATCCATTGGCCTTTGTTACTCATCAGGGTTACGTGAAGTGCCTGATAGCCGTTGGCTTTAGGGTGGCTTACCCAGTCGCGCAAGCGTCTGGGTGCGGTTTATAAATCTTAGATATGGATACGTATATGTTAAAGCACTCATTAAGTTCTTCTTCCGGATTTTTGGGACAGAAAATGATACGGACAGCCAGGATATCATATATTTCTTCAAATGTGATATGCTTGGTCTGCATCTTGTTCCAAATGGAATAAGGGGATTTTACTCGTGCTATCAATTGATAACTGATACCCATTTTGTCCAGTTGTGCGCGGATAGGTGCTGTAAATTCACGGAATACTTCTTCGCGTTCCGCTTGTGTTTCTTGTAGCTTGGATTCTATCTGTGCATATTCTTCCGGATGCTCATATTTGAAACTGAGATCTTCCAGTTCTGTCTTTATTTTGTTTAACCCCAAGCGGTTAGCCAATGGCGCATAGATGTATAAGGTTTCTCCGGCAATTTTGTATTGCTTGTTGGGAAGCATGGAGCCAAGCGTACGCATATTATGCAGACGGTCGGCTATTTTGATGAGGATAACCCGGATATCATCACTCATGGTCAGTAGCAATTTCTTGAAATTCTCGGCTTGTGCGGAAGCCCGGTCTCCGAATATACCGCCGGATATTTTAGTCAGGCCATCTACAATCTGTGCAATTTTAGGACCAAACAGATTTTCGATGTCTTCCACAGTGTAGTCTGTATCTTCAACTACATCATGCAGTAAAGCCGAACAAATGGAAGTTGATCCCAGTCCTATTTCGGTACATACAATTTTAGCAACGGCTATGGGATGCATGATGTATGGTTCACCCGAGCGTCGTTTTACTCCTTTGTGTGCTTGTTTGGCAAAATTGAATGCCTTTGTGATGATTTCTACTTTTTTACGGTGTTTGGTCGCTAGATAACTGTCCAAAAGTTCCTGAAACCCTTGGTTTATCATTTCCTCATCCGCCTGTTCCTGAGTCTGCTTTTCATCCGTCATATTTTTGCCTCCTATAATCTATACTGCAAAAATATACAAAAAACATATTCAAGCAAGTATTTTCAGAAAATGTATAGTGTTAAATCTGTATTTTTTATCAATCATCTGATCCGCAAACTTTTTCCGGCTCTGATATTATTGCCCTTTATACCGTTTAGATTACGTAATTGACTGATGGATACGTGGTATTTGGCGGCAATTCCTCAATGTGTCTCCTTGTTTGTATTTTATGATAAAGAGTTCCCTTGGATGAGCGGTTTCTGCTACTGGTTGTTTCTTTGATAGCTACCGTTTTTCTTTTGGTCAGATATTCATTGGGTTTATAAGCGAATACACTGTCTTGGCGGTCAATGAAAGTACTGACAAAGTTATTGGGCAAACGAAGTACACACAACTCGCTGTTACCGGGAATAATATCCTTTTTGTATTGGGGATTCAGGCTGCGAAGCTGGTCGAGGTTGATGTTGCATACTTCTGCACTTGTTGTAAGTGGAGGTCTTTGTTTATGTGAATGGTGTCTGTAGCGTTGGGGAGCTGTGT
>ENA-OQIM01000342-OQIM01000342.1-human-gut-metagenome-genome-assembly--contig:-NODE-342-length-17462-cov-1.600635_pt1 | contig 17462 bp, 24 predicted proteins | sample MGYA00242579_ERZ504744 | MGnify/ENA primary metagenome ERZ504744 (study PRJEB26092, sample SAMD00036441) | human gut metagenome | host: Homo sapiens | study: EMG produced TPA metagenomics assembly of...
ATCCCCGGTGGAAATACTTTTCCATTCGGAGCCGTTATAGGTGCTTCCCACAAATCCGCGCAGATACAGAGAATCCGGATTTCCATCGTCACGCGCAGTGCGGTATCGTCCGAAGCCGTCCAGGCTGCACATTCTTTGAGCCTGCCGTTCGGGAGTGAATTAATCTCACCTTTCTTATAGCGCAGATTCTCTATGCCGGTGTGAACTTCTTCTTTTGCCTTTGCCACGATCTCCATGGAAGAATAGTCTGCTTCCGGAAGGATCTGTGCAGCCAGAAGTCCTGCAACCAGCATCACGCCCAGTGCCAGAATGCCGCCCTCCCAGAAAGCCCGGGAGCTTTGCGCCTCCCATCTGACTTCGTGGAATGTGTCAGCATAAAGTTCAGTTTCAGAAGAAGTCCCAGATAAAAAGGAAACAGACCTTATGATCCGGTACGCCCTCTGTAAGAAGAAGGAGCGCCGGGTACAGAGCCGCACAGAGCAGGGTAAGTATACACCATCTGTACTTCAGAATGATGAGTCCCAGAACCGCCGCTATTATTCCGGGGACGATCAGAAACATTATCCGGGAGCTGTTTCCCGAGGTAATTGCTGTCGTGTCATACCGGTTCAGGTAGATTCCCGCTCTGCTGCCAAGGATATCTGCCGCGTCATTCCAGTAGAGTGCCGCTCCGTCCAGGATATTTCTGCGGAACAGCAGGAGCAGGAGCACAGCGGCCAGTGCGCTTCCGCACCGGACTGCCAGTCCCGTTTGGGAATTCTGGCTGTGACAAGTGCCAGCAGAGTGACCACAAAAACACTTAAAAGAACCGGCACTCTGTACACCTGCTCCGAAAAAAGCTCCAGAAACAGGATCAGCCCAAAGCCTGCCACAAGCCAGATCAGCGCAGTCTGCAGAAGGATACCTGACAGTTGTTTTCTGTATTCTCTTTTTGGGTGCTGTCCGGATTCTGTGATCCATATCTCCATGTTATGTGTTCTCCTCCGTTGTCCGGGCTGCCGGTTCCGCAGCCTATGACTGTTACCTGTCCTTTTTGTCTCAGGGTCTCCGCTTCTCTGTCATCCGGATCCCCGGTTATGTAAATATAGTTTGCAAAGCTCTGTGTGCCGGAGTTCTCAAGATAGCCCTGTACAGCCATTCGTTTTTGTCCGCTGCTGCGAAGAAAAAGATACAGGACGTTTTCGTAATCCTCCCGTGTCCGGACTTTCTGTATCCGGAACCTGCCTGTCTGATGGTCGTAGATTCCTGCCTGGCAGGGAATCTTCTTATCTATAAAGTCCAGAAGAACTGAGGCAAAAACTTCTGCCACAGTCTCTGCCTTCCCGGGTCTTTGTGTTCCTGCCAGCTTTCGGCCAGGATCAGAACGGTATCATCGACCGGGTAGCTTTTTTCCCGGATCATAATGTCATCCAGCTTGCCTGTAAGTTTCCAGTGGATCTGACGGATGGAATCTCCCGGCTGATATTCGCGGATATCGTAGGTCTCGCCCGGATCATCTCCCGGACGGCTGCCGGAATAGCGAAAACTTTCCATATCAAAGCCCTCTCTGGCAAGGAAAGAAAAATCCTGCCTGTGTTCCCCCGGCATCACTACGGTACAGCCGCTCACTTCTGCCACACGTTTCACAGCCGCCACACCAAAGAAATCTCTGCATTTCCACTGTGAAAATCCAAACTCAATACAGCCGCACCAGTTACTCTTCGCCTGAAATCCCACAGTTCCGGTTTCTCTGGTCCCGAGGGAAAACGGAAGCGGGATCTCTCCCTTCTCTCCGGTAAACTGATTCTGCCAGTGCAGTGTACAGCTTCCGGATACCGGCCATATGGAATTGTTCTGCATCTTAAGGTTTCCATTAAAACATTGTGTCCTCTGGGCCGCTCTTGGAAGTTTCAGTTTCCATTCCATCTTTTTTCCGCAGAACAGAGCTGTGACTGCTGAAAAGACAAGAAGAATGCCCGAGATCATAAGAAGTACGGCAAAGATCCAGGAACCGGTATATACGGTAGCTCCTGCCATCAGAACGATCCACAGAAACCACATGATCCTGCTTTTCATCATCCTTCTACCTTCGGCTGCGGTACTTCTGCAAGAATCTCATCAAGGATCTCACGGCGGATTTTTCCTGATATCTTGCCCTTGAATCCAGGACCATACGGTGAGCTGCCACGTCTTTGAATACCGTCTGTACGTCCTTCGGTATTACATAGTCTCTTGCGCTCATGTAGGCTGCTGCTTTTGCCATGCGGCACAGTGCCAGTGTTCCACGAGGCTTAAGCGAGGACGATCATTTCATGTTCTCGGGTCGCTTCCGCGAGTTTTGCTATATAATCCAGGACTTCGTCTGCCACATACACATCCTGCACTTCGCTCTGAAGTTTCAGGACTTCCTCTCTGGTGATGACAGTCCGCGCAAGTTCCAGCGGATTGACTTTCTGACGGTCGCGGAGAAGCTCTACCAGGCTCTGGTGATCCGGGTATCCCATGCTGAGACTGACCATAAAACGGTCAAGCTGGGATTCCGGTAACATCTGAGTACCGGAAGAACCAACCGGGTTCTCTGTCGCAAGAACCACAAACGGCTGCGGCACTTCATGGGTCTCTCCGTCCACGGTCACTCTTCCCTCTTCCATTACTTCCAGAAGTGCAGCCTGCGTCTTGCTGGAAGTACGGTTGATCTCATCTGCAAGAAGGAGGTTGCACATTACCGCACCCGGACGGTACATGAACTGGCCGGTCTGTTTCTCATACATGGTAAATCCGGTGACATCAGACGGAACAACATCCGGTGTAAACTGGATACGGTTAAATTCCATTCCCATCAGGCGGCTCAGGGCAAGCGCTGTCGTTGTCTTTCCGACACCCGGCACGTCTTCCAGAAGAATGTGGCCTCTGGCCAGCACTGCATGATGATCTTGTCTGTAACTGCTTTTTCCTTTGATGATCGTCTCGAGTTCCTTCTGGAGCTGTGTTATTTTTTCCGGCAATGTCTTTTCCTCCGTTTATCTGTGATCTGTCATGTTGTAGAAACTGTTTTCTTTGTTCTGGCAGCGCTCATATGCCACCATCGCACAGAATGCCTGGTCCGTCGCCATCGGATCGCTGTCTCCGTCCTCTGTGTGGGAGAAGCTTCCGTCTTTCTGGTAATAGGTCATAAGAGTATCGTAGAGTCCCTTTCCGTCTTTCTGGAAACGCTCATCTTCATTGCAGTCAATGCCATAGGTACTCAGGGCAATGATCGTCTGGGAAACGGACTCGGAGCTCTTGTCTCCATAGGCGGTATAACCTCCGTCTGCATCCTGTGCATCTGCCAGGAACTCTACGCCCCTGTCTATGGTGTCTTTTACGTTTTCTTCTTCCTGATACGGTTCCAGACACTGCAGCGTCATGGCCGTCAGATCCACATCTCCCTCTGTGGCATTGTCATCCAGAGAAAAACCGCCATCGGATTTTTCCTGTTCCAGAATATAATCGAGATATTTCTTCTGAATCTCACCGTCTTTATTCGCCTGCGGATCCTGTGCATTCAGGGCAAGGAGGGCAAAAACAGCTCCGTTCAGTCCCTGAGAGACAACGGTCTCATAATCTTCCAGCGGCTTCTGGATATCATAGCCGCCGATCTCTGACGGATCTTCCCCGATCGCACAAAGTGCCAGTACTGCACGGGAATATTCTGTATATTTGTTTTCGCTTAAGATACCATCCTGCTCTTTCAGTTTCTTTTCCAGATTTGCACGGTATTTCTCGAAGTAATTGTCCTCTGCCTTTTCACCGGAACGCGCCAGTGCGATCACTGTCCACTCACCGCCCAGGGAATCTGATGCGGGAGACGTCACTGTCTTCTGTTCATATTCTGCGGTTTTGCAAGTGCCTTCTCCAGATCCGGTGTACTGCTGCCGCCGCATCCTGTCATCATTCCTGCTGTTGTCAGCAGTACCAGAAATGTAAGTCCTCTTTGTTTTAATCTGTTCATACTCTGCCCTCTCGTATTCTGTGCCAGCAGAGAAGAACATCCTCTCTGCGTGAACATTCGATCGTCCAGCTTCTCTCTTTGGTAAGTGGAAGCAGGTTCTGTAGTTTCTGCCAGGGAATGGTACCTTTTCCAAGCCCCAGATGTGCATCCCGGTCACCGCAGTTATCATGGACATGAACATGCGTGACGTAAGGTGCAAGTTCTTCTGCCCAGGTGAGAACCGGAATTTCTGAATAACAGTGCGCATGCCCGATATCCAGACACAGATGGAAGTCCGGATGATCTACTTTCCTGTATACATCCAGAAGAAGTTCCCAGTCCTCGTCCAGAACGTTCTCCATCACGATTTCCAGTCCTTCTCTGTGTTCCAGAAACTCGCAGAAAAACCGGCTTACCTGATCTGCCCATCCTTCCCTGAAATAAACGCAGGGGATCATTCCGGAATGGTAAATGATCTTTCTGGCTCCAAGTTCCTTCCCCGCCTGATAGCACTGTGCAAACCGAGTCATCGTTACTTCACGGATCAGGCTGTCAAACGCAGCCGGGTTCAGATCCAGGAAAGGCCCGTGAAGTGTCAGCGGCGGATTCCCAAATGTATTTAATTTTTTCCTGTATATCTGTATCGTCTCTTCCAGATGATCCAGATTGTCGGAGATGGAAAAATCAATGCTCTCCACTCCCATTCCTGTTTCCCGGATCAGTTCTTTCATTTCCTCATCCGAAAGCAGATGACTGATATTGATCACTTTTCTGCCTCTTTTCAGGGCTCCACCAGCCCGTATTTTTTCTTGATGCGTTCCAGTTTCTCAAGCATCGGACGGCTTAAGAACCACAGAAAAATCACTGTTGAGATGGCATGTACCAGATCGACCGGTGCTCCTGAAATATAAAAAGCCAGAAGACTTGCCCAGGTAACCTGTCCATATGACATCAACGCACTTGCCGGATTCATGATTCCACCATAAATCAGAAACACGCTCAAAAATCCATAAATACAGAGATCCCGCTTCCGTGCTTTGAGAATTCCTTTCTGAAAAAGGATTCCCGCAAGAAAACCGATCATGCCAAATGCAAACATCTGCCACGGAGTCCACGGTCCCTGTCCCATGAACATGTTGGAAAGCATCATGATCAGACACCCGACCAGAAAACCTGCTTCCCCTCCAAAGGAAATACCGCTCAAGATCACGATCGCCGCAACCGGTTTGAAACTCGGCACCATAAAAATGCCGCTCTTCCTGCCACTCCGATCGCCGCCAGGACTGCGATCACCATGATCTCACGCGCCTTCCGCTTTCTTCCCTCAAACATCATAAAAAGGGAAGCATCGCCGCAACGATCACGATCAGACTGCAGACCAGATATTTTCGTCCGTGGAAAACCCTGACTGACAGATACAGAAGTAACGGTACGACCAGGAGCATCACACCCAGCGCAAACCATGTCCGCCTGCTGACTCTGCCTTCCTTCGTCATCTGCCGGATGATCAGTCCGTCTGTGGGAAGTCTGTATTCTTCTGGTTCCTCTGGCTGCTCTTCCTTCGTATCTGCTGCATGCTCCGGATGCCGGTCCTCCCAGAATTCTTCCATAAATGTATCTAATTGCTGTTCCGTAAGCATGTGATCACATCCTTTCCGGTGACAGCATCCGGAAAGAGCTGCCTTGCCATACGGTTTGCCGCCGTTGTGTAGAAGTTATTTCCTGCAAAAAATTCCCTTGTATTCTGGCTTGTCACAACATTTCCCTCAAAGAACAGACCCACGCGGTCTGCATACTCTGCGACAAATTCCACATCATGGGAAATCATAAAGATCGTCAGTCCATGCTGTTTCAGTTTATTCAGAATTCTGCCGATTTCTTCCTTGTATTCTGCGTCCATGCCCTTGGTGGTTCATCCATCAGGAGGATCCTCGGACGCAGGAGAAGTACTTTGGCAAGAGCAAGTCTCTGCTGTTCTCCGCCGCTTAAGTCATAGGGATGTCGGTCCAGAAGCCCTTCAAGCCGTGTCAGGCTTACTATTCCCTCGATGGCTTTTTCCTTCTTCATGTGAACCTGATATTCCGGAGAAAGCTTCTCTTTCTTTCCACCAATGACGGAATAAAGATCTTCCAGTACTGTTTTTTTGAGAAAAATACTCTGTGGATTCTGTGGCATCACACCAAGACAGCCACAGTATAATTCTCTGTCCTTATAGGTACGGATATCACGGCCCTCCAGACGGATCCTGCCACGGTAAGGCTGGCGCACCCGGCTTAAGAGTGACAATGTCGTACTCTTGCCGGTTCCGTTGCCGCCCACCAGTGCATAAAATTCGCCTTTTCCTACCTGAAGTGACAGATCCCGCACAACGTCCGGGCTGTCCTTCTCATACCGGAACCAGACATCCTTCATTTCTATTGCCGATTCTCTGCCGGAAGATGGTGCTGTTCTTTCTGCTGTGCTGTCTTCTCGGCCAGGAACCGGTCGTTTGCTTTTTGCTGAAGTTCCCTGAAATTCCTTTGTATGAAGTATTCCGCCAGCCACTGCCGTCCCTCGCTGACGGTCAGGGGACAGGCCGCACTGCTGTCGGTCTCTCCGTAGATCTGCATGGGAACCGGCATGGACAAAAACATCCCGTGCTTCTGCTCCCGCAGTTTCTGACCGATCTCTGACGGTCTTCCCTCCAGAAAAACGGTTCCCTTATCCAGTACAAACACTTTGTCCGCATAAGGAATGATATCCTGCAGACGGTGTTCTGTAATGATCACAGTTGTTCCGATGTCGCGGTTGATCTTTTTGACCGTTTCCAGAAAGTCTGATGCCGCGATCGGGTCAAGCTGAGAAGTCGGCTCATCCAGAATCAGAAGCGACGGATGCATTGCCATGATCGCCGCCAGGTTCAGAAGCTGCTTCTGTCCTCCGGAGAGTTCCTCCACACCCTTGTAGAACCACTGATGAATTCCAAAATAGCTCGCCATCTCCGCAACCCGGAGCCGGATTGTTTCGTTGTCATATCCAAGGCTCTCCAGCCCAAAAGCCAGTTCATGCCAGACTTTGTCTGTTACGATCTGATTATCCGGATTCTGCATGACAAAACCGATCTCCTGACTCTGCGTCCTGTGATCGACTTCTGCAAGTTTCTCTCCCTTGAACAGAACGGTTCCGCTCGAAACTCCATGAGGCATAAGTACGCTCTTGAAATGACGGAGCAGAGTGCTTTTGCCACAGCCGCTCCTTCCACAGATCACATTCAGGGTTCCCTCCTGAATCTCCATATTTACCTGATCGAGCACCTTACTGGAACAATCCGGGTATGCAAAACAAAAGTCATGTATCTCTACTATATTCATAAGATTTTTCCTTCCTGTTCCAGTTCTTCATAAATCTGACGGTAAGTCATTCCGATATCGGTTCCTGTTTTTTTCCTGCTCTGTTTCAGTTTCCGGCTCTCGTAGAGTTCCAGCATCACCGGAAGGAAACAGAAAATCCCGAAACAGAGATAAGTTGCTCCGGCAAGCCATGGCGTAACGCTTACCGGTGCTGTACTGCCCTGCACTGTAAAGCCGGCCAGTACGATCCTCGGATCATATACCGCATAGGCAGCTCCACTGGCACAGCCTGCTGTAATACAGCAAAAAGGCCTGCCATGAGGGTTCCAAGGCAACAGTCTCTCTTTGTAAAACGATAGACGGAAAACGCCGTTCTTCCCCGCAGTCCATAGCCACGGCTTCGCATGGAATCCGAAGTCTCGATCGCATTTTCCAGCGACCAGGTCACAAGGATCGAAAGCATCTGAAGGCCATATTTTATCCTGTCCAGAAGTCTTCCCTCTGAAACATCTCGCCCCATTGCCTTCTGTCCGTTCCGGATAACTCCAAGCTGATTCAAAAAACGCGGCACAAACCGAAGTGCCATCGAAGACACGAGTGAAAGTGCCGGTATGATCCGTCCGAAAGGTAAACAAATTTGTCCGTTGTCATGACTGATTGTAACAGCTGAACCACTGGATCACGACAAACATGACGGCACCAAGCACAACGCCGTATACCAGAGCCTCCAGTGTGATCCAGTTTCCGCTGCTCTCAACATAATAAAGCATTGTTACACCATAATGGTTGAACATCGGATTCAGAAGTGCCACGACCAGAAGCCCCGGCAGGGTCAGAAGCAGACTCTGCCTGATGTCCTGCGCCAGCCATTCAGCAGCGCGGCATAAAAGACAGCCCCGGCATAAGATATGCCCAGGAATACCGGATGCTGATTAAACATGGTAAATAAAAGCACCACTCCGAAATAAAAAAAGTTCAGCAGGGGGTGGCACCGGGAAAAACTGTCACTTTCCATCTTCTGCATACTGATCTCCTACATCGGAGCCAAGATTGCAGGTGTATCTCCATTCAATCTTATCTCCGTCCTCAAGCCTGTAGCTGGAACAGCCATAATTCGGATACTTGCCGTTTACGCTGTACATCCAGCCGGAGTTTTTGCCACAGTCAAACTCATAAAGCTGATTGATTCCCTCAACATAATAGCTCTTGTACAGTGGTGTATAACGGGATGCCATATGGATTCCCTGCTCTCCGCAGATCTGCTTCAGAACATCAAAACAGTTTCGCCGCCCTTAAATGATACCTGCGTTTCCTTAAGGATCCATCCGTCCTGCGGAACAAATTCCTTCTTGGTCTCCTTAAGATCCTCCATATGGTCAAGAATCGTGGAACATTCTATCGAGATCGTGCAGTTTTCCGCCTTTTGATGAAGCGCCGCCTCCACAGCCCGATAACAGAAAGCTGCACAGAAACAGCACCATACAGACTGCTGCTGTAACTCTGGTTCTACTTTTTACAAAGAACATCTTATTATCCTTCCATTTCTTTCCGTTCCTATCCATCAAGTTCCTCTAAAAGTTCTGCATATTCTGTAGTAAAGCCGAATTCCTGTGCATATTCGTCTACTTTGCTGCCCTTCTGGCAGACGATCGTGCAGCTTCTGTTGATGATCCATGGTCCGATCTCATCCGGATCATGCAGGATCTCGATCCGCTCCAGTCTGCTGCAGCCGTGGAACGCCCACCGGCCGATCTCTCTGACACTCTCCGGGACATATACCGTTCTTAAATTCTTGCAACGGAAAAAGGCACTGTCTCCGATCACCCGAAGGTTCGAAGGAAGTGTCAGCTCCTCTATTCCGCAGAAATAAAATGCTTCTTCTCCGATCTCCCGGACAGAATCCGGCAGTGCAATGCTGTGAAGTTCCTTGCAGCGGTAAAAAGCTCTCTTCTCAATCTGCTGTGTATGTGGCGGAAGACAGACTTCCTCCAGATTCAGGCAGGAATCAAAAATCCCCTCCGGGATCACCCTGCATCTGCTCCCGGAAGAAAATTCCACTCTTTTCAGTTTGCTGCACTCCCGGTAACACTGTGCACCGATCTTCTCAAGACTGTCCGGCAGTACTGCTGCCTCAGACGCCGGTTCCCTGCGAATGCTCTTTTTTTGATCTCTATCAGTGTATCCGGAAATCTGACCTGTTTCTGAAACTGGCATCCCTCAAATGCCTGCTTGCCGATCACGCGACAGGCAGCGGGAAGCGATACACTGTGTACCTTGCCATTATTAAGGAAGCATTTGTCCCCTATGTATCTGTACTGATCCGGAATCTCCCCCGGTGCGCCTACTCTCCTGTTTCGCTCATTCTGTATCGTGTATACCCGTGCATCATACCTCAGCTGATTCCAGCCTTTTTCCGCATTTTGTCTTTCCATGGTTTCTCCGCTCTTTCCTTTTCTCTTTAAGACAACAAAAACAGAGCCCCATAATTGCCATGATGGGTCTCTGTCCTCTGCACAACGCGTTCTATATGCTGACTCTGTATGCGGATGCACACTTACAGCAGTTTCTTATAAACTGTTCCGGATTCCCGCCGGATTACATTAAATTGACTTTTCTGGTCAAACCACGCCTGGTTATTCTTTTTCAGAAAAGTATAACAGTTTTACACATTTCTGTCAATGTTCATATCTTTTTCGACAATTTTCTTGTATTTTTTTCTACCATTTTGCGCGGCACCATGATCTGGTGTCCGCAGCCCATGCATTTCAGCCGGAAATCTGCTCCTACACGAAGGATCTCCCACTCCTTGCTTCCACATGGATGACCTTTCTTGAGGGTTACAACATCCCCCACTTCATAAACAAGTTCCATGCCCTGTCTGCTCCCTTATCTTACTTTAATCTGAGAAAATACCTGACCGATCGGCTCCTTGATCAGAAGATCTGCATTGCGGTCACGCGGAGTCGATGATTTGTTGATGACCACCAGTGCATCTCCCCGGAAATAATCAATCAGACCTGCCGCAGGATAGACGGCAAGAGAGGTTCCTCCTATGATCAGAACCTGCGCCTCGGAGATCGCACGGACAGAATCCTGTATCGTCTGATTATCCAGTCCTTCTTCATAAAGAACCACATCCGGCTTAATCATTCCGCCGCATTCGCATCTCGGAACTCCCTCACTGTGCTTCACATAATCAAAATCATAAAATTTCCCGCATCTCATGCAGTGATTGCGGTATACGCTTCCGTGAAGCTCCAGTACACGGCGGCTGCCCGCCATCTGATGAAGATTGTCGATGTTCTGGGTTATCACTGCTTTGAGCTTCCCTGCCTCTTCGAGCTCTGCGAGTTTCAGATGGGCGGCGTTCGGTCTGGCAGTATCACAGAGCATCTTGTCACGGTAGAATTTATAAAATTCATCCGGATGACTCAGGAAAAAGGTATGGCTTAAGATAGTCTCCGGAGGATAATCATATTTCTGATGATATAATCCGTCCTGGGAACGGAAATCAGGAATTCCACTCTCCGTGGACACTCCCGCCCCGCCAAAAAACACAATGTTATCGTGCTGATCGATCAGCTCCTGTAATTTCATGATCTTTTCATCCATGTAAAATCCCCCTTTGCTCTTTTGATTTCTGTCTGCCGCAGGCTGCTCCCTAATGGGCATCCTCAGAAATGTCCCTCTTTCCCTGTACTACGAACCTTGTGGATTCGTTTCCTGTGCAGGTAGACAATGTTACGATCTTGTCTTTGATCGTCAGCTCGCCCGGATCTGTCTGGATTTCTGAATAACCCTTGATCGTTTCCAGATAGCTCTGGAATTCATCGCCCGGTCCCTTGAATAAAGTGTAGGTATCACTGTTGACCCCTGTCGTGTAGGCAGAAATAATCTCATAACGATAATTCTTATCCGGTGTCAGGATCCAGAAATATTTACTCTTATTATAAGTCTCCTGATCCTCTGCAAATTTCTTGAGGTGGCCGAACATGGAACCATTCTTCATATTGTGTCCGTAAACCAGAGTATTGCAGTCGCTGAAATCAGGACTGTTTTCATAATCCACAAAAATAGTTCCTGCAAAATTATAGTTCTTCTCGTATGTCTGGTGCAGGTATGTTTCATTATCCTTGCCCTGCACGATCGGATAGCTGATGCCATCCAGTGCTTCTACATAAATCCAGCCTACTACATCTGAGTTCACGCTCTTAAGTGCTGCAAAATCCACGTCGATCGGGGCCTTTGGCTGTGCATTCGGTCCTGCCACTTCCTGCGAATCCGGTGCACGGTCTGTCACTGCCATCTGTTCAATGTGGTTATATTCATCTGTTCCTTTCTTGTATTCTGTGTAAATATGAAAAAGATTCACGGCTGCATAACAGAAAACTGCTATCGCCACAATAAGAACCAGGGTCAGAAGGATATCTCCTTTTTTCTTCTGCTTGGACTGATTCTCTGTGTTTTTCCCACTCATAATACACTCCTTTCGTCCAGACTTATTTCCTGCATTTTATCAGATTTAACTGTCTGTTCTGTAAAATCTTAGCACAGGACACATTTTACGTCAATGGAACCGGATGTGAATTTATAGTTATTTCATACTTATAAGAATGAGTATCTTGTAGAGAAGAAGTCAGGATGCTATAATTCATTGTATAATTTTTTACAAAGGAGACATCAAAAATGCAGATTACATTTCCTGCTTTTTATAAAGAATTTTCCTGTATCGCAGGAGCCTGTCCGGACACCTGCTGTGCGGATGGCAGATCATGATCGATGACAGGAGTCTTAAGAAATACCGCCACTTTAAGGGTGCTTTCCGCAACCGGCTCTATAATGATATTGACTGGAAGGAACAGGCTTTTCGCCAGTATGACCATCGATGTGCTTTCTTAAATGAAGAAAATCTCTGCGATATCTACAGCGAAGCTGGCCCTGACATGCTCTGCGATACCTGCTGGAAATATCCCCGCCACATCGAAGAATTCGAGGGACTGCGCGAATATTCCCTCTCTTTATCCTGCCCGGAGGCCGCAAGGATCTTTCTCTCCCGGAAAGGAAAAACTACTTTTGTTACAATAGAAAAGAAACTCCTGAAGAGATGTATGATGATTTTGACTATCTGCTTTTTACTGCGTTGATGGATACCAGGGACTACCTCATTTCCATCGTTCAGGACAGAAACCTCCCCATGGAACTGCGCCGCCGCAAACTGCTTGCCTGTACACATGATTTCCAGCTGCTCTTGACAAAAATGAGCTGTACCAGTGGGAAGATATCCGCGCACGCCACCAGAGCTCCGGCGTTGGAGATACTTTTCTTGCAAAGATCCAGAAGTGGACAACTTCCAGGACAGATCCTGTCACTTACCGTAAACAGGTCTGGAAAGCTGTCATTCCCGAGATGGAAGTCCTGCGCAAAAGATGGCGGAAATATCTCCACGAAACCTTACTCCCGCTCTACACGGCATGTGACTCCGAAGAAAAATTTACCAGCTGCTGTCAGGAATTCCTCGCAGCCTGCCCGGACTGGACGATCCAGGAAGAACAGCTTCTCGTTTATTGGATCTACACTTACTTCTGCGGAGCCGTCTACGATGACAGATCTTCGCCAAAATAAAAATGGCAGTCGTCTGCACAGCCATGATCCACGACCTCGCCGTGGGTACTTACCTCGCAAATGACCACCATTTCACCTTTGATGACCTCGTATCCATCTGCTACCGCTTTTCACGAGAGCTCGAACACTCTGATCTCAATCTGAATGAAATGGAACGGCTGATGGATGAGAATGAGATTTTTGCGTTCAGGAACCTTTTGCTGATCTGAAACGCCATGCCCCTGAATCTTCATTTGTCAATTTCTCCCCCGTATGCTACAATGAATTCATTATTAACCTAATCGGAGGTATACAAATGTCAAAGAAAAATCTTATCGTCGGACAGTCCGGCGGACCTACTGCCGTGATCAACAGCAGCCTTTATGGAGTTGTTTCTGAGGGACTTGCCCATTCTGATGAAATCGGACATGTTTACGGCATGGTCAATGGGATCGAAGGATTCCTGGCTGGTCGTGTGCTTGATTTTGAGGAAGCTCTTCCGGGCGAGAAGCTTACGTATCTTACTCACACGCCTGGCGCATATCTTGGTTCCTGCCGTTACAAACTGCCGGAATCTCTCGAAGATCCGGTCTATCCGGAGCTTTTCCGCAAGTTTGAAGAGATGAACATCGGCTGGTTTTTCTATATCGGTGGAAATGATTCCATGGATACTGTCAGCAAGCTTTCCCGCTATGCAGCCAAAATTGGAAGCTCCATCCGTGTGATCGGCGAGCCAAAGACGATCGATAATGACCTGATCCATACCGATCATACACCGGGATTCGGAAGTGCTGCCAAATACGTTGCATCTACTGTCCGTGAGATCACTCTTGATGCCAATGTCTATGAGAAAAAATCCGTGACGATCATCGAGATCATGGGACGTCATGCGGGATGGCTGACTGCTACCAGTGCCCTTGCACGTAAATATGATGGCGACAACCCGTTATTTATCTATCTTCCGGAGACAGATTTTGACCAGGAAGCTTTTCTGAAAGATCTGGAAAAAGCATTCGAGACAAACTGCAACCTTATCGTCTGTGTTTCTGAGGGAATCCACGACGCTGAGGGAACTTTTATCTGCGAATACGACAGCTCTGTAGGAATCGACACTTTCGGTCACAAGATGCTTGCAGGATGCGGCAAATATCTTGAAAATCTTGTCCGTAGCCGTCTCGGTGTCAAAGCCCGTTCTGTAGAACTGAACGTCAGCCAGCGATGCAGTGCAGCCATGATCTCTGCCACCGACCAGCAGGAAGCTGTTGCTGCAGGTAAGTTTGGCGTGCAGGCTGCCCTTAACGGTGAGACTGGAAAGATGGTTTCCTTCATCCGCGAGGCCGATACTGATGGTAATTACCAGATGGTCTGTGGACTTGAGGATGTCAATGAGATCTGTAACCAGGAAAAGGTCGTTCCGGCAGAGTGGATCACACCTGACGGTCACGATGTCACCGAAGATTTTGTCCGCTATGCCCGACCGCTGATCCAGGGAAATGTAAATGTTCCTCTTGGTGAGGACGGACTTCCGGCATTTGTATACCGTAAATAATTTTTTCCATAAATAAAAAGATCCCTTTCCCATCACTGCGGCCGCCAGAAGCGGTTCCAGATAAGAAAGGGATCTTTTTATGTATTCAGGTTTTACTGCTGATCAAACTCTTCGTGATCCTGTTTGATCTTTTCTTTTACTTCTTTTTTGAGTTTTTCTTCTTCCTTGCGCTCTACGCGGCTCTTTGGAAGAATGACGTTCAGCACTACTGCGATCAGTGTTGCCAGAACTACAGGGGATTTACCAAAAATCGTAGTTACCCAGTCCGGGAAGCTTGCAAGTGCTGCGGATGCCTGAGAAACGCCGACACCGATTGCTGCTGCAAGGCCTACGATGGAAGAGTTTCTGTAATCCATCTCTGCGGAAGCTACAAGTTTCATACCTGTCATTGCGATGGAAGCAAATACGGATACGGTCGCACCACCGAGAACACACTGTGGGATCGTTGTCAGAAGTGCGGAGAATTTCGGCACGATACCTGCAACGCCGAGGATGACTGCTGCAAGACCAAGGACGCAGCGGTTGATAACCTTGGTGGTTGTAACGATACCTACGTTCTGGCTGTAGGTTGCTGTCGGAAGTCCGCCGAACAGTGCGCCGATCACGTTGCTGATACCATATGCCATGATACCGTTCTGGAGTTCACGATCCTCCGGCACACGGTCCATTGCTCCGATGGTCGTTGCGGAATAGTCTCCGATTGCCTGTACGGAGTTGATCGCGAACAGAAGTCCGATGGCAACGCAGGCTGAGATCTCAAAGTGGATGCCAAAATGCATGAACTGCGGGAGCTGGAACATCTTCGCCTGACCTACACTTGAGAGATTCACCATGCCAAACGGAATGGATACGATATAACCAACGATGATACCAATCAGAATGGAAGCCAGTTTCAGGATTCCTTTGCCGAAATGGTTCAGTGCAGTTACAACTGCCAGTGTGATGAATGCTACCAGCCAGTTCTGCCCGGAACCGTAATCCGGATTGCTTGTGCCGCCCGCCATGTAGTTGATCGCTGTCGGGTACAGGGACAGACCAATGGTAAATACAACGGTACCTGTGATCAGCGGCGGGAAGAAAACTCTGATCTTCTTGACCAGAATACCCATGATAAATGCTACCACACCACCGACGATCTGCGCGCCCAGGATCGTCGAGATCCCATAGCCTTCTGCGATCGCCTGCATACTTGGAACGTAGGCAAAGCTGACACCCATGATCATCGGGAGTCCGGATCCCAGGGTAAAGCCGCCTTTCTTGCCAAGCGGGAATAACTGGATCAGGGTCGACAGTGCTGAGATGACCAGTGATGCCTGGATCAGAATAACTCGATCCTTGGCGCTTAAGCCGCCTCCTCCTACTGCTCCGGCTACGATGATTGCCGGGGTAACACATCCCACGATCATGGCAACTACATGCTGCAGGGCCAGCGGAATGGCTTCCTGGAATTTTGGAACGCCATTCAGTTCAAAAATACTTCCTCGTTTCATTGTTTCCTCCTGTTTCCGTTCCGCCGCCTCTCCCTGTTTGTAATTGTCTGCCTCTTGTGCGCCGGAATCATTTGTTTTTGAGATCATTCGTCCTAACCGCTCCGAATAATCGTCATTGTGCATATATTATAGCAAATTATTATCAAAAAAACAATTAGATTCACTAAATTTTTTTTGTATATTCAACAAGATTTTACGTCAAAAGTTCAAACGTATGATACAGATCCACACGTCCATACCCCCAGTTCGGATTTGGGTACTGTATTATATCGTCACGGACTGGCGCCGCGGCTTAAGTAGTTTTTGACGCTGTTGCCGGTGAAGTAGGGTTCGTTGCGCGGATCAGGCCCATTCGAACAGTAGGGCGGCGATCCCGGCGGTCTGGGCAGCTGCAAGGCTGGTTCCTGTTGCCTGTTCGAAGATCCGGCCGGCTCCGATCGAGCAGTCAGGATTCCGACACCCGGGGCTGCGAAGTCTGGTTTTACGACATTTTCAGTGTTGTAGCCGCGGCTTGCCTGGACATAAAGACTGTTGTCGCGGTACTGGTATGCGGTTACTGTCATTCCGTCACGGGCATCTCCGGGGGAAGTGATCGTGAATTCCGGAGAGGATTTCAGGAAATAGGTCTCATCGGAGATCAGTCCCCTCGTCGGAAGCCAGATATGAAATCCTCCATTGGCCGGCATCCGTTCCTCCACCAGAAGTTTCCAGATCCCCGGTGCCGGATGCAGAAAACGGAAAAAAACCAGTGTTTTTCCCGTCCTTCGCTCGATCGGTATGTAGTTACCAGGATCCTCGTTTCCACAAATACAAACGAAAGTTCCTGGGTTCCATATTTGAGGGCGGTGCTCACCGGAAGTCTCTCACCTGTCGGTGACTGGATCACGATATTATAAAAATTAGGAGAGTCACCCCAGAATTCCATCGAAAATCCTCTGGTACTCTCCTGCTCTCCTACTTTGAGTTCTACCGTATCTGTTTTTTCCTGCCGATCCGCCCCACTTAAATAATGATGTCTGGCTGTTCCTTCATTTCCCGCCGCGATCGAAATGGAGTTCTGGCTGAAACTTGCCGTGCTGTTGATAAACTCACTCAAAGGTCCGTCTCCGCGGTGCGCCCCCATATTCGTCCCAAGCCCTATGCAGATAGAAAGCGGCATCTGATTTTCTACCGCGCACTGTAACACATAAGCAATCGCCAGCATGATATCATCTTCCTGAAAAACCTCCGCTTCCCGTGGAAAAAGGTAAAATCCCGCAGATATTTTTTGGCAGGCTTAAGCTTGACGATCACCAGCTCTGCTTCCGGTGCCGCCCCGGAAAAATTTTCTTCCGGGATCCGATTTCCTGCTGCTGTCGCAGCGAGCCTGGTTCCGTGTCCGTTTCTGTCGATTAAGGCACAATCTCCAGCGGATTTTCGGCAGCAAGTGCCTCGTTGATCTGCACTCTGGTAATTCTCTTCCATATGGGATCCGGCCGGAACGCCTCCGGAAGGGACTGGTCCCAGATACTCAGAATCTTGCTCTGGTCACCATTACGAAAAGC
>ENA-OQIM01000343-OQIM01000343.1-human-gut-metagenome-genome-assembly--contig:-NODE-343-length-17444-cov-1.256453_pt1 | contig 17444 bp, 23 predicted proteins | sample MGYA00242579_ERZ504744 | MGnify/ENA primary metagenome ERZ504744 (study PRJEB26092, sample SAMD00036441) | human gut metagenome | host: Homo sapiens | study: EMG produced TPA metagenomics assembly of...
ATAAAAGAATTGTGTCCTCCGCCTGGAGAAACAAGGGAAAAAGAAATCCGAAATTTTTCTTCGTGAGGCGAGAGTGATGGCTTCTCTGCATTCTGTAAAAGAAATCGTAAAGGTTTTAAATTATTTTGAGGAACAGGGAAATGCGTATATTGTGATGGAATACCTGAGGGTGACAAGTCTGAGATATTATCTGGAATGCCAGGATGAACCGTTGTCTTTTGAAAAAGCGCGGAATCTGCTCCTTCCGGTTATGGATGGACTGGAACAGATGCATAAGAAACATATCCTGCACAGAGACCTGACACCGGATAACCTGATGCTTCGGGAAAATGGCAGTCTCTGTATTATAGATTTTGGTTCTGCACGGGAAATTACAGAGGATGACCGGACAAAGACGGTTCTCTTTAAAAGCGGGTATGCTCCACCGGAACAATATCAGGCACATGGGAAACAGAAAGCATGGACGGATGTTTACAGTCTCTGTGCGGTGCTTTATGAGATGATCACAGGAGCGATTCCGGAAGACTCTCTGCTCCGCAAAGAAAAGGATACCCTGTATCCACCATCTATGTATGGGGCAGAGATCACACCGGAACAGGAAAAGGCACTGCTCAGAGGAATGGCACTGGATGGTCATGACCGTTATGCTTCTATAAAAGAACTGAAAGAAGCACTTCTGGAGGAAAAGAAACCGGAATGGTCCACAAATCAAAAGGAAAAGAATAAAAATCAGAAATTCAGAATCCGTACAGCAATGATTCTGGGAGCGTGCATGACAGGTGTTCTGATGGCGGGGAACAGCCTGAGGGAGAAAGAACAGGAAGTGCATTACGCAGGAAATTTTGACAGAAGGGCAGAAGAAGCACAGAAATTCCTGGAATTGATTCGGACAAATGCAGTTTCTTCGAAGGAAACAGAGGATGGGAAAAGCATTATTTATGAACTTTCAAAAAAAACAGTCAGCGAATATGGGTATCCATGTAACAGAGTTCGTTTTTCAAGAACAGATAAGGATCTGGATGCATATCTGACACAGGAAAATTTTTCTTATAAAAAAGAAGAAAAAGAAACGGAATGTACGGCAGCAGTCAGTGAATATGGACTTACAGAAACGGATTTTCACCAGGATACAGAGTATCAGATAGAAGATTTCTGCACGATCACAGCAGAAAGAGATCTGGTCAATGGGGATATTCTGGAACTTACAATGACGTGCCAGAAAGGAAAGGGAATTGAACCGGGAGAACTGGCTTCGAAACTTCTTTTGTTTCTTGCAGATGCAGAAGACCCGGATAACAAAACTGCCGGAGATCTTATTGCAAAAGACCGGGAACTCCAGAATCAACAAGATACAGGGAGCATTCATATGTATCAGTGGGAAGAGGGGATTCTGATTTTCAGAGAGAGCCGGGAAGATTTCCTGAAAATCCAGATCGTTCCGCGAAAAAAATACCAGTTTTTTCAGGAAAGCGCATATTCGGCAGAGTAGGAGGAGCAATGGAAAAGAAAACTACAGAATTTGTTTATATCATAGACCGCAGCAGGTCAATGCATGGGAAAGAAAAAGAAATCATAGAACGCTTTAATCACTGGCTTACACAACAGAAGCAGAAAAAAAGTCCGTTTCTGGTAACGCTGGCACTGTGCAATGAAGAATGTGAACTGCTTTATTGCCGGATGCCGCTGAAATATGTGAAACCACTGGATACTTTTACCTATTATACAAAAGGTTATACTGCCTATACGGACCGCAGAAGAAGTACTGGATCTGGTCTGTGATCTCATGCCGCCAGCAGAAAGACAGGAAGTAAGCCTGCATCTGATCACAGACGGGCTGGATAATTCTAGCGCAGAAGAAGACCGGGCAGATTCAAACGAAAACATGGAAACTCTGGAAAAAAGGGATGGAAAATAATGAAAGAAAAGGAGATATAGTTATGAAAAGAAGTTTTAAGGCAATAAGTGCAGCAGTGGCTGCAGCAATGACGATTAGCGGAATGGCAGCAGTTCCATGTTATGCAGGAATCAAGATTCCGTTTATTGGGGAAATTGGCGGATCGTCCGTAGAAGATCCGGAACTGGAATCCATGTTTGGAAGAAGCCTCAAAGAAATGGCAGGGAAATTTGACGGTATGTCTGAACCTTACTGGAATATGGGCGTGACCAGTTCTTCTAATGGGCAGGTGACTTTATTCAGTGCAGATTCCAGTAATGGAGGAGATGGCATTACACAGATTCAGCTTACAGGGAGCGGGAATCCATACTGGCTGATGGGAGTAGATACCGGGATGTCATACAGCGATGCAGGAAATGAACTGTCAGGAAAGGGATTCCGGTGCATGCCGTCAAAACCGGTCTACTATGACAAGAACGGACAATTATGTGCTCTGGACGGACAAGATAATAATCTGACGGTGACAATGTCGCATGTCACACTGGGATCACACACAGACAAAACAGAAGTTTCTCAGTATATGGGAGAAAACCTGCGGGAGATTTTTTTTGAAATAGATGACGTAGGTGCAAGGACAGAAGGAGAAGATACCGTAGTAGAAAATGATCAGGTAATGTTTTATGCCAGAGGACAGGCAGTGGAGCTTTCTGATCTTACAATATCCAAAATCGTACTTAAGCAGTCAGGAGGAGAATATTGCATGTACGGTTATCAGCCAGGTGATGCATGGGATTCACTGTATCCGGGAATGCAGGAAGGCGGCAGCGGTGAGTGGTTCGATCCGGCAGGAAATGTCTTTTCCATGTATTCTTCCACAGACCCGTTAAATCCGCAGATCGTATTGTCTGATCCTTCTCAATGGTAAAAATACATTGCTTTTCCCATTTCCCTCTGCTATACTGACAAGGATAAGGATGAGAAATCGAATGGACTCGAAAGAGTATGAAATGGGGGAGTTATGTAAATGGATGAGAAGAATCAGATTACGGAAGGTGTGATCTGGAAACAGCTTCTGATCTTCTTTTTTCCGATCGTGATCGGGACATTTTTTCAGCAGATATATAACACGGCCGACAGCATTGTTGTCGGTCGTTTTGTAGGTAAGGAAGCTTTGGCGGCTGTCGGCGGTTCGGTAAACCAAATTGTGAACCTGGTCGTGGAAGTTTTTGTCGGACTGACGTCCGGTGCGTCCGTGATCGTGGCGCAGTTTTACGGGGCAAAAGATAAGAAGAACCTGAATAAGACACTTCATACATCTTATGCATTTGGTATTGTGACAGGATTTGTGGTGGCTGTGGTCGGACTTCTGGTTACAAATACAGTGCTTGAGCTTATGAAGACTCCGCAGGAACTGATGGCAGATTCCAGGCTTTATCTTCATATTTATTTCTGCGGCATGATTTTTAATATCATTTATAATATGGGGCGTCCATCCTCCGCGCAGTGGGAGATTCCAGAAGACCGCTGTACGTGCTGATGGTTACCTGCGGGCTGAACATTGTCCTTGATATCCTGCTTGTGGTGATTTTCCGTCTGGGTGTTATGGGCGTTGCGATCGCGACTGTGAGCTGTCAGGGAATCAGTTCCATTCTGGTCACGGCAATGCTTATGAAAGAACATCCGCTGTTCCAGCTGAAACTAAGGGAGATCCGTTTTTACAGAGTTTCCCTTAATTCTGTCCTTCGGATCGGTATTCCTGCGGCACTGGAAGCGACCATGTATACCATCGCCAACCTGATCATTCAGGTGTTCGTAAATGAACTGGGAACAGATACCGTCGCAGCGTGGGGAACTTTTGCAAAGATCGATGCGGTTTACTGGATGGTCGTAAATGCATTTGGCATTTCCATCACGACTTTTGTAGGGCAGAACTACGGGGCAGGTAAGGTAAAAAGAATGCGAAAAAGTGTCGGCATCTGTCTTGGGATGTCATATGCCGGTGCGATTCTTGTAAGTGGAGTGCTGTATGCGCTGGCAGGCCCGCTTTATCGGCTGTTTACGACAGATGAAAATGTTGTACGGATCGGTGTGGATATGATGCATTTCCTTCTGCCATCCTATTTCATGTATGTGGTGATCGGGATCCTTCCGGTGCACTTCGAGGGGCAGGCAGGTCCTTGTGCCGATGCTGCTCACCTGCGGAGGAGTCTGTCTGATCCGTATTGTGTGGATGTTCGGTGTATTTCCGGGACATCCGGGGATCAATACGATCATGCTGAGTTACCCGGTATCCTGGGGCATCACGGCAGTTTTGTTCATTATTTATTATTTCAGAAAATTTCCAAAAGTAAAAAACGTACAGGAGTGAGATTATAGAATGAATGTTTTGAATCTGGAGCATATCAGTAAAGTTTATGGAGATAAAGTGATCTTTGATGACATTTCCTGCGGGATCCATCAGGGAGACAAGATCGGGATCATCGGCATCAATGGAAACAGGAAAACAACCTTCCTTCGGATCCTGCCGGACTGGAAGAAGCAGATGAGGGCCAGGTGATCACGCAGAACGGACTTCGCATCACCTATCTTCCGCAGCACCCGCAGTTCCCGGAGGCGCAACGATCCTTTCCTATGTGACGCAGGGCAGAAGGAACAGAGCTGGAATCCGGAGACAGAGGCACATATGGTTCTCAACAAACTGGGGATCGAGACCATGAAGAAGAGATTGAACATCTCTCCGGTGGTCAGAAAAAGCGTGTGGCGCTGGCGGCAGTTCTTGTAAACCCAACGGATGTCCTGATCCTGGACGAGCCGACCAACCATCTGGACAATGAGATGGCTTCCTGGCTGGAAGATTACCTTAACCGTTTCAAGGGCGTTGTGATCATGGTAACACATGACCGATATTTCCTTGACCGTGTGACAAACAAGATCCTCGAGATCAGCCATGGCAAGCTTTACAGCTACGAGGCAAAATATTCAGAATTCCTGGAACTCAAGGCGCAGAGAGAAGAGATGGAGATGGCTTCCGAACGCAAGAAACAGAGTATCCTGCGCATGGAGATCGAGTGGGCCAAGCGTGGCTGCCGTGCGAGAAGCACCAAGCAGAGGCACGTCTCGACCGTCTGGAGGCAATGAAAAATTCCACAACCCCGGTGCGCGACAAAAACGTAGAGATCGACTCCGTGGAGGCAAGAATGGGCAAAAAGACGATCGAACTCCATCATATTTCCAAGCGTTTTGGTGACAGAATCTGCATCCGTGATTTTGACTATATCGTGCTCAAGAACCAGCGTCTCGGTATCATTGGACCGAATGGCTGTGGCAAATCCACCCTGCTCAAGATCATCGCAGGCATTATCGAGCCGGACAGCGGTGAGGTAGAGGTCGGAGATACCATCAAACTGGGATATTTTTCCCAGGAGATCGAGGATATGAACAGCAGCCAGCGAGTGATCGATTATATCAAAGATGTTGCTGAATTTATCCCGACGAAGGACGGACTTATCAGTGCGTCGAAACTTCTGGAGCAGTTTTTATTTGACCCGGCGATGCAGTATGCGCCGATCGAGAAGCTTTCCGGTGGAGAAAAGAAGCGTCTCTATCTCCTTAAAGTCCTGGCTGCGGCACCGAACGTCCTTCTTCTTGACGAGATCACGAACGATATCGATATCCCGACACTTACGATCCTGGAAGATTATCTGGATTCTTTTGCCGGAATCGTTATTGCAGTATCCCATGACCGATACTTCCTTGATAATATCGCAGACCGTATCTTTGAGTTTGACCGCGAGGGAAATCTTACCCAGTACGAGGGCGGCTATACAGATTATCTGGAGGCAAAGAAGCGCAGAGAGGGAAGCAGTGATGCAGGAAGTGCTGAGCCTTCCAAGGTAGCAAAAACTGCCGAAGAAGCACCAAAGGCAGAAAAAGATTCTGTCAAGACCTGGAAACAGAACCGTCCGTCCAAACTCAAATTCAGCTACAAAGAACAGCGGGAATTTGAGACCATCGATGATGATATCGCAGCGCTGGAAGCACGAATCGAGAAACTGGACGCGGAGATCATGGCAAATGCGACAAATTCCGGCAAGTTAAACGAGCTTACCCAGGAAAAAACAGAAGCAGAAGCGCAGCTGGAAGAAAAAATGGACCGCTGGGTTTACTTAAACGACCTCGCAGAGCAGATCGAAGCCCAGAATAACAATTAATAAATTATGCGGTTTTTATTGATTTTCGTCGAGTTCTTTAGGATACTAAGCGGGAATCATCGGTAATTCAATTGCCGAGATAAAAGCGTGAATTGTGCATGTCTGCACATGTATATAATTATATTAAATATATAAAAGAAAATATGTTCGATATATTATTGATGTTAAAACAATCTTATGCTATATTATATGTATGAAAGAAAATCTCATACATTACAGGACTTGCGTATGCAATATCAATTACCATATGGTGTGGTCAGTAAAATATCGACGTAAGATATTAAGTACAGAGATCGAATCTTATCTGCAGGAGCTGGTACAGGAGATTGCAGCAGATAAGGGATTTACGGTTCATTTATTTGAATGTGGAGAGGGGGACCATATCCATTGTTTTGTATCTGCACCACCCAAGTTATCCATAACTGCTATTGTTAAATATCTGAAAGGGATCACAGGAAGAAAATTTATTTGAACGTTTCCGGAAATAAGGAACCAGCTGTGGAAAGGAGAGCTGTGGAATCATTCCTATTATGTGGAAACCATCGGATCTGTATCAGAAGAAAATATCCGTCGTTATATCGAACGTCAGAGCAAAGCCTATTGAAATCCAGGAGGGAAAGAAATGCTGCTGTCGCAGAAGACGTCTGTAAAGATCAGTCAGAAAAAAACCATAAAAGTGATCTGTGGTACAGGCAACTTCCATCCCAGACGGCACAGGAAACTTGCAAACTGCTGGATAAAGCCTGGAAATCTTTTATGCTTTAAAGAAGTACCGGAGGGGTCAGGGAGCCAAACCCGCCCCGTTTTAAAAAACAAAATATGCGGATCACCTATATGCAGATGGGGATCGTGCACGAAACTGGCACAGACAGGATACGGCTGTCACTGCCAAAGGAACTGAAGATCTATATGGAGAAGGAGTATGGGACACAGAATGAACCAGAAATTCCATGGACTGCCTTGTACAATAAATTGTATATCATGCTGGAATATAAGCTGAAGATGTATGGGATACGTCTGGAAAAACAGAAAGAATCATACAGCAGCCAGTGCAGTCCGGTGTCACCGGAAGTATCAAAAAAATATGCAGAGCCATCCAACCGAAAAAAACGTGGATTGTATGTGGCGGGGAAAAAAGAAACAGCTGTCCGTAACCGGACTGAAACAGCCCCAAATAATAAAAGTAGCTGCGTAGCAAAAAAGCAAGCAGTAGTAGTGGCATGGACCCACCCTGAAAAATGCGGTATCCCGCTTTGATTCAGATGCTCTGGTAATTTGTTGCCGAGTAGTTCACTATGATAAAGTGTAAATCTTTTATATTTTCAGAACAGATTTGTAATTTGACATAAACAAAAACAGCAGGAGGAAAAATTATGGCAGAAGTAGTTAGAGTAGTTGTAGATGCCATGGGTGGCGACTACGCCCCGGTGGAACCTGTAAAAGCAGCCGTGGAAGCAGTCAAAGAGCGGATGATATTCAGGTGATCCTGACAGGTGTGGAGGATGTCGTCCAGGCAGAACTTAAGAAATATCAGGATTATCCGAAGGACAGGATCCAGGTGGTCAATGCCACAGAAGTAATTGAAACCGCAGAGCCTCCTGTATTTGCAATCCGCAAGAAGAAAGATTCTTCGATCGTAGTGGGACTCAAGATGATCAAAGAAAAGAAAGCCGATGCATTCGTTTCTTCCGGAAGTACCGGAGCTGTCCTGGTTGGCGGACAGGTACTTGTCGGACGAAGCAAAGGTGTAGAACGTCCGCCTCTTGCCCCGCTGATCCCGACAGCCAAGGGAGTATCCCTCCTGATCGACTGTGGTGCCAATGTAGACGCAAGACCGTCTCATCTGGTACAGTTTGCCAAGATGGTTCTATCTATATGGAAAATGTAGTAGGCATCAAGAATCCGCGTGTTGCTATCGTAAATAACGGCGCAGAGGAAGAGAAGGGAAATGCACTGGTCAAAGAAACTTTCCCTCTTCTCAAGGAGATCGAAGGCATCAACTTCATCGGAAGCATTGAGGCAAGAGATATTCCGGCAGGTTATGCAGATGTCATCGTCTGCGAGGCTTTTGTCGGAAATGTCATCCTCAAACTGTATGAAGGTGTCAGCTCCGAGCTGATCCACAAGATAAAAGAAGGAATGATGAGCACCTTAAAGAGCAAGATCGGTGCGCTCCTCGTGAAACCGGCACTGAAACAGACACTCAAGAGCTTTGACGCGACAGAGTACGGCGGAGCACCGCTTCTGGGTCTCAAAGGACTTGTAGTCAAGACACATGGAAGTGCGAAATCAGTCGAGATCCGCAATGCGATCTTCCAGTGTGTGCAGTTTAAACAGCAGAAAATAAATGAAAAAATCGCCGAGCGTATTCTTCCGCCTCATTATGAAGCCCCAGAAACACCGGCAGCAGAAAAAGAAGGACAGAAATAATATGGAAGAATTGGAACAGATCATAGGATATACTTTTCAGAATAAGAAACTTTTGAAACAGGCACTGACACACAGCTCCTATGCCAACGAGAAAAAGCTTGGCAAACTTGGGTGTAATGAACGTCTGGAATTCCTGGGCGATGCGGTACTGGAACTTGTCAGCAGTGATTTCCTGTATGCACGTTTTCCGCAGATCCCGGAGGGAGAACTCACCAAAAAGAGAGCCAGCCTTGTGTGCGAGCCGAGCCTTGCCTACTGTGCGAGACAGTTCGGACTCCCGAAATTCCTTCTCCTTGGACGTGGAGAGAACATGACCGGAGGACGAAACAGAGATTCTATCGTATCCGATGCGACCGAGGCACTCCTTGGCGCGATTTACCTTGACGGCGGATTTGAGCCGGCGAGAGAGTTTGTGCTGAATTTTATCCTGAATGATATCGAGAGCAAGCAGCTTTTCTATGACAGCAAGACGATCTTACAGGAGATCGTTCAGGAGAAAGGACTCCAGCCGGTAGAGTATATTCTCACAGAGGAAAAAGGTCCGGATCATGACAAGCAGTTCAGCGTAGAAGTAAGAGTAAACGGTGAAGTGTACGGATGTGGCACCGGCCACACCAAAAAAGCCGCAGAGCAGGCGGCAGCTTACCAGGCGATCCAGGAGAAAAAGCTGGAAGCTGTAAGCGTCAAATGAAATAAATTGCAGGTGAACTATGTATTTAAAAAATATTGAAGTATATGGCTTCAAATCGTTTGCCCAGAAGATCAATTTTGAATTCCACAACGGGATCACCGGTATCGTCGGACCGAACGGAAGTGGAAAGAGCAATGTCGGCGATGCCGTCCGCTGGGTTCTCGGAGAACAGAGCGCGAAGCAGCTTCGAGGCGGCAATATGCAGGATGTCATTTTTTCCGGTACAGAGTCCAGAAAGCCCTTAAGTTTCGCATCGGTGGCGATCACACTGGATAACAGCGACCACAAGCTTCCAGTGGATTTTAATGAAGTGACTGTCGCGAGACGGCTGTACCGTTCCGGGGAAAGTGAGTATCTGATCAATGGCAGCAGTTGTCGCCTGAAGGATATCCAGGAGATGTTTTATGACACCGGTATCGGTAAGGAAGGCTACTCCATCATCGGACAGGGACAGATCGACAAGATCTTAAGCGGCAAGCCAGAGGACCGCAGGGAGCTTTTTGACGAGGCAGCGGGAATCGTAAAATTCAAACGAAGAAAAAATACCACGATCAAGAAGCTGGAAGAAGAACGCCAGAATCTTGTCCGTGTGACAGATATCTTGAGCGAGCTGACCAAAACAGCTCGGTCCATTGGAGAAACAGTCCGAGACAGCAAGGATCTATCTTGCCAAGCGGGAGGAACTTAAGACACTGGATGTCAATCTTTTCCTTCTGGAATACGAGCAGAGCGTTCAGAATCTGGAAGAACTGGAGCAGAAACTTTCGAATGCCCAGAGAGAACTTGACGAAGCCCAGAAAGCCTATGACCGCACCAAAACAGAATACGAACGTCTGGAAGAAGAACTGGAAACGCTGAATGAGCGTCTGGATTCTCTTAAAGAGGAACAGCAGCAGAATGCCCTTGGAAAGCAGCAGTTTGAAGGTCAGATGCAGGTCCTCGAGGAGCAGATCCTTGCGGGCAGACAGAGCAGTGAACATTTCAAATCCCGACTGGCAACGCTCAAGGAAGAACTTGCACATCGCCGGGAAGAGCAGGAAAACTTAAGCGAAGAGAAACTGGCGATTCACGAAAAGTTAAAAGAGATCCGAAAGAATCTCAAGGAGGAAGAGAAAGAACTCGAAAATATCGCTTCCAATGTAGAAGAATGCACCAGTGCGGTGGAGGACGGCAAGAATGAGATCATCGAGATCCTCAACAGCCGTGCCACGACCAAGGGAAAAGCGCAGCGATTTGATGCGATGATCGAGCAGCTCGATATCCGTAAGGCAGAAGTAAGCCAGAGGATTCTTCGCTTAAAGAGCGAGGAAGAAGTCCTCGAAAATGATCGCAGCCGTTATCAGCAAGCTTATGACGAGATCACAGCTTCGATCCAGGAAGGCAATGAGGAATGTACCCATTTAAGTGGAGAAGTACAGAAACTTCAGACGAAACTGCAGGAACAGAGCAGGGAGATAGAGGCAGGACAGACCGCCTACCACAGAGAGGCATCCCGTCTGGAATCCCTGCGGAATATCACAGAGCGTTATGACGGTTATGGCAACAGTATCCGGAGGGTCATGGAACAGAAGGCAAAAGAACCGGGTATCCGGGGCGTTGTCGCAGATATCGTCCATGTGCAGAAGGATTACGAAGTTGCGATCGAGACAGCACTTGGCGGAAGCATCCAGAATATCGTAACGGACAATGAACAGACGGCGAAGCGGATGATAGGTTTCCTGAAGCAGAACCGTTATGGCCGTGCGACCTTCCTTCCACTGTCGAATATCAGCGGAAGAGGCGGCTTTACACAAAGAGATGCGCTGAAGGAACCGGGAGTGATCGGAACGGCGAACACACTGGTCCAGGCAGATGCAGAATACAGTGAACTGGTACAGTATCTTCTCGCAGGGTTCTGGTGGTGGACAATATCGACCATGCGATCGCGATCGGCAAGAAATACCGCCACAGTCTCCGAATGGTCACGATCGAAGGTGAATCCTTAAGCCCGGGCGGTTCCATGACCGGTGGTGCGTTCCGTAACAACAGCAATCTCCTCGGCCGCCGCCGTGAGATAGAGGAGCTGGAAAAAACGTCGCACTTCGTAAGAAAGAACTGGAAACGACCCAGCGATCGATCCTTAAAAACCGTGAACAGCGAAATAAACTCCGTGACACGATAAACGAACTCCAGCAGAAGCTCCGTGGACAGTACATCGAGCAGAATACCGCGAAGATGAACCTCGAACAGCTTCAGGAAAAGGCACAGGAGATCCAGAAAAATTACCGTCAGATCGACCGCGATCAGGATGAGCTGAGACATCAGGCATCGGAGATCCGTGAGGATCATAAGAATATTGCAAAAGAGCTCGAAGATTCCCAGAAAGACGAGAAAGAGCTGGAAACCTTTATCGAGACGAAGCAGGCCGAGCTGGATGAATGGAAAGCAGAAGAGACTGCCAAACAGAAGAAACTGGAGCAGATTCGTCTGGATTCTTCCGCGCTGGAACAGCAGGAACATTTCCTTCAGGAAAACTTAAGCCGACTGCAGTCAGAGATCGAGGCTTTTGAAAGGGAATCCAAGGACCTGCTTACCAGTCTCGCCCAGAGCGGAGATGAGATCGCCCGAAAAGAAGGCGGCATCCAGGACCTCAAAAAAGCGATCGAAGACTGCCGCAAAAAAGACGAACAGCTTCTTGTACAGAGACAAAAATGCGAGGCAGAGAAGGAAGAGAGAACCGAAAGCCACAAGGCATTTTTTGAAAAAAGAGACCGTCTTTCTGAGAAGACCACACTTCTGGACAAAGAATGTTTCCGTCTGCGCAGTCAGGCAGAAAAGGTCGAAGAACAGCGGGAAGGACGGATCTCCTACATGTGGGAAGAGTATGAGATCACTCCAAATAACGCGCTTTCTTACAAAAAAGAAGAGCTCGATGATTTTCAGGAGATCAAAAAGACGTTGCCCGCATCAAAGAGGAGATCCGCAGGCTCGGTTCCGTCAACGTCAATGCGATCGAAGATTACAAAGAACTTCTCGAACGTCACACTTTCCTCACGACCCAGTATACGGATCTTGTCAAGGCAGAGGAGACACTGGAAAATATCATCCAGGAACTGGATGAGGGAATGCGGAAGCAGTTTGCCGAGATTCCAGGATATCCAGAGGGAATTTGACAAGGCATTTAAGGAACTGTTCGGTGGAGGAAAGGGAACGCTGGAACTGGCAGAGGGAGAAGATATCCTCGAAGCCGGTATCCGGATCATCTCACAGCCGCCGGGCAAAAAACTTCAGAATATGATGCAGCTTTCCGGTGGAGAGAAAGCTCTGACCGCGATCGCGCTTCTGTTTGCGATCCAGAACCTGAAACCGTCCCCGTTCTGTCTTCTCGATGAGATCGAGGCGGCACTGGATGACTCCAACGTTGGACGCTTCGCATCTTATCTTCAGAAGTTGACGAAAAATACACAATTTATTATAATAACACATAGACGCGGCACGATGAATGCCGCAGACCGGTTATATGGTATCACCATGCAGGAGAAGGGCATATCCACCCTGGTTTCCGTAGACCTGGTCGAGAACCAGTTAACCAGATAACGAGGAGGTATGAAAATGGCTGAAGAAAAAAAAAAGGATTTTTTAAAACGTCTGGTCAGCGGCCTTACCAAAACAAGAGACAATATCGTTGCCGGATTTGATTCGATTTTCAGTGGTTATTCCAGCATTGATGAGGATTTTTATGAGGAACTCGAAGAAATCCTTATCATGGGAGATATCGGGATCAACGCAACATCAGCAATCATAGAGAAACTGAAAGAACAGGTTTCCGAACAGCATATCAAGAACCCGGCAGAGTGCAAGCAGCTTTTGATCGACGGGATCAAAGATCAGATGCGTGTTGACAGTACAGAATACGCATTCGAAAACCAGAAATCTGTGATCCTTGTGATCGGTGTCAACGGAGTAGGAAAGACAACTTCTGTTGGTAAACTTGCCGGCAAACTCAAAGATCAGGGAAAGAAAGTCATCCTTGCAGCAGCAGATACCTTCCGTGCGGCAGCAGGTGAGCAGCTTGCACAGTGGGCAAACCGTGCAGGTGTCGACCTTATCGGCGGACAGGCAGGAGCAGATCCGGCATCTATCGTATATGATGCGGTGGCAGCAGCCAAGGCAAGAAATGCAGATGTCCTGATCTGTGACACCGCAGGAAGACTTCACAATAAGAAAAACCTTATGGAAGAACTCCGCAAGATCTACAGGATCCTTGAGAGAGAATATCCGGAGGCATATCTGGAAACGCTGGTCGTTCTCGACGGAACAACAGGACAGAATGCCTTGGCACAGGCAAAGCAGTTTGCAGAAGTTGCCAACGTAAACGGAATCATCCTTACCAAACTGGATGGCACAGCAAAAGGTGGTATTGCAGTGGCGATCCAGTCAGAGCTTGATATTCCGGTCAAATACATCGGTGTCGGCGAGCAGATCGATGACCTGCAGAAATTCGATGCAGATGCGTTTGTCAATGCACTGTTTGACGTAGACGAGAAAGATCTTGGTACAGAAGAATAAATAAACTGTTCACAGAAACAGAACGAGGAGGAACAAAAGATGCTTACATTAGAGAGCTTTGAAGAGGCAGCAGAGATCGTAAAGCAGGTAACACAGGAAACAAAGCTGATCAAGAGCGCATATTTTTCAGAACTGACAGGAAACAAGGTTTTCCTGAAACCGGAGAACATGCAGCGTACCGGCGCATACAAAGTGCGTGGCGCATACTACAAGATCAGCACACTTTCCGAAGAAGAGAGAGCGAAGGGACTGATCGCTGCATCCGCAGGAAACCATGCACAGGGTGTTGCTTATGCAGCACATAAATTCGGTGCAAAGGCAGTCATCGTTATGCCGACTACCACACCGCTTATCAAAGTAGAGCGTACCAAGAGCTACGGCGCAGAAGTCATCCTCAAAGGGGATGTTTACGACGAAGCCTGTGCTTACGCGCTGGAACTGGCAGAAAAAGAAGGATACACTTTCATCCATCCATTCGATGATCCGGCTGTTGCAACAGGACAGGGAACCATCGCTATGGAGATCGTTCAGGAGCTGCCGCTGGTAGATTATATCCTGGTTCCAATTGGAGGAGGCGGACTGGCAACAGGTGTTTCCACTCTTGCCAAGCTTCTGAACCCGCACATCAAAGTCATCGGTGTAGAGCCATCCGGAGCTGCCTGCATGAAAGCTTCCATTGAGAAAGGCGAAGTTGTCACTCTTCCTCATGTAAATACCATTGCAGATGGTACTGCAGTACAGACACCGGGCGAGCACATCTTCTCGTACATCCAGGAGAATCTGGATGACATCATCACGATCGACGATGATGAGCTGATCGTTGCTTTCCTTGATATGGTAGAAAACCACAAGATGATCGTTGAGAACTCTGGACTTCTGACAGTTGCAGCACTCCGTCATCTGAACTTCACTGGCAAGAAAGTCGTATCCATCTTAAGTGGTGGAAATATGGACGTGATCACCATGTCTTCTGTTGTTCAGCATGGTCTGATCCAGAGAGACAGAATCTTTACTGTTTCTGTCCTGATCCCGGACAAGCCGGGTGACTGGTACGTGTTGCATCCATCATTGCAGAAAACCAGGCAACGTCATCAAACTGGATCACAACCAGTTTATCAGCACCAACCGTAACGAGGCAGTGGAACTTAAGGTAACACTGGAAGCATACGGAACAGAGCACAAGAATAAGATCGTTCAGGCTCTGGAAAAAGCAGGATGCAGACCGAAAGTGATTCGCGCAAGTCTGTAAAGTATAAGAAATTCTGATAAAAGAAAAGCAGGGGATTCAGACCGGGGAGGTCCGGATCCCCTTGGCCAAATAGAATAACCACTTAAAAAGGGGGGAATTTTTTATGACATATGTATCAGAAGATTATATAAAAGCATATAAAATGGGCAAAAAAGATTATCAGGCAAGGATGATGCGAGGCGAAGTCCCGACGCTTAAAGTCCTTGATGATATCCTCCCGTCCAGAGGTTCTTATTCTGAAGTTCCGCTGGGACTTGTCCAGATCCCGATCGATCAGATCGTAGGAACAAAGAGCGGCGGCAGAAGCAGTGCGTTTCCGGAAATTTCATGCCGATCCTCAGGGAAAACACGGAGTTTGCCTACAAATGGAGTGTACTGATCGACAGTCACCTCAAAGAAGGAATCCATGACCCGGTCAAAGCTTATGAGTACATGAATAAGTTCTATATCGAAGAGGGAAACAAGCGTGTCAGCGTCCTGAAATACTGTGATGCTGTCTCTGTTCCTGGAAACGTGACAAGGATCCTCCTGCAAGGACTGACCAGAAGGAAAACAAGATCTACTATGAATTTGTGGATTTTTATGCGCTTTCTCAGATCAATTATATTTATTTTTCCAAACTGGGAAGTTTTGCGAAGCTGCAGGAAGCAGTAGGAAAAGGCCCGAAAGAACTCTGGACGGACGATGACAAGCTGAATTTCAGTTCTGTATATTCCAGGTTTGCAGCAGAATATGAGCTGCCGGCGGTAAGAAGCTTTCGATCACGACGGGGGATGCATTCCTGGCATTTCTAACAGTTTATGGTTATGAAGCGCTCTGCCAGAAGACAGTAAGCGAACTCAAGACCTGGTCGCAAAGAGCTGGGAAGAGTTTGAACTTCTCGAACATGACAATGTCATTGACCTGAAACTTGACCCGAACAAGGAGAAAAAGCCTCTGCTCAACCGCCTGCTTCCACTCAGTGCACCGAAACTTAAGATCGCTTTTCTCTATGCAAAGACACCGGGAACTTCCGCATGGACTTATGCACATGAACTGGGAAGGCTTCATCTGGAGCAGACTTTCCCAGAGGAAGTTACGACCATGTGCTATGAGAATCTGACACCGGAACTTGCAGAAAAAGCGATCTCCGATGCGATCCAGAAGGGCTGCAATATCATTTTCACAACGACACCGGAGTTTGTACAGGCAAGTGTGCAGGCCGCGATCGCCAATCCGAATGTAAGGATCCTGAACTGTTCGCTGAACACTTCCCACCGTTACATCCGTACCTATTATGCGCGTATGCATGAAGCGAAATTCCTGATGGGAGCGATCGCCGGTGCGATGGCGGAGAATGGCCAGCTTGCGTACATTGCAGATTATCCGATCTTTGGAACGATCGCAAATATCAATGCCTTTGCCCTGGGCGCCAAGATGGTGAACCCGAGAGCAAAGATCTATCTGGAATGGTCCACGCTTAAGGATGTTGACCTGGGACGTACAATGGAAAATGTGCAGAAAAAGGGTGTGACTGTTGTTTCCGGTAAAGATATGGTGATCCCGGAAGAGACTTCCAGATATTTTGGACTTTATCATCTGGAAAACGGCGAGCCGCACAATATCGCCATGCCTCTGTGGCACTGGGGTAAATTTTATGAGCAGCTGATCCGCACGATCATGGATGGAACCTGGAAATATGACGATAATTATGAAACAAAAGCGATCAACTACTGGTGGGGACTTTCTGCTGGCGTTGTAGATGTCATCCACTCCCAGAATCTGCCGATCGGAACGAGACGTCTGATCCGGCTTCTCAAAGACAATATCACAAGGGGAGAATTCAATCCGTTCTCGGGAGTTCTGTACTCTCAGGATGGAATGGTACAGTCAGATCCGAACAAGGCTCTTTCTCCGGAAGAGATCATCACCATGGACTGGCTGGCAGAAAACGTTGTCGCTCGATCCCGACACGCAAAGAATTAACAGATCAGGCCAAACCGGTTACACAGCAGTCTGGTCTTGAGAATTAGAGGGGAAACGCAAATAAATGAAAATACTTGCCATAGCAGATGAAGAATCCAAGTATCTGTGGGACTATTTCGAAAAAAGCAAACTGGAAGGAATCGATCTTATCATTCCTGCGGAGATCTGGACCCGAGATACCTTTCCTTCCTTGCCACATTTACATCGGCACCGGTGCTCTATGTTCACGGAAACCATGATGACAAATACGAAAAGATCCCACCGGAAGGCTGCATCTGCATTGACGACAAACTTGTTGTCTATGAAGGAGTACGAATTCTGGGGGCTTGGGGGATCTATGCGCTATAAACCTGGTACCATCAGTATAACAGAATGGGAAATGACATCAAAAGGGTGTTAAAGCTTTTTCCGGAAGTAACTTGATGGCTTTCGCGGTAGGGATTGATGATTTCTTGT
>ENA-OQIM01000344-OQIM01000344.1-human-gut-metagenome-genome-assembly--contig:-NODE-344-length-17425-cov-3.400104_pt1 | contig 17425 bp, 22 predicted proteins | sample MGYA00242579_ERZ504744 | MGnify/ENA primary metagenome ERZ504744 (study PRJEB26092, sample SAMD00036441) | human gut metagenome | host: Homo sapiens | study: EMG produced TPA metagenomics assembly of...
CCAAAAAATTCACTAACTTTCTTCTGGAAAAATGTCTGCTAATAACCACTGAAGCATAACTGCAACTAGTGCTCCTAAAATTCCTGTAAACAAAATTTCCTGTAACTGCCTGTGCAACTAATCCAAGGAAACATGGAAACCAGAAGTTCCAGATATCTACATTTAAAGTTTTTGTCCACCCAAGCATGACAAATAATAAATTAACGATCAATGACATTGGGATCAATATAATTCCAAATGTTGTTGAGAATGCCAGCGGTCCACCGACACCACAACCAATATCCATAATATTTAGTGAAAATCCGTAATGTTCTCCCATTACCTGTATTGCCGTTCCAAGGTTATCTGATAATAATCCAATGACCAGATTCAGACCAATACTACCAATTCCAACTGTAAAACCTGAAATCGCTGCTTTTGCTGGTTTTACTCCAAAAATAATACCTAATATGAAAATAATGATCGGTAAAAATACCGTTGACCCTAATCCGATAAACCATTGTAATACACTTAACATTTCTTCTTCTCTCTTTCTCTATCGCTTATTCAATTCCTGATGCATTTAAAATCTGCATAAGTTCTTTCTCTGTGTTACATTCTTTCAACTTTGCTACTTTTTCATCATCCTGAAACAGTGCGATCAAATTCTGTAATGTATTTACCTGCTCATGTGGCTGTGCCATTGCTAACATAAATACCAATTCCACTGAAATCTTATGACTTTTATCCACCATATCTTCAAATTCAATTGGCTCATCTAATGATAAAAAGCAAATCTGCGATTTATTCACTCGCTCAGAGTCTGTATGCGGAATCGCAAAGCCTGTCTGATTTACTAATAATCCTGTAGGATATTCTTTTTCTCTGTTACTTATTCCTTCATAGTAATTTTCTTTTACACATCCTGCTTCTAACATTTTATCTGTCATCATCTGAAACAACTGATCCTGACTTTCCACTTTTTGATGAAAGAAACACAATCTCTGGTCAAAATACATTCAAGTTCTCCTTTCATATCATGATTCATGAAATACTTTTAAAACTTCTTGTATTGTTTCGAATCTTATAAACGCATTTACATCTTCTTTTTCTCCAATAAGCTGATAGAGTTCAGTGATCACATCCCGAATCTGGTTCATTTCTTCTTCTGGAAATGCAGTTACAACGATCAGTGATACTAAATTTCCACCCCAGTCAACGGGATGTTTTAAAGTTAATAGGATTATTCTGGATTTTTTAATCGTCTGCGGATCTGCATGTGGCAGTGCCACACCTGTATCCAAACATGTCACACCAAGTTTTTCTCTTTTGTAAATAGCTTCCCTAAATTCATCATACACTGCATTATCTTTTTCTAATACATCAATAATAAAATCTAGACACTTTTCTTTACTATCAAGATCTTGTTTAAGGAAAATAAATTTCCCTTCCAAATATTTTTTCAATGTCGGTGCTTTAATTCCATTTTTCTGGTTATCACACACATTATTTTTGATCAGTAATACCTGTTTTGTATATGCATCTAGGATATTGGCATAATCATCTTTTGTAAGCAGCGGATTTACCTTCACATAAGAAATCTCTGGATCCTCAATATCAACAGATGATATGATCAGATCTACTTTACTAAGATCGATCTCTTTTAATTTCTTTGTGTTTGTCACCGTAATATTATCTTTTGCCGGAAGTATTTGTTTTACCCTGCTTAAAATGAGCTGAGAAGAACTAACTCCATAGGTACATACAACAACAATATTTCCAACTTGTTCAAATTGGTCTAATGCCACTTGAAAATGTAATAAGATTAGTGAAACTTCATCTTCTGTTAATGTTACCTGATACCTTAATTCTATTTGTGTAAGTGCATACCACATCGTTGTAAAAAGTTCCGGATACTCCTGTTTGATATTATCAAGCATCGGATTTACGATCTGAATATTATTTTGCAATCTTAAGATCATCGGTGGCAGATGATATAACAATGACTCATATAATTTCTTGTCCCTTGTCAGATCAAGCTTTTGAATCTCACTCATTCTCTTGATGACATCTCTTACCGTTTCTTCATAGTCTGTCCGCATATGTTTTACATGATGTGTCACTCTGTGGGCATATAACTGTCTGCATAAATATTCCATATCATTATTACTGTATGTAATATGAAGCTGGTATTTCAGCTGTTCCGCAATACTATTTGCCACGATGTATGTCTCCATATGCCGGATATTGTTGTAAGAAATTTCTGTTTCCTCATTCATATGTTTCTTTTTGAGCAATCTTGAACTTTGCATGATCAATGTTACCAATAAAGATTTCAGATAATATTCTGAAAGCACTTCGGTCAGTTCTTCAAAATCATTTAAAATAAGATCTGAAACTGCTTTTATCACATCAAGTTCAAAAAAGTTTCCAAGTTTGTGCGTAAAATCAGAAAACATTTCTTCCTTTGATTCTGATAACAAATAATTGTTCACTGCATTTTGTATCTCGCTTTCTTCTCCTAAAATACAGATTCCACATTCTCCAACTTCCAGTTTTACATCTGACTGACTTTCGATTGATTTATTGATCACTGCAATGTCCTGATACAGTGATGTTTTACTTACTAAAAATTCCTTTGATACTGATTCCAATGTGATTGTTTCACAATCGATCAATACCTTCTTTAAAATCCACAATCTGCGATACTCCGGTGTATATTTTTCATCTTCAGACAGATTATCCTTTTGAAGGTCTCTTAACATATGCTGAATGTTTTCCTTTTCACCTTCCAGACGAATTCCTATTCTTGGAGCTCTGACCAGATCAACTTTATACTTTTCAACTTCACTTTGAAGATAAGTAATATCTGTGTAAATCGTTTTTGTCGAAACATCTAATGATTTACTAAAGAAAGATGCGGGTTTATATTCCCTTTGTTTTGACAAAAGTTTTAATAATTCGATTTGTCGACGAATCAAATCAATCACCCCTAATCTGTTAATTAACGTTTTTCTTTCTGTAACTAGAATACCATTGATATCTTATTTCTTGCAATTACATTAGCTTCCATATTAATGTGGAAACGAATAAAAAGGAGATATCTATGATCATTTCCTGATATATGATATCTCCTATATGTACGTTTGTCACACTTATGTTTTATAACCAGTCTTTGCTGTTCTTATCTTCTAACAATATCGTTTCCTGTTCTTGTTTCTTTGTAATACGATCCCTGATTCCCTGCATTCTCTCATCAAGTGCTGCACTTTGTCTTGCACAATCATAAAGTTCTTCCTGAAGGATTTCCACTTCTTCATCAGACAACTCTTTCTTATAACGCATCTTATGGTCAAGACTTGCCCAGAAATCCATAGCGATCGTTCGAAATTGCACTTCAACATTCACCCTCTTCTTTTCATTTTGTAAAAAGATCGGTACTTGTACGATCAGATGAAGACTTCGATATCCACTTGGCTTTGGATTCTTAATATAATCTTTTCGCTCGATCAGTGTGATATCATCTTGCTTTAAGAAACTTTCTGCTAATTTATAAATGTCATCTGGAAATGAACAGATAACTCTGACCCCGGCAATATCTTTTAAATTATCTTCAATCGCCCTTAGATTAATGGAATATTTTTTCTTCGGATCTTCTTCAAAATGCTATCGTATGATTTGACTCTTGTCTTAATACTCTCAATCGGATTATTATCATATTCCAAAGATAATTCATGATTTAATACTCTGAATTTTGTTTCCACTTCCATGATCGCGCATTCATAATATGACATTAAAAGATCAAACGGCTTCTTATTTTGTTGCATAAAATTCAAAAATTCATCTGACAAAAGACTTGTCTGACAAAGTTATCTCTTCTCGCATCTAATAATGCTTTTCCCTGTTTTTTTAATTCCTCGATCACAACCAGATTTTTCTTCATTAAAAATTCCTTCCTTCGTAAATATTCTTTATGAAAGCATAGAAAATCCTAATACTACAATCCCTAAGATCACAAGGATCACACCTGTCGCACGATTTAATGTCTCTGGTGTTGCTTTATTGGCAAATCGTGCTGCGATCCTTGCCCAGATCAGCGTAAATACAACACATAAGATAAATACTGTCCAATCCGGTGCTCCAACAATCATAAAATGAGAAACAGCTCCTGTAAATGCAGTAAATGCCATAATAAATACACTCGTTCCAACAGCTGTTTTAATTCATATCCTAATACACTCGTTAAAATGAGCAACATCATCATTCCACCACCTGCACCAACAAATCCACAGATCAATCCGATCATGATCCCACAGACCACTGACTGAATTGCACGTTTCTTTGCTGAAACTCCTTGCATGGCTTCTTTGGTTGTCATAACTGGTCTCACGATAAATTTAATTCCTAATAAAAATGTCATAAATACAGAAAAGCTTCCCATCGTTGCAGCTGGAAGTAAGCTTGCAATATAGCTTCCTACTACTGTAAATGTTAACACACTTATCATCATGATGATACCATTTTTTATATCAAGATTCTTATTTTTTCCATAAATATAAGCTGATACTGCACTTGCTAATACATCAGAGGACAATGCAATTCCTATTGCCATATACGGGTCCATCTTAAGGAATGTGATCAACATCGGACTAATTACAGCTGCTGCACTCATCCCTGCAAATCCTGTTCCAAGCCCGGCTCCCATTCCTGCAAAAAATGTTACTGCGATTGTTAATAATATATTCATCTTAGTTTCCACCTTTCAAAATATCATCTAAATTCTTATCCATATTTTTCATTACATGGATAAAAATTTTTTTATCTTCTTGTGTTGTATTATCAAACAACTGATCTACAAATCCTTGTTGTAACTGCTGTCCTTCTTTGATCACTGGATGTGCTTTTTCTGTAATAATCAGTTTTGTTTTTCTTCGATCACCTTTGATCTCTTCTCTTCTTAAATAACCTTCTTTCACAAGTTTCTCTACGTTGATCGATATAAGATTTGCTTTGATATTTCTGATCTTTACGATATCTCTGGCTGTCTGGTATTGTGGATTGTTTCCTAAAAACATTAAAATATCAAAAGCTGTCTGTGGTAATTTTAATTTCTTGCATAACGGCTTACATGCATCGTTATATACCTCTAACAACTTTCTCGGAAATTCTATATTGATCTTCATGAATTTATCCCTCCTTGTTAATTATTTCATATTTGAACTATTCATTTTTGATTTATTATAACAGATTGTCATATATTTTCAACTTTTTGTTACTTCAAAAAATAAAAACAGCTGACATAATTTTTACTTTTTATGCCAACTGTTTTTATATATTTATTTATTACAATTACCACTATGATCAAATGCTGGATTGATCGCATAAAAATTTTTAGAATCCAAATGATCCTGTACAATCCTCAGTGCTTCACCAAATCTCTGGAAATGCACGATTTCTCTTTCTCGTAAGAATTTCAGTGGCTCTCTAACATCTGGATCATCAATAAGCCTTAACAAATTATCATACGTTGTTCTTGCTTTTTGTTCTGCAGCAAGGTCTTCACTTAAATCTGTAATCGGATCTCCCACAGACTGAAACGTCGCTGCGCTAAACGGTACACCACTTGCTGCTTGTGGCCATACACCTGCTGTATGATCTACATAGTAAGCTCCAAACCCTGATTTTTTCACCTGTTCTGGAGTTAGATCTCTAGTTAACTGATGCACGATCGTACAGATCATTTCCAAGTGAGCTAATTCTTCTGTACCTATATCAGTTAGCACCCCACAAACATTTTTATATGGCATCGCAAATCGCTGCGACAAATACCGCATCGAAGCTCCTAATTCCCCATCTGGACCACCATACTGCGTAATGATCAATTGTGCCATCTTGGGATCTGTTCGTTTGATATTTACCGGAAACTCCAATCGTTTTTCATAATTCCACATATCAACAACCTCCCCTCTTCATCCATGGCCAAGAATCCGTTGCCCATGTAAAATGATCATCTATATCTGCACTATCAATCGTCAATGGTTCAAAATTTCTCGCATATTCTTTTAATGCCTGCTTTCTTGCCTTCTGATATTGATTAAAATGGTCCATTGCTTTTTTGTCATTTGGGTGTGTATCAAGATACAGATTCGTATCAATCAATGCAAAGCTGACTGCATCAATATAATTTAACAACTTTTTCTTATCATACTGATTCATTACCGGCACGCCCCTTTCCCATAAAATGGTTTATTCAACTCTGGAAAGATCGTTCCACATTGTAATCCTTCTTCCGGACTATAAATCCTGCTCCAATGCTGCCATGGAACATACTGCATAGCAACCGGCATAGAATCCACTCCACCATGCCGATGACCATGCTCACACATTCCTGATGATCGATCACAATAACATTGATTCATCTCTATTTTCCTTTTCTTCTTTTATACTATCATGGTATGTATACAAAAAAAGAAAGTGCTTTGAAATTTTAAGTTGTATAACGGAAATGTATCGAGTATTCATAAAAACATAAAGAAAGATAGAGGTACGAAAAACGAATTCCATTGACAGATGTTTATTATAAATGCCCATACAGTAAAACATACACACTGTGTAGTGATTTGAATAACGTAAATTATTTGAATATTATAAAAAGAGATCATGTGTCGGCAACCGTACGGACACGTCTGCACTTAGCGAGTGGATGGTCGTTAGACCATTCAGGAGCTTAGTACAGCTACGTGGGAGTCCGAACGCGAGTGGGTTGCAGACACATGATCTCTTTTTATAATATTCCACCAATAATTTCCGTCATTCAATCACAATTTATCTTTCATCAATTGGTGTATATTCTCTATGTGGTGCCACAGCTTTATAAGCCGGACGAATAATACGATTACCATTCATCAACTCTTCCATTCGATGTGCTGACCATCCTACGATACGTGCGATCGCAAATAATGGTGTATATAACTGATGTGGTAATCCTAACATGCTGTAGATAAATCCACTGTAGAAGTCGATGTTTGCGCTGACTCCTTTGTAGATCTTTCTCTTCTCACCAATGACCTGTTTGGCAAGACGTTCTACCGTTGCATACAATTGATATTCTTCTTCTTTTCCTTTTTCTTCAGAAAGCTGTTTTACGAAGCGTGAAAGAATCTTGGAACGTGGATCTGATAATGAATATACTGCATGTCCCATACCATAGATCAATCCTGCTTTGTCGAATGCTTCTTTATTCAACAGTTTTAATAAATATTCACGAATTTCTTCTTCATTGGACCAGTCTTTGACATTGGCTTTTAGATCATCGAACATCTGTACGACTTTAATGTTTGCTCCACCATGTTTTGGACCTTTCAATGAGCAAAGGGCTGCTGCGATTGCTGAATATGTATCTGTTCCTGAAGATGATACAACGTGTGTTGTGAACGTAGAGTTGTTACCTCCACCATGCTCTGCATGAAGCACTAACGCCATATCTAGTAATTTTGCTTCCAGTTTTGTATATTTGCTGTCTGGTCTTAACAGATGAAGGATATTCTCTGCTGTAGAAAGTTCTGGATCTGGAAGATGAATGAATAAACTTCTCCTCTCTTATAATGATTGTATGCCTGATATGCATATACAGAAAGTACAGGGAATAATGCGATCAGCTGAATGCACTGACGCAGTACATTTGGCAGTGAAATATCACTTGCATTGTCATCATATGAAAATAATGTTAAGACGCTTCGTGCTAATGTATTCATCATGTCACGGCTTGGTGCTTTCATGATGATATCTCTTACAAAGTTTGTAGGAAGCTGTCTGTATTCTCCAAGCATTCCTTCAAACTGTTTTAACTGGTCCTTTTTAGGGAGTTCTCCAAACAACAGTAAGTATGCTGTTTCTTCAAATCCAAAACGATCTTCTTCGATAAATCCCTTTACGATATCCTCGATATCAATTCCGCGGTAATATAATTTACCTTCACATGGCACGATTTCACGGTCGATCATTGTATAAGCATTGATCATGGAAATGTCAGTTAATCCTGCAAGGACACCTTCACCATTACGTTTACGAAGACCTCTTTTTACATCATATTTTGCAAACAACTCTTCATCAATCTTCTTATTACATTTCTTAGCCAGTTCTTTGATCTCAGGGGTTACCTCTGAAAACTTATTCGGCATATCTTTAACCATCGTTTTTTCTCCCTTCTAACAATTGCTATCATTTCTAGTTTACATCATGGTATTTTCCAAGGAATTCTCTTGTTCTTTCATTATCAGAACTGAATACCTCATCTGGAGATGCATCTTCAATGATGACTCCTTTATCCATAAAAATGATCCTGTCTGAAATTTCTTTTGCAAAAGCCATCTCGTGTGTGACGATCACCATCGTGATATTTAGATCTGTCAGTGATTTGATGACTTTTAATACTTCTCCAGTAAGCTCTGGATCAAGTGCAGAAGTCGGTTCATCAAAGAACAAGATCTTTGGTTCCAAGGCTAATGCTCTTGCGATCGATACTCGCTGTGACTGTCCACCGGATAATTCACATGGATAAGCATCTGCCTTTGTCTCAAGACTAATTTCTTTAACAGCTCCCTTGCCTTCTCTTCTGCCTGTTTCTTAGGTACTCCTGCAACACATACAGGGGCTTCCATTACATTTCTTAGAACACTATAGTGTGGAAACAGGTTAAAGTTCTGAAATACAAATCCTGTTTCCATTAAAATTTCTTTCAAAATATCTTTGTCTGCGTAGACTGGTGCTCCATTCTTTGTCTCAACCAGTGTCTTTCCATCGATCGTGATCGTTCCGGATGTGATCGTCTCTAACTGATTCATACAACGCAGTAATGTTGATTTTCCTGATCCCGATGATCCAATGATCGAAATGATCTCGCCGTCATTGATGTTGAAGGAAATGTCTTTCAATACGGTAAGATCTCCGAATTTCTTCTCTAAGTTTTTAACGGATAAAATACTCATCTTCTTTCCTCCCTAACGATAATAGTTCATTCTTTTCTCAATGACTGAGAATACTTTTGATACAATGGCATTCATGATCAAGTAGAAAATACCTGCTACAACAAGGTAAATCATTCCACGGCTTCGTGCCATCTGGTTTGTTGCCACAACGTAAATCTCCATAACACCAATAACATGAGCTAAGGATGTATCCTTAACCAATGTCATACACTCACTTCCAAGGGATGGTGTGATGATCTTTACAACCTGAGGTAAAATGATCTTAAAGAATGTCTGTGATCTGTTAAATCCTAATACTTTCGCTGCTTCATACTGACCTTTTGGAATTGCCTGAATACCACTTCGATAAATCTCAGCAAAATATGCTGCGTAATTTAAAGAAAAACCGATAACCGCCGCTGTCATACGATCAAGGCTTAATCCTGCGATATAATATAATCCAAAATAGAATCCATATAACTGCAGGATCAGTGGTGTTCCTCTCATAATCAATAGGAAAAATCGAATTGGCATCTGAATGATCAGAAGCTTTGACATTCTTCCTTTAGCAATTATCATACCAAGAATCAGTCCAAAAATCAAAGTCAGAAAGAATAAGATCAATGTAGATTGCAGACCATTTTCAATTAATAACTTTACGATTTCTAGGAAAACTTTGTGTTCCATCCATAATTTTCTACTCCTATATTACTTATTTTTATCTATATTTATAAGGGACGGGTTATTCCTTTATAATATCTTTATAAACGGAAAAAGGGCTTTAGCACGTAAGCCCTTTCTTCCTTAAAATTTATTTCTTTAATTATTTGATTGTTGTGATGTCTTCATCAAACCATTTTTCGCTTATCTTCTTTAATGTACCATCTTTTGCCATTGCTTTTAACTGTTTTACAACTTCGTTGCAAAGTGCTTTGTCATCTTTTCTGAATCCAATGACATATTTTTCTTTTGCTACACTGTCTTCTAATACTTTATATTTACCAGCATCTTTCTTTGTGTAGTATTTTGCAACAACTTCATCCATAACAGCCGCATCTAATCCGTGTCCTAAATCATTTAAAATCTGAACATTGTCTGCTAACAGTTTGATCTTTGAATTCTTTAATTCTTTTACACTATCTGCTGCATCAGCTGCTGTAGATCCTGACTGAATTCCAACTTCTGTATCTTTTGTAATGTCTTTTAAAGATTTGATCTTACTGTTTGCTGGTACAATCAGTACCTGATGGTTATCCATGTAAGATTCTGAACATAACATTTCTTTTGCTCTGGCTTTGCTGTATGTAACACCATTCCATAAACAGTCAACTTTCTCTGTATTAAGTTCCTGTTCTTTGGAATTCCAGTTGATTGGCTGTAATTTTAATTTGATTCCCATTCTCTTTGTTACTTCTTTTGCAAGATCGATATCAAATCCTACAATATTATCTTTCTTATCTGTAAATCCCATTGGTGGAAAGGATGAATCAAGTCCAAGAACTAATTCTTTCTTAGACTGTACATCTTTCAATGAGTTATCTGCCTTCTTCTTTTCTTCTTTCTTACCGCATCCTACGAGCATAGATGCTGCAAGTGCGACTGTTAATAACCCGACTAAAAACTTTTTCATAACTTTATCGCTCCTTTATATATTTTATTCAATCAGCACACTACCATGCTAAAGTATTTGTTTTATAATAGCAAAGTTCTCTTGCTTTGTCAAACCTTATCCTCTGTTTTTTGTTACATTTCTATTACATATTTATTGAGTTTTCATGAATCTTGTGCTATTCTAGAAGAGTATAAAAGGAGGAGTATCAATGTATTATAAAAAATACTTACTGCCGCATTAACTGTTTCATGTATCGGTGGTATCGTACCTGCAAACTCTGTACAGGCAGCAAGTCTTAAGATCCGCTACAGCGGCAAAACACGTTACTATAAAGGAAAACAATTACATGTCAGCTATGCAAATAAGAACCTGTCTTCTAAATATGTTGGCATTCAGATCAATAAAGTCAATATGATCCCTTATTATGACTATCTTGTAAAGCAGGGTCCGAAAGTCAAACGTACTTACTCTAAGAGCAGTGGAAAACTGATCCTTAAGAATGGCGATGACACACTGACAGCTTATGTAGGAAAACGTACATACTATTTAAATGGGGTAAAGAAAACCTTCAGCGTTGCCCCTACAAAGGTAAAATATTATAAGACAAAGAAGACTATCATTTTAATTCCTGCTAATGCGATCGTCAAAGGACTGGGATTAAATTATAAGTATAGTTCTTCTTCAAAAAGGATCTATATCACACAGCCTGTCATTCCTTCAGATTCAACAACACAGGTCCAAACACAACCAAGTGGTTCTGTGCAGTATACAAATTATAATAAGAGTTTATCAGCTTATGTAACTGCAGAGAAAAAACAACATCCAACTTACGGTGGCAAGAGCATCAGTACATCAACTTACACAAGCTATATCGATCCATCAAAGGATACAACAAATAATTTTCAGTTCTTAACACTGGATACATACCGTGAAGTTGATCCAACTGCATATAACAACTTATTAAATAGTAAATTAAGATCAAACAGTGTCTTAAGAAATAAAGGAAATGTCTTGATTGCTGCTGCCAAGCAGTATAATATCGATCCAGTATATTTCCTTTGCCAGACAATTCTTGAAACTGGATATGGTACAAGCACCTTATCTCAGGGAAAAGCGATCACAACCGTTGTTTCTGGAAGTTCTGTTGTAAGAGATAGTTCTGAAAATGTCACAGGATTTAAGACTGTCAATGGTAAATATAAAACATCCACAATTTCTAAGAAAATGGTGTACAACCTCTACGGAATCAAAGCCTATGATAGTAATCCTCAGCTTTGCGGATTCAGCTATGCATATTATCAAGGCTGGACAAGTGTCGATGCAGCAATTTATGGTGCCGCTAAGTATGTAAGCCAAGACTATATCCATAATCAGACTTATCATCAAAATACACTTTATAAATTCCGTTACAACCCAAATATCAATTATCTATGGCACGAATACGCAACAGATCCATCCTATGCAAAACAGATCGCTACGATCATGTATAGTCAGTTCCGTAGTGTTTATAGATCAGATGTGTCATTTACTTATGATAAACCACAGTTCAATTAGATTTTTAATTGTATGAGTTGAAGGTCATCGAGTATTTAGAGAAAAAATGAAAGATAGCATATGCGCAACACGAATTCCATTGACGGAGTTTTGACAGAACGCTTATCCGCTGGATCTCCTGCGATAACTCGCGTTGAAAGCTACTAAAACCAGTAGTCTTTGACGCTCAAACAATCGCCCGATCCAGCTGCGATTCCATCAAAACTCCTATGGAATTCGATCGTTGCTCACATGCTATCTTTCATTTTTTCTCTAAATACCTGAAGACTTTCAATCATAAAATTAAGAAAATTCAAGCTGAGGGATGAATGTTAAATGTTATTGTTTTTTAATTTTTGTAGTGGTAGGCAGAAAGTTATAATAAATACCAATACAGTAAAACATACACACTGTGTGGTGGTTTGAATCACGTAAATTATTTGAATATTATAAAAAGAGATCATGTGTCAGCAACCGTACGGACACGTCTGCACTTAGCGAGTGGATGGTCGTTAGACCATTCAAGAGCTTAGTACAGCTACGTGGGAGTCCGAACGCAAGTGGGTTGCAGACATATGATCTCTTTTTATAATATTTCACCAATAATTTTCGTCTTCAAACTACAAATCAAAATCTGTCTACACGAATCACTGCATAATGTTTCCCCTGCATATCGTCTTTAATCTTCTGCTTAAGATCCTTCACGATTTTCTCTGGCTCATAATCTTTCCCATAAGGAATCACAAGATCAAAGATCACATTCGTATGTGTTGGCCCTTTGACCATTCGAAAATCATGAACTGACAGTGTCTTGTCATATTTCTTAACAATATTAAAAACTTCTTTTCTTGTCTCATTCACTTCCTCATCATCCGTCACTACAGGATCCATATGGATTGTTGCTTCGCAGTGATATTCTTCCATCAAACGCATTTCAATATGATCCATCAGATCATGTACTTCCATCATGTCTTTATTGTATGGAACTTCTGCATGCAAAGAGACAATTCTTCTTCCTGGACCATAGTCGTGAACAACGATATCATGAACTCCGATGACCATCTTATGATTTAATACAGTCTCTGTGATCTTAGCGATCAATTCTGGATCTGGGGATTCTCCTAATAGGGGGTTCATGGTATCTTTGATTGATTCATAACCACCCCAGAGTACAAAACATGCAACAAAGATTCCGACAATTCCATCAATATTTAAATGAAAATAATGGAATACAAGCATTCCTCCAACAACAGCTGCTGTTGAAATACAATCATTTAACTATCCGCTGCTGTCGCTTTCATCGTTTCAGAGTGAATTCTCCATCCGATTCCTTTGTTAAACATATACATCCAAAATTTTAATGCGATCGAGATCACTAATATTACATAAGAAATCCATTGTTCTGTGATCACCTCTGGATGAATCACTTTTTCTACTGATGTTTTAAATAATTCCACTCCCATCATCAAGATCAGGATAGATACAACAAGTCCTGATACATATTCCATCCTTCCATGTCCGAATGGATGATCTTCATCTGCTGGTTTTCCAGCCATTCCAAATCCGACAAGTGTGATAATAGAAGATGCTGCGTCAGATAAATTGTTAAACGCATCTGCTGTGATAGAGATTGCTCCTGTGATGATTCCTGCGAAAAATTTGGTTGCAAATAAGAAGATGTTACAACAGATTCCTACAATCCCTGCCATCTTTCCATAAGCATTTCTTACTTTTGCATCCTTTACATTTTCTTTGTCTTTAATAAATAATGATATTAATAAGTTTGTCATAAAAAACTCCATCTACATAGTAAATGGGAGTCCTAATGACCCCCAATGTACTTTTTCTTTATATTTATGAGGATCTTTACCTCATATGTTCACTTTATGCTTCTACGATCTTACCTGCGATTGCTGATGCAGCTGCTGTCTTAGGTGATCCTAAGTAGATTTCTACTTTTGACGTTCCCATTCTTCCTAAGAAGTTACGGTTGTTTGTTGCCAGAACACGTTCTCCATCTGTCATGATCCCGCCTGCACGTCCACAACATAATCCACATCCTGGATGCGTGATGATTGCTCCGGCTTCTGCCAAAATCTTCATGTATCCAGCATCCACTGCCTGTTTATAAATCTTTCTACTAGCTGGTGTTACGATCAATTTTACATAATCAGCAACTTTCTTTCCTTTTAAGATCTCTGCTGCCGCTTTCAGATCTTCTAATCTTCCGTTTGTACAAGATCCGATAAATACCTGATCAAGCTCTGTTCCTTCGACTTCTTTGACAGCTCTGATCTTATCTACCTGTGATGGACATGCCACTACTGGTACTAAATCTTCTGCTTTATATGTGATTATCTGGCAATACTCAGCATCTTCATCTCCATATAACCAATCAACATCAGCTAAATCTACCTTAGAATATTCAGCTGTCTTTTCATCCGGTGCGAAAAGTGCTGCTTTCGCTCCTGCTTCGATTGCCATATTTGACATTGTCATTCTGGCTGCAACACTCATCTCATCAACTGTGCTTCCAGAGAATTCTAATGCTTTATAAGTAGCTCCAGCTGCTGTTAAATCTCCGATCAATCGTAAGATAATATCTTTAGAACTTACATTTTCAGGAAGTTTTCCATCAATGACTACTTTGATCGTCTCTGGAACTCTTACCCACATCTCTCCTGTTCCAAGAATCGCTGCCATCTCTGTATAACCGATTCCTGAAGAGAAACATCCAACACAACCATAAGTTGTTGTATGAGAGTCTGTTCCGAATACGATATTCCCAGGTTTCGCATATCCACATTCTGTCATTAACTGATGGCAGATCCCATCACTTCTGTGAACATTTTTCATGCCATATTTCTTGGCAAATGCATCACCGATCTTGAAATGTCTGATATCGTCTGTTGTACTTGCTGGTACCATGTGGTCATAGATCAATACGACTTTGTCTGGGTCCCATAACTTTGTAAATCCCATTTCTTCGAATTTCTCCGCTACGAATGGAATAAAGATATCATGGATCATAACACGGTCTACATTTACTGTCTGGATCTGTCCTGGTTTTACACTGTCAACACCAACGTTTCTGCTGATGATCTTTTCAATCATTGTCTGTCCCATATCTTTATTTCACCCCATTTCTTTTCTTCATGGCTTCTACTAATCCACCAGCGTTGATGATCTCCATCAAGTTATCTGGAAGGGAATGAATCTCATAATCTGTACCATTATATGTGATCTTCTCTCCTAAAGTAACTTCAATCTCATCACCTTCTTTAACTGCATCCTGAATCTTGTCATTCTCAATTAACAGTAATCCATTATTGATGGAATTACGAAAGAAAATACGTGCAAATGATTTGGCAATGACGCATTTAACTTTTAATACTTTGATGATCTCTGGTGCCTGTTCTCTTGAAGAACCGCATCCAAAGTTGCTTCCTGCTACGATAATATCTCCTTCACCAATCTGTCCTGCTAATTCTGGACGAAGTGGAGAAAATCCATACTGTTTCATATCTTCTACGGTTGGAAGTGCCAGATATTCTGTTGGGATGATGATATCTGTATCAATGTCATCTCCAAGCACCCAAACCTTTCCTTTAAACTGTTCCATATCTCTTCTATCCTTCTTCCTTAAATCTGTCTGCTGTTGTGATCTTACCTGCGATCGCTGATGCTGTGACCGTCGCTGCTGATCCTAAATATACATAAGAATCCGGATGTCCGGCACGTCCTTTGAAGTTTCTTGTTCCTGTAGAAATCAAAACTTCATCTTTCCCGATGACACCCTGACAGCTTCCCCAGCAAACGCTGCAGTTACAGTTCATAACCATTGCTCCGGATTCCATGAAAATATCGATCAGACCTTCATCTAATGCCTGCATATAAACTTCATTGGAAGCTGGTGCGATCAAAAATCTTACGCTGTCACTTACTTTCTTACCTTTTAAGATTTCAGCAGCGACTCTTAATTCTTCGATACGTCCATTGTTACATGATCCTAAGAATGCTTCATCGATCTTCACATCCTTGACTTCTTTGGCATCCACAACATCATCGATCTGATGAGGTCTTGCAACAACTGGTTTGATCTCGTCTAAGTTGATATCATAAACTTTCTCAAATACCGCATCATCATCGCTCTTGAATAAGTTCTCAGCTTTTCTTCCACGACTTTCTACGTATTCTACAACTTTCTCATCTGGCTCAACGATTCCAGTCTTAGCTCCTGCTTCAACAGCAAGGTTGCAAAGAACTAAACGTTCATCAATATCAAGGTTATGAGCACCTTCTCCAGCAAATTCCATGATCTTGTAGTTACATCCATTTGCTCCAACCATTCCGATGATAGAAAGCATTAAATCTCTGGCGTATACACCTTCTCTTAATTTACCATGCAGGTTAAAACGGATCGTGTCTGGAACTAATACCCAAGACTGTCCTGTTACCATAGCGTATAAGAAATCAGTACATCCGATTCCTGTACCAAATGCTCCTAAAGCTCCATATGTACACGTATGGGAGTCTGCACCCATGATAAATTCTCCTGGACATACATGATTCTCTACCATAATCTGATGGCAGACACCTTTTCCTTCATATAATTTGATCTCATGCTCTTTTGCAAAATTACGCATCTTTCTATGTGCTGCTGCTGTTTTTTGGATTCTCCGCAGGCACATTGTGGTCCATGATAAATACCAGTTTGTCTTTGTCCGCGATCTTTGGATGTTTTAACTGGTTATGATACATATCAATTGTTAAATGTGTCGTTCCATCATTACTCATTAAACGGTCAACTTCAATCGTATGGATCTCTCCTGCTTTTACCTGATCTACTTTCGCAGCTCTTGCAATAATCTTTTCTCCGATGGTCATTCCCATGTTCCTATTCCTCCCCTTCATTCAAGAAATTGATCAATCCGCCATGATCTAAGATATTCTGCATATATGGTGGCAGCTTGGTACATGGAAGGGTTTCATCCTCTGTTTTGATCCATCCTTCAGACAGGTTGATATCAATGTCAGCTCCGTCTTCCACTTTGTTATATAAGTCTTTGCTGATGATCACTGGTAATCCGATATTGATAGAGTTTCTATAGAAGATTCTCGCAAATGATTTAGCAACCACTGCTTTGACACCTAACGCTTTCAGTACACTTGGCGCCTGTTCTCTGGATGACCCACATCCAAAGTTCTCTCCTGCTACAACAATATCTCCTTCTTTTACCTTCTTGCAAATCTTTATCAATTGATTCAAAAGTATATACTTTCATCTCTTCATATTTGCAATACAATATTTGATGAATCGCAGTATGACTCTGGA
>ENA-OQIM01000345-OQIM01000345.1-human-gut-metagenome-genome-assembly--contig:-NODE-345-length-17404-cov-3.225213_pt1 | contig 17404 bp, 25 predicted proteins | sample MGYA00242579_ERZ504744 | MGnify/ENA primary metagenome ERZ504744 (study PRJEB26092, sample SAMD00036441) | human gut metagenome | host: Homo sapiens | study: EMG produced TPA metagenomics assembly of...
TTCGATATCCGTGATCTTCTTAGCTTGCACCCAAGCTCTTCTGCAACTTCACAAAGTCTACTTTGTCCTGAAGTGTTGTATACGAATATCTTTCTTCATAAAACAGATCTTGCCACTGTCTTACCATCCTAACACGCTGTTATTGATAATAACTTCGATCACTGGAATGTTGTATCGCGAGGCTGTCGCAAGCTCATTTAAATTCATACGGAAACATCCATCTCCTGCAATGTTTACTACGATCTTATCTGGATTACCAACTTTGGCTCCAAGGCTGGCTCCAAGACCGTATCCCATTGTTCCAAGACCACCAGATGTCAAGAATTTACGTGGTTTATCATATTTATAAAACTGAGCGGCCACATCTGATGCTGTCCAACTTCCGTTGTAATGACTGCCTCACCTTTTGTAATATCATAAATCGCTTCCATGATCTCAGGACATGTTAATCGTCCTTTATCATAAGTTAATGGATATTTTTCTTTATATTCTTTGACCGTATCAAGCCACTCTTTGTGTTCCTGGGCTTCTAAACGGCGATTGATCACTGTTAATACTGCTTTTACATCTCCGATGATAGAAGCTGATACACAAATATTCTTGTTGATCTCGACTGGATCAACATCAATCTGTAAAATCTTTGCATTCTTTGCAAATGTTTTTGGATTTCCTAAAACTCGGTCACTAAATCTTGTTCCGACTGCGATCAGAAGGTCACAGTGAGATACTCCAAGATTTGATGCTTTTGTTCCGTGCATTCCAAGCATTCCACTATAGCGTTCATCCGTACCATTAAATGCTCCTTTTCCCATGAGGGTATCGCATACTGGTGCATCTACTTTCTCTGCAAATTCTTTTAATTCATCTGCTGCATCAGAGATCACAGCTCCACCACCAACTAAGATATATGGTCGTTTTGCTTCTCTGATCATGCTGATCGCATTCTGGATATCTACTTCTTTGATATATTCACTGGAACGTATGATCTTCGCTGGTTTGTATTTTTCATATAGGGTCGTTGCTGCTGTCACATCTTTTGGAATATCGATCAAAACAGGCCCTGGTCTTCCTGTCTTTGCAATTCTAAACGCTCTTCGGATTGTGTCTGCAAGTTCTTCTATATTCTTTACAATAAGTTATGCTTTGTGATCGGAATTGTGACTCCTGAAATATCAACTTCCTGGAAGCTGTCCTTTCCAAGAAGGCTGACTCCTACGTTACATGTGATCGCAACAACTGGCACTGAATCCATATTCGCTGTTGCAAGTCCTGTAACGATATTTGTCGCTCCCGGTCCACTGGTTGCAAAGCACACTCCGACTTTTCCTGTAGATCTTGCATATCCATCTGCTGCATGAGAAGCTCCCTGCTCATGAGATGTCAGGATATGTGTAAAATCCTTTTTCTGTTTATATAATTCATCATAAATGTTTAAGATCGCTCCGCCTGGATACCCAAAAACGGTATCCACGCCTTGCTCTTTCAAACATTCTAAAACAATCTGAGCACCTGTCAATTGTTTCATCATTTGATCCTCTTTTCTTACTTAATTACTGTTTGATTTCTAAAACTGCTCCGCGGTTTCCAGATGTAACTAACGATGCATATCTTGCAAGATAACCTGTTGTAACCTTAGGTGTTCTAGGCTTCCAGTTTTCTTTTCTCTTTGCTAATTCTTCGTCAGAAACTTTTACATTTAATGTATTGGCATCGATATCAATTGCAATAATATCTCCTTCTTCTACTAATGCAATCGGTCCTCCAACTGCTGCTTCTGGAGAAACATGTCCGATACAAGCTCCTCTGGAAGCTCCGGAGAATCTTCCATCTGTGATCAGGGCTACGCTTGATCCAAGTCCCATACCCATGATCGCTGATGTAGGATTTAACATCTCTCTCATACCTGGTCCACCTTTTGGTCCTTCATAGCGGATCACTACGACATCCCCTGGTTTAATATCTCCACCTTTGATCGCCTTGATCGCATCTTCTTCACAATCAAAGACTCTGGCTGGTCCTTCCATCTTAAGCATCTCAGGAGCAACTGCAGAACGTTTTACAACACCTGAATCTGGTGCTAAATTTCCTTTTAATACAGCAATTCCACCAGTCTGGCTGTATGGATCGTCAATCGGACGAATAACTTCTGGATTCTTGTTTACGCATCCTTCAATGTTCTCTGCCACTGTCTTACCTGTTGCAGTAATAAGATCTGTATGAAGAAGATTCTTCTTATTTAATTCATTCATAACAGCATAAACTCCACCAGCTTCATTTAACTCTTCAATATATGTATGTCCTGCTGGTGCAAGATGACATAAGTTTGGAGTTCTCTTACTAATCTCATTTGCCTTCTCAAGATTCAGATCAACACCTGCTTCATGTGCGATTGCTGGTAAATGAAGCATACTGTTTGTACTGCATCCAAGTGCATATCAACTGTTAAGGCATTCTCAAACGCTTTCTCTGTTAAGATATCTCTTGGGCGGATATTCTTCTCTAATAATTCCATAACCTTCATACCTGCATGTTTTGCGAGACGGATTCTTTCAGAATATACAGCTGGAATTGTTCCATTTCCCTGTAATCCCATACCAAGAACTTCTGTTAAACAGTTCATAGAGTTTGCTGTGTACATACCGGAACATGATCCACATGTAGGACATGTTTTGTTTTCAAATTCATCTAATTCTTCTTTTGTGATCTTACCTGCTGCATAAGATCCAACAGCCTCAAACATGCTTGATAAGCTTGTTTTACATCCTTTTACACGTCCGGCAAGCATTGGTCCGCCACTGACGAACACTGTGGTACATTAACACGTGCAGCGGCCATTAATAGTCCTGGTACATTCTTATCGCAGTTTGGAACCATAACTAAAGCATCAAACTGATGTGCTAATGCCATACATTCTGTAGAATCAGCGATCAGATCTCTTGTCACCAGTGAATATTTCATTCCAACATGTCCCATGGCAATTCCATCACATACTGCGATCGCTGGGAATACAACTGGTGTTCCACCTGCCATAGCAACTCCAAGTTTTACTGCATCTACGATCTTGTCAATATTCATATGCCCTGGCACGATCTCATTATACGAACTTACGATTCCGACCAATGGCTTTCTCATCTCTTCTTTTGTGAAACCTAATGCGTTAAATAACGATCTTTGAGGTGCAAATGCTTCTCCCTCTGTAAATGTATTACTCATAAAACTAACCTCCTAGTATAATATATCTCATTCTATCTATGGTGAGCATCGAATTCTTATTTGATCTGATCAATGATCAGCTGTCCCATTTCTTTACATCCGACTTTCTTCATTCCATCTGACATAATGTCAACTGTTCTGTATCCATCTGCTAAAACTGCTTTGACTGCTTTTTCAATCTCATCTGCTTCTTTATCTAAATCAAATGAATAACGAAGCATCATAGCTGCGGAAAGAATTGTTGCGATTGGGTTTGCAATATCCTGTCCTGCGATATCTGGAGCTGATCCGTGGCTTGGTTCATATAATCCAAACTTACCTTCTGCAAGACTTGCGGATGATAACATTCCAATAGAACCTGTGATCATACTTGCTTCATCTGATAAAATATCTCCAAACATATTCTCTGTTAAGATCACATCAAACTGACGTGGATTATTGACTAACTGCATTGCACAGTTATCAACTAACATATGTTCATATGTAACATCTTCGTAGTCCTTGGCTACTTCTTCTACAACTGCTCTCCATAATCTGGAAGAATCAAGTACATTTGCCTTATCAACACTGATCACATGTTTTTTACGTTTTCTTGCAATGTCAAATGCTTTGATCGCAATTCTTCTGATTTCATTTTCATTGTAAGATAATGTATCAACGGCTGTTCTTACACCATCAATTTCTTCTGTATGTCTTTCTCCAAAGTAAAGACCACCTGTTAATTCTCTCATGATGACCATATCAAATCCATCACCGATCACTTCATCACGAAGTGGGCATGCTTTCTTTAATTCATCATATAAGTATGCTGGTCTGATGTTAGCAAATAATCCAAGGGATTTACGAAGTTTTAATAAGCCTGCCTCGGGTCTTAACTGTGCTGGAAGTTTATACCATGGAGATGTACTTGTATTTCCACCGATCGAACCCATTAATACTGCATCACTCTTCTTAGCAATCTCTAAAGCTTCCTCTGTTAATGGTTCTCCATGAACATCAATGGATGCTCCACCCATCAGTATCTGTGTATAAGAAAATGTATGTCCATACTTTTCTCCTACAGCATCTAAACTCTCATTGCTTCTGTGACGATCTCTGGCCCGATCCCGTCACCTTTAATGACTGCTAAATTACAATTCATATCTTCTTCCTCATTTCTTCTTGATATTACTTATGTCTGTCAATGAATTGGCAGATTAATTTACCCTAAAACTACTAATGCGATAAATGCTCCGATACAGCTTGCACATGCAACTGTAACAATATTTTTTTTTATTATATGCAAAAATCATCGCAATTGCAAATCCAATTGTCGATGCGATCAAATTTCCTGTCGCATAAAACACTGCTGGCATGATCATTGCTGCCAGTACTGCATATGGAACATAGTATAAAAATGATCGAAAAAATCTATTCTCTATCTTCTTCTGTATTGCAACCAATGGGATGACTCGTATTAGATATGTAGAAACTGCTGTGACTGCAATATAAACTAATAATCTGCTAAGATTCATGAGTCTCCTCCTCTTCTACTGGGAATAAAATTGCTCCAAATGTTGCTGCGATCAAGGTACAAATGATGATCACGAACCCACTGGATATAAAAGATAATGCTTTGATATATTTAAATAATAAACTAACGATCATGGAAAGAATGATCACGATAGTTATATGCTTATCTTGTCTGGCTGGTGATGATAATCCCGATCAACATTCCATAAATTGCAAGTCCAAGTGCATTCCTTAAGATCAATGGTAATAATGTATTGGCCGTCGCTCCTAAAAGAGTTCCAATGGTCCAGCTGATCCATGGAATTGACATCAAAGCATAAAAATATCTAGGCGTAATCTCATGTCTCCCCGCACAGGATACTGCAAAAATCTCATCCGTTACCATAAATGCCATTGAGATCCGATTCCACAATGTCGACTTCTCACTTAATTTCTGTCCGATCGCAATTGACATGATCGAATATCTTAAATTAATAATGATCTGTGATAAAACTAATTCCACCAAAGATCCTCCTGCCGTCATTGTTATGATCGCTGCAAACTGTCCTGCAGAAGTTACACAGGTTGCTGAGATCAAAGTAAGTGCCCATACAGGAATTCCCTTAGACGCTCCTGAAATTCCAAATGCAAACGAAACAGCCACATATGCTAGTCCGATTGGAATTCCATCAATTAATCCTCTTCGAAATTCATTGTCTGATTTCATTATCTGCTCCTATAGTTCAAAATAATTCGATTCCTGTAAAAATATAGAAAATTTCCCCAAAAATCGAGCTTATATATTAGAATACCACATTCTTAGACAGATTGGAAACTATTTTTCATTTTATAAAAGAATTCTTTTCAACTTTTCAGAAATTTCACAACATTCTAACCTAATCTCACAGAAAATATGTTCTCGTTGAAAAACTACACAAAACATATTATAATGGCACTAACAATTGACAATGAATATGAGGGGTATTATATATGAACAAAAAACAAATTTTATGTACTGGATTATCTCTTGCACTTCTTCTATCAAGTGTAGTAACCACACCAGCTTCTATAGCTGCAGGGAAATATTTTAAGATTCAGTACACACATTCTAAGAAAAAAGTCAAAAAGAAAGCCATCAATGCCAGATATAATAATAAGGTTATAAGTACAAAAATTCCAGGATATATTGAAGGTTCTACTTCTATGTATTCTGCATACTGGATCTTCGGTCGCTGTTCTTCTCTTGGAACAAAATATTCATATTCAAGTTCCAAAAAAGAGTTACATTACAACGAAATTCTCAGAAGCTTGTGATGACTTTAAACAGCAGAACAGCTACCTTGAATGGGAAGAAATTCACCCTTCCATCTGCACCTCGAAAAATCCGTTATATCGCAAAAAAGAAAAATTATATCATGGTTCCCGGAGATATCGTTGCAAAAAAACTAGGATTAAATTATTCATGGAACAATCGTCTGTTATCAGGAGTGATCTCAAAGGGCAGTACTGATAAACCTGCTCCTTCCAATCCATCAAATACAAAACCTCAGACTTCCAATCCTTCTGGAAGTACAACAAAGATCACAGCATCTGAATCTGATTATTCTATCCGGATCAAAAAACCTGATGGTCTTTCATCGTCTTCTATAAGTTCCAACGATGATTACTGGAATAACCAGTTACAGATCATCATTGACGGAGATTATCGCAACTTTTTTTAACACAGCTTCTAACCGCACGATCAAGGATTCTTTAACTTATAAAGTTTCTTATCTAAATGGAAAAACTTATATCAATCTGATAACATCAGCGATCAAAGGATTCTCTGTTACTCAGACAGATTCTTATATCTATGTCAAGTATGCGGCACCAAAGGATATGTTCTACAGAGTCATTGTTATTGATGCCGGACATGGTGGAAAAGACAGCGGCGCAACTGGAAACGGTTATATCGAAAAGAACATGACCTTAAAGATCGTTCAGAATATCAAGACAAACTTTGACTCTGATCCGCTGTATAAGGTTTATTACACCAGACTCTCTGATTGGTATCCTACTCTTACCGAACGTTATGATCTGGCTAACACCGTCAATGCTGACCGTTTTTTAAGTGTACATATCAATTCTGCAGACTCTGCCAGTGCAAAAGGAACTGAAACATTATATAAGGATTACAAAACATATGCCAGTGTCATTCATTCCTCTTCGCTAAGTGGAATGGGGTATACAAAAGGGTCTTCTTATGACCGAAGCCTTGTATACCGTCCTGGACTTGCAGTACTTCGAGGAACAAAAATGATGAGTGCCCTTGCCGAAATGGGATTCATCTCTAACAGCACGGAATCTGCAAGAATTGACGCTAGATCTGAGGCGATCGGATCTGCTCTTTACCAGTCACTCTGTAATTCTTTTAATTAATTTTATCTAATAATATCAGACTGTATCTCAGGAAATCCAAAGAGATACAGTCTTTTTATTGCATTAATATTACAAATATGTTACGATTTAATCTATGAGAAAGGGAGATAAACAATGAGATTACAAAAGTTATTTATTACAACACTATTATCATTTTCAGTCATTGGTACGGCAATACCTGCAAATGTATCTGCCGCATCCTATGCAACGACAAAACGCACATACACTTTAAAAGTTGCTGGTAAAAAGCAGAAAAAGAAAGCTCGCGGTGCAATCTATAATGGTAAGACGATCAAAACAAAAGCACCTGGCTTCTTACGTGGTGATACAACCATGTATTCCGCAAGCTATGTATTCCAGAAGGGATTAGGCGTTTCTTATTCTTACTCTTCTAAAACATGGAAGATCACTTTAAAAAAAGGTTCTACGACGATCACCATGAAACGTGGCAGCAAATATGCTTATGTCAATGGAAAGAAAAAGAAACTTCCAACACCTGCACGCCGTGTGTATTCCTATAAACAGAAAAAAAATTACATCTATGTTCCTGGTGAATTCTGTGCAAAACATCTTGGATATTCTTATTCATGGAGCAGTAGTTCTTATGCTGGTACTTTCTCAACAAGTAACAGTAATAAGGCATCTTCTTCCGTTACAACACTTCCAGCAACAAACGGAGAACATTATGTACAACTTGATAAACCAGAGGGCTTATCCGAAAGCAACATCTCAACAACTGACGATTACAATAACTATCGTCTGATCGTAAACATTAAAGGAGATTATTCTTCTTATTATTCCGATGCGTCACATCGCAGTGTTGTTGGTGATTCAAGCTTCTATTCTTATTCTGTAGCTTACAGCAATGGCTATACAAAGATATATATCAAGCCTCGAAAAGCTACGATCAAAGGATTCGAAGTAACACAAACAGATTCTTATATCAAGGTTCGCTATGATTCACCAAAGGCAATGTACAAACAGATCGTTGTACTTGATGCAGGACATGGTGGTTCAGACTCTGGAGCAGTTGCCAATGGATATAAAGAAAAAAACATGACATTAAAGATCGTTCAGGCTGCAAAATCATACTTTGATAAAGATCCAGATATCAAAGTTTACTATACAAGATTATCTGACACATACCCAAGCCTTACTGAACGTTCTGATCTTGCCAATGAAGTTGATGCAGACAGATTCTACAGTGTTCATATCAACTCTGCCGGATCTTCTGCTACAGGAACTGAAACCTTATATAATTCCAAAGGATATAAATCTTCTACAGGACTGACAAGCTATAGTTGGTCAGCAACCATTCATCCTTATATCCGTTCTGCTACAGGATTTACAAACCGAGGTCTTGTAAACCGTACAGGATTAGCTGTTCTTCGTCATACAAAGACATCTTCTACCTTAACTGAGATTGGATTCATCTCTAACAAATCTGAAGCAAAGAAAATGAACTCTAATCTTACAAACTATGGAAAAGCTGTCTATAACAGCACAAAAGCATCTTTTAGCAAAAACCCAACTGGGCGATAATATTGTATTAAAGTATTTATATTCATAACTGCAGTCATACATCAACCGTATGACTGCCAGTTGCTTATTTATAATATGGAATCACCAGATACATGTCTTCCGTGATCTTTCCATCGTATATATGATTTGTCTGACATACCTCTTCAATATAATCGTCAACAGACGAATATTCATTCCCCATATATTTCTTTGCGATCTTCCATAATGTATCACCTTTCTGCACCTGAATGCTGGTAAACTGCTTGTCTTTTGTTCCCTGGGCCTCGATCAGGTTGTTACTTAAAAGGAAAGCACTCATTAGAAAAACAAAAACTACTGCTATGATAATTCCGATCACTCTTCTCTTACTTCTCATAATATCATCCTCCGCAAACTATAATCGAACATTTGTTTTGTTTATGTCTGTATTATAGTTCTCGAACATTTGTTTGTCAAGCTTTTTTCCGAAACTTTGTTCGAGAACACTTGTTTCCATTTCGGATCTATGTTATGATAAGAATAGTTTATAAACAGACACGGAGGATATGATACATGGCCAAAGAACAATTAAGTGACAAACAACAACAGATCCTTGAATTCATCAAGCGACGCATTCTGGATAAAGGTTATCCACCTGCCGTACGCGAGATCTGCGAGGCAGTGAATCTTCGTTCTACTTCCTCTGTCCATTCCCATCTGGAGACTTTGGAGAGAAAAGGATACATTCATAGAGATCCTACCAAGCCTCGTGCGATCGAGATTACCGATGATGATTTTAATCTGGCTCGCCGCGAGATCATCAATATCCCTGTCGTAGGTACCGTCACTGCCGGTGAACCGATCTTAGCGGTAGAGAATATTGAAGAATATTTTCCAATGCTTCCAAATCATATCAGCAATAAGAATACTTTCATGCTCCATGTCCGTGGAGAAAGTATGATCAATGCCGGAATTTTTGACGGTGATATGGTTATTGTCGAACAACAGCCAACTGCTGATAATGGTGATATTGTCGTTGCAATGATTGAAGATTCTGCAACTGTTAAGAGATTTTATAAAGAAGATGGATATTACAGACTCCAGCCAGAGAATGATACTATGGATCCGATCATCGTATCAGAAGTATCTATTATTGGTAAAGTCGTTGGACTTTATCGTTCAATGAAATAAAAAGAAGTCAGCTGCGAGATGCTTTCAAAGCATTCCCATAGCTGACTTTTTTTCATATCATTCTTTTTAATTTAATTCTTCGATCGATACTTCTTTTCCGTCTTTCCAGATTCTTTCAAGATCATAGAATAAACGGTTTTCTTTATCAAAGATATGGATGATGATATCACCAAAGTCAAGTAAGATCCAGTTTCCTTCTCTATACCCTTCCATCTGTTTCATCTCATATCCAGCTTTAAAAAGTTCTTCCTGTACATTATCTACCATTGCCTGTACCTGGTTTTTGTTATTACCATCTGCAATGATAAAGTAATCTGCAAGAACAGAAATGCTTCGAATATCAATGATCTTGATATCTTCTGCTAACTTGTCATCTAACGCATCATATGCGATCTTTACCATATTTAATGACTGATCCATCTTAATTCTCCTTTTTGTCTCTATAATACTTATAAGTCTCTACTGTCCGCTCATCAATTTCCTGTCCACATTCTGTCAGGTACTCTATCGTATTCTTAAGAATTGTTTTTGTACATTTATCAAGATCCTCAAATGCCAGCTTACGAACTTTTGAAAGTCCTGGAATCATCTTTCGATTTGGTTCCATATATCAGCAATAAAAACTATCTGTTCAAGCGGTGTCATACCGATCTTCCCTGTCGTATGACATGCGATTGCTGACAAAACTTCCGAATCCTGTTCCTTATATTCATCGCTTGCAAGAAATGGAGCGATCTCTTGATGCATCAGCTGCGGACTTTTGGTTAAAGTTCCTCCAGACTGATATTATATCGTTTGCATAACGCTCTTTGCTTCTCCATTGAAAAGCCTTTGGCACAATCATGTAAAAGACCTGCGCGATATGCTTTATGAACATCCACTCCAAACACCATTGCCATACAGGAAGCTGTATAAGCTACTCCTAGTGTATGCCGGTATCTGGATGGTTTTAACGCTGTTTTAAGCTTTTCTTCTATCTGCTGTACTTCCATATAAATCATTTCTTTCTATATAATCAATCACATCTTCTGGAAGGAAGAAATGAATACTTGATCCATTGCTACATCTTTTTCTGATATCATTGGATGAAATCTCAATGCTTGGACTGCTTAAATGATAAATCTTGCCATCGTATTTCTCTTCCAGATAATCAATCTGAGCATCCAGAGCACTTCTTGAGTCATTTCTTGTAGCTACTAATATATCTGCCATGGTAAAAATCTGTCCTGGATCTTTCCATGTCTCGATCTGATAAAGCGAATCTGCTCCCATGATGAAGTAATATCTGCAATCTGTATCCTGTTTTGTAAGTTCTCTTAACGTATCAACTGTGTACGTTGTTCCTTCACGTTTTAATTCGATATCACTAAATTTGAAATACGGAAAATCCCTGATCGCCAGCTTGATCATATCGACTCTGTTTTTCTCACTGACACCGCCACTGATCTTTTTATATGCCGGATTCTTTGTTGGCATAACCAAAATCTCATCCAATCCAAACTCTTCTTTCGCTGCCTGTCCAAGAATCAGATGTCCATGATGAATCGGATTGAATGTCCCGCCAAGAATTCCTATCTTCTTCATGGCTGTCCTCCGATATTATTTCCCTGCTTTTGGCAGTTCAATTCTCTTATGATTCTTTGATTCCTTATATAATACGATCTTCTTACCAATAACCTGTACAACCTGGGATCTTGTTCTCTCTGCAAGAACATTTGCCAGTTCTTTTGGATCGTCCATACAGTTTTGAAGAACACCGATCTTGATCAATTCCCTTGCTTCTAAAGCATCTCTGACACCCTGTACAAGTTCTGGTGAAATACTTCCTTTTCCAATGTTATAGATCGGATCGATCTTCATTGCAAGGCTCTTTAAATAAGCTCTTTGTTTGCTTGTCATGTTATCCTCCATTCAATTATATCTATCTATAGTAGTCAAACTCCAGATTATACAAACGTACAGTGTCTCCTTCTTCGATTCCCATTTCTGTTAAACGTTCAATGACACCGTTTTCTTTCATGAATTTCTGGAAGAAGTCAAATCCACGCTCAGATTCCAGATTAGTATATCCAAGCATTCTCTCTACTTTCGGTCCTTCGACGGTATATAATCCTTCTTCCGGATGACCGATAAAGATTCCACCTTCTTCTTCTCCGAAGTTTAATTCGTATTCCTGTTCAAATTCTGTTGCACCTTCTGGTAATTCATCTAATAATCCCTGTACATGCCATAATAATTCTTTAACACCTTCCCCGCTTACCGCAGAAATAGGGAATACTTTGATTCCTTCTGGTTCAAACTCTTCTTTTAATAAATCGATCACAGTCTCTCTGTCTGTCTCAGACATAGCATCCATCTTGTTCGCTGCGATCACCTGTGGTTTCTCTAGAATCTCTTTGTTGTATTTCTTAAGTTCATCTGTGATAGCATGGATATCAACGATCGGATCTCTTCCTTCTACTGAAGCTCCATCTACCATATGGATCATAACTTTTGTACGTTCGATATGACGTAAAATTCAAATCCAAGACCAACACCTTCAGACGCCCCCTCGATGATTCCTGGGATATCTGCAATAACAAATCCTTTGCTTCCATCCATATCCACAACTCAAGATTTGGATTTAATGTTGTGAAATGATAGTTTGCGATCTTTGGATTTGCGTTTGTTACTCTTGATAAAAATGTAGATTTTCCTACATTTGGGAATCCAACCAAACCTACATCAGCAATAACTTTTAACTCAAGCATAACTTCGAGTTCCTGCGCTTTCCCACCTGGCTGGGCATATTTTGGTGCCTGCATGGTTGGAGTTGCATAATGTTGGTTTCCTTTACCGCCACGACCGCCTTTTAAAAGTACAACTGGTTCCTTCTTATTAGACATATCAAGGATAACTTTCCCTGATTCCTTGTCTTTTACAACGGTTCCTGCCGGAACTTTCAGGATGATGTCTTCTCCATCAGCACCGTGGCATTTTCTTCTGCCACCTTCCTGACCATCTCCTGCCTTGAATTTTCTTCTGTGACGGTAATCAGATAAAGTATTGATTCCTTCATCTACAACAAAGATCACATCACCGCCACGGCCGCCGTCTCCACCATCTGGTCCACCGTTTGGTACATAAAGTTCCCTCCGGAAACTTACGTGGCCATCTCCACCTTTTCCGGATCTGATTATAATATTAGCTCTATCTGCAAACATTGTCTTTTCCTTTCTGTGTCAAAAAAAACAACTTCCAGTCACAAAAATATTTCATTATCTTATAATGAAAAACGGCCTCAAATATGTATTTGAAGCCGTAATTACTGAATCTCAAATGATCTGTTCCTGTATGCAATTAAATTATGCTACTGGATGTACAGAACACTGTTTCTTATCTTTACCTTTCTTTCGAAGCGAACAATACCATCAACTAATGCGAATAATGTATCGTCACCACCGCGTCCTACGTTAACGCCTGGATGAATCTTTGTTCCTCTCTGTCTGTAAAGAATATTTCCAGCTTTTACAAACTGTCCGTCAGCTCTTTTCGCACCTAATCTCTTAGATTCGGAATCTCTACCGTTCTTTGTAGAACCCATTCCTTTTTTATGAGCGAAAAATTGAAGGTTCATTTTCATCATTTTTGTTACACCTCCTTAAAGATTACATCTAAATACTGTCCATGTTCTTCTTCTACTGAAGTCAGACCAAGGATCAGTGATCTTAATAACAAGCTCCCCTCTTTGGAAAGCTCTTCCGTAATACTACGTCAATTTCTGCGTCTTCCTGGCTCACATCAATCTGATAGTGATCATCTGTCAGTTCATCCAGAGAATTCACAAAATTAATTACCAGAGCAGACACTGCGGCACAGACAATATCTTGTCCTTCCGCACTGTAACCTGCATGGTCCTGTGAGTGGAAACCTTGAAAGGTTCCATCGACTCTCTGATAGAATGTTATCTTTGTCATAACTCTATCCTCAGGATATTATCCAACGATACTATCGATCTTAACCTGTGTAAATAACTGTCTATGACCGTTTTTCTTATGGTATCCAGTTTTTCTCTTGTATTTGTAAACGATGACTTTCTTACCTTTTCCTTCGCTTACTACAGAAGCTTCAACTTTCGCACCATCAACGGTAGGTGTTCCAACTTTAACAGTATCTCCACCAACTAAAAGTACATTATCAAATGTTACTTTAGCTCCTACTTCAGCGTCAAGTTTCTCAACTTTGATCACGTCGCCTTCGCTTACTTTATACTGTTTTCCACCTGTTGCGATAATTGCGTACATCACGGCACCTCCTATTATCAAATCTCGCCAGCTTTGGTGATTCTTGCATTCTTTAACCTCGCTGTGCGGCATACTCATATATAATAACAGCACTATTTCAATATGTCAATACTTATTTGTCGAAAAATTGGATTTTTTCTTTTTCTTGTGATCTCCATAATTCCGAGCTTTGTAATATCTACAGCAACTGCTTTCTTAGAATCCCCATTTAGATAATGCTGCATTACCTGTAATAATTCTTTCTCATCATCTTTGGACTTCATATCAATAAAATCAATCATGATGATCCCTGATAAATTTCTTAAGCGGATCTGCCTTGCTGCTTCTTTGGCTGCTTCTAAGTTTATTTTCTTAATATGTGCTTCCTGGTTCTTCTTTCCAATGGATTTCCCCGTATTCACATCAATGACTGCCATTGCCTCCGTCTGTTCGATATACAGAAATCCTCCAGACTTCATAAATATTTTACGTTTAAATACCTCTGAAAGATAATGACGAAACCGATATCTTCGTTCAATGTCTCCTGCCATATAAGAACATAAGAATACTTCATAACCTTTTTCTTTCAGCTGTTCCCCTACTTCTTCCTGATCTGTCACAATACGATCGATCGATCCTGGTTTGATATCATGAACCAGCACTTCCAATGCATCGTAATTTGTATCAACAAGATGAGGAGCTTTGCGGTATTGCCTTTTAGATACGATCTCATGATATTTCGCAGACAACTGATCTGCTTCCATAAGAACATCTTCTTTGTCGGCTTTTGCAGCTTCTGTACGGAGAATAAAGCCATATTCCTGTGTCACAAGAGTCTCTGCCATTTCTTTTAATTCCTGTTTTTTTTCTTTCTGATGAATCTTATTGGAAATTCCTACAGACAGCTTATCTGAAGTCAGCACAAGATATTCCCCTGTTAATTCTATCTGATCTGATAGCATCGGACGTTTTTCTTCTGTCGCTTCTTTCTTTATCTGTACCAACACTTCATCACCCGCTTTATATTGCCTATGTCTCATGGAAAGGAAGCCTATTTCGTCTTGATCGAACTCAACAAAAGCCCCATTGATATTCTTGACAACATTTTTTACGACTCCTATGTAAATATTCCCAATATCAACTTTATTCTTCTCACTTAAACATTGAAATTCTACCGGATGACTATCTTTTAATAACATACTGACCAGATGATCGCCAAACCTTGTGATCACAATCTCTGTATATGCCATTATTCTTTGATACTTGGAATTTCTACAACAGGATCTGTTTCTGCTTCGTAGTCGATTCCTTCCTCTTTAAATCCAAACATACGGTAAAAATCTTCCCAATAACCATCAACATCTGCAAGTTCTGAAACATTATCTGTATTGATCTCTTCCCAACGTTTCTTCACTTCATCCTGAATATCATCACGAAGTTCCAGATCATCCATACGAACCCATCCGTGTTCATCCGTGATCGTATCGGCTAATAATCTCTTTTCTTTAAACAGACGTTCAATCTGTTCAATACATCCTTCATGGACATTATTTTCCTTCATGACTTTATATAATACAGACATATACAATGGAACAATAGGAATCGCAGCACTTGCCTGTGTTACCAATCCTTTGTTAACAGAGATCAGCGCTTTTACTCCAACTTCTTTCGTAATCTCATCTGCTGTCTGATGCAGATGTTTCTTTGCCGCACCGATCGTTCCTTCAAAATAGATTGGATACGTAAGTTCAGATCCGATATAAGAATATGCGACAGTACTTGCATCTTCTGATAACACATCTGCATCTTTTAATGCCTGCATCCATAACTTCCAGTCTTCTCCACCCATAACTTGACTGTAGCCTCTACTTCCTCTTCTGTAGCTGCAGGAATGCTCTTCATACCAATACTGTTATCCTTAAGGTTCAGATTCTTATTTGTAAACTCCTCCCCTGTTGTCTTTAATACAGAACGATATGTCACTCCATCTGGTGTTGTTCTTCGTGGTGCTGCAAGGCTGTATACAACCAGATCCACTTTCCCAAGATCTTTCTTGATCGTTTCGATCGTAAGATTTTTGATTTCTTTTGAGAACGCGTCTCCATTGATCGTCTTGGCATAAACTCCTTCTTCGTTTGCAAACTGTTCAAATGAAGCTGTATTATACCATCCAGGACTTGCTGTCTTTCTTCCATTAGATGGACGTTCAAACATGATTCCAAGGGTATCTGCATGACATCCAAAAGCTGCCACGATTCTTGATGCCAGTCCATATCCTGTAGAACATCCGATCACTAACACTTTCTTCGCATCTCCAGGAATCTCTCCTTGAGCTTTTACATAGGCGATCTGATCTTCCACATTCTTTTTACATCCTTCTGGATGTGCTGTTAAGCATAAATAATCTTTGACTCTCGGTTTAATGATCATAAATTTTTCTCCTTTAAAACATCTGCATCCTATACAGGTGTATTGTTTATTATCAACTTATTCCTTCAAATTATAATATGTATCGGTTTTATCTGTCAAATTTTTATAATACACTTTTTCAAATTTTGTTGGTTATCTTGGGAAGTTTTCAAAACTTTATTCTCAGCATCAAAAGAAGAAGGTATTTCTTTTTCTAAAAAATACCTTCTTCTTATCCTCTTTATTTAACGATTCTTCGTACTGTTACGATTCTTCTGTATCTTGCATTGTTTGAAATCTTAATTCCACCTCTTGGATATGGTGCTGAATTACTTGCATGTACGATCTTGTTGTTTCCCATATAGATTGCAACATGTCCGCTATAGCAGATTAAATCTCCTGCCTGAGCATTCTTGATCCCACCTTTTACTTTCTTACCATATCTTCTCTGTGCACTTGAGGAATGTGGAAGACGCTTTCCAAACTTCTTGTAAACTCCTCTCGTGAATCCTGAACAATCTGTTCCGTTTGTAAGACTTGATCCACCGTATCTGTATCTATTCCCTACAAAGTTTTTTGCATATTCAACAACTGCATCTCCTTTTTCTGATGCTTTTACTTCTTTTGAACTTGTATGTACACTCATTGTAACTGCGGCCGATGCCATTGCTACTAACATCATCACTCTTAAAATAACTCGTTTCATATTAACTCCTGATATATTATAATTTTAAATTTATTTCAAATATTTCTTTCAACAGTTGATATTGTACGATAAAGAGCAACAATTGTCAATAGTTTTTTAAGATTATTTCGGTTTTAGTTAATATTTTTTGTAACATTTCTGTTTTTTCTCTTTTAATAAATCAAGATGTCGTTTTACAAGATTTAGTTCATGTCTGGTAATATCTTTGTTACTG
>ENA-OQIM01000346-OQIM01000346.1-human-gut-metagenome-genome-assembly--contig:-NODE-346-length-17397-cov-7.457962_pt1 | contig 17397 bp, 15 predicted proteins | sample MGYA00242579_ERZ504744 | MGnify/ENA primary metagenome ERZ504744 (study PRJEB26092, sample SAMD00036441) | human gut metagenome | host: Homo sapiens | study: EMG produced TPA metagenomics assembly of...
TTTGTGCCGTTTCAGCGTCTCATTCCCGTATCACGTTTCCACATGTGCGACGTTTTTGTGCGATTGGCGGGCCCGGCGGCCGGTCGAGGTATGCGTTGACGGCGCACTCAAGGCCGTTCGGCCAAGCCTATGGCCTTACAACGCATATACGACCGACCGCATCCTTTTCGTAGGTATGTTCCGGTTGCTTTCGCATTGTTTTGGGTAGAAATGCGTGCGATTTTTCAGCTGGTCTTGGCGGGGTGTCGCAAGACGGTACTGCAAACCGCGGTACGAATCGTTAAAAAACGCAAGCCGCTCAGTACAATAAAACGCAGAGACGTGCAAGGCTGCAGGAAGGGGCGCTTTATGCTGGATATCAAACGCGTACTGAAGGCCGCTCCTACGAAAATGCGTTCCCGTGAGCCGCTGCAGCAGTTGTGGACACCGTGGGGTGAACGAATCGACCATGAATGGCTGTCCGCGCGCGCCGGCAACAAGGCGTTCAATCCCGCCGAGGAAGGCGAACGCACGCTGGACGAGGGTCGTACCCCCATACTCGGCGAGCACCCGCGCCCGACCATGGTACGCGACAACTGCACCATGCTCAATGGCTGGTGGGATTACGCGATCGCGTCCATTCCGGAAGATGAGACCGCGCCGAAATGGCGCAAAACGGCGGCGATGCTGACCCGCGACGAAGCGGTCCGCGCAGTCAAGGAAACCGCCATTCCGCAAACGTTCGACGGCAAGATCCTCGTACCGTTCTCGCCGGAATCCGCGCTGTCCGGCGTGCACCAGACCATTTACCCCGACAACCTGCTGTGGTACCGCACCGTCGTGCATCCCGTCACGCTCGGCGGAGAGGAAACGGTCCGGCAGATCGGCGACGCGAATCGCCTCATCCTGCATTTCGAAGCGGTCGATTATGTCTGCGCCTGCTATGTCAACGGCCAGCTCGCGGGCACGCACGTCGGCGGCTACCTGCCGTTCGACGTCGATATTTCGGCATTTATCGACCTGATGACGCGTTTGAAATCGCGCTGTGCGTCTACGATCCGAACGATTCGGGCACGCAGTTGCGCGGCAAGCAGAAAATCGAGCGCGAAGGCATCTGGTACACCGCGCAAAGCGGCATTTGGCAAAGCGTCTGGCTGGAAATCGTGCCGGAAGCCTACCTGCGCACGCTGACACTCAAGGGGCATCCGACGGCAAGTTGTTCGTCCGTGCGGAAATCGGCGGCGACAAGCCGAACGCGAAACTGCACATCGTCGTCACCGACCCTGCGGACGGCACGGTGGTGCGGATGAGACGCTGCCGGCGGGCGTGCGCAAGGTGCGTGCGGAAATCGCAACAGCTGCCGAACATCTGTGGTCGCCGGCCGATCCGTATCTGTATGACGTGCGGGCCGAATTGCGATACGGGTCGGCGAAACCCGCGGAAACGGCGGGTGATGCGGCGGTCGCGCAATCGCAGCCGATGGATGTCGTAAGTTCCTACTGCGCGTTCCGTTCCGTCGAAATCAAACCGGATACGAAGGGGGTGGCGCGCTTCCATCTCAACGGCAAGCCGCTCTTCGTCAAAGGCGTGCTCGACCAAGGCTACTGGCCGGACGGCTCATGACCGCGCCCGACGACGAGGCGCTGACGCATGACATCACGGCCATGAAAAACGCCGGCTTCAACATGCTGCGCAAGCACATCAAAATCGAGTCGGCCCGCTGGTACTACCATTGCGACCGCCTCGGCATGCTCGTCTGGCAGGACGCGGTGTCCGGCGGCGGCACGGACGGCGAATACAATGCGTGGACCACGAATCGCAAGCCGACGCTCATCCGCTCCACATGGAACAAATTCCGCGACGACACCGCCAAACATTTCACGGCGCTCGGCGCGGACGACCCGATCTACCGGCGCGACTGGTCGCTACGTGCGACGCGATGGTGCACATGCTCGGCGGGCACCCCTCCATCGTGACGTGGACGCTGTTCAACGAAGGCTGGGGCCAATTCGACGCGTGCGATGCAGCCGAACGCATCCACGCGCTCGATCCGACCCGTCCGATCGACGCGACGAGCGCTGGTACGACCAGCATTGCGGCGACTTCCATAGCGTGCACAACTATTTCCGGCCGCTGGAAATCTACCCGGACAAGGGTCCGTTGCGCGGATACGTGGCCGAATTCGAGAAGAAGCACCGCCGTCGCCGCAGGGCCGCGCATTACGTGGTGCTGCCGGTCGCACGGCACGGCGTACGCGCGTTCGTGATTTCGGAATTCGGCGGATTGGCGCAGCTCGTACCGGAGCATGCGGCGGTGTCGCGCGCCTACGGTTACGGTGAATACGATTCGATCGACGATTGGCGGGCCGCCGTGCGTTCCGTGCTCGCCTCCGCGGCCGCACTGGAATCGCGCGGACTTGCGGGATACGTGTATACGCAGGTTTCCGACGTGGAGGAGGAGCTCAACGGCCTGCTGACCTACGATCGCCGCGTCGACAAATTCGCCGAGTGAGATGCGCGATTGCGTGTGAGTGCACGGCGTCGTTGAGCGGCGGTGTTGTATAGCGGCGTTTCATGACGGTGTCGGCAGATGCCGTGCAATCGTCTGTTGCCGCGCTGAACAAGCTGCAGGAAGGCCGTTGGGGCGATATTCAGTGGGATAAACCCCCGAATTCGCACCGTCGTGACATTTCCGCTACGAAATTCTCAGGGAATTGACAGGAACACACATCGTTCCTCCAAGGGTCGGGCGGTTATATAGAACATGTCAACGGTTACGGCTGTTGGCGAGGTTCTTTCAAGAATCCCATAACTGAACCCTTCTTCTCTCTTCTCTCTCAGCCGGCGGCCTTCTCTCCGCCGGCTTTCTTTTTGCCGGCTTGCTTGTGGATGGTTTGACGGCTTGATTCGGTCCGCTTGCTCGTGGATATCCGAGGAGGCTCTCCGCACGAGGGAAAAGCATGTGCCGCTGGCCTGTGCTTCACGCTTTCCTGCACTGAAAAATAACCGGTAAACGTTTTCTAAAAAATCGGAGTGTCGCATGTCGCCATGACCTACACTTGAATGCAATATACGCAGCATACAAGCGCGGCAGGGTTGCTACTCAATGCGAGGCAAGACCTGGAACGACGTCACTATACGTCGTTCCAGGTCTTTTTTTGTTTGCTGCGATTGCTGCATCTCATATCGATGAGGATCGATGGGAATGGAAGGTGGAATCATGACTGCGGTGCAGACGTCCAATCCAGTACACGACGCCGAAGGTGCGGTGGAAGCCGGCATCCATGAGGTCGGCGCGACGATCGACGCCGTCGAGCGGGAGGTGGGGCGTGGCGTTTCCACACGTTTCCCGCTCAACAGCGCGTTCATCTTCACGTTCGGCGCGCTGGGAGGCATGCTGTTCGGCTTCGACACCGGCATCATCTCCGGAGCCTCGCCGCTCATCGAATCCGATTTCGGCCTGTCCGTGGCTCAGACCGGTTCATCACATCATCCGTGTTGATCGGTTCCTGCGCGGGAGCCCTGTCCATCGGCGCGCTGTCCGATCGTTTCGGCCGCAAGAAGCTGCTGATTCTGGCGGCGATACTGTTCCTGCTCGGTTCGGGCATGTGCGCGGGATCCACGGGATTCCTGATGATGGTCGTGGCCCGCATCATCCTCGGTCTCGCCGTCGGCGCGGCCTCCTCGCTGACTCCGGCATATCTTGCCGAGCTTGCGCCGAAGGAACGTCGTGGATCGCTGTCCACGCTATTCCAGCTGATGATCACTTTCGGCATCCTGCTGGCATACGCGTCCAATCTCGGCTTCCTCGGCCACAATATCGCCGGCATCCGCGATTGGCGGTGGATGCTGGGGTCGGCGCTCGTGCCGGCGGCCCTGCTGCTGATCGGCGGCCTGCTGCTGCCGGAATCGCCGCGATATCTGGTGAGTCGAGGCAAGGATCGTGAGGCGTTCAAAGTACTTACCCTTATTCGCAAGGACGTCGATCAGACGCAGGTGCAGCTCGAGCTCGACGAGATCAAGGCCGTCGCCGCGCAGAACACCAAGGGCGGTGTCCGCGAGCTGTTCCGTATCGCCCGTCCTGCGCTCGTCGCCGCGATCGGCATCATGCTGTTCCAGCAGCTCGTCGGCATCAACTCCGTGATCTATTTCCTGCCGCAGGTGTTCATCAAAGGCTTCGGATTCCCCGAAAACCATGCCATCTGGGTGTCGGTCGGCATTGGCGTGGTCAACTTCGTGGCCACTATCGCGGCCACGCTTATCATGGACAAATTCCCCCGCAAGAAGCTGCTGATCTTCGGATCGGTGACGATGACCATCGCCCTCGCGGTGCTGGCCGTGCTCAACTTCACCGGCGATGTGGCCACGCTGGCCGTGCCGACCATGGTGCTGATCGCCTGCTATATCCTCGGCTTCGCGCTGTCATGGGGTCCGATCGCATGGGTGCTCATCGGCGAGATCTTCCCGTTGAGCGTGCGCGGCATCGGCAGCTCCTTCGGTTCCGCTGCCAACTGGCTGGGCAATTTCGTGGTCTCCCAGTTCTTCCTCATGCTGCTGGCCATGTTCGGCAACAACGTCGGCGGCCCGTTCACCATCTTTGGCGTGTTCTCCGCGCTGTCCATCCCGTTCGTGCTGCGTTTCGTGCCTGAGACCAAGGGCAAGTCGCTCGAACAGATCGAAGAGGAAATGGTCCGCCGCTGATACGGCGTCGCGGCATCGACGGCCATTGAATGGGGCGGGCACTCCGGAGGAGTATTCACCCCATTCACGTTATTCAACAGCGTTCGTATGAGAAGCGGCGGATTCGATCAAGGCATTCCCGGCTTTCCTCAAGCATGGCATGCCGATGACGAACACATGCCCCAACGTCTCATGGCGGCGCGGCTTCGGGTCGAACAATTCAAAATCGGCGCCTTTGCGCGACAAGGCGGCGGCCAACGCCAGATTGTCGCTTCAAGGAAATCGTCGCCGCAGGTGATGATGAGCAAGGGTGGCAGATCGACGTTGAACGCCAGACCCTCAGCGGTGAGGAACTTCGGATCGGCGGCTTCGAGCCCCGCAAAGAAATCGACGCCCAACATCTGCTCAAGACCGATACGGCGGTTCGGGTCATACCCGACCGTCAGCTTGCGGCCCATGGTCTCCAACGACGCCGAACTGTACGCGCCGCACACCGGAGCGGCACCCGCGAATCGGATGCCGGACGGCTTGTCGACGCCAAACGCAGCCGCGGCTTCCGCATTGTTTTCAATGGCCAAGGTCAGTAGCGTCAACGCGCCACCTGCGGAATCGCCGGTGAGGAACACCGCGTTCGGATTGACCGGATAATCGGCCATATGGCTGCGATCCAACGCAATGCCGCCTGGATATCGGCCAATTGCCCACGCAAGTCGGTCTGCGGCGCCGGACGATAGTTCAATGAAAACACCGCGAAGCCCTGTTCCGCGAGATGCACGTTGAAATTCCGGTTCAGCTCCTTGTATCCGTAAGTGAATCCGCCGCCATGGATATCGATGTACACCGGCAGGGTGTGCCCACCGCGCAATACCGCGTCATGCGGCAGATACAGGTCGAGCAAATGGCCGCGGCACGCTCCCGCGGCCGTATCGTACCCGCCATCCGGCAGGTAGGCGAGGTCGGCGATTACATCGATGTCTTCCGGCGTGCTCCAGCGTTCGGAACGCGGCGTATCGATGGCGATCGCGCCAAATCGCATTCCCAGAATGCCCGGCAGCAGGTTCTCGGGAACCCCTTCGAGGTCGCCCGTGTCTCCGTCCAACGTTCCGCGTTCCTGAGCATGTCCTCCGACAGGCCATATTCCGCAGCGAACTTCGCGCGGATGCGCTCCAAGTCCGTCATCCTTGCCGTCCTTTCCTCGACGTGCGTCGCCGATGCTTGTATCGATAGTTCGAGCTTGATTCCATTATCGTGCGATGTTCCGATGCGATGCTCCGATTCCGGCGAGCCAGGCTCCGATGACGGTTTTCGCAGCACCCGCAAACCAGTGGTATGTAACGGTATATATGTTGATTTTATTATGATTGCGACACGCCGAAAACGTATCTGTTGCATCGGCGTACGGTTCGTTTAAAATAAGTCGAGTTTGCGAATCCGAACAGGGGTTTCGGCAGGCGGCGGCATGCCGGTGACGGGACGCTCGACACACGACGGACGTGAATCGTGGCGGCAACGAATGGCCGCAACACCACAACCCAACAACAACCCAACCAAGACCCAAGCAAACAATTCGAAGGAACGCTACGTATGTATGTCGATCCGAAACGCAACCAGCAGGCGGGCAATCTCAAGTGGATCCTGCCCTACTGCAAACCTGACCTGCCTCGCGTGGGTGGCGCGTTCATGTTGTTCTGCCTGAACAACACGATGGCCTCATCATCCCGCTGCTGTCAGGCTTATCGTGGACCGTGTCATTACGCAAGGCCACGTGAGCGAACTGACCCGTCTGTGCGTCATGATGATCGTGCTCACCGTGGTGCGTGTCGGCTCCCGTTACGGCTGCCAAATGTGGATGGAACGCTTCGGACAGAACTCCATCTATCGTCTCGTCAGCGACGAATTCGAAAAACTCCACGAACTTGACTTCACCTACTTCAACCACACTCGCACTGGCGACGTCATGAGCCGCATGACGTCCGACACCGACGCCATCCGCCACGCACTGAGCTGGGTGAGCCTGCAAGCGCTTGACTGCGTGGTCATGTTCATCGGCGCGCTCGCATGATGTTTTCGATTGATTGGCGACTTGCTCTTGCGCTCGCTTGCGTCACGCCACCACTGTTCATTTTGACACGCGGTCTGTCGAAGCATGCACGACCCCTGTTCTTCGATATCCGAAACTCGCTCGCCGAAATGAATTCGATGGTCGAGGAAAACATCGAAGGCAACCGCGTCGTCAAAGCGTTTGTGCGCGAATCGTACGAAACCGAAAAATTTGACGAACGCAACGACGACTATATGCAACGCAACATGGCCCAGGCATACAACAGCCGCAAATACATGCCCTGGCTTGACGGTCTCGGCTTTTCGCTGCAACTTATCACACTCGGTTTCGGCGGCTTTCTCGTCATCAAAGGGTACATGACTCTTGGCAACCTTGTGGCGTTCAACTCATACCTGTGGATGCTTGACAGCCCAATTCGCCAATCCGGATGGCTTACCAACGACTGGCAACGTTTCAACGCGGCATGCATAAAAATCCGTAAGCTGCTCACCGCCGAATCGCGTATTCGCGAAAAGCCGGAGTTTGCGGGGAAAGCCACGCAAAGCACTACGCGAGTCGGTACGCAAGGGGCGCAAGCCGCCGATAAATCGGCTAGAATCGCAGGAACCATCGACTTCCAGCACGTCGACTTCGCTTTCCCCGACGATCTGGGGACGCCTGTGCTCAGCGACATCGACTTCCACGTTCCCGCAGGCGCGAAACTCGGAATCCTCGGCGAAACCGGCTCCGGCAAATCGACTCTCGTCAACCTTATCTCCCGTTTCTACGACCCAACCGCCGGTCGTGTGCTCATCGACGGCATCGACGCGCGCGACTGGCCGCTCGCCACGTTGCGATCGCAAGTCTGCATCGTCGCGCAGGATACGTTCCTGTTTTCCGATACGATCGGCAGCAACATCAGCTTTGGCGCGGGCGACCGAAGCAACCGACTTGAGTACAACGGTCAGTACGACGGCCAGCGCAGACGACGTGGTTACGACGAACAGTACGTGCGCCGCATGGCCGCCATTGCCGGCGCGGATGGCTTCATCAGCAGCATGCCGGACGGCTACGATACCGTCGTCGGCGAACGTGGCGTCGGCCTGTCCGGCGGACAGAAGCAGCGACTGAGCTTGGCGCGTGCTCTCGCCGACAATCCGTCGATTCTGATTATGGACGATACGACCAGCGCCGTCGATATGGAAACGGAAGCAGAGATTCAGCGGCACTTGCGCGATTTGGACGAGAAGAAGACGATTGTCACAATCGCCCACCGCATTTCGTCGGTCAAGGATTCCGACTTGATTCTCGTGCTGGAGCATGGGCGCATTGTGGAACGTGGCACGCACGACGAATTGGTGGCCTCGCACGGCCGATATTGGCAGATTTACAGCAAGCAGTTGGGCGTGGATGCCGGCCGCTCGCAGGGATTCGAAGCGTAAGACGCGGGGGAGGATAACATCATGGCACAACGCAACACCTTCCGTGACGATGAAGACCTTGAAGAGAAGATCAATATGCGCGACCTCGCGCGCGTCGGCGTCTACCTGAAACCGTACATGGCCCGCGTGGTCTGGATCCTCATCGTCGTGGCGGCAATGGGCTGCATCAACGTCGTGGAACCGTATCTGACGAAAATCATGATCGACAGTGTCATTCCGGCGAAAAACCTTGCACTGCTTGGCGAGCTGGTGGCACTGCTGGCGGTGCTCATCGTCATTTACGAATTCGGTTTGCGCTACCGTACTGTGGAAATCACGCGCGTCGGCCAGCTCATGCTTAAAGACATGCGCCGCGACCTGTTTACGCACATTCAGACGTTGCCGTTCAGCTATTTCGACTCGCGTCCGCATGGCAAAATCCTCATCCGCGTGGTCAACTATGTGAACACGCTTTCGGACACCCTGAGCTCCGGTCTGGTCAACGTGATTTCCGACGTGTTCACGTTCTTCATCACGCTAGTGGTCATGTTCGTCGTGGATTGGCGTCTCGCGCTGTACAGTCTCGCGTTGTTCCCGCTGCTCATCGCGTGGGTGCTGGGATTGCAGCATTTCCAGCGTCGCGCGTACCAGGTGCTATCCAATAAGCAGAGCAATCTCAACGCGTTCATCCACGAATCGATCGCCGGTGTGAAGACCACCCAGACGTTCGCGCGCGAGGACACGCAGTTCCGCACATTCCAGGAACAGCAGGGCGCTGTGCGTTCCGCGTGGATGCGTACGGTGCATATCCAGACGCTTATGTGGCCGGGCATCCAGACGATTTCCGTCATGACGATCGCGTTCATCTATTATGTGGCGTCACCGGTTTCGGCGGTGTGGACGTGACCACGGGTGTGCTGATCGCGTTCGTCGGCTACGCGAACAACTTCTGGAACCCGGTAATCAGCATCGGAAACTTCTACAACCAGCTGATCACCTGCTCCGCGTATCTCGAGCGCATCTTCGAGACGCTGGATGTGCAGCCGGAGATCCGCAACGCGCCGGACGCCGTCGATCTGCCGCAGATCGAGGGCCGCGTCGACTTCAACGACGTCGTCTTCCGCTATGAGCCGGACGGCCGCAACATCCTGAACCTGGTCGACCTGCATGTCGAGCCAGGCAAGACGATTGCGCTGGTCGGTCCTACGGGTGCCGGCAAAACCACGATCATCAACCTGCTGTCGCGTTTCTACGACGTCGCCGAAGGCTCGGTGACGATCGACGGCCACGACGTGCGTTCCGTCACGTTGGAAAGCCTGCGCCGGCAGATGGGCGTCATGCTGCAGGACACGTTCATCTTCTCCGGCAACGTGCGTGAGAACATCCGCTACGGCAAACTGGACGCCACCGACGAGGAGATCGTGGCCGCGGCCAAAGCGGTGCATGCGCACGAATTCATCATGGAACTGCCAGACGGCTACGACACCGTGGTGGAGGAGCGCGGCTCGACCCTGTCCGCGGGCCAACGCCAGCTCATCGCGTTCGCGCGCGTGCTGCTCGCCGACCCGCGCATCCTGATCCTCGACGAGGCCACGTCGAATATCGACACGCGTACCGAGGAGGCGCTGCAGGCCGGTCTGAACCATCTGCTCAAGGGACGCACGAGCTTCATCATCGCGCACCGCCTGTCCACGATCGAGAATGCGGATGAGATCTGCTACATCGACCACGGCAGATCGTGGAGCAGGGCAACCATGCCGAGCTGCTCGCCCGCCATGGCGCCTACTACCGGCTCTACGAATCGCAGTACGCCATGATCAAGGTCTGAGCAGCCGGCTGCCGGTTCGGATACATGTTGGTCACGCGGAGTGCGTATTGGATGCATTTGTGGAATAATGGGCTGTGAGCGTTAACAAGACAACGATGCACTAAGGAGCGCTTGCACTCATGACTACCACCAATCGCACCAGCCATCCAATCGCATTGCGCGACGCCACCGTCACCGACCCGTTCTGGGCATCGCGGCAGGAACTCGTGCGCACCCAGGTGATTCCCTACCAGTGGAACGCGCTGAACGACAACGTTCCCGGCGCCGCACCCAGCTACTGCATGCACAACTTCAAGGCCGCCGCCGCGCAGAACGCAGAACACCACAAGGAAGGCAAGGCCTTCGTGCCGCCGAAATACACGTTCCGCGGCTTCGAAGCCCTGCCGGACGACCCGGCGCACCCCGATCCCGACAAGTTCTACGGCTTCGTGTTCCAAGACACTGATTTCTCCAAATGGATCGAAGCGGTCGGCTACTCGCTGACCCACCACCCGGACGCTGACCTTGAAGCGACCGCCGACACCGCCATCGATATCGTCTGCGCGGCGCAGCTCGACAACGGCTACCTGGACACCTACTACATCCTCAACGGCATGGACCGGCACTTCACCAACCTGAAGGATCATCACGAGCTGTACTGCTTCGGCCACCTGACCGAAGGCGCGATCGCCTACTATCAAGCCACCGGCAAACGCAAGCTGCTTGACGCGGCCTGCCGTTTCGCTGATTACATCGATTCCCGATTCGGCACCGCCGACGGCAAGCTGCACGGCTATCCCGGGCACGAAATCGCCGAAATGGCACTCGTCAAACTCGCCGAGACCACCGGCGAACAGCGCTATGCCGACCTCGCCGAACACTTTGTACGCCAACGCGGCCAGCAGCCGCTCTATTTCGAGCTCGAAGACCGCCGCCGCGCCCGGGAGGACGGCCGCAACTACGCGCCGCGCGAGCAGAACTACGCCTACTACCAGGCCGACAAGCCGATCACGGAACAGACGGAGGCCCTCGGACACGCCGTCCGCGCCGCCTACTTCTACGCCGGAGCCGCCGACGTGGCACGCCTGACCGGCGACTCCGACCTGCTGGCATCCTGCGAACGACTATGGCGCAACATCGTCGACCGAAAGCTCTACATCACCGGCGGTATCGGCGCCACACACATGGGGGAGGCCTTCTCCTTCGACTATGATCTGCCGAATGACACCGCCTATTCGGAAAGCTGCGCCGCCATCGCGCTCGCGTTCTTCGCCCGCCGCATGCTGGAAATCCAGCCGAAATCCGAATATGCGGACGTCATGGAATCGGCGCTGTACAACACCACGCTCGCCGGCATGGCACTCGATGGCAAAAGCTTCTTCTACGTGAACCCGCTCGAAGTGGTGCCCGAGGCATGCCATCGCGATGAACGCAAGGCGCACGTCAAGCCGGTGCGCCAGAAGTGGTTCGGATGCGCCTGCTGCCCGCCGAACATCGCACGCATCGTGGAGGACGTGCAGCAGTACGCCTACACGATCGGAGACGACTCATCCACCCTGTATGTGCATCTGTATATGGGCGGCGGCGTCCATGCCAGGCTTTCCGGCACCGATGTGCGCCTTGACGTCATGTCCGATATGCCTGGTCCGGCAAGGGATCCGTCACGGTGGGCTTTGGCACAGCCGGTTCGGCTTCCGACGCCCCAAGGACGCGGTTTTCACGATCGCCCTCCGTCTGCCCGCTTGGGCCGGTGGCGAAACCGCTTCCGATGCGGTCACCGTGCGCGGCCGCGACGACATCTCCCGCGTCATCAGAGACGGATACCTGTATCTGACCGGCGCATGGCATGACGGCGATGTCGTCGATTTCGATTTCCCGATGCCGGTCCACATGGTCGCCGCGAATCCGCTCGTGCGCGAGGACGCCGGAAAGGTGGCGTTCGTGCGCGGACCGCTGGCCTACTGCGCGGAAGGTGTCGATAATGGCGCGAACCTGCATCTGCTGCACGCCGATACCGCGCGCATCGCATCCGATCCATCCTGCGTGTCTGTTGATAGCATCGTCTTCCATGCCGGCGCCGCCGCACAGGACGAGCAGGGGCTCGGCGAGGTGGACGCCGTCGATATGCCGATGACCACGCTGACGATTCCCGCTTGGCGTGAAGTGGAAGACGCCGCGCAAACCTCCGCGTTGTACCATGATTGGCGTCCCGCCGAACGCAAGACGACGACGGCCACGCTGATTCCATACTTCGCATGGGCCAACCGTGGCGAGAACGAGATGACGGTGTTCCTACGCGGGTGAGCATGACGAGTGACGAAGGGACTGCCCGACAAAGGAGCTGTCCTTGGTTTCGGCAACATCACCAAAACCAAGGATGCGCCAGTCAAGTTCATCGCATATCTCCGCTTCGAGTAGACACGCACGTGCGATTTGCCCCATTTACCGCTTAAGCTAGTACCAGGTACGTCAATCGATGCACGTCAATGATCAGGCGGTATCTGAACACGGTTGAGGAGTCGAAGATGATAAGCGGTGCCGGTGCAATGAACCCCGTATGTCCCCGTGAGGACGGGCATCTCGAATGGGGCAATGGCGTGGTTTCCATGCTGTTCGACACGGCAGGCGATTCCCCCGTCCGATTGTGCAACGTTGCAGGCCGCGGCATGGGGCCCATCGGCGGCCGTGTTACCGACGATGGAAGAACCGTGCTGGAACGCGATCCGCGTCCGATCGTCGAAGTGCGTGCCGCCAACACCGGATCGCAGGACAATCGCCTCACCTTGATCGCCACGGTGGCGGGCAGCGTATTGCGATTCGTCTCGGCCGCCGCTTCCGAGCCGGAGGAAGGGTCCGCCGAACCATATCGTTTGGAGATCGTCCAATTCGCTTCGTATGCGGAACTGGAGCCGCACGGGCGCGCGTTCGAACCGACCGCCGCCGAACGGGCCGAAGCCGTCGCGCAGCCCTCGCTGGAAACCGTCCGCCATGCCGACGCCACGGCTGGGCTGGTAGTCACTTCCGTATTCGAAGCGTTCCCGGGTCTGTCCGCAGTGCGCACCTACACGCGGTTGAGCTCCGCGCGCCCGCTGCCTATCGAGGCGGTGTCGTCGTTGAATCTGACGGTGCCGATGCGCGTCAACTGCGGCAAAATCGACCATTCCCGCGTATTCTGGGGAGACTCCGCGTGGGCGGTGGAAAACGATTGGCGCAGCCGTCCACTGCGCGACGTGTCGGTGCGCAATCGCAATCAAGTCATCAATCCCGGCCAATCCAGCTCGCGATTCGCCATGAGCTCCGCCTCCACATGGAGCACCGGCGTGCATGAGCCGGCCGGCATCGTACAGGTCGAGGGCTCGCGCCGCCAATCGCGTGACTTCTCCGTGATGTGGCAGATCGAGCACAATGGCCCGTGGGAGTGGGAGGTCGGTGAGGATGATCCCGGTTTGCACATCAGCGCGTTCGGACCGGAATATCAGGACCACCATTGGTATACGGAGCTGGGTGAAGGCCACGATTTCGAATCGGTGCCGGTCTCCTTCGCGATCTCGGCCGGCGATTGGCAGCAGTCCGTCGCCGAAATGACATTGCAGCGCCGTGCGTTGCGTGCCGCCAAGGCTCGCGAATTGGGTCGTTCCGAGCAGTTCGAACGCACGCAGGGACTCGTCATCTACAACGATTACATGAACACCCTGTTCGGCGACCCGCGCTTGGAGAAGGAGCTGCCGCTCGTCGAGGGCGCGGCACGCGTCGGCGCGGACATCTTCTGCATCGACGCCGGCTGGTACGACAGCACGGACGGCGGTTGGTGGGACATGGTCGGAGAATGGCAGGCCTCCACGAACCGTTTCGGCGAAGCTGGACTCAAGGGTTTGGCCGACACCATCCGCGCGCATGGCATGGGCTTGGGATTGTGGCTCGAGCTGAGGTGATCGGTGTGAAATCGCCGCTCGCCCAGAGCCTGCCCGATGACGCGTTCTTCCAGCGCCACGGCGTGCGCGTCTGCGATTCGGGCCGGTACCTGCTTGACTTCCGCTCGCCCGCCGCACGCGAGCACGTCACTCGCACCGTCGACCGGCTGATTGACGATTTCGGCGCGGTCTTCTTCAAATTCGACTACAACACCGTCCCCGGCGTCGGCACTGATCTCGACGCCGAATCCGCCGGCGCTGGCCTGCTCGGCCACTGCCGTGCCTATTTGGATTGGCTGGACGACCTGCGCCGCCGCCATCCGGACGTTATGATCGAAAACTGCGGTTCCGGTGCGATGCGCGCCGATTGCGCGCAGTTGCAACGATTGGACCTGCAATCCACCTCCGACCAGTGTGATCCGCTGATTTACGCCGCGATCGCCGCCGGCGCCGGACTGACGATCCTGCCGGAACAGCAAGGCAACTGGGGTTACGCCCAGCAGGAGATGGACGATGAGACCGCCGTCTTCACGCTGGCCACGGGCATACTCGGCAGGTTGTACCTGTCCGGATTCATTGACCGCATGGACGAGCATCGGCTTGCCTTGGTGCGGGATGCGGTGGCCTTGCACCGCCGTGTGCTGACCGAGCAGCAGGAATTGGTGCCGTTCTGGCCGGCCCGTCTGCCTGATTTCGATGGCGATTGGCTCGTCGTCGGTCTGCGCCATCCGTCATTCCTCCCGTCGGAGGACGACGATCCGTGCGATTACATCATCGTCTGGCGTCGCGGCGGCACGCCTTCCGTGAACGTGCCGCTGTCCGAGGACTGCCATATCGAGCAGATCTTCCCGAATCCGGCCGTTCCCGAGCATGCGCCCGACGCCAAGCCGTGGACCGTCGAGCGCATGGACCCGAGACGGTCCGGCTCAACGCGGCCACCTCCAAGCAGCCGTCCGCCCGCATCTTCGCCATCCGCCGCGCCTGAGCGGTTGCGACGGATGGACAATCGCGCCGCCTACAGGGCGAAGGCGGTTTCGATGGCGTCGTATTCGGCGGCCGTGATCGGCAGAATCGCGCCGTGACGCTTCTTCAGCGCGCCGAAATCGATATCGTCTGCGCGCTGCCAATCGGCCGGATCATGCGAGGCGAGCGAGGCGGCGCGGAACGACAGGTAGCCCTTGGACTCCGCGTACTGGTCGCACATCAGGCCGAATGGCATGGTCCTGCCGTTGACCACCTTCACGTCTTCGTCGTTGTAACGGAACAGTTCCGGCCCTTCCAAGTAGTGCATGGAATACCGGCCATTGCCGAAGATGTCGGTGAGCGTGCCCACATACGACCACTCATTCGGGTCGTCGGTGCGCAGCACCTCGTAGGTCGTCGCATACGGGTTACGGGTGCGTTCGATGGTGATTTCCGAGTCCTTGGACGCGCGGTACCACCAGCCGTCATCGTCGCGCAGCATGGTCGAATCGATGATCACATTCTTACGATCGATCCACTTGACCGGATCGGAGAACATCCTGAAATCAACGGTCGTCGCATAATACACATTCGTCGGATCGCCGAGCTCGTTGGCCAACGGATCCGCGGAGCTTTCGGCGTTGCTCTTCGTGGACCAGAACACGATCCACTGCCCGCGATCCGGATCCCAATTCGCCTCCGGAGCCCAAGCCATGCCAGCGTCCGGAATCTTCGAGGCCACGTCCACCAGGCGCGGCTCGCTCCAATGGACCAGGTCAGGGGAGTCCCAGATCACCAGGCCGGTCGATCCATTCGTGGTGGCGCCATCGTTCAGCCCCCAGCCGCCACGGTAATAGATGCTCAAATCGGTGGCCACAATGTGGAATCCACCACGTGGGTCGCGCACAATATGCGGGTCGCGCACGCCCTTCTCGCCGCCTAGCCACGTCAACGCCGGACTGCCGGCCGGGCGCAGATCCCTCCAATGCACGCCGTCGCGGCTCAGCGCGAAGTACAGCTGTTCGTCGGTGGGATTGCGTTCCTCGCCGATGAAATGCACGAACAGGTAGGCCTGGGTGTCGATGCTCATGATGCTCCTAGAGATTCCTTGATGAATGATGGCGATTGATTCCGATTGAGTGATTCCGATTGAGTGGGATTGGCCGCGAAGGCTGCTCCTATGGCGGATTGCCTGCCATCGGGCGTCATCCTCAGACCGCGGTCGATTCCCGGTCCACCAGCTGGTAGCCGATGATGGCCCGTCTTGGCGGCAACGCCTCGTCTGTTCCATGATCGATACGCTCGGACAGCATATCGACCGAGAATTTCGCAAGCTGCGTGAGATCGACCTGGATGGTGCTCAACGCCGGCGTCGTGTACGAGCCGGAGGTCACGCCGTCGAAACCGATCACCTTCACGTCCTGCGGCACGCGCAGTCCGCGGTCCGCGAGCCCGCGTATCACGCCGAACGCCGCGAAATCGTTGGCGCAGCACGCGCCGTCGAACTCGGTGCCACCATGTCCGCTCCGTGCGGCGAGAATACGTTCCGCAATCGCATGCCCGGCGATGATGCCATTGGCCACATCCCCGGCTTCGAACACCATCGACTCGTCATAGGACAGTCCGGCGTCGGACAGCGCTCCGCATGCGCCGCGCAATCGCAGAGCGAACGCGTTCTGGGCATGCGCCAGATCGGCGCGGGGGGCGAACCGGTGGCCGACGATCGCGATATTGCGGCATCCGCGGTCGATGAGATGCTGCATCGCCGCGCGTTCGGCCTCCTCGTTGGGGAAGTTCACGGCATCGACGGTCGGCGTCTCCTCGCAGGCGTCCAGCAGCACGAATGGTCTGCCGCCATTGAGTTTGGACAGCGGCACATTTGTGCCCAAGCCTGTGGCGTGCAGGATCTCGCCATCGAACAGCTGCCCGGAGAACGGATTGCTGCTCAGTGCGTGCTCGGCAGCGTCCGGCGAATACTGCGTCTGCTCGATGAATGGAATAAGTCCGCGGGACACGATTTCGTTGCTCAACGCCTGCGTGAGCTTTGAATAGAACGGCGAATCGAATTCGTTGACGATGACGTGGATGATGTTGCTGCGGCCCGATTTGAGCATGCTGGCCGTCAGATTGATGCGGTAATTGAGTTTCTTCGCTGCGGCGATCACTTTGGCGCGGGTCGATTCCTTGACGCCTGGCTTGCCGCGCAGCGCGTTCGACGCGGTCATGGGGGAGACGCCCGCTTCCGCGGCCACGTCGCGTAGCGTCGGTGTGCTGCTGGTCATATGCCGCTCCTTGAAAACTTATGATTGATATGTAACGATATTATATTCTCTTGATTCTGTAAAATCGTTGCAAATACAAAGACTCACCGATATATTGCCTCCATTGCGGATGATTGGATTTGCGCTAGAATATGTAACGATACATATATGGTTCGCATGACGGCGTCCGGCTTTTGCCACCGCTGCGTCATAGCGGCCCCGAGCGAAGAGAGTTCGATGACGATCCCTACCACCGTTTCCGTCGCCCCGGCTGACGAATATCCGGCTGACGGCCACACCATGACCGACAAACTCACCGCCACACTCGACAAAGC
>ENA-OQIM01000347-OQIM01000347.1-human-gut-metagenome-genome-assembly--contig:-NODE-347-length-17383-cov-5.783438_pt1 | contig 17383 bp, 14 predicted proteins | sample MGYA00242579_ERZ504744 | MGnify/ENA primary metagenome ERZ504744 (study PRJEB26092, sample SAMD00036441) | human gut metagenome | host: Homo sapiens | study: EMG produced TPA metagenomics assembly of...
TGCGCGAAGCGGGCGACCTGCGCGCCCCGCACCGCGTGGCCACTACCTGGAGGACCTCGCCGCTACCTACCACAAGTGGTACAACGTGGAGCGCGTCGTGCCGATGGAACTCACCGATCCGGAGGCCCGCGGGGAACAGGCCGACGCCATCCGCATCGCCAAGCTCCGGAACCGGCCCGCGCCGCCGCCCGACTCAAGCTCAACGACGCCGTGAAGACGGTCATCGCCGAAGGGCTCGACCTGCTCGGCGTCACCGCTCCGGACAAGATGTGAAGCGAATCCACGAAAAAGGGAGATACGCAAACCATGCCTGTAAGCCCAATCTGGCCGGCCGGATCGGCCGTGAACGACGAAGGCGAGATCACCTTCCACGGTCGTACCGCCGCAAGCCTGCTCGACGAATTCGGATCTCCGCTCTACGTCATCGACACCGATGACGTGCGCGCCCGCGCCACGAAATTCGTGCATTCGGCCGCCAACGCGTTCAACAACACCGTCACCCACGTCAGCTTCGCCGGCAAAGCGCTGCTGAGCAAGGAGATCTGCCGAATCGTTACCGAATCCGGCATGCTCATCGACACCTGCTCCATGGGCGAGATGCGCATCGCGCTCGCCGCGGGCGTTCCCGGCCGCCGGCTCGTGCTGCACGGCAACAACAAGTCCGACGCGGAAATCGAACTCGCCATCGAACAGGGCTTCAACAAGATCGTCGTGGACGAGCCGGGCGAGCCGGAGCGTATCGCCACCATCGCCAAGCGTCTCGGCAAGCGCGCACGCGTCATGCTGCGAGTCACGTCCGGCATCCACGCCGGCGGCCACGAATTCGTGTCCACCGCGCACGAGGACCAGAAATTCGGCGTGGCCCTGCTGCCCGCCGGAGCCGACGCGGGCAAGCTTGCTGTGCTCGACGACCTGACCGACGTGACGCCGGCAGGTCGAACGCACGATTGGGGGAGAACGCGTCTTCCGCCGACGGCTCCGACCACTCCGCCCACGCGGAACGCAAGCTCCAGTACGACGTCAAATACCCGTACGACCTGAGCCACGAGAAGGTCTCCGAAGGCGACCGCAAGCTCGCCGAAGCCATGACCATGGTGGCCGACGGACCGGCGCTCGCCGTGCTCAAGGACATCTACCGCCGTCAGGACGTGCTCGAACTGGTCGGCGTGCACTCGCATATCGGCTCCAACATCCATGACGCGGACGCTTTCATCCAGGCGGCCAAGCGCATGATGCTGCTGCGCAAGACCTTCTACGCCACCGATGCGTACACCCTGCCGGAGGTCGATCTGGGCGGCGGTTATTCCGTGGCCTACACCGACGGCGAGGATTCCATGGACATCGACGTGGAGCTCGGCAGGCTCGCCGACGCGGTCGGCACCGTGAACCGCGCGCTCGGCATGCCGGCCCCGGTCATCTCCTTCGAGCCGGGCCGCTGGACGGTGGCCCCCACCGGCGTCACGCTGTACCGCGTGGGCACCGTCAAGCCGGTCGAGCTTTCCGGCGAGGCGAAAGACAAGTCAGGCAATCCGGTGACGGAACGTGTGTACGTGTCCGTGGATGGCGGCATGAGCGACAACATCCGTCCGGCGCTGTACGGCTCCGACTACACCGCGCGTCTGGCCAACCGCAAGGGAAACAAGCAGACCAAGCTGTGCCGCGTGGTCGGCATGCACTGCGAATCGGGAGATATCGTCGTCAGCGAGGTGCGGCTGCCCGCCGACATCAAGCGTGGCGACATCCTCGCGGTGCCGGTCACCGGCGCATACGGCCGCACGATGGCCAGCAACTACAACCAGGCGCTGATTCCCGCCGTGGTCGCGTCGGCGAGGCCGGCGCACACGTCATGATCCGCCGGCAGACGATCGACGATCTGCTGAGCTGGGACGTCAGCGAATAGTCCACGATTGCGTCTCACGGTATGGACGGTTTTCGGGCTTCCTTGCGGGGAAAGCTTCGGAAACCGTCCATTTTCTTGATATTCCGCGGCCTTACGTCATATTGAGACCGTACAATAAGCAAGGTCACACCAATACTTCACATTCAAGGGAGGATGCTTGGCACAGGAAGATGTTGCGCCGATTCGCGTTGGATTGCTGGGCGCAGGTACCGTTGGTTCCCAGACCGCACGCCTGCTGGTCGAGCAGAAGGACGAGCTTGCCGCACGTATCGGACGACCGATCGAGCTGACCGGCGTCGCCTGCCTTGACCCGGCGGAAACCGATCCGTTCCCGTGGATCGACAAGGCCATCGTGACCACCGACACCATGAGCGTGGCCACCAATTCCGACATCGTCATCGAGCTGATCGGCGGCACCGGCGTGGCACGCAAGTTCGTGCTCGCCGCCATCGAATCCGGCGCCTCCGTGGTCACCGCCAACAAGGCGCTGCTGGCCAAGTATGGTCCGGAGATCTACGCGGCCGCCGAAGCCAAGGGCGTCGACATCTACTTCGAAGCCTCCGTGGGCGGCGCCATCCCGTTCCTCAAGCCGCTGCGCGAATCCCTCGTCGGAGACAAGGTGACGAGCATGCTCGGCATCGTCAACGGCACCACCAACTACATCCTCGACGAGATGACCAGCAAGGGCCTCGACTTCGATGACGTGCTCAAGGACGCGCAGGCCAAGGGTTACGCCGAAGCCGATCCGACCGGCGACATCGAGGGTTACGACGCGGCCAACAAGGCCGCCATCATGGCCACCCTCGGCTTCCACACCTCCGTCACCATCGACGACGTCTCCGTCGAAGGCATCACCAAGATCACCGCCGACGACATCGCCGCCGCCACCGCGGAAAACAAGGTGATCAAGCTGCTCGCCGTCGTGGAGAACACCGATGCCGGCGTGTCCGCGCGCGTCTACCCGGCACTGATCTCCAACACCCATCCGCTGGCCTCCGTGCACGGCTCCTTCAACGCCGTGTTCGTCAAGGCCGAAGCCGCGGACGACCTCATGTTCTACGGCCGCGCGCCGGCGGCGCTCCGACCGCTCCGCGGTCGTCGGCGACGTGGTCACCGAAGCCCGCCATATCGCACAGGGCTGCACCGGTCCGTCCATCCCGCTGTACAAGGATCTGAAGAAGGCTCCGATCGAGCGTCCAAGGCCGAGTTCGCGGTCCGTTTCGTGATTCACGACAATCCGGGCGTGCTCGCCGCGATCGCAGCCAAGTTCGCCGACCATGGCGTGTCCATCAACGGCGTGAACCAGGATCTGAAGCCGACGCTGAAGGATCCGGGCTATGACGGCGAGCTGCAGCAGCTGCGTCTGGTCACCCACATGACCGACGAGCTCACCCTGCGCGAAACCGTCAAGGACGTGTGCGAGCTGGATTGCGTGTGCGGAGAGCCGTCGATCCTGCGCGTGCTGAACTGATATCGGATGCGATTCGGCCCATGATGCGATTGACATGCAAGCCATGCCAAGCCGCCGTCATGGCCGAATACGATGCACGGGTGCGGTTCCCCCTGAAATTTGACTCTGGCACTGCCACGGTATACGGTGCTTGATTTGTAATGAAGATGTGACGAAGGACGACGAGAGATGACTCCAGTTACCCGCAAGGTGCGTGTGAAGGTTCCGGCCACCAGCGCCAATCTTGGCTCCGGTTTCGATACGGTCGGTTTGGCCTTGGACTATCATGACGAGCTTGAATTCACGCTGAGCGCCGACCCGGTGAACACCGCGGCGCAGGTGATGATCGAAGGCGAGGGCGAGGACACCCTGCCACGTGACGAGACGCACCTGGTGGTCTCCACGTTCCGCCGCGCATGCCAGACCTTCGGCCTGGGACGCGTCGGATTCATCCTGCAGGCGCACAACAACATCCCGCAGGCGCGAGGCATGGGCTCCTCCGCCGAGGCCATCGTCGCCGGCATCGCCGCCGCGGCAGCCTTCGCGCAGGACGACGACCTCAACCGCGACGCCGTGTTCGAGCTGGCCGCCGCCATCGAAGGCCATCCGGACAACGTGGCCCCGGCCGTGTACGGCGGCCTGACCATGTCCTGGGACATGGAGACCGCGGAAGGTGTCGGATCCGTGCCGATTCCAGGCGGCGAGCCGATGCACAACGGCTTCCATACCATCAATTACCGCGTGGCGGACGATCTGACCGCGGCCGTGTTCGTGCCGGACTACGAGCTGTCCACCGAAAAGGCCCGTCAGGCGTTGCCGACTGAGATTCCGTTCAAGGACGCCGTGCACAACGTGTCCCGCGTGAGCCTGCTGCCGGCCGCCATGAATCCGGCGATGCTGGCCGCCGGCTCCCGTCAGAACGCCAACGCGCTGCTGTTCGCCGCCACGCAGGACCGCCTGCACCAGCCGTTCCGCGCGCCGCTGATGGAACCGTCCTGGGCGCTGATCGAGAAGATGCGCGCCCACGGTTTCGCATCCACCGTGTCCGGTGCCGTCCGTGCGTGCTCGTGCTGCACCACGGCGACGCTCATGAAGAGCTGGAACGGATCGCCGCCGAAGAGTTGGCGTCCGGCCATTGGCGTGTGCTGCATCTTGCGGTCGACACCAAGGGTGTGCAGGTGGAACGCGCATGAGCATTCCGCTGATTCTCGCCTCGCAATCGCGTCCGCGCCGTGACGTGCTGTTTTCCGCCGGCATCTGCCCGACCATCCGCGTCTCGCACGTCGACGAACCTGCCGCGCTTGAACGCGAGGCGGCCGCGCTTGGCGTCACCGTGAACGACCTGAGCGTCGAACAGCGTGTGATGATTCTCGCCACGGCGAAGGCCGAGGCCGTGCACCAGGCGTATCGCAACATCGCCGATACCGCGGCGCACGCGCGCGGGGAGCGCGTGGTCGGCTTCCCGCTCCGGGCGGTAGACGATCGCGACGCATCCTCGGCGGGCACAGACGCACGCACGGACAGCGCGCAGTCCGCCGACGAGACGAAGACCCGCGATTTCTCCGGCATCGCCATTCCCACCGTCGCCGAGCCGATCGCCGATTTCGTGGATGGCCGTCCAAGCCTGACCCGTTCGAAGGCCGGCCCGCTGATTCTCGGCTGCGATTCCATGTTCCTGCTGGACGGCGAATGCTACGGCAAGCCGCATAGCGAAGAGGTAGCGCGCGAACGGCTGCGTGCCATGCGCGGTGCCACCGGCGAGCTGTGGACCGGCCATTGCCTCATCGACTTCGCGTCGGGCCGCATGGTGCGCGGCGCCAGCAAAGCGACCCTGCACTTCTGCGAATATTCCGACCTGGATATCGAACGCTACATCGCCACCGGCGAGCCGCTGGAAGTGGCCGGATCGTTCACTTTGGAAGGTTTCGGCGGCGCGTTCATCGACTCGATCGAAGGCGATCCGCACGGCATCATCGGCCTGAGCCTGCCGTTGGCGCGCCGTCTGGCGGCGCAATTGGGCGTCGAATGGACCGATCTGTGGAACGTCACGCGCTCCGACCTCGCGCCGGACGCCGAATATGATGCGAAAACGGGTGCCGCGAAGCCGCTGCCGCCCAAGGAGAACGTGCACCAGCCGGGAGACGGCTGGGTCGACTGCGCCTGCGGTCGCAAGCATTGGGGTACGAACGGCGCGTCCGGCGTGCTCTTGGCCCGCCGCAGCGAGACGACCGGTGAGGTGACGCACGTCGTCATGCAGCACCGCGCGGTATGGAGCGCGGAAGGCGGCACGTGGGGCATTCCCGGCGGCGCCACCGCCGATGGCGAAAGCCCGATCGAGGGCGCACTGCGCGAATCGTACGAGGAAGCCAACATCACGCCGGAGGACATCGACGTGGTCGGATCGTACTGCGAGGACCACGGCCCATGGTCGTACACCACGGTGTTCGCCTTCGAAAAGCCGGGGCACCGCGTCGAACCCAAGGCCAACGACGACGAAAGCATGGAGATCGAATGGGTGCCGGTCGATGACGTGCCCAACCGCAAGCTGCTGACTGCCATGCGCACCGATTGGCCTAACTTCGCGGCGCGTCTGCGTGCTTTGGCGGCCGTGCGGTAGCTGCGTGCAGTGTGCCGCATCCTTGGAACATGACGGCTGTTAGCGCTAACTGAAGTTGCGTGTACAATAGGCGAACGTACCAACAGTTGTGTGCGAAAGGCGATGGGGCATGGCAGGCAAACGCAATGCGGGCAATAAGCGTCCTTCGATGTTCGAAGTGGCGAAACTGGCTGGTGTGAGCCACCAGACGGTCTCGCGCGTCATCAACCATTCGCCGGACGTTTCCGACGCCACCCGTGAGAAGGTGCAGAGGGCCATCGACCAGCTCGGATACCGTCCCAGCAACTCCGCCCGCGCGCTCGCCTCGCACCGGTCCCGCACCATCGGCCTGATCGCCGGCGGCCAGCATTTCTATGGCCCGATCTCCACGATTTCCGCGATTGAGACGATGGCCCGCCAGCATGGCCTGTTCGTGACGGTGAGCATGGTGCATGAGGCGCTGTGCTCGCAGGAGGAATTCGACGACCTGTGCCGCACCTTCGACGAGATGAACGTCGACGCGTTCATCTTCCTCACGCCCACCGATGTCATGTTCTCCGCGGCATGCCGGACGCGGATCGCGCAGCCTCGTGTGATCGTCACATCCACGCACGGTGCATCGGCGTGCAGGACGGCCTGCGGCTGATGAAGTCCGCCGACCGCCGCCGCGTATCCGTCGTCGGCATGGACCAATGGTCCGCGATGGCCGACGTGATGCATCTCGTCGTGGAATACGGGCACCGTTCGGTGCTGTATTTCGCCGGTCCCAAGGAGTGGCGCGACGCGGCGACGCGCCTGCTGGCATGGAACAAGCTATGCGCGGCCAATGCGGTCAATTCCGTGACGGTGCAGTGCGAGACCTGGGAATCCTCCGAAGCGTACGGCAAGATGAACCACATCCTCGACAACATCGGCCGCACCGGCGGCAATCTGCCGACATGCATGGTCTGCGCCAACGACAGCCAGGCCGTGGGCGTGGCCCGCGCGCTGCATGAGCATGGCGTGCGCGTTCCGCAGGATGTGAGCCTGGTGGGTTTCGACGACATGCCTGCCATGGACAATATGTTCCCGCCGCTGACCACGGTCCGTCCCGGCTTCGAGCAGCTGGGTGTCGCCGCCATGCGTGAGACGCTGTACCTGCTGGGCGCGGGGGAGGAGAACTCCTTCGGATCATCGCAGCATGGCGTCGGACTGGTGTCGGCGCAGATGATCAACCGCAGCTCCCTGGGTCCTGTCCGCCGTCGCTAAGGCGCTGCTTCTTCTCGATTTGTTTATATATTCATTGCTCCGATGACACGTCGGATTTGGTGCGTCACGGGTTTGTGCCTACAATAGTGAGCGTTAACAGTGAGCGCTAACATTCAGTTGACAGAGTGGTTGCGAGGCGCTCGGACGCAAGGAGTTCGTGAACTATGACGCAAGAGCAGGTCGCAGTGACCGCCGAGAAGATCCGCGCAGGCAAGACGAGCCTGGGCATCGAGTTCGGCTCCACCCGCATCAAGGCGGTGCTCATCGATGACGCCTACCACACCATCGCGGCGGGCGACTATGAGTGGGCCAGCCATCTCGAGGACGGGCTGTGGAGCTACACCCAGGAGGAAATCTGGAAGGGTTTGCAGACCGCATACGCCCGCATGGCCGGCGACGTCGAAACCGCCTATGGCGAACGGTTGACCCACGTGGGGCACATCGGCTTCTCCGCATGATGCACGGCTACCTCGCTTTCGACAAGTCCGGCGAACTGCTCGTGCCGTTCCGCACCTGGCAGAACACCAACACCCACGAAGCCCACGAGAAGCTTTCCGAGCTGTTCCAGTACAACATTCCGGAACGCTGGTCCGTGGCACACCTCTACCAGGCGGTGCTCAACCACGAGGAGCACGTCTCCAAGGTGGACTACATCACCACACTCGCCGGCTACGTGCACTGGAAGCTCACCGGCGAGAAGGTGCTCGGCGTGGGCGACGCCTCCGGCATGTTCCCCATCGACCGGCCACCCATACCTACGAAACCGAGTTCATCAAGCGATTCGACGCGATCGAGGAAGTCGCCGCGCAGCCGTGGAAGCTTGAGAACCTGCTGCCCCGTCCGCTCGTGGCGGGCACCCCGGCCGGCACGCTCACCGCCGAAGGCGCCAAACTGCTCGACCCGACCGGCACCCTTCAGCCGGGCGTCGTCCTCGCCCCGCCGGAAGGCGACGCGGGCACCGGCATGGTCGCCACCAACTCCGTGCGCGTGCGCACCGGCAACGTCTCCGCCGGCACTTCGATTTTCGCCATGGTCGTGCTTGAGCACAAGCTGGCGCGCCTGCATCCGGAAGTCGACCTCGTCACCACTCCAGCCGGCGACCTGGCCGGCATGAGCCACGCCAACAACTTCACTTCCGATCTCAACGCCTGGGTCGGCCTGTTCGGACAGTTCGCCGCCGCGATCGGCCAGCCGGTCGATGCCGGCACGCTGTACGGCACGCTGTTCCGCGCCGCGATCGCGGACGATGTCGACGCCGACTGCGGTGGTCTGCTCAACTATCCGTTCCGCTCCGGCGAATTCCTGGCTGGCCTGCCGGAAGGCCGACCGCTGTTCGCCCGCAGCCCGGAGGCGCGCATGAGCCTCGGCAACTTCATGAGAACCCAGCTGTTCAGCGCCTTCTCGCCGGTCAAGATCGGCATGGATGTGATGACCAAGGACGAAGGCGTCGCCGTCGACTCGCTCGTCGGCCACGGCGGCATCTTCACCACGCCGAAGGTCGCGCAGAAGATCCTCGCCGCCGCATTCGACACCCCGATCAAGGTCATGGCCACCGCCGCCGAAGGCGGAGCGTGGGGCATGGCCGTGCTCGCCGACTATCTGTGGCACGCCGACCAGCCGCTCGCCGACTACCTCGACGCCCGCGTCTTCGCCGACGCGGCCTCCACCACGGAAGCGCCGGATGCCAACGACGTGGCCGGCTTCGAAGCCTTCTTCGACCGCTTCCGCAAGGGGCTGCCGATCGAGCATGCCGCCATCGAAAGCATCCCGCTGGAAACCAAATAACCGTCCATCGCAACAACAGCAAGCCTGACGAAAGGAACACAATATGGCAACGTTGGCTGATTACGGCCCGGAAGTACGAGCTGAAGTCAAGCAGGTGCGCGAAGTGGTCGCCACCCTGCACGAGCAGCTCATCAAGTGGAATCTGGTGGTGTGGACCGCAGGCAACGTCTCGCAGCGCCTGCACACCGCCGACCTGATGGTCATCAAGCCGTCCGGACTGCGCTACGAGTACCTCACCCCAAGCTCGATGGTCGTGTGCGACCTCGACGGCAACGTGGTCGACGGCGCCGAAGCGCCGAGCTCCGACACCGCGTCCCACGCGTACATCTACCGCCACATGCCCGACGTGTACGGCGTGGTGCATACCCACTCCACCTACGCCACCGCATGGGCGGCCACCGGCCAGAACATTCCGTGTGGCCTGACCATGATGGGCGACGAGTTCGGCGGCCCGGTGCCGGTCGGCCCGTTCCGCCTCATCGGCTCCGAAGCCATCGGCGAAGGCGTGGTCGAAACCCTGAAGAAGTATCCGAAGTCCCCGGCCGTGCTCATGCAGAACCATGGTCCGTTCACCATCGGCAAGGACGCGGAAGCCGCCGTCAAGGCCGCCGCCATGACCGAAGAGGTGGCGCACACCATGTGGGCCGCCAAGCAGCTCGGAGACATCATCCCGATCTCCCAGGAAGACATCGATAGCCTTAACGACCGCTACACCAACGTCTACGGCCAGCACTGACCCGACGGAAACTGAAACGACAAACCCAACAACGAAGTAAGGAATAATCCAACATGGCAATGGAAAACCCATTTGAAGGCAAGGAAATCTGGTTCGGCGTCGGATCGCAGGACCTCTACGGCGAGGAGGCGCTGCGCCAGGTGGCCCAGCAGACCGGCGAGATGGTCGACTTCCTCAACGCGACCGGCAAGATCCCGGCCAAGATCGTGCTCAAGCCCACCCTGAAGTCCTCCGACGCGTCAAGGCCTTCATGACCGAAGCCTCCGCCAACCCGAACGTCATCGGCGTGATCACCTGGTGCCACACCTTCTCCCCGGCCAAGATGTGGATCCGCGGCCTCGAAGTGCTGACCAAGCCGCTGCTGCAGCTGGCCACCCAGCACCACAAGGAAATCCCGTGGGAGACCATCGACATGGACTTCATGAACCTGAACCAGGCCGCCCACGGCGACCGTGAGTTCGGCTACATCGTGTCCCGTCTCGGCATTCCGCGCAAGATCGTCGTCGGCCACTACACCGATCCGGAAGTCGCCGAAAAGGTCGGCACCTGGCTCGCGCCTGCGCCGGCTGGGATGCCTCCCAGAACATGAAGGTCATGCGTTGGGGCGACAACATGCGCAACGTGGCCGTCACCGAAGGCGACAAGACCGAAGCCGAACGCGTGTTCGGCGCTTCGATCAACACCTGGGCCGTCAACGACCTCGTCGCCGCCTACGAGAAGGTCAAGGACAGCCAGGTCAAGGACCTCATCGAAGACTACAAGGCCAAGTACGACGTGGCCCCCGAGCTGCTTGATTCCCGCTACGATGAGCTGTTCATCGCAGCCAAGGAAGAGGCCGCCATGGTCAACATGATGCGTGAGAACGGTTGCACCGCCGGCGTCGACAACTTCGAAGACCTCGGCACCCTGCCGCAGCTGCCGGGCGTCGGCCCGCAGCGCTTCCCGTCCGAGTACGGCTGGGGCTTCTCCGCCGAAGGCGATTGGAAGACCTCCGTGCTGGTGCGCATCGGCGCCGTGATGGGCTACGGCCTTGAGGGTGGCGCCTCCCTGATGGAGGACTACTCCTACAACTTCGTGCCGGGCAACGAGTTCGACATGGGCTCCCACATGCTGGAAGTCTCCCCGTCCATCGGCACCATCGCCAAGCCGAAGCTGGCCATCTACCCGCTGGGCATCGGCGGCAAGTCCGACCCGGTCCGTCTGGTGTTCTCCGGCAAGCCGGCCGACGCGTCGTGGTCTCCATGGCCGACGAGCGCGAACGCTTCCGCCTGCTCATGGACGAGGTCACCATCGTCGAACCGCAGGCTCCCTGAAGAACCTGCCGTGCGCCCGCGCCGTGTGGAAGCCGAAGCCGGACCTGAAGACCGCCGTGCAGTGCTGGATCACCGCCGGTGGCTCCCACCACACCTGCATGACCACGTCCGTCGGTCGTGAGGCTTGGGAGGACTTCGCCCGCATCGCCGGCGTCGAACTCGCCGTCATCGACGAGAACACCAACGCCCGCCAGTTCGAGAAGGAGCTGGAGCTGAGCGAAATGTACCACCGCCTCAACAACCGTCACTGAAATAACGGAGCGTTAACAGCACGGCAGGAAACTTGACGTACCTTCGTACGCCGGCGTTCCTGCCGCACTGTTACCGCACGCGTTATCTCAGCGATACGGGGTGCGCTTAAAAAACAGCACGGCGGGGAAGTTGACGTACTTTTGTACGCAGCGTTCCCCGCCGTGCTGTTTTTGTTTACCTATGTGCGGCTCAGCGCTTGCCGGCGTACAGCTGCTGGTCGATCACGTCGGCGAACACGCGGTTCACTGCCGGACGCACCACCTTCAGCGACGGCGTCAGGCACTTGTTCTCCTGCGTGAACTGCGCATCCAGCACCACGAACTTACGCACGGATTCGGCGCGCGAAACCGTCGCGTTCGCCTTGTCCACATACTTCTGAATCTCGTCATGAACGGCGGCGGTAGCCGCCACGCGGTCAAGCGGCGTATCCGCGGACAGGCCCACGGACGGCAGCCAGGCCGCCAATCCTTCCGGATCGAGCGTGACCAGCGCGCCGATGAACGGACGATTATCGCCCACCACCACGGCATGCTCCACAATCGGACACTTCGCAATCTCCTGCTCCATCGGAATCGGCGACACGTTCTTGCCGCCGGCGGTGATGATGATGTCCTTCTTGCGGCCCGTAATCGTAATACGACCCTCATCGTCGATCGACGCAAGATCGCCGGTGCGCAGCCAACCGTCCTTGGTGAACACCTCGGCCGTTTTCTCCGGCAGATTGTGGTAACCCATGAACACGTTCGGTCCCTTGACCTGCAGCTCGCCATCGTCGGAAATACGCACGGACGATCCCGGCGCAGGCTGGCCGACGGTACCGATCACATTGTCCGTGACGCGGGTCGCGGCAAACGGCGCCGCGGTTTCCGTCATACCGTAGCCCTGGATCATCGGCAGGCCGATGCCATTGAAGAAATGCGCCAGCGACGCGTCCAGCGGAGCGCCACCGCACGCCACATAACGGATACGCGGGCCCAACGCGCCACGCACGGTGTGGTATACGGATGCCTCATACGACAGGTGTTCGGCGGTCTGCTTCATGGTCGGTTTCTCGCCAGCCTGCTGCATGCGCGACCAGTCGCGCGCGGACTCGGCGGCCTTGAGGAACAGGCGGCCCTTCCAACCCATGCCGGCCTTGCGGGAAGCCGCGTTGTACACCTTCTCGAACACGCGCGGCACGCCCAGCAGGTACGTCGGCTCGAACGAACGCACATCCGGCAGCAGCGTCTTGGTGTCCGGCAGATAGCCGACCACGCCGTCATCGGAAGCGATCGACGCGTACTGGATGAAGCGCGCGAAGCAGTGGGCGAGCGGCAGGAACAGCAGCAGACGCGGATGGTCTTCAAGAATCATCTCGTGCAGCGCAAGGCTGCCGGCACGCGTGATCGACACGAAATTGCGATGCGACAGCTCGGCACCCTTCGGTGCCCCCGTGGAACCGGACGTGTACACGATGGTGGCCAGATCGTCGGCACGCACCGACGCGATACGCTCGTCCAGCTCTTCGTCGGACACGGTGACGCCCAATCCCTCCAGCGCGCCCATGGCATTGGCGTCGAGCATCAGAATATGCTTCAGAGACGGGCAGCGGCCAATCACGGAATCAAGACGGTCGAAGCGTTCGCGATCGTCGGCGATGGCGAGCTTCACGTTGGAATCGTTGAGAATGCGTTCGGCCTGAGCCGCGGAATCGGTGTCATAGATCGGCACATTGACCGCGCCGATTGCGGCCAGTGCGAAATCAAGCACGCCCCACTCGTAACGGGTGGTGGAGAAGAGGGTGACGGCATCCCCCTTGCCGATGCCGAACGCGATCAGGCCTTTGGCCGCGGAGAGCACGTTCTTGTGGAATTCGCCGGTCGTCACCTTGGTCCACTGGCCCGGAGCGGTTTTGCGTTCCGCGATCACGGTGTCTTCGCCGGTGCGCTTGATGCGTTCGGTAAGCAGGGAGTAGATGGATTCGTCGTCGCGTACTTCGACGGATGCGCCCGGGGTCGTGTACTCGGTGAGCATGAAGTGTTCTCTTTTCTTGCGTTTCCGCGGTTTTCGTGGGTTTTGCGATATATGCGATCGCTGCGATTGCGGTGATCGGTGACGTGCTTTTCGCGTCCTGTGTCGCGCCTCGCATATCGTAAGTTACGGTGACGTAAGTCCGCATTGTAAGAAACAACAAGAAATATGGCGACGGGTTTGTTTGAACTGACAAAGTGGCACGAAACGTCAACGGAACGGGGGATTGGTGCACGGATGCATCATCTCGAAAAAAAGGTTTGACGCGTTCGATCGCAGGGTGTCCAACGGGTTGCGCGACGGGTTCGAGAGGGGTTGCCCTTACGGGCGAAAACGGTGGAAAATGCGGCAAAACTGGGCGGAGTGACGTTGCGAACCACAACATGTTCCGTGTACACTCAAGTTTGGCGCAACTACCCCTTGCGCCTAGGCTGTTTGCTCAACGGCGAACATTCAGCCGCCTCACTTTTCGCCGTTCCCTTGGTTTTCTGTGGTTTTGCTGTTGTGCATTTGCTTGCGAGTTCTGATGGTTTTCTAGATTTTTCCGACGATTTTCTGCGATTGCCGTTCCGTCATTGCCTTTCGTCGGTATGCCCGATACGCTTGGAACGGATGGCGGGATTGCAAACGATTGGAAAAGGGGCATGATGTTCGACAAGCGGCTGTTTTCCTTGGCTGACGCGTCGGTCGATTGATCGCGGCGAAAGTCGCCTGCCAATGGCTGGGCCTCGTGGCCAACATCGCCTTCGTCGTGGCCGTGGTGCGTATGCTGCAACCGCTGTTCGCGCCCGTACCGTCCGCCACCGCGCCCTGCATCGCCATTATTCTTATTGCCGCGGTCGTGCGATTCGTCACCATTCGCGCCGCCGCACGTTTCGGTAGCGAGGCCGCCGAACGCGTCAAACTCGCGCTGCGTGAGAAACTGTTCAATAAGATGCTCGCGCTCGGCCCGTCCTACGCGCAGCGCGTGCGCACCGCCGGCGTGGTGCAGTCCGCGGGCGAAGGCATCGAACAAATCCAAAGCTTCTTCGAACTGTTCCTGCCGCAACTGTGCTACGCCGTGCTCGCCCCCATCACGCTGTTCGCCGTGCTTGCGCCGATCGACCTGCCCACCGCCGCGACGCTGCTCGCCTGCGCGCCGCTCATCGTGCTCATCGTCGGCATGGTGGCGATGCGTGCTGCCCGCGTATTCAAGAAATACTGGGGCAAATACACGGATATGGGCGCCGCGTTCCTCGACAATCTGCAGGGACTTGAGACGCTGAAAACCTTCGACGCGGACGAGCGCGCCGCACGAGTCATGGACGAGAAGGCCGAACAGTTCCGCGTGATGACCATGAACGTGCTGCAGATCCAACTGCGTTCGCTCACGGCGATGGATGCCGTGACGTACGGTGGCGCGGCCGCCGGCATCGGCGTTGCGATATGGCGATTTGTATCCGGCTCGCTCTCGCCGTCTGGCGTTTTCGCGCTGTCCGGCGTGCTGCCGCTTGGTTTGACGCCGATCGCCGCGGTATTGCTGACGATTCTGCTAGCCGCCGATTTCTTCATTCCGCTGCGACAGCTCGGCTCGTATTTCCACGTTGCGATGAGCGGCATGACGTCCACGAAACGTATTTTCGCGCTGCTCGACGCGCCCGAACCGGAGCATGGCAGCAAGGAACTGCCGGAATTCGGGGCTTCCGGGCGTGGTGTCGGCGTGGAGTTTCGTGGTGTTTCGTACCGGTATGCGGACGCGGATGTGGATGCTGGGGGTGCTGCTGGTGCGGGGCCTGACGCTGCCGGGTCTGCGGGTGCCGGTGTTGCGAGTCCCCGTCGTATATCGTCCACATCGCATTCCGATATGCGGAACGCGGATGTGGACAGCGTTGATGAGGGCGGCGGCGCGGGTGACGCGCGCGAAACGCGCTACGCCTTGCGCAACGTGGCCCTCCGTGCGCTGCCCGGCGAAGTCACTGCGATCGTCGGGCCATCCGGTTCCGGCAAGTCCACAGCCGTCCAGCTGCTTGCCGGCACGCTTGTCGGATATGAAGGCGATGTGCTGCTGTCCGAAATGCCATCCGGAATGCAGGACGAAGTGCTGGGCACTATGTTAAGCAGTGCGGCGCCGGATGACAGTGAAACCCTGAAATCGCACCAAATCCGCGACCTCACCGCAGCATCGCTCACCCGCGAAATCTCCATCGTCTCCGCGCACAGCCACCTGTTCGCCGGCACCCTGCGCGACAACCTGCTCATGGCCCGCGCCGACGCCACCGACAACGAGCTGTGGCAGACGCTGGAAGCCGCGCATATCGACGATTTCGTGCGCGCGCAATCGCGAGGACTCGATATGCCGATCACGCAGGACGGCGCGAATCTGTCCGGCGGGCAGAAACAGCGCATTGCGATCGCCCGTGTACTGTTGCGCAGGTCGGCCGTCTATATTTTCGACGAGGCGACCAGCAGCGTCGACGCGGACAGCGAAACGTTGATTTTGCAAACGATTCGCGCGCTCGCCGACGCCGGCGCAACCGTGCTGATGGTCACGCACCGCATGGCGAACGCGGCCGACGCGGACCATGTCGTAGTGTTTGATGGGGGTGTCGTCGTCGAGCAGGGCGCGCATGACGATCTCATGGCCGCGGACGGCACGTATGCCAAGCTGTTCCGGGCGCAGGAAAGCGTGGAACGGGTGGGATTGTCTGGTCGCGTCGCGCCGCGCGTATCGCGTATGACTCATGCGTCTGGTGCGTTTGCCGTGTCTCGGATGTCTGGTTCCGCCGAATCGAACGCCAGTGGCGCCAAATCGGACATGCCAACAACCCAAGTCATCGCCCGCTTGCTGCGCGAAGTCGGCCCACTGCGCAAACCCATGGCCATCGCCTGCGCGTGCGGCATCCTCGGCCACCTCGCCGCCACGTTCCTGACGGTTTTCGGCGTCGCCGCGCTGTTCGCCGCAGCTGGCGCAAAAGTCTGGAATCTCAGCCTTCCAGCGGCAATCGCAGCCATGATTATCTGCGCACTGATCCGCGGCGGCATGCGCTACGCCGAGCAATACATGAACCACAATGTCGCCTTCCGCCTGCTCGCGCTGTTCCGGTCGAAAACGTTTGCCGCGCTGCGTCGCCTCGCGCCCGCCAAACTGTCCGGCAAAGGCAAAGGCGACTTGATCGCGCTGGTTACCACCGACGTCGAACTGCTGGAAATCTTCTTCGCGCACACCATTTCGCCGGTTGTCATCGCCATTGCGACCACCGTGCTTTACGCGGTCGCATTGCTTACGCTGAGTCCTGCAATCGCTGTCACGCTGGTCATCGCGCACCTGACCGTCGGCATCGTGCTGCCGAAACTCTTCGCCACGGCGATAGGTGGTCTCGGTGGGGATATTCGCCGCGAATCCGCCCAACTTGATGACGAAATGCTCGACGATATGCGCGGTCTCGACGAAATCATCCGATTCGGCCAAGGCCATGCGCGGCTTGCCGGCATCGCGTCACGCACGCGCTCGCTCTGGAGCCGCCGCGCCCGGCTGAGTGCCAAGAATGGCGATTTCGCAGGCTTCGGCGCGGTGCTGGTCGTACTGTTCACTGCCATCGCGGCATTGCTGGCGATGGTCACGTCCGGTACGACGATGCCCATCGCTTCCGCCGCTTCCGCTGCAGCTGCGACCATCCAGACCGTCCTTTCCGCGCCCGCCGCCCGCCTGACCGCCGCTTTCGTGCTGCTGGCCAGTTCGTTCGGTCCGACGCTCGCGTTGAGCGCGCTGCCGGCCAATCTCACGCAAACGTTTGCAGCCGCCCGCCGCCTGTTCGCGCTGATGGACGAAACCCCCGCAGTGGAGGAGCGGGGCGATTTCCTGCCGCGCTACCACGGCATGTCCATGCACGACGTCACGTTCGGCTACGGCAATTCGAGCGAGGCTCCAACTTCCGGAAGCGATGCGGATGCCCCCGAGTCATCCGCCGAGCCAATCCTCAACCACGTCTCGCTCGACATACCACAACACGGCATCCTCGGCGTCCAAGGCCCGTCCGGCCGCGGCAAATCGACCCTGCTGAAACTGCTCATGCGTTACTGGGACCCGCAATCCGGCTTAGTCGCACTGTCCGAG
>ENA-OQIM01000349-OQIM01000349.1-human-gut-metagenome-genome-assembly--contig:-NODE-349-length-17363-cov-1.405721_pt1 | contig 17363 bp, 26 predicted proteins | sample MGYA00242579_ERZ504744 | MGnify/ENA primary metagenome ERZ504744 (study PRJEB26092, sample SAMD00036441) | human gut metagenome | host: Homo sapiens | study: EMG produced TPA metagenomics assembly of...
AAAAGAAAACACCGTCTACAGAAAAGGAAACAACCATCTACGAATCCAACAGACACCGGAAACTCCAAACGATGGTAACGGTGAAAGTTGGTCAGGTGATCAAAGCAGAAGGTCAGTATGGAGTGTTTACTTATAAAGTAACCGGAAAAGACACGGTAGAGGTAAAATCTATCACTGCAAAAGGCAAAGCAAAGAAGAGTGTGAAGATCTTTGATAAGATCAAGGCATCCGGAAAAACATGGAAAGTAACCGGTGTGGCAGCAAATGCATTAAAGGGCAACAAGAAGATGGAAAGTCTGACAATTGGAAAAAATGTCAAAAAGATCGGAAAGAATGCCTTTGCAAATTGCAGAAAGCTGAAAAAAGTTACTGTTAAGAGTAAAAAGATCAATACCATTGGAAAGAATGCGTTTAAAAATATAAATAAAAAAGCAACGGTCAAAGTGCCGAAAGCACAGAAGAAAAAGTATGCAAAACTTTTGAACAAAGCGAAACTTTCCAAAAAGGTAAAGATAAAATAGTAAAGGGAAAGTAACAGAAACAAAAGGAAAGAAAGGGGTAAAATATTATGGGACTTATCAGAGCAGCCGTCGGAGCAGTCGGCGGAACAATGGCAGATCAGTGGAAGGAGTTTTTTTTACTGCGATGCAATAGATAAAAGATGTTCTGGTTGTAAAGGGTGAGAAGAGAGTAGGCGGACGTTCTTCCAACAAAAAAGGCAGTGATAATATTATTTCAAGCGGTTCCGGAATTGCTGTTGCAGATGGTCAGTGTATGATCATCGTAGAACAGGGAAAGGTTGTGGAGGTTTGTGCAGAACCCGGACAGTTTACCTATGATGCATCCACAGAACCAAGTATTTTTGCCGGAAGTCTGGGAGAGGGAATCCACAGGACTTTTGATACAGTAAAGAAGCGTTTTACATTTGGCGGCGATACAGGCAAAGACCAGAGAGTTTATTATTTTAATACAAAAGAACTGGTAGATAATAAATTCGGCACAGCAAATCCAATTCCATTCCGGGTAGTTGACAGAAATATCGGTCTTGATATAGATGTATCTGTGCGTTGCAATGGAGTATATTCTTATAAGATTGTTGATCCGCTTCTGTTTTATACAAATGTGTGCGGAAATGTTGAACAGCAGTATGACAGAGAAGAAATTGAAGTTCAGTTAAAGACAGAATTTGTAAGTGCTCTTCAGCCTGCATTTGCAAAAATCTCAGAACTTCAGATCCGTCCAAGTGCCATTCCGGGACATGTTCTGGAATTATGCGATGCCATGAATGAAGCCCTTACGAAAAAATGGCAGCAGACCAGAGGTCTTGCGGTTGTTTCCATTGCCATGAATCCTGTGACTCTTCCGGAAGAGGATGCACAGCTTATCAAAGATGCACAGAAGAATGCCATTCTCAGAGATCCGACTATGGCAGCAGCGACACTTGCCGGTGCTCAGCAGATGCAATGAAATCAGCAGCTCCAACACTGCAGGTGCCATGACCGGATTTATGGGAATGGGCATGGCAGGCCAGGCAGGTGGAGCGAATATGCAGAATCTGCCTATCAGATGGGGGCACAGCAGCAGGCAGCACAGCAACAGGCAGCACAGAATATGCAGCCGGCAATCCGGGGCAGGAACATGGAAATGTGAATGTGGTGCAGAGAATACAGGAAAATTCTGCTCTGAATGTGGTAAACCGAAACCGCAGCGGGGAAGAGTGGATATGTAGCTGCGGCGCAGTAAATACCGGTAAATTCTGTTCTGAATGCGGAAGCCCAAGACCGACCGGAAAGTGGACATGCAGCTGTGGTGCGGTAAATACAGGAAAGTTCTGTGCAGAATGTGGAAAGCCAAGACAGTAAATACAGCAGGGGGAGAAATGTCTATGTCTGATCTGAGAGAATATAAATGCCCTGCCTGTGGCGGTGCAATAGAATTTGACAGTAAGTCCCAGAAAATGAAGTGTCCATACTGTGATACAGAATTTGAACTGGAGACATTAAAAGAACTGGATGCGCAGATGGAGCGTGAAGCCGGACAGCAGGATGATCTGTCAGGATGGCAGACAGATGCCGGTGGAGAATGGCAGGAAGGTGAGACAGATGGAATGAATGTCTATACCTGTCAGTCCTGTGGTGGTGAGATTATCGCAGATGAGAATACAGGAGCATCAAATTGTCCGTATTGTGGAAATCCTGTAATTATGACAGAGAAGTTTAAAGGTGCATTAAGGCCGGATCTGGTGATTCCGTTCAAATTGGATAAGAAAGCGGCAAAAGAAGCATATTACAGGCATATTAAGGGAAGAACATTTTTGCCAAAAGCATTTCGCAGGGAAAATCATATTGATGAGATTAAGGGGCTGTATGTTCCGTTCTGGCTTTTTGACGGGGATGTTGATGCTGATGTGCGTTATAAGGCGACAAAGGTAAGAATGTGGAGTGACCATGATTATGATTATACGGAGACCAGCTACTATTCTGTGGAGCGAAGCGGAGAGATGACATTCGTTTCTGTACCTGTAGATGGATCAGAAGATGGCAGAATGATTTGATGGAAGTCCATTGAACCATTTAAAAATTTCAGAGTCTGTTGGATTTTCAGACCGCATATCTTTCCGGATATCTGCAGATAAGTATGATGTCAGTGAAAAGAGAGCATCAACAGCACATGACCGTATGAAAAAGAGCGCAGAGGAAGTACTGGCAGATACAGTGAAGGGTTATGCTTCTGTTGTTCCCGAAAATACAAACGTAAATATTTCAGGCGGAAAAGCACAGTATGCACTGTATCCGGTATGGATTCTGAATACAACATGGAAAGATAAGAAATATATATTTGCAATGAACGGACAAACCGGAAAAATGACAGGAGACCTTCCGATTGACAGGGGAATTTATTTGAAATGGCTTGCCGGACTGACCGCTGTATTTACGGTTGTTTTGTGCCTTGCCGGACTGCTGATTTTTTAGGGGAGGACGAAAGATATGCTGAAGAAAAAGATCATACCTGTATTTCTGGCTTCTGTCCTTACTGTATCAGGTACAACAGGATTTGTGACGGAAGCATTTTCAGAAAATGTTTATGCGGCAGAAGAAGTGCATACAGAAAGGCTGGCAGATTTTGCAGATCTGTTAGATGATGGGCAGGAAGAAGAACTGGAGGCGAAACTGGATCAGGTCAGCGAGGACTACGGCTGTGATGTTGTGGTTGTCACAGAGGAGACTCTGGATGGTGCAGTTCCGCAGGATTATGCAGATGATTTCTTTGATTATAATGACTATGGCATGGGAGAGGACAAGAGTGGTATATTGTTTTTGATAACCATGTCAGAACGTAAGTGGTGTATCTCCACACACGGAGAGGCTATTCAGATTTTTACTGATGCAGGACAGGAATATATGACGGATAATTTTGGGTCATATTTATCCGATGGTGAGTATTATGATGGCTTTATGAAGTTTGCTGATCTGTGCGAAGAATTTATCATTCAGGCACAGAGCGGAGAACCGTACGATGTAGAAAATCTGCCGGAGGAAACCATCCCTTTTTATATGATATTTCTCATTTCGCTTGTGGTCGGATTTGTGATCGCGCTGATCGTAACCGGAGTAATGAGAAGCCGGATGAAGACTGTACATATGAAGCCGGATGCAGCAGATTATATGAAAGACGGAAGTCTTCATATTAACAGAAGCCGGGATATATTTCTGTATCATCAGGTCACACGTACGGCGAAGCCGAAGGAAGAGAGTTCCGGTGGCGGTGGAAGCAGTACCATACAAGTTCTTCGGGTGAGACGCATGGGGGTTCCAGTGGATCATTTTAACTGACTGGCATGACATATAAAAATCCTGATCTTTTATATTATTTTATGGGATAACCATAAAATGACAGGAAAGATTGGGATTTTATTTTGCGCAAAATTACGGATACCGGTTGCAAGACATCAGAGAATATGATACAGTACAAGGTGGTTTGTTTTGTGTAGAGACAGTTGTCCGGCAAAAAGAAAATAAACTGCGAAGCGGATTGCAAATATCCGCCTGACGATAACAGATTTCTGCACAAAAGAATTATAAAATGAAATAAAAAACAGAAATAATGGAGAGGACATGAAAAAATACGTTGATAATTTTATGCAATACCGGTTTCTTTTGTCAGAACTGGTAAAAAAAGGGATTAAGCTGAAATACAGACGTTCTTATCTGGGAATGATATGGTCTATGTTGGAGCCGCTGCTTACCATGATCGTGCTTACAATTGTATTTGGTACTTTGTATGGAAATACAGACAGGACCTTTCCTGTATATATCCTGACCGGACGACTCCTGTACAGTTTCTTTTCACAGTCCACCAAGGCCGCTTTGAAATCTATACGTCAGAACTCGGCAATGATCAAAAAAGGTATATGTACCCAAATATTTGTATCCGCTGTCCAGTGTGCTTTTTAACTATGTGATCTTTCTGATCTCACTGATCGTACTGGCAATGGTGAGTGTGATACTTGGTGTAAAGCCTACGTTCTATCTGCTTCAGGCACCAATCGCACTGATACTGATTCTTATTATGTCATATGGATGCGGAATGATCCTGGCAACAATAGGTGTATTTTTCAGAGATATGGAATATCTCTGGTCTGTAGCACTTATGCTGGTTATGTATACATGTGCGATTTTCTATTATCCTGAAAAGCTTTTGAAGAGTGGATGGGCATGGATACTGAAATATAACCCATTGTATTGTGTGATTGATATTTTCAGATGTTCAGTATTTGGAAAAGCGATGAATATTCATTATTTTGCATATGCACTTATCTTTTCCGTTGTGGCAATGGTGATTGGATTATTCTGCTTCAAGAAGAAACAGGATGATTTTATTCTTTACATCTGAGAACTGAGACAGAAAGCTGCAGGGCAGCGGAACGAATTATTTTTGAAAAATAAGGAGAAAAAATGAGCAAACAACCAGCGATTATTGTTGATAATGTGAGTATGAAATTTAATCTCAGCAAAGAGAAAGTAGACAGTCTGAAAGATTATATTATCAAGTCAATTAAAAAAGAGATTAAATATAATGAATTCTGGGCTTTGCAGAATGTGAGCTTTACAGTGGAAAAAGGAGACAGGGTAGGAATCCTCGGACTGAATGGTGCAGGAAAGAGTACTCTTCTTAAGGTTATCGCAGGCGTTTTCAAACCAACAGAAGGTTCAGTTACAAAACATGGGAAGATGTTCCGCTTCTGGAACTGGGTGCAGGATTTGATCAACAGTATACAGGAAAGGAAAATATTTATCTTTACGGAGCAATGCTTGGATATTCCAAAGAATTTATTGATGAGAAGTATGATGAGATCGTGAAATTTTCCGAATTGAAGGATTTTATTGATGTGCCGATCAAGAACTATTCATCAGGTATGAAATCCAGACTTGGATTTTCGATTGCTACAGTGGTTTCTCCCAAAATTCTGATATTGGACGAGGTATTATCTGTAGGTGATGCGAAATTCCGTAAGAAGAGTGAGAAGAAAGTACTCAGCATGTTTGATTCGGGTGTAACAGTGTTGTTTGTCTCTCATTCTCTGGCACAGGTTCAGAGAATCTGTAATAAGGCGATGATCCTTGAAAAAGGAAAACTGATCGCTTACGGAGATATTGATACGATTTCTGAACAGTATGAGAAAATGACTAACTGACAGGGACAGACAGAGATATCTGTCTGACAGAGAAAAAATTTAAGAAGTCAGAAATATCCGGAGGAGTATATGACAAACGGATTAAAAAAAGAAGATTCAGCAGCTTTAAAAGGTCTTGCAGTGTTACTGCTGATCTTTCACCACTGCTACCGTCTTGCAGACAGAATCGAAAGATATCAGGTGGATCTGTGCGGGCTGACAACAGAACAGCTTGTTGCTATTGCGGAATGCTGTAAAATCTGCGTGGCAATATTTGCATTTGTATCCGGTTACGGGCTGATGTATGGATATTCGGCTAAAATGAAAAATAAAGAAAAGTATGCAGTATCAGAATGGATATCCGGACATCTTCTTTCCACTATGTCCGGATTCTGGTTTACTGCAGCTGTATCCTATCTTATTTACTTTGGACTTGGACTTAAGGATCCGAGCAAGTGGGGAGAAACCTTTTATGAAAAAGGATTCGCCGTATTTGCAGATATACTGGGAATCTCCAGACTTTTGGAGACTGAAAGTCTTAACGGGGCATGGTGGTATATGAGTGCTGCGTTTGTATTTATTATATTGCTTCCTCTGTTAGATGGGACGATTGAGAAATTTGGAGGCATATTCTGTATTGCAGTTATCTTTTTGCTTCCGAGAATTTTAGGTATTGGATTTCAGGGAGGCTCAAAGCCATATTCATTTCTTTTGATATTTGTGGCAGGAACGTTATGCTGTAAATATAATTTCTTTCAAAAATTGCATGAATACAGGCGGAAAAAATTAAAATTCATCTGTTTGTCTGCTTTACTGTGTGCCGGCCTTTTCCTGTACCATAAAATCGACCTGAAAATTTTCTGGATTTCGGTATGTACTTGTTCCATTCCTGCTGATTCTCTTTTGCGTTGAATATTTGTTCAGGATTACGCCTGTATCCTTGTTCCTTCAGTATCTGGGCAAGCATTCCATGAACATCTGGCTGGTACATACATTTGTGAGAGATTCTCTGGGAAAATATGTATTTGCATTAAAAAAATTCTGGCTGATTCCTGTTGCAGTTCTTGTGATTTCGCTGGGAATCAGTTACTGCCTGGATTTTCTTAAGAAGATTACAGGATATCAGAAACTGATACGGCTGTTACAGAAAAAGGTGACGGAACATTATGCGGTACGGGAATGATTTTTCGAGAGGATCGCAATAGGATTCAGAGTGGACAATAGTGACGGATGGGAGAGCGTATCATGAAAATACTGCAGATTGGAATGGGAAATGTTGCCGGAGGTCTGGAAGCATTTGTGATGAATTACTATAGAGTTCTGGTGCATATGGATATACAGTTTGATTTTGTGTGTATGTATGATAAAATTGCATATGAAGAGGAAATCAGGAAACTGGGTGGAAGGATCTACTATATTCCAAATGTAAAAAAAGAACTATCAGGGCTATATAAAAGAACTGAAAAAAATATTAAAAGAAACAAAATATGATGCAGTACATGTAAATATGCTTTCAGCTGCAAATATTGTTCCGTTACGTGTGGCTCATACAATGAAAGTGCCAAAGATAATTGCGCACAGCCACAGCTCTTCCTGTCCCGGACTGATCAGAAAAATCATGGACAACTGGAACAGACCAAAGATTGCAAAATATGCTACTGACAGGATTGCATGCGGAGAAATGGCGGGCAGGTGGCTGTTTGGAGATAAAGCTTTCCAAAGCGGTCAGGTTACGTTGATCAATAATGCCATTCAGGCAGAGAAGTTCAGTTTTTCAGAAAAGACAGAGATTCACTCAGAAAGGAACTGGATGGGAAAATAAAACAGTGATCGGTCATGTAGGAAGATTGATATTCCGAAGAATCATGACAGAATGCTTGATATTTTCCAACAGGTCGTTTCCGAAAAAAAAAGATGTGATGCTGTGTCTGGTAGGTCCAAAGGAAGGTCTGTACAAAGAGATAAAAGAGAAAACAGTGCAGAAAGGACTGGAAGATAAGGTATATTTTGCCGGTAAACAGGAGAATATCCGCAGGTATTTATCTGCTATGGATGTTTTTCTGTTTCCGTCTGTTTTTGAGGGTGTGCCATTTGCGCTTATTGAAGCCCAGGCAAATGGACTTGCCTGCGTAATGTCAGAGGCGGTGTCTGAGGAGGCAGTTGTTTTTCCTGAGAGAGTCAGACGGCTGTCACTTGACAGAGATAATATACAGTGGGCGGCAGCAGTGATGGCAATGAGTTCTATGAACAGAGAAGCGGCTGATCTGATAAAGATGCGGCTGTCAGATGCGCATTTTAACATTGAGACAGAGGCAAAACGTTAGAAGTATTATATATCATAAGAGGTAAATTACAGATGGATAAGATTGATTTGTATTGCCATGGGTGGATGGATCAGACTCAGCTGGATAAAGCAGAGAAATGAGTATCTGGGAATTAAAAATGACCAGACACAGGACAGCAGATTTCGGGACTGGGAAAATCTGCAGTACTGGTTCAGAGGTGTTGAAAATTTGCTCCATGGGTGAATCATATATATTTTGTGACATGGGGGCATATCCCTTCATGGCTGAATACAGATCATCCGAAGCTGACAGTTGTAAAACACGAGGATTATATTCCGAAGCAGTATCTGCCCACATTCAGCAGTCATCCCATTGAACTGAATATGCATCGGATCCGAGGTTTATCCGAACAGTTTGTATATTTTAATGATGATACCTTCATCATAAATAAAATGGAACCGGAAGACTTTTTCAGAAATGGTCTTCCAAGAGACTATTGTATAGAAACAGCGTTGGTACAGGATGATATCAATAATCCGTTTGCCTGCATTCTTATGAACAATGCGGCACTTGTAAATATGCATTATTCAAAGAGAGAAGTAATTGGCAGAAACTGGAAAAAATGGTTTCATCCTGCATATGGAAAAATGGTATTCAGAAATATGCTGATGCTTCCGTACAGGGAGTTTTCCAGTTTTAAATATTCTCATATCTCAAGCTCTTTTTTGAAGAGTACCTTTGAAGAAGTGTGGAGGGAAGAAGGCGAAGTGCTGGACAGAGTATGCAGGACACGATTCCGTTCTCCGGGGGATGTAAATCAGTATGTGATGAAATACTGGCAGTATATGGAGGGAAAATATGAACCTCAATCACCGAAAATCGGGAAGTTTTTTTACCATAGGTCTTCACGACCGGCAGATACATGATGTACTCAGAAATCAGAAGTGTAAAAATACTGTGTATAAATGATACGGAAAATATAGGAGATTTCAGACAGCAGAAAAGAAAAATCAAAGATTCTTTTGAGAGTATCCTTCCCGAAAAGTCTGCATTTGAATTATCTTACAAAGATTCCGGAGGCATGTATGACAAAAAGTGCGATTAAAAAATATACGGAAAGGCTGGGCTTTTTCGGAATGATCCTGCACTATATCGGTCGTTTTTATGACAAAAACAGAGCAGCAGGTCATTGGAAAGCTGACTGTGCGTTTTGGAAAAGTAAAGAAAAACCGGCTTGTGTTTAAAAATCGGGAAATGATGGACTGCACAGATAATCCGGAAGCTTTTTTATGAATATCTTATAAGTTCCGGGTATAATAAAAAATATGAGATCATCTGGCTGGTCTCTGAAAAAAGAAAATTCAGAAATCAGAATACCGGAAATGTAAAATTTGTAACTGCTGAAAATAAATATGGATGGAGCAGTCCGCTGGCATATTATTATGGTGCTACAGCCGGATTTTTCTTTTATTCTCATAACAGTGCAGGACTGAACAGGTATCGGTGTAAAGGACAGACAGTTGTAAATCTGTGGCATGGGTGCGGTTATAAAGATGCAGAGCAGGGAAAGAAAAAACAGAATATAAAGCCTGATTTTGACTATGCACTTGTTCCCGGACCGGTATTTGTGAAAACGAAATCCGGACTATGGAACTGCGAACCGGACAGGCTGTTAATGATGGGATATCCCAGATATGACTGGATGCTGCATCGTCAATGAGTAAGGATGAAATTCTGGACAGTCTGTTCGGATGGAAAGGGAAAAAAGCTGTTCTGTGGATGCCGACTTTCAGAAAAGTGATCTGGGAGGGTGTGCGGAAAATGAAATTGAGCTTCCCTGTCAGCTTCCGGCAATACAGGATATGAACGAGCTGAAAGAACTGGACAGTTATCTAAGGGAGCGAGGAGATTATTCTGATCATAAAGAAGCATCCGCTTCAGACGGAATGGGATGAGAATGAACAGGAGTTTACCAATATACGTTATGTTGCGGAAGCCCTGTTGGAGAAAAAACGGATAAAACTTTATGAACTGATAGGGATCAGCGACGGTCTGCTCTCTGATTACTCGTCAGTGGCAGTAGATTATCTGCTGTTGGACAGACCGCTTGGATATGTGCTTGCGGATTACAATATATATAAAGAAAAAAGGGGATTTGTATTTGAAGATCCGTTGGAATATATGCCGGGTGAGAAAATCTATAATGTCTGTGATATCAGAAAATTTATGAAACATCTGACTGATGGAACAGACAGTTACCGGCAGGAGAGAGCAAAGAATCTGAAACAGATGCACAATAAAACAGAAAACTATTGCAAAAGGCTTGCAGATTATTTACAATTGTAGCTGTTATATGAATGTGAAGAGAACAGTTATCTATTAATGCAATAAAACAGGGAGAATGTAATGGAGAAAAAAATAGGATATACACAGGGAACCTTTGATATGTTTCATATAGGACATCTGAACCTGATCAGAAATGCAAAAAAACATTGCGATTATCTGATTGTCGGTGTGAATGCGGATGATCTGGTAGAGTCATATAAAAACAAAAGACCGATCGTTCCGCTGGAAGAAAGGGCAGAGATTGTACGGGCCATCAGATATGTTGATGAGGTGATCGTGACGACAACCCTGGACAAAAAGCAGGTATGGGAAAAAGTCCACTTTAATGAAATCTATATCGGAGATGACTGGAAGGGCAATGCACGTTGGGAAAAGACCGGAAAAGAAATGGAAGAGCTGGGCGCTAAGCTGGTATTTCTGCCATATACCAAAGATACATCCTCAACGATGCTTCGTGAGAAATTAAAAGAATTCTAGGGAGCCAGATATGAAAAAAAGAATAAAAAAGAAAATAAAAAAACTGAAAAAATCCATTAACAAGAATTAACAAAGGATCAGAGTTCAAAGGGAAGAAAAGCTATGTTGCAGGAGACATGGGCAACTGTGACCTATGGATTATATGATAATCGCAAGATCAGACGCCTTAAGAAATTCCCCCCTGCACTTGTAGAGAATAGAATGCTCTTTGAAACAAATGATGATTTTACGGATAATGGTCGTGCTTTGTTTGACTATCTTATTGAGAAAGGATACAACAAAAAGTATGAGATTGTATGGCTGGTCCATGAACCGTCTAAATATAAAGAATATCAGTTTGAAAATGTGAAATTTGTGCAGAACTTTAAGAAAGGTTCCACGATCCGAAGAGCAGAAGCATATAAATATGCACTGACATCAAAATATATTTTTTACACCCAGGCTTTTAACTGGATTGGTATGTCGAGAAGAAATCAGCTCTTTATCGATCTCTGGCATGGCTGTGGTTACAAGGCAAATAAGAACGGGCGTAAGGTTTTCTTTGATTATTGTCTGGTACCGGGGGACATTTTTATTAAGACCAAAATGGAATTTCGGATGTACTTCCAAAAAACTGCTCTCGTTTGGATATCCCCGTTATGATATGATGCTTAAGGGCAGTGAACGTGCAGATGAATATAAAAAGAAACTTCTGAAGGAAACAGACAGCGAGAAACTGATCCTGTGGATGCCAACCTACAGACATGCTTCCAGTGAGCGTCTGAATGAGGAAACCTTAAATAATGAATTCAATATTCCTATCATTGATGATGCAGATAAGCTTCTGGAACTGAATAAGTTCTGTAAGGAGAATCATATTCTTATTGTTATCAAGAAGCATTACCTTCAGGTACCTTATGATTTTGGTGAGAATGTCCTTACCAATATTGTTTATCTGGAGAACAGAGATCTTGCGGATAACGGACTGCAGCTTTATGAGTTTATCAACTGTTCGGATGCGCTGGTTTCTGACTATTCTTCTGTTGCGATCGATTATCTGCTGTTAGACAGACCGCTTGGATTCACACTGGATGATTATGAGGCTTATACGGAATCCAGAGGATGGGTGTTTGATGATCCGTTGGAATATATGCCTGGCGAACATATGTATAATATGCAGGATTTTGAGAATTTCATCCTGGATATTAAAAACGGAAAAGATAATTATAAAGAACAGCGTGCCAGTGTAAGAGCAAAAACACATAATGTGTGTGACAATTACTGCCAGCGTGTGTTGGATTATTTTAACATTACAATGTAATGATATTATAGCAATTCCATAAATTACTGCAAACAATCCAGTCCATCATAGCGTGAAGTCCTGCGTCAGATATCTTTGCCGTGCGTCAGCACGCCTGCAGATATCTTCCTTGTCCTTCACACTCTGCTGAACTGTCTTGATTGCATTATTTTATGGAATTGCTATAGGATACAGATATCAGAAAGTCATAACAGGAGAAAAAGATAAATGAAAATATGTATTTGGTGCACCAAGATATTTGATCTTGGCGGAACTAAGCGAGTTGTCACACTTCTTGCGAATGAACTTGTAAAAGAGCATGATGTGACGATCATGGTATATCAGGACAGATTTAAAGAAGACCGGAATATGTATCATATGAGTGAGGATATCAAGGTTGACTTTATTGATAATAATGAGTTTGTCAATCGACATCATACACCGGCTTTCTGCTGGCGTTATCTTGTTCAGAAACTGAATGCCAAATATGGGATTTTTAATAAAGAAAAATATAATGATATTCTGGCAGATGCGATTTTCCCGAAAAAGACCAGAGAAAAATGGGTAAAATATTTAAATGAGCAGAATTATGATATTATTATCACAACTGCAAGTTTAAGCCTTCGTCTGGGTATGCTGGCGCCGGAGCTGAATGCAAAGACAATCGGATGGCAGCATAACTGTTATGCCGGATATCTTGATGTTCCTAATGTCGTATTCTGGAAACAGGAATGTCTGCTCCAGGAATATCTGCCGAAGCTGGACAGATACATTGTTCTCAGTGACTATGATAAGCGCGATTACAAAAAAATTTCTGGATATTGATACAGAAGTTAAAATTAATCCCCGAAGCTTCGTGAGTGAGAGAAAATGCGACCCAAAATCCAAGCGTTTCCTTATGCTACACGATTTGTATATGCCAAGGGTCTTGATCTGATGATGGAATCTTTTGAAGAGTTCTGTAAGCAGGATGATGAATGGCAGCTGGATATTATCGGAGCTGGTGATCTCTGGAATCAGATTGTGGCGGATGCAAAGAGACGTGGTATTGAGGACAGAGTTAATTTTGTCGGTTATACAAATGAGCCGGAGAAGTATTATCTGAATTCTTCTGTTTTCCTTCTTCCGTCCAGGTGGGAAGGATGGCCGATGGTTATCATGGAAGCCTTTGAATTTGGTCTTCCTGTCATCGCATTTCCATACAGGAGCGATGGATCTGATCATCGATGATGGAAAACAGGATACCTGCCGGAAGCTTTTGATACAAAGAAATTTACAGATGCGATGCTGAAGCTGGCACATGATGAAGAACTCCGCAGAGAGATGTCCAGAAATGCAATCTGGAAATCTGAGGACTTTGCCATTGAGAAGGCAGTTAAAGAGTGGAATCGTCTTTTTTAATCGTGTAATGGGAATCAAGACCTTTTATATGAAAAAATGAAGAACAGATTCTGGAGTGCAGGGAGAAATATCCGCTTAGAACCAGCTATGCCGAGTTTGTAAAGGAATACCAGATAAGAGATAATACAATTCTTTATGAAGCTTTTGGCGGACGTGGTATGATCTGTAATCCTTATGCTCTGTTTTTGTATCTTCTTGAAAAAGAAGAGTATCAGGATTATACCCATATCTGGGTGCTTGAGGACTTCGAGGATAACAGAAAACAAATTGAAAAATACGAAAAATATCCGAACGTACGATTTGTAAAATATAAATCAAAGGAATACTGTAAAGAACTTGCGACAGTGAAATATCTGGTAAATAATGTAAGCTTTCCAAGCTATTTCCTTAAAAGAGAAGGTCAGGTACTGATCGATACCTGGCATGGAACTCCTCTGAAGAATATGGGATTTGATATTCCGGGAGCAAATATTTCTCAGGGAAATACAGCAAGAAATCTGCTCAGTGCAGATTATATAGTTTCCTCCGGACCTTATATGACAAAGACAGCATACAAAGATTCGTATAAAATGCAGAATCTGTATGAAGGCACAGTGCTGGAAGAGGGCTTCCCGCGTAATGATAAGCTTTTTGACAGTGACAGAGCAGAAGTGATACAGGAACTTAAGGATTGCGGAGTGGACGTAAAGGAAGATAAAAAGATTATTCTTTATGCACCGACATGGAGAGGCGAACAATACAGCCGTCCGGATACAGATTTGCAGGATGTCTATAAGCTGATCAATGTAATGGAGAACAGTATAGATACAAATGAATATCAGATCTTTGTCAAGCTTCATCAGATCGTATATCACTATATGAAAGAGAATGCCATGGAACCTGGTGATGCGCAGACAAAATTTATTCCTGCAACAATGGATACAAATGAGATTTTGTCAGTGACAGATGTACTGATTTCTGATTATTCCAGTATTTTTTATGATTTCATGCTGACAGGAAAACCGATTCTGTTTTATGTGCCGGATGCGGAGAATTTTGAAGATTACAGAGGTCTGTACTTCGGATTTGACAAACTTCCGGGACCGGCAGTGTCTACCCCTGAGAAGCTTGGTGAACTTCTGAAGGATCTTCCGGGAGTGGCTGCTTCCTGTAAAGAGAAGTATGAAAAAGCAAGAGAACAGATATGTCCGAGAGATGATGGAAAAGCATGCAAACGTATAGCAGAAGTCCTGCTTGATGGAAAAGAACCGGTAAATCCGATATATCTGAATCAGACAGATAAAGTAAAACTTCTGGTATATGCAGGAGATTTCAGTGATACACAGGAGACAGAGGCATTCTATGAATTTCTGAACAAAGTGGATTATGAGCATTTTGATGTGACGTTGATCGGGAATGGTGCAAAAGAAGAGGAGTCTTCTGAGAAACTGGATAGTCTGCCAAAAGAAATCAGGGTTTTATACTGGAAGCGTTCCTACCCGGCTACGGACGAAGAATATGTATGTCATAAAAAGTTTATGAAATCTAAGAAAACAGAAGTGCCGGAGATGCTTCTGGATTTTTACAGGCGTGAGCTTCGTAGGATGATCGGAATGTCAAAGTTCGACTATGCTCTGGTATTTACTGATATGAAGAAGTTCTTTCCTGCAATGTCAGGGGCTCTGGATGTGAAGCAGATATTTAATATAGAAAACTGGCAGAATTTGTTGAAGTGTTAAAGCTTCATTAAAGCTTCACAGACAGATCAGAACCTCATTGGAAAGAGGCGGAAAACGGTATATTTTAAAAGATATGTAAGGCAGTCTGGCAGGTATTGGGCCAGGCTGCTTTTCTGAATACGGATCTTGAATTATCATTTTATGGACGCAGATAATTACGCATGGATTTCAGTGCATTTTTTTCGAGACGACTGACCTGTGCCTGGGAGATGCCGATTTCCTGAGCTACTTCCATCTGCGTCTTTCCTTCGTAGAAGCGCAGTTCTATGATATGCTTTTCGCGGCTGTTCAACCTCTGCATAGCTTCGCGGAGAGCAAGATTTTCAATCCAGCTGTTCTTCTTTGTTTTTTTGTCACTGATCTGATCCATGACATAAAGAGTATCACCGCCTTCTGTATAGACCGGTTCAAAGAGACTCATCAGATTTGGATAGCATCAAGGCATATACGATCATTTCTTTTTCGATACCAATTTCCTGTGCAATTTCGGTAACTGTAGGTTCTTTCAGGTGCTGCTTCATATAATTTTCGCGGGTATAGATTGCTTTGTATGCAATATCACGAAGAGAACGGCTGACGCGGATACTGTTGTTATCCCTGAGATATCGCCTGATTTCGCCTATGATCATTGGAACTGCATAAGTGGAAAATTTTACCTGTAAGGTGGTATCAAAGTTGTCAATGGCCTTGATCAGACCAATACATCCGATCTGAAAAAGGTCATCGGCATTTTCGCTGCTGTTCTGAAATCGTCGTATTACGCTGAGAACAAGACGTAGATTTCCTTTAATGTACAATTCACGTGCCTGTTCATCGCCGTTTTTGATCCGTCTGAACAGTTCCGCTTTTTCTTCTGCTGTAAGAACAGGAAGTTTCGACGTATTGACTCCGCAGATTTCAACTTTGTTCAGTGCCATCTTATTGAATCCTCCTTATTATCTCTGGATGTAAACCGACTATTCGCAGATATGAGCCAGGATCCTCCGAAATCATTTCAGGAAATAAAAAAAGGACAGTGGCTGCCGAATAGTTGTCATATACTTCAGTAAGAATGATTCTCATATAGCAGTGGATTTATACTTTGACCGGGAAAATATAAAAAATATAGGTCCTTGACAATTCTCTGCGGTGAAATATCAGCCTTTATGGAAACATTTTTCTTCGTCTATTTTCACAAGGATGATATCGTCCCCGATCTGGCTGATACATTCCCAGGGAATGATATATTCATTATCACGTCCGAACAGGCAGCAGAATCTTCCGGGGCCTGGAAGTATAAGGGCGGTGAGTTGACTGCTTTTGCAGTCAAATTCCGCATCAATGGGACATCCGAGACTGCGGCAGGTACAGATATTAATTACTTCTTTTTGCTTTAATTCACAGATTTTCATAAATCAGATACAGTCCTTCCGGTTAAAATCAGACTGTCGTGCCAATGCTTTCAGAATCTGATATTGCGTTTGATAACAATTTATGTATTTTTGCAATTTATGCAAGTCCTTTTATTGACACCTTAAATAGAAATACAGTATAATAAAACTATATATAACTGTTTGTATTTGTGTTACTGAGAATGGAGTGAACAGTAACGTATTTGTAGCCGTTTAACCGAATCAAGTATATAGTACATAAGCAGAAAACAGTAATACGAATTAAAGGGGGACGTCATATGAAGTGTCCATTTTGTAATCAGGATAATACGAGAGTAGTTGATTCCAGACCGGTAGAAGATACTAATTCTATCCGTCGCCGTCGTTTGTGTGATGCCTGCGGAAGGAGATTTACCACATATGAAAAGGTGGAAAGTATTCCGCTTACTGTGATCAAAAAAGATCAGAACAGAGAACAGTATAATCGCAGTAAAATTCAGTCGGGAATTCTGAGAGCCTGCTATAAAAGACCAATATCCGTAGATAAGATTGAAGAGATGATGGATGCCATAGAGGGAGAAATCTTTAATACCGAAGAGAAAGAGATTTCCAGCACCAGAATTGGTGAGATCGTTATGGAACATTTGAAAGATCTGGATGCAGTTGCTTATGTACGTTTTGCGTCTGTATACAGAGAGTTTAAAGATGTCAGTACTTTTATGGATGAGCTGAAGAAGTTTATGAATTAAATAAGAGTTCTGTGTGAACAGTAATGTATGAATGCTCTGTGATGAAAGGAATTTATGGGCAAAT
>ENA-OQIM01000350-OQIM01000350.1-human-gut-metagenome-genome-assembly--contig:-NODE-350-length-17351-cov-5.665351_pt1 | contig 17351 bp, 25 predicted proteins | sample MGYA00242579_ERZ504744 | MGnify/ENA primary metagenome ERZ504744 (study PRJEB26092, sample SAMD00036441) | human gut metagenome | host: Homo sapiens | study: EMG produced TPA metagenomics assembly of...
GCACGATACGCTAGTCGCCGATGCGAGCCTTTCACGCCATTGGCGTACATAAGCCGCTGGGTAACGGGCGATCTCCGACGAGCTGATGGATATGAATCGTTCGGCATCATCCTTGTTGCCGTCAAACCAGGAGTGGAATCGCCATCTATGTCCGATACCTTCGTGTCGTGATGGAATCGCAATAGCTGGGTCGGCGGCAACGTCCATACCGAGCTCAGTAGTTCGCTCGCTTTGGCGGCGTTCGCCAATCCTTCGGCGACGGAATCGCAATTCTCGCTTTTTTCCAGCCGATCTTCCACTTTGTTCAGCGTTTTCGCGATCGACGACATTCTGGCGTCGTCTTTTTTCGCATCCTTGGTTTTATCCGCCATGTCAAGCCTCCCTGCTTGGTACGGACCACATGCGTGCAGTCCATCGTAGACACGAAAGGGGCCGCTTCCCCGTATTTCGCGGAAAAACGACCCCCTACGCGTGTTATGCGATACCGGTGCTATTCGTCGCTTCGGACTTGTTCTTGTCCTTGCCATCGCCCTTCGTCTTGAACGGATTGTCCTTGATCGGATGTCCATTCTTGTCGAATTTGACCTGGCTTTCCGGATGCGTCTCATCGAAGCCTTGGGCGTACCTGTCTGACGCCACTGGTGGATGGACGCGTTGGTGCCGCGATGGTGCACATGGTAGACACGCTGCGCGCCACCCAGCGGCACGCCTTCCTTGGCCACGGCGATCTGGTTCACGTTCGACGGATCCATGATGGCGATCGGCGCGACCGGTTCCGGTTCGGCCGGTGCAGCCGTATGCTGCTGCATGCGCGACGGCAGCCATTCGGCCAGCCTGCTCAACAGCCAGCAGACGATGAAATAGACGACCGCGGCCACCACCAGCGTCTGCAGAATGTTGAAGTACATCGATCCAAGTCGACGTGATTCCTGCAGCAGGTCGGTGTACATGATGATCGAGCCGAGCGCGGTGTCCTTCAACACGACGACCAGCTGGGTCACGGCCGCCGGCAGCATGGCGTAGATGGCCTGCGGCACTTCGATCTGCAACAGAGACTGCGTACGGGTCAATCCCAAGGCGAGCGAGGCCTCACGCTGGCCGTTCGGCAGGTTGCCCACGCCGGAACGCACCAGCTCGGCCACCACGGATCCGTTGTAGATCACGAGCGCGAGCACCACCGCCCAATACGCGGGGCTGGGCAGACCTGCGAAGCGAACCAGCGCCAGAAGAAGATCATGAGCAGCAGAACGGGGACGGCTCGTGCGAATTCCACGATCGCGCCGGAAATGGTACGGATCAGCAGGCTCGGCAGCAGTCGGCCCACACCAAAGACCAGGCCGAACACCACGCTCCGACCACGGCCAGTACGGACGCGCGGATCGTGGCCCACAGTCCCGGCAGATAGAAGTCGGTCCATGCTTCGGCGTCAAGCGCCGGCTTCCACAGTTCCCAGCTCAGCTGGTTCTCGCCGTCCGGCGGATTGTGCAGACGCATGAGGATCAGCACGACCACCACCGCGAAGATGATGCCTGCGATCCAATTGACGATACGGATGGTTTTGCGGCCCTTCGGACCAGGCTGGTCGAACAGCACCGCGCTTTCATTGCTTGCCATGTCGCGTCACCTCCTCACCGCGAGCTTGTTGGACAGATACGTGGTCAGCATGCCGATCGGAATGATCAGAACCACATAGCCGAAGGCGAAGATCAGGAAGATCGGTACGATTTGGTCGGCGTGGTATTCGATCATTTCGCTCATCATCGTCGAGGTTTCGGTGGCCACGGATGCCGCCGCCGCGACGGTGGAGTTTTTCAGCAATGCGATCAGCGTGTTGCCCAACGGTGCCACGGAACCGCGGAACGCCTGCGGCAGGATGATCTGAGTGGCGGCCTGCATGAAGTTCAGGCCCAACGCGCGGGCGGCCTCGGCTTGACCAAGCGGCACGGTGTTGATGCCGGAGCGCAGCGATTCACATACGAAAGCCGCGGTGTACAGGCTCAGGCCCGTCACGGCCAGCCAGAAGAAGTTGGTGGCGAACGTGTCGGAGAAGCTGAACTTCAGCTGCGCGTACGCACCCAGCACCATGAACACCATGATGATGGTCAGCGGCAGGTTCTTGAACAGTTCGACGTAGGCACCGGAAACGGTACGGAGCGAGGCGATCGGAGAAATGCGCATCATCACGAGGATGACGCCCAGAATCGTGGAGAACAACGCCGACCACAGGGTCAGCTCGATGTTCACCAGAAACGCGCCGGGAATGTTGTATTGGCTGAACAACGCGAGGAATCCGTCCATCACTTATTCCCCTTTCCATTCGGCACCGGCGGATTGTACTTGGCGTTCGGCGTGTAGGCCACTCCCCTGGTGTTGTCGGAAATAGCCCTTTGCCAAGAACCGTCCTGAATCATATCGGTGATGGCGTTGTTGATTTTGTTCTTCAGCTCGGTGTTGCCCTTCTTGACACCGATGCCATAATATTCCTGGGTGAACGGCTTGCCCACCACGCGCAGGCGTCCACGTGAGGCGGATGCGAGGCCAGCGAGAATGATGTCGTCGGTGGTGGCGGCGTCCACAATGCCGGAAAGCAACGCGGTGGCGCATTCCGCCATGCCGGGCTGTTCCATCAGCTGGGTCTGCTTGGCGAACTTCTCCTTGACGTTGACGGCGGATGTGGTGCCGGTCATGGAGCACAGCCGCTTGCCGTTCAGATCCTTAGGTCCGTCAATGCCGGTTTCGTCCTTGCGTACCAGCAGATCCTGTCCGGCCACGAAATACGGGCCGGCGAAATCGACGACCTTCTTGCGTTCGTCGGTGATGGAATAGGATGCGACGATGTAGTCGACATCGCCGTTCTGCAGCATAGCCTCACGCTGCTTGGACGGCGATTCCTTCCATACGATCTCGTCTTCGGAATAGCCGAGTTTCTTGGCCACGTACTTGGCCACGTCCACGTCGAAGCGACGTAGGTGCCGTTCTTCTTGAAGCCCAGGCCAGGCTGGTCGAATTTGATGCCGATGCGGATCTTGCCGGTTTCGTCCGCGCCGCATGCGGATACCGCGAACACGCACGCGCACGCGCAGAATGCCGCGACGGCTCTGCGCAACATGCGTTTCGTCGTGATCGAAAGTGGTTTCATATCAGGTTCCTTCTTCTGTCGTTATGTTCCGTCACTTCAGTGGGTGAGGATCTTCGACAGGAAGTCCTTGGCGCGATCGGTCTTCGGATGTTCGAAGAAGTCGTCCGGCGTGCTCTGTTCGAGAATCTGTCCGTCGGCCATGAACACGACCTTGTCGGCCACCTTGCGCGCGAAACCCATCTCGTGGGTCACGCACAGCATGGTCATGCTTCGTGGGCGAGTTCGACCATGACGTCAAGCACTTCGTTGACCATTTCCGGGTCGAGAGCGGACGTCGGCTCGTCGAACAGCATGACCTTCGGCTGCATGGCGAGGGCGCGGGCGATGGCGACACGCTGCTGCTGGCCGCCGGACAGCTGCGACGGCATTTTGGAGGCCTGCGAGGCCACGCCGACGCGGCCCAGCAGATCCATGGCCAGGTCCTCGGCTTCCTTCTTGTCCATGTGGCGCACCTTGATCGGTGCCAATGTCACGTTTTCCAAAATGGTTTTGTTGGCGAACAGGTTGAACGATTGGAACACCATGCCCACTTCCGCGCGCAGACTGGCGAGTTCCTTGCCTTCCTGCGGCAACGGCTTGCCGTCGATGCGGATATCCCCGGAATCGATGGTCTCCAATCGATTGATGGTGCGGCACATCGTGGACTTACCGGATCCGGACGGTCCGACGATGACGAGCACCTCGCCTTTGCGTACGGTGAGGTTGATGTCCTTGAGCACATGCAGATCGCCATAATGCTTCTCGACATGGGTCAGTTCGACGAGCGGCCTGTTATCCGCTCCCGCGTCCGGCATGATGGGACGCTTCGCTTCGGTTTCTTTCATTTCAGACATAAAAGGCAGTATAAGAAAGCAATGCGAAATTCATGTTTCCTATACTGCCCGTTCACATCATTTCGTCCGGAATATGAGACATTTCATACCGTTTGACGAACATATTCATCAAACGGATCGCCGCCGGAGCAATGTCACAGCACCTTGGAGAGGAAGGTCTTCAATCGTTCGCTCTTCGGATGGTTGAAGATCTCGTCAGGGGTTCCCTCTTCCTCGATCACGCCGGCATCGGTGAAGATGACCCTCGTGGCCACTTCGCGTGCGAAGCCCATCTCATGGGTCACCAGCACCATGGTCATGCCTTTGGCGGCAAGGTCGCGAATCACTTCGAGCACATCGCCCACCATTTCCGGGTCGAGCGCGGATGTCGCCTCGTCGAACAGCATCACCTTCGGATTCATCGCCAGCGAGCGCGCGATCGCCACACGCTGCTTCTGCCCGCCGGACAGCGATTTCGGCATGGCGTCGGCTTTTTCGGCCAATCCTACGGTTTTCAGCAGTTCCATGGCGTGCGCGCGGGCCTGCTCATCCGTTTCATGATGCACCAGTTTCGGTGCGAGGGTGATGTTGTCGATCACGCTCATGTTGTTGAACAGGTTGAAATGCTGGAACACCATGCCCACCTGCTCGCGCACCTGGTCGATGTTCACATGGCTGTCCGTCAAATCGTGTCCGTTGACCACGATCTTGCCGCCGGTGGCCTGTTCGAGTCCGTTCAGGCAACGCAATATGGTGGATTTGCCGGCGCCGGACGGTCCGATGATGCAGATCACCTCGCCTTTGCGCACGGTCATGTCGACGCCTTTGATGACCTCGGTCTGCCCGTAGCTTTTGTGCAGATCCTTGACGTCGATGATCACGTCGTTCTCGTTCATCGGTTCACCTTCCTGTCCACGATGTTGGCCAGCCACGTCAGGATGGTGATGGCCACGAAGTACATGACGCCGACGATCAGCAGCGTTTCGGTTACGCGGAAGTCGCCGCGTACAGCTGCTGCGCCTGGTACAGCAGCTCACCGAAGCCGATGGCGAGCAGTAGCGAGGAGTCCTTGATCATGATGACCAGCTGGTTGATGATCGAAGCATGGCGATTTTGCTGGCCTGCGGCAGAATCACTCGGCGCATGGCCTGCCTGTGGTTGAGTCCCAGCGAGCGTGCGCCCTCCATCTGTCCGGAATCGACCGATTGGACTGCGCCACGCACGATTTCCGCCAGGTACGCGCCGGAGTTGAGCGACAAGGTCAATGCGCCGGCGACCCAGATGTTCACGCTATGTCCGATGAGCTGGGGCACGCCGAAGTAGAAGAAGAACGCCCACACCAGGATCGGGGTGCCGCGGAACACCGCGATGTACACATTGGCCAATCCTGCGGCGATTTTGCTTTCCGAAACCTTCATCAGGCCGAACGCGACGCCGAGCACCAATGCGATCGCGAAGGAAAGCAACGTGATCAGCAGCGTGTTCCTCAAGCCCGTCAGCAATGCCGGCATCGACTGTTTGACCAGTCCGAGGAAACCGACCTTCTGTTGTTCGGCGCTGTCGTCGCCATTGTCGGTGATCATGCCGGAAATCGATTTGGCCTGCTCTTTCGCGCCTTGCTTGCCAAGATATTGTGCGACGATTCGCTCGTATTCTCCCGAAGCGATCATCTTGTTCAATCCATCGTTGATGGGGCCAGCAAATCTGCGTTCATGCCTTTGTTCACGGCCATGCCGTATTCGCCGTGCGGCACCTTCGGAGTCACGATTTTCAGACCGTTGTTCTGCGATACGCCATATGCCAGTACCGGATAATCGTCGAACACCGCGACGGCATTGCCGGATTTGACCATCTCGTACATGGTTGAGGATTGGTCGACGGAAGTCACCTTGTAACCGTACTTGTCGGCATGCTGTTTGGCGTACGATTCGCCCTCCGAGCCGGTTTTCGCCACAACCGTCCGGCCTTTGAGGTCCTTATAGCCGGTGACGTCGTCGTTGTTGGCCGCGACGGCCATCTGGATGCCGGATTGGAAATACGGATTCGAGAAATCATAGGAGCTTTACGCTCGTCAGTGATGGACATGCCGGCTATGACGACGTCCACCTGGTTGGAGCTTAGGGCCTGCAACGCGGCGTTGAATCCCAGCGACTGTATCTCGACCTTAAAGCCCTCTTCCTTGGCGATGCCTCGGATTAGCTCCATGTCGATGCCGGTCATCTTGCCGTTCTCACGGTATTCGAACGGTGCGAACGTGGTGTCGGTGCCGATTTTATATGTCTTGCCCTTGACCGAGGCCGGATTGCCAGTTTCGGAGGCGAGCGCATGCGGAACGGTCGTCATGAATGCCGCAAAGACCACGGCGAGCACGGCGAACAGCGCGCATATGCGCATGCCGACCGCGTTCAGTCGCTTCTTGTCCTGTGTTTTCGATTTCATACCGCGCTTCAACCTTTCTGGTTGCCGGATAATCAAACACGCTCCACTATAATGACAGCGACGGAAAATAGACAACGCGAATAATAAAAAATGTCCGAGCATCATTGATGTTCGGACATTTTTCATTCATCTATGGGCGAAACCGTATCAGTCCTCGTCCTCATCCGGATCGTAATCGACACCGGTCTCGGCGCGCTGCTCAGCGGAGATCGGAGCCGGAGCGCCGGTCAGCGGATCGCGGCCGCCGCCAGCCTTCGGGAAGGCGATGACGTCGCGGATGGAGTCGGCGCCAGCCAGAATTGCGGCGGTACGATCCCAGCCGAGAGCGATGCCGGCGTGAGGCGGAGCGCCGTACTTGAATGCCTCAAGCAGGAAGCCGAACTTGTCTGCGGCCTCTTCCGGCGTGATGCCAAGCACGTCAAGCACACGGTCCTGAATGTCGTCGCGGTGGATACGCACGGAGCCGCCGCCCATTTCGTTGCCGTTGCACACGATGTCGTAGGAATCGGACATGGCGTGTTCCGGATCCTTGTCGAACTTGTCGATCCAATCCTTGGACGGCATGGTGAACGGGTGATGCATGGAGGTCCACTTGGAGTGGCCGACTGCCACATCGTCGTCGTCCGGGTCATCGGTCGGCTTGAACAGCGGGAAGTCCACAACCCAAGTGAAGGCGAAATCGTCGGGCTTGAGCAGGCCCGCGCGGCGGGCAAGCTCGACACGCACGGCGCCAGCAGTTCCTGGGAGGAGGTGCGGCGACCGGCTGCGAAGAACACGGCGTCGCCGTCTTCGGCGCCGACGGCTTCCTTCAGACCGTTGCGTTCCTCTTCGGACAGGTTCTTGGCGACGGGGCCCTTGAGTTCGCCGTTCTCGGCGAACACCACATAGGCGAGGCCCTTGGCGCCACGCTGCTTGGCCCAATCCTGCCATGCGTCGAACTGACGGCGAGGCGTGGCCGCGCCACCCTTGAAGAGCACCGCGCCGACGTATGGGGCCTGGAACACGCGGAACGGCGTGTTCTTGAAGTAATCGGTCAGTTCGATCAGCGGATTGCCGAAACGCAGATCCGGCTTGTCGGAACCGTACTTGTCCATGGCGTCCTGCCAGGTGATGCGCTGGATCGGCAGCTTGATGTCGTAGCCGGCGGACTTCCAGATGGCGGCGATGACCTTTTCGGCCATGGCCATCACGTCCTCCTGGTCCACGAAGGCCATCTCCATGTCGAGCTGGGTGAATTCCGGCTGGCGGTCGGCGCGGAAGTCCTCGTCACGATAGCAGCGGGCCAGCTGGTAGTAACGCTCGACGCCGGAGACCATGAGCAGCTGCTTGAGCAGCTGCGGGGACTGCGGCAGAGCGTACCAGGAACCCGGCACCAGACGGGCCGGCACGACGAAGTCACGGGCGCTTCCGGCGTGGACTTGATCATGGTCGGGGTTTCGATCTCCTCGAAGCCCATTTCCTCCAGCGCATGGCGGGCGGCCTTCGACATCTGGGCTCGCAGCTTCAGATTGCGCTGCATGGACGGACGACGCAGGTCGAGGTAACGGTACTTCAAACGCACGTCCTCGCCCGGCAGCTTGTTCTCGGACTCGTTCTCAAGAGCGGTGGAGACCTGGAACGGCAGAGCATCGGACTTGGCCAGCACTTCGATGCTTTCGGCCACGACTTCAATCTTGCCGGTGGCAGATGCTCGTTCTCGTTGCCGTCCGGACGCAGACGAACCTCGCCGACGACCTGGATCACGAATTCGGAGCGCAGCGGACGGGCCATCTCCTCGTCATAGATGACGACCTGCACCAGACCGGTGTTGTCACGAAGATCGATGAAGGCCACGCCACCGTGGTCGCGGCGACGATCGACCCAACCGGCGAGCGTCACCTTCTGACCGACGAGCTGTTCGGTCACTTCGGTTGCATGATGTGTTCTGTAAGCCGTCTGGCTCATGCTTCCCCTATTCCTTATCCTCTTGTATGTTGCGAAGTCTTGCGATTTCAGGCTTCAACGGTAACGGTTTGCTGGGCATACACAGTATCCGGCTCCCACGACTGTGCGTCAGCCGGCCGCTGGTCTCCTGTGATGATGTTCTTGACTTCGTCCTGGGCGCCTCTTCGGAAGCGTCGGCCGGGAACCAGACGTACGGGATGCCGAGCTTGTCTGCATATTTGATCTGCTTGCCGAGCTTGGCCGCGGTCGGCGCCACGTCCGCCGCGATGCCACGGGAGCGCAGCTGGTTGGCGATCAGGTTGGACGCGGAGCGGTCGGCTTCATTCCATACCGCCACGAGCACGGATGCCGGAGACACACGGTTGGCGTGCGCGCCCGCGGTGTGCAGCATGTAGGAGACCAGGCGGGACAGGCCGATGGACAGGCCCACGCCCGGGTACTTCTTGTTGCCCTGCGATGCGAGGTTGTCGTAACGGCCGCCGGAGCAGATGGAGCCCAAAGCGGCGGCGCCGTCGAGGAACGTCTCATACACGGAACCGGTGTAGTAATCAAGACCACGGGCGATTTTCAGATCGGCGATCACGGAGCCCGGACGGATGCGCGCGGCCTCGTCGACGATCATCGCCAGCGTGTCGAGTCCCTGGCGTGCCAACACGTAGCGTCGGAATCAGACGCGATGTCATGCTTGGCGCACAATGCGTCGAACTTGTCGGACAGTTCCTTGCCGTCGGCGGCGGTCAGCTCGGCCAGTTCGAGGCAGGCACGGGCCTGGGCTTCGTCGCGCCGCAGCCTTCGACGAGCAGCTTGGCCACCTCATCGGCGCCGATCTTGTCGAGCTTGTCGATCTCACGCAGCACGCCTTCGATATCCGTAAGGCCCAAACCCCGGTAGAAGCCTTCGGAGAGTTTGCGGTTGTTCGCATGCACGGTGCCTTCGGCAGACCGAACTCGCGCAGACGTTCCAATGCGGACACCATGACCAACGGCAATTCGACCTCGTAATGGTCGGGCAGATCGCCATTGCCGATCACGTCGATGTCGGCCTGCACGAACTCGCGGAAACGTCCTTCCTGCGGGCGTTCGCCACGCCAGACCTTCTGAATCTGCCAACGTTTGAACGGGAACGCCAGATCGCCGGAATGTTCGACGACATAACGGCTCAGCGGAACGGTCAGATCGAAGTGCAGACCAAGACGATCCTCAATCGGAGTGTCGGACTCGTGTCCGACTTCCTGAAGACGGCTCAGCAGGTAAATCTCCTTGCTGGTCTCGCCTTTCTTGAGCAGGCTGGAACCCTGCTCAACAGCACGGGTTTCAATGCCTATGAAGCCATTGAGCTCGAATACATTACGGAGCGTGTCGATGACACGCTGCTCCACAACACGTTCAGAGGGGAGCCACTCTGGAAATCCTGAAATAGATGCACCTTTAGCCACGGTTCTCTATAATAAATGAGGTTACGGAAAATGCCGCGCGTTTTTCAAGGTGTGGAAGCGCACGTCACGGACCGTCACCTCTGCACTACATGAAGCTTACGTAAGGAGCTGGCCATGGCCGACGAGAATGTCACCGCGTCCGAGAACACCACTGAAACCAACGAGCAGGCAGCGACGCCCGCAACCCAGGCCAGCAAACCGGCCGTCCCGAGCCCAGCGGCCATGAAGCCGCATGCGCCGAGCCCCGCGGCCTTCGCCAAGAAGGCTCCGCAGCGTCCTGCAACCTCCACCGGATTCTCCGAAGCCGATATCAAGGCCACCGAAGCGTTCGGCCGTGTCGCCGATGACGGCACCGTGTTCGTGAAGGAAGGCGAGGGAGAACGCGAGGTCGGACAGTTTCCGGACGCTTCCAAGGAAGAGGCCCTGGCACTGTATGCCCGTCGCTATCTCGATCTGAAGGCAAAGCTCGACCTGTTCGCCAACAGGCTCAAGTCCAGCAATGTGAAGAACCGTGAGATCGACGAGTCCATCAAGACGCTTTCCGCCGAAATCGAGCAGCCGGCCGTCGTCGGAGATATTGAGGCGCTCAAGTCCCAGTTCGAAGCACTGAAGGAGGCCGGAGCGGCCAAGAAGGCCGAGCTGAGCGAGGCTCACAAGGCCGCCGTCGCCAAGGCGCTGGCCGAACGTACCGCGATTGTGGAGAAGGCCGAGGCTCTGGCCAATTCCCTGGGCGACAACACCAACTGGCGTTCCACCGCGGACAAGTTCCGTTCGCTGTTCCAGCAGTGGCAGGATCACCAGCACAATAGCGTCCGTCTCGACAAGGCCGACGCCGACGCCCTGTGGTCCCGTTTCTCCTCCGCCCGCACTACGTTCAACAGCGCCCGCCGCAAGTGGGCCCAGGGCCGCGATGAGGAGCGCAGCAACGCCAAGCGCGAAGGAGGCCATCATCGCCGAAGCCGAGGAGATCAAGGATTCCACCGCTTGGGTGGAAACCTCCCGCAAGTTCAACGAGCTGATGGATCGTTGGAAGAAGGCCGGTCGTGCGGGCCGTCGTGATGATGACGCGCTGTGGGCACGTTTCCGTGCTGCGGCGGACACGTTCTTCAACGCCCGTCAGGCCGATCGCGAGCAGATTAGCTCGTCCGAAAAGGAAAATCTCGCCAAGAAGGAAGAACTGCTGACCAAGGCTGAGGCTTTGGTGCCGGTCAAGGATGAGAAGGCCGCCAAGCAGGCTCGCCAGGCATTGGCCGCCATTCAGGAGGAATGGGACCAGATCGGCTACGTTCCGCGCGATGACATGCACCGCATCGAAAGCCGTCTTGATGCTGTCGACAAGCAGATCAAGGCTGTTGAGGATGCCGCCTGGAAGCAGTCTGATCCGGAAGCCGACGCCCGTAAGTCCTCCTTCGAGGAGCAGCTCAACGCACAGCTCGCCGAACTTGACGCCCAGATCGCCGCTGAGTCCGATCCGAAGAAGAAGGCCAAGCTTGAGGCGGAGAAGGCCACCAAGGAGCAGTGGCTGAACGCCATCAAGTAATGACGCTCCCATAGAGCGATACGGTTGTGGTTCCGCTTGGAAGCGGGCGGAACCACAACCGTCCAGCTGACCGGATAGCTGGACGAATAGGCATATGTAAAAAAGACCGGTGGGTTTCATGACATTCCATCATGAACCCACCGGTCTTTTTGCATACGCGTTGCCGGGGTTCTTACCCCGGCAACGTTGGAAATCAGTTCTGTGACTGCGCGGAATCAGCCGGTTCCGTCGATGCCGTCGGTTCAGTGGCGGCATCGGTTTCAGCGGCCGTTTCGGTCGCCTCCGCCGGATTATCCTTCTGGTTCGGCTCTTCGAAGGCCTCGCCGGTGAACGTGAACTCACCCAGAATGCCTTCGCCTTCGGCGTCCACCCTCACGCGCTGGCCATCTTCGAGGTCGCCCATCAGGATCTTCTCCGAAATGGCGTCCTCGATGTCGCGCTGGATCACGCGACGCAGCGGACGGCGCCCAGCAGCGGTCGAAGCCCTTCTGTGCGAGCAGATCCTTGGCCGCGTCGGTCAGTTCGAGCGACATGTGACGGTCGAACAGACGGTCGTTGAGCTGCTTGACATCCAAGTCGACGATCTGACGCACCTGCGGTTCGGTGAGCTGCTTGAACACGATGATGTCATCCAGACGGTTCAGGAACTCCGGACGGAACTGCTGCTTGAGTTCGGCGGAGACCTGTTCCTTCATGCGCTGGTAGCTCGATTCGGTGTTCGTGCCCAGGTTGAAACCGGTGTTGGCGGCCTTGGCGATGTCACGAGTGCGAGGTTGGTGGTCAGGATGATGATGGTGTTCTTGAAGTCCACCTTGCGTCCCTGGCCATCGGTCAGATGGCCATCGTCCAGCACCTGCAACAGCGTGTTGAAAATGTCCGGATGGGCTTTTTCGATTTCGTCGAACAACACCACGGAGAACGGCTTGCGACGCACCTTTTCGGTAAGTTCGCCGCTTCTTCGTAGCCGACGTATCCCGGAGGCGCACCGAACAGGCGCGACGCGGCGTACTTTTCGGAGAATTCCGACATGTCCACGCGGATCAGCGCATCCTCATCGTCGAACAGGAATTCGGCGAGGGCCTTGGCCAGCTCGGTCTTACCAACGCCGGTCGGGCCAGCGAAGATGAACGAGCCAGCCGGACGCTTCGGATCCTTCAATCCGACGCGTGCGCGACGGATGGAACGGCTCAATGCGGACACAGCCTCATCCTGACCGATGATGCGCTTGTGCAGTTCACTCTCCATGCCCATGAGCTTCTTGGACTCGGCCTGGGTGAGCTTGAACACCGGAATGCCGGTGGTCTGGGAAATCACCTCAGCGATGACGTCCTCATCCACCACCATCTTCACATCGGACTCGCCCTCACGCCAAGCGGATTCCTTCTCCTTGCGCTCGGACTCGATCTTCTCCTGCTTGTCACGCAGCTCGGCGGCCTTCTCAAAGTCCTGGTCCTTGATGCCTGGTCCTTCTCCTCGGCCAGCTTGGCAGCTTGGCGTCCAATTCCTTGAGCTCCGGCGGAGCGGTGAGCCTGCGGATACGCAGTCGGGCGCCGGCCTCATCGATCAGATCGATGGCCTTGTCGGGCAGGTGGCGGTCCTGAATGTAGCGGCTGGAAAGTTCCGCCGCGGCCTGCAGCGCGCCATCGGTGATCGTCACATGATGGTGGTTCTCGTAACGCTCACGCAAGCCCTTCAGAATCTCAATGGTCTCGGCGATGGTCGGCTCGTGCACCTGGATCGGCTGGAAACGACGTTCCAGCGCGGCATCCTTCTCGATGTACTTGCGGTACTCGTCGGTGGTGGTCGCGCCGATGGTCTGCAGTTCGCCACGGGCCAGCATCGGCTTCAACATATCGGAAGCGCCCAAGGCGCCATCCGCGGAGCCTGCGCCCACGATGGTGTGAATCTCATCGATGAACAGCACGATGTCGCCGCGGGTCTTGATCTCCTTCAAAACCTTCTTCAGGCGTTCCTCGAAATCGCCACGGTAGCGGGAACCAGCAACCATGGAACCGAGGTCCAAGGAGTAGACCTGCTTGCCTTTCAGCGTTTCCGGCACATCACCGGCGTTGATCTTCTGCGCGAGTCCTTCGACCACCGCGGTCTTGCCTACGCCAGGCTCGCCGATCAGCACCGGGTTGTTCTTGGTGCGGCGGCTCAACACCACCATCACACGCTCGATCTCGTTGGATCGTCCGATTACCGGATCGAGCTTCCCAGCGGCAGCCTCAGCCGTAAGGTTGCGGCCGAACTGGTCGAGAATCGCGGAACCGGTCTGATTGCGACGGTCCTGCACGCCACCGGCATTGGCGAGTTCGCCCTTGCTATCGTTCTTGCCGTCGCTGGAATTGCCTCGGATCAGATCGATGGTGGCGCTACGCAGTTCGCCAAGGTTGACATCCATCTTGATCAGCACCTGTGTGCCGACGCCTTCGCCCTCATGAATCAGACCGAGCAGGATATGCTCGGTGCCGATATAGCTGTGCCCCAGCTGCAACGCCTCACGTAGCGACAGCTCCAACACCTGCCTGGCATGCGGGTGAAGGGAATGTGGCCGTTCGGCGACGCATTTCCCTTGCCGATCATCTCTTCGACCTGCTTGCGGGTGTCGTCCAAGGTCACGCCCTTCGAGGCCAATGCCTTGGCGGCAACGCCTTCACCCTCACGAATCAGGCCCAGCAGCAGATGCTCGGTGCCGATGTAGTTGTGCTGGAGGGTCCGAGCTTCTTCCTGCGCCAACACAATCACGCGTCGCGCACGGTCGGTAAACCGTTCGAACATGCTTGTCCTTCCACTCTTGTTAGTCCTTCAACACTCTACCGATTCGCGGTGACGTTTATTCCGCCGGCGCGTAAATTGCGCTATGGACGCAAAGAAACGGATATGCTTGACTTATGGCAACGACCAAGGAGGTCACCAAATGAGCGACACCATCCTGCAATCGAATGATGTGATGGATTCCCGCCGAGGCGACATCGTCGTCGGCGTCGACGGGTCCGATGAATCCTTCGCAGCCCTGCGTTGGGCTCTTGGCGAAGCATCGCTGACCGGACAGCAGGTGAATGCGGTCTACGCATGGACCCATTCATGGGATATGGATCCCAGCCAGAAGATGAGGAGCAATGGGCGCAGATGCGTCATGATATCGCCCGTCGGCTGCGCGAATGGGTGGCCCAGGCCTCGCAAGGCATGACGATTGACGAGAACCGCGTCAAACTCACCTCCGTCAAAGCCACCGGAACGGCAGCGCTTCTGGAAATCGGCAAGGACGCCCAACAGATCGTCGTCGGACGTCGTTCGCTTGGACGCGTGGCACGATGGTTTCTGGGATCGCTTTCCGCTTCTCTTGCAGAGGAGGCGAAGGTGCCCGTCACCGTGGTGCGTATCCTCGATGATGAAGAGGCATCCGTGCAGGACGCCATCGCCAATGCGCTTACGCCGACCGAGGAAACGGTCTCCTACACGATGCCGGGTTCTCCCCTGCCTCGGAACCAGCGTCCGGTGGTTGTAGGCGTTGATGGTTCGGAGACCTCCAAACACGCTTTGCGTTTCGCCATCGATTTCGCGGCCCTGCATCACGCTCCCCTGCAGGTCATGTTCTGCTGGCAGCTGAAAGATTTGGGCGTGGTCAAAGGGTATGAGAACGCCGTCGCCCCCATCTCCGTCGGCCAGGCGCAGGCGGAACGCATGCTTGATGAATTGCTCGATTCGGTTCAGGTTTCATCAGCGAACATTCCCGACGATTTCCAAATCGAATCGCACGCTTTCCATATTCCCGCCTCGAAGGGGCTTATCGCGGCTTCCCGCTACGCACGTCATCTAGTGGTCGGTTCGCGCGGCTTGTCCGGTCTGGACGCGCATTTCCTTGGATCGGTTTCCAAGCAGATCATCAACTTCGCAGACTGCACCGTCACCGTCGTGCACTGACCGCATAAAAAAGAAAACAAGATATGAGAGGGCCACGTACACATTCAGGTACGTGGCCCTCTCATATACGATGACGATTATTCGTCGGATTCGGCTTGGGCCGACGAATCAGCTTCCGTCATTTCGCTTTCCGTTGTTTCAGCCGCCGCCGATTCGGCTTCTGTTGACTCAGCTTCCGCCGATTCGTCTTCCATCGATTTGTTTTCCGTTTGCCCGGTGGTTTCAGCAGTCGGCTCAACTACCGTCTCATCCATCTGTTCAACCGGCTCGAACGACTCGGCGGAATTGACGGAATCGGCGGAATCAACCTGTTCAGCCTGTTCGACTGGCTCGTCCGATTCAGTCGGCTCAGCCGTATCAGCCGATTCGGTATCGTCCGACGTTTCCGGCTTATTCTCGTCGACCACGGTGACGGTGGTCTCTACTTCAGGCGCATCGTCGGAGGCACATGCTCAAGCACATCCTCTTGGCTGGCGTCGTCGTCGATGGTGTTGGCTTCGATGTCCGCGTCCGAACCTTCCTCATCCTCATTCGGATTATGGTCGTCATCGGACGAAAGCTGTTCGATCAGCTCCACGGAGCCCCGCTCGTCACGCGGCGCCTGGGCGATGATATCGATATGCATGTCTCGAACGCCGGCTTCGACTGCACCCACAGATGCGACGGCTCCGGTGGATCGATTTCGGAATGCTCTCCGCAGCCATGATCGATGGACACGACCCTGCCGTCATCCGGGCTCCACTTGTTGGCGCACACGCCGAACAGCAGGTTCAACTCACCCTTCAGCGGAATGAAGAATCCGCATGTGGAGCAAGGATTGCCGTCGGCCGTCTTGGTGGATAGCGATTTTGGCCCATGTGGCCTTCGTACCAACGTTTTGCGGTCTGCGACCGGCCAAGCGGAGTCAACACGTGCCTGCGGGACAGGTCGAATTCCTCGACCGCCTCTTCGACATCCTCTTCGGACGTCACAGGCTGTTCGGAATCCTCCGAAACGTCCGTCTTCTCAGACTCATCCGAAGCGTTTCCATCCATCGCCGGTTCCTGTACGGTTTCATCCGCGACTGACGGTTTGTCGTCCGTATCGTCCGATGTCTCGGCATCCTGCGTCTTGCGGAAGCCTCTTCCATGCGGGGGTCATCGGGATCGGTGCCGATTGAATCGGTCACCGCCAAATCGCCCGGCTCGAGACGGTCCTTCCAAGGAATCCATTTTGGCGGACGCAGGGCCTTGTCGGTCGGAACCAGGGATGATTCGTTGACCGTCCAATGGTCCAGTTCGACATCATGGTATAACGTGACCGACCATTGCCAGCCTTCGTAGCCGCGTACTCGGGATTCGAAGCGGAAATCGGTGACGTTGTCTCCCAGGTCGATGGCTTCCACGAAGTCGCCGACCTGACCGTCCTCGTCGGACACTGTGACAGCGACCGCTTGGGCGATTGCCTTGGGATCCATTGTGGTATCGGACATGAAACTCTATTCCTGTACGTCGAAATTGTCGGCGACCGCGCGCAGAAGCGTGGCGAGCTTCTTGCTTTCAGCCGGTGAAGGATAGCGATGTCGACGAAGCTGATTGCCCGCGGAGTCAAGCAGCTTGATCAGATCCTCCACGATGGCGGCCATATCGTCCGGCTTCGGACGGGTGGCTTTAACCAGCGACGGGGCCGAGGCAACCAGCGTCACTCCCATCGCCTGCGGCCCACGACGACCATCAATGACGGAATACTCGACCTTGGCGCCCTTACGCAGCGTCTTCACGCCCTCGGGAAGGGCGGCAGCGGGCAGGAACACATCATCCGTGCTCTCACCCGTCTGAATGAAACCATAGCCTTTGTTCGCATCAAACCAACGAACACGTCCGCTCGGCATTGTCACCTCACATTTTGCTGATCAGATACCTTCACGCGAATAGGTAAAACCATTCGCCCATTTTCAAACCAAAGATACAGTTTAGCGCAAGAGGTGGGCCGCACCCATCCTTCCGCGCCGATAGCGTCTGCTTTCCCGACGGAAAAGAGCGTTATTTTCTTTGATTTGCGATTCTTTTTTTTCGTTTTTTCGATTCTCGCTCGCCGTAATCGGCTGCGGCTTGGGTTCGACCGGGGCGATCGGCA
>ENA-OQIM01000352-OQIM01000352.1-human-gut-metagenome-genome-assembly--contig:-NODE-352-length-17344-cov-1.965383_pt1 | contig 17344 bp, 22 predicted proteins | sample MGYA00242579_ERZ504744 | MGnify/ENA primary metagenome ERZ504744 (study PRJEB26092, sample SAMD00036441) | human gut metagenome | host: Homo sapiens | study: EMG produced TPA metagenomics assembly of...
CTGTTTTCGGACGTTATAAAAGGAATAGTGAAAATGTAAAGTGAACGTGTGGGAGGAGTGGGGAAATGATTACAATATTGATCGTGGATGATGAAAACTGGAGCGAAGGGGAATCCGCTTTCTGTTAAAGAGGGAGGAAGGAGAATTCCAGATCCTAGAAGCAACGAATGGAAAGGATGCACTGGGAGTATTAGAATCAAACCATGTGGATATTTTATTTTCGGATGTAAAGATGCCTTATATGAATGGACTGGAGCTGACGAAAGCAGTGAGAGAAGATCATCCGGATATGGAAAATCGTGATCTTCAGCGGATATAATGATTTCTCTTAATGCAAGAGAAGCATTGCGGTATGGAGTTGTGGACTATGTTCTGAAGCCGGTTGATCCGGAGGAATTCCATAAGACTTTTCAACGAGTGATGGAAAATATTTCTTCTAAGATAGAGAAAAAAGAGCAGCAGGAAAAGAAAGAAGATTATCTGAAAAAATACTTTTTACTGAAATATCTGTATGGGGGAAAAGAGGAAGATTTTGTTCAGTTTAAGAAACTTACAGATGGAATGGAAGATGATCTGTCCCAATTTACCCGTATGGTTCTTGTCAGTGCCTCAAATGGATTCTTCGAAACGGAAGAGGAACATTTCCTGATGAGCTGAAGGAAGAGGTGCAGAGAGAGTTTCATTATGTGAATCTGAATTCGAACGAATCCATCTTTTTGTTCACGGAAAATATGCAGATTATCATGGAATCGTAGAGAAAATGTATCGTTTTTTTGCGCAACAGTTTGACAGTGAATGTTATTTTGCAGTCAGTGAGGAAATCGAAGATGGAAAAAATCTGGCAGAGGAATTTAAGGTGCTGGAAGGAATGTTAGAAGAGCAGTTCTATCAGCCACGTCAGCATCTGTTTTTCCACGGGGAGAAGCAGGAAGAGAAGAAAGCTGATCCGGCAGAAGATTCTGAAATCATGGAACAGATTACGAAAGATATTCAATATAAAGATCTGCCACATCTCCGTCAGGATTTTCAGAGACTGGAAGAAAAATATCGTGCGCATAAGCAATTTTCGGATATGTATGTAAGTTTGTATTTTCTGGAATTATGAAAGAATTGCTCGACCAGATGGAAGGGCTGGATGAAAAGATGCTTTCAAAGAGAGTGGATCGATTATATCGCTGCAGAAACCTTAATGATGTGATTGCTATAGTAGAAGAAGTACTTCAGGAATATGAACATTGCATGCAAGAGCAGGAAGATGGGTTCCGATCAGAAGTTACAACCGTGAAGGGATATATTTATCACCATTATAAGGAAAAGGATCTGGGAGCAGAGACACTTTCCGCAATGGTTTTTCTGTCACCGGGATATTTAAGTGCTGTATTTAAAGAAGAAACAGGGATGACACTGAACCGTTTTATCCGTGAAGTGCGAATGAATAAAGCAAAAGAGCTTTTAGAGACAACGAATATGAAAATCTCCCAAATTGCGAAAGAAGTAGGATTTTCCAATAACTCATACTTCTGCAGAAGTTTCAGAGAGTTTTTCGGAGATACACCGGAAGCATGCAGGAAAGGAATAGCGGCGGATGAAAAAACAAATACGGAAGTTGATCCATCGATTTGAAAATCTGAAATTTCGTAAAAAACTGTCTGTTTTGATGCTGATTGCAGGACTGGTTCCGGTAGGATTCCTTGCTTTTTCCATGCAGTATGGCATGATGAATCAATTGCGAGAGAAGGAACAGTACAATCTGGAGAAAATGTTGGAACAGTCAGTGAGTTCGATTGAGAATCAGTCTCAGATCTATAAGAACCTGGTTGATTATCTGTCTTATTCTCAAAATCTCAGGAATATTTTTGATGTGGAGACAGAGTCGGATTATGAGAAGTATTTGAAATATGTGAAGGTGGCTGATCCACTGTTGCAGATGCCGACGATCTATCACAAAGAGATCCAGAGCATTACATTATATTCTGACAATATAGAAGTGCCACATGGAGATACACTTCTTCCAATGTCGGAAGCGGAGAATCAACAGTGGTATTCCAGGTTGAATGAGGGAACATTAATGCAGTGGAGCATCACTCGCGGTGTGAATAAATCAATCATTGCCAGTCGGAAATTCTATGACAATGATACGATCAAAGCGGTGTTGGAGATGCGTCTGGATTATGAAAAAGTTCTTGAACCATTCATGAGCCAGCTCACAGATAATACAGGAGGCATGATTCAGGATGATAATGGAAATATTGTCTATGCCGAGTGTTCTATGGATAAGAAATATCGTCCGAAGGATATTGAGAGTCTGAAAGGTATCAGTGAGAATTATTATCTGGTACGGCGGACAATGAAGGATACAGGATGGAATTTCTATATCTATCGTCCAAAGGCAGTAAGTGAAAACGCAATCCATAAGCTTTTGCTCAAAAATATTCCGATTATTTTGATCAGTGTTCTTCTTCTGAGTTTTCTGGGATATGTTTTTTCCCTCCGTATGGTATCGCAGTTGGAGTTATTGACTGAAATATGAACCTGATTAATATGGGACTTCGTAAAGTTACCGTGCAGAGTAAATCCAAAGACGAGGTGGGTGTGCTGATCCGGTCATTTCGGCGCATGATGGATCAGATGAACCATTTGATCTCAGAAGTATATGAAAGTAAGATCCAGCTTCAGAACAGTGAGATGAGAGCACTGCAGGCACAGATCAATCCACATTTCCTTTATAATTCGCTTTCAATCATCAACTGGAAAGCAATTGAAGCGGGGGAGGATGAAATCAGTCATGTGACATTGGCACTGTCTACTTATTATCGGACAAGCCTGAATCGTGGTGAAACAATGACTACAGTGGCAAAAGAAATTGATAACATCCGTGCATATCTCAAAATCCAACTTGTTATGCATGATAATGAGTTCCGTGTGGTTGAACAGATTTCGGATGGTCTTAATGATTATCTGATACCGAAGTTGATCCTGCAGCCACTTGCAGAAAATGCAATCGATCATGGAATTGATGTGTCAGATAATGAGAATCCGACGTTGTGGCTGACGATTCGTGAAGAGGCTGAGCACATTTTCTTTGAAATCAGGGACAATGGTGCGGGAATGACGCAGGAGAAGGCGGATCAGATTCTGACATATCAGTCCTCCGGTTATGGTGTGCGAAATGTCTGTGACAGAATCCATGTCCTTTATGGAGAAAAAGGTGAGATGAAGATAGAAAGTACTCCAGGAAAAGGAACGCGGGTCTTTATCCGAATTCCGAAGAACACGGAGGCGAAAGGTGTTATGAAAAACGATATGAAAAAGCGAATTCTCTCAGCCCAGCTTGCATTAATTTTATTGCTGATGCTTTGGTGCGGAACCTAATTTTGAGACGAAGGAAAGTCAAAGACAGATGGAACAGTTAGAAGCATCTCAAAGTGAGTCTGGTGCAAGCAATGCAGTTGAAGTGAAAAGAAAGCTGATGTATAAAGCGATGCATACACCACTTGGGAAATATCCTGAGACTGTTACCTATACACTTGGCAAGATTGCAGGGGCGAATAATTCGAATCTTCCTGTAGGAGATACGTACGAAAATAATGCATATACGAGATATTTGAAGAAAATACTTAATATTCAGAATGAAGATGTCTTTGAATTGCAGGATGGCAATACTTATGAAGAGGCGGTCAATGTAGCGATTGAAGATCGTGATATTCCAGACGTGCTTGTTGTGAAGGGAAGAGATAACCTGCTCCGCCTGATTGAAGCAGGCTGATCGAAGAACTTACAGAAACGTATGAAGAGTGTACGACAGATACGATCAAAGAAATGTATGAAGTTATGGAGATTCTCTTTTACAGTCTGCAACCGTGGATGGAAAGCTATATGCATTTCCGAATACGGTGATTGACGATGGAACTCCGCTTCTTTGGCTGCGGAAAGACTGGATTGAGAAGTTGGGATTAAAGGAACCGGAAACAGTAGGAGAAGCGTTGGAAGTGATCCGGGCATTTGTAGAACAGGATGCAGCAGGAGACGGTCAGACAATCGGCCTTGCCTGTAGTACAGACGTGGTTGCCGGTGCGGATCAGACTTATGGAGTGGATGCAACTTTTATACATGCCGGTGCAATGCCATGTCACTGGATCCTGGATAAAAATGGAAATGTAGTTTATGGGTCAGTAACACAGGAAACAAAAGAAGCGCTTTTGAAACTTCACAATCTATATGAGGATGAGATACTCGACCAGAGATCCTGCTACGAAAGACGGAAAACATAGATGATCTGTTAAAAACCGGACATTGCGGTGCTATCTATGGACGCTGGTGGGCTCCGAATAACCCGTTGAGTGCAGCATATAATGTCGATTCAAATGCAGAGTGGAAACCGTATCTTTTAGACAAAGAACAGGTAAATGAGACGCAGAAGATATCAGTTTTTGAATCGTATGACCAGTGGATGTATGTGGTGGTGCGTAAAGGATATGAGCATCCGGAAATTGTAGCAAAGTATGTGAGTGCGATTTTTGATCAGTCTAGATATGCAAATGATAGTGCGGCAAGAGAAGTGAATGATTATTTTTCTATTAATGTAGATCCGACGGCCCGGCCACTGAATATTAATGTGGATTATGAGGATGCACTTTACCGTACGACAGAACATATTCAGGCAGCACTGGATAAGACGCTTGATGTATCAGAGCTTAGCGGTTTGGAAAAGTCTTATTTTAATACATGTAAATCTTACTTGAATGGACAGCTGACAACCGCGAATGGATGGGCGGCGTATGCGTCAAGAATTCAGGCTGTGGGGGAACTGCAGAAGGCAGGAATAACAAGTACATCGACATTGCCTCTGGAAAATGTAAATGCAGAAATTCCGCAAGAATTACAGGAACTGGAACAGGAAGCATTTCTTCAGATCATTAGTGGGGAGAAACCAGTGGATTACTTTGATACTTTTGTGATAGAATGGTATGCAAACGGTGGAAAAGTGCTGACCGAACGGGTGCAGAACGCCTATGAAAGTGGAAAGAACTAAAAAGAATGGATATTAATCAGAGACTGACAGAAGAATTAAAGAAACAGATTCTGGCAGCGGAAACGCTTGTGGCAGTAGAAGACCTGTATCGCCCATATCGTCCAAAGCGCCGCACACGTGCGACAATCGCGAAGGAGAAAGGACTTGAGCCGCTGGCTGCATTGGATCACATTGTAGAAGACAAAGGAACCGCTTGAGAAGACAGCGGAAGCTTATATCTCTGAAGAAAAAGGAGTGGAAAGTGCAAAGGACGCAGTCAGCGGAGCATGTGATATCATATAACACCTTGTAAGGGATGTGGGGTCTGTCAATGTTATAAAGGATGTATTGATCAGGATGATACAAATCCCACGATTGATAAAATTACTGCTGCAGATGTGATTCTTTTGCTACTCCGGTATATTGGTGGGGAATGTCTGCGCAGTTGAAACTTATCATTGATAAGTGCTACTGCCGCGGTTTGCAGCTGAAAAATAAAAAAGTTGGAACAATCGTTGTGGGAGGATCCCCGGTGGATAGTATCCAGTATGAGTTAATTGACAAACAGTTCGACTGCATGGCGAAATATCTTTCATGGGATATGATTTTCCAAAAATCATATTATGCAACAGCCAGTGATGAACTTGCAAAAAACAAGGATTCTATAAAAGAACTTGAAAATATTGGAAAAAACTTATAAAGCATATTTAAAGTTCCAGGTTTCAGGAAAGAAAGAAATAAAAATAATGATGAAAGCATTTGTCAGGATGTCTGGGACTCGAAAGAGAAAATAAAAAAATCTAAAAAAACATAAATAAATTATACCATCCCAGAAAAATCGCAACCGGTAGAACACTTACTATAAAGTGAAGCGGCCTTGGTCGTCTCCCGTGAAGACGTGAATTGAAATGAAGAAGAATAACAGAAAAATACACTCAAAATCAATTGAAAAATCAATCGTAAAAAGTTACGATTGATTTTCGCGTATTTAAACATATAATATAATCATTAAGACTGGGAAAGGAAATGATTGCTATGCGTGAAACAAGAATATTGGAATTCAAGGAAACGATTACGAATACTTTTTTGAAAACAGTCAGTGCCTTTTCGAATTATAATGGCGGAATGATTCTTTTTGGCGTAGATGATGATGGAAATGTAAAAGGCTTGCCAGATGTAAAGCAGGCTTGCCTGGATATCGAAAATAAAATCAATGACAGTATTTCGCCTCAGCCAAATTATATGCTTGAACTACAGAACAATGATCAAACGATAAAACTTACTGTAAAAAGTGGTCTTCAGAAGCCATATTTATATAAATCGAAAGCATACAAACGAAATGATACAGCAACGATAGAGGTAGACACACTTGAATTTTCAAGGCTTGTATTAGAAGGAAAAAATATTAGCTTTGAAGAATTACAGTGTAAAGATCAGGAGCTATCTTTTGATTTTTTACAGCATAAACTAAAAGAAAATATTCAGATTGAAAGTTTTAATCAGGATACTTTAAAGACACTGAATCTGTATGACAATGTAAATGGTTTTAATAATGCAGCAGGACTTTTAGCAGATAAAAATCATTTTTCCGGAATTGATCTTGTTAAGTTCGGTGAGAACATCAGTATTATTCAAAAAAGAGTAACCTTTGAAAATGTATCAGTTTTAGATGTATATGAAAAAACACTTGCTGTATTTAAAGACTATTACCAATATGAAGTCATACAGGGCGCTGATAGAAAAACGATGGAGAAAATACCACAAGCAGCTTTCAGAGAAGCAATTGCAAATGCTTTAATTCATAGGGTATGGGATATTGATTCACACATCAGAGTTTCTATGTTTGATGATAGAATAGAGGTTGTATCTCCTGGTGGATTGCCAGCTGGAATAACAGCCGAAGAATATTTATCAGGTAAACTTTCTGTTTTAAGGAATAGAAATCTTGCAAATGTGTTTTACAGATTGGGATTTGTAGAGATATTTGGAACGGGAATTACACGAATAAAACAACTGTATACAGAGAGTCTGATAAAACCAGATTTTGAGGTATCAGAAAATGCTATAAAAATTGTGCTGCCGCTATTTGAAACGAATGTTAATTTGACTGAGGACGAAAAAGTAATTTACAAATTATTAAGTAAGACGATGTTAAAATCAATAAGTGAAATTGCACCATATGTCCCATTTGGAAAATCAAAAACAACACATTTACTTAAAACCATGGGAGAAAAGGGTGTGGTTGCAGTTGAAGGAAAAGGCAGAGGAACAAAATATATAATTAAGTGACCGAGAACATAGAAGATTCATAGCATTGGGGTCAGCGCCTTACATCAAGAGGAAACATAAAATAATGACTTATGATAATCGAGAAGACCAGTTTTTACGCTAGCGATTGCAGAAAGAAATCCCGATTTTGAGGGCATTAATCCAGAATTTGTATCAGGAACTGGACCGGAAGTTTCATTTAAACGGAGCAAAAATCCCGATAACTTTTGGATTTGACACGGATTCTCTGGGATCCTATACAAGACGACATCTGCAACAGGTACCTGACCCCGCGAACACGGGAAATGCATCAGATCATTTTTGGACACTTGAGAAGCGCATTAGGCAGGACAAGAAAAATCTAGGAGTTCTGATTGAACTTCGGAAATCTACGGCAATTTGGGATATTGCATATTTAGTCGGAGATGGAGTTATTAAGATGGATGAGCTCGAAGGATTTAGTGAGGATCTGATTGATGCAGTAAAGCTGATTCTAGGCAGATAAAGGTTCAAAAGGGCGGAATTAAAAAGTAAGAACTGAAATCTTGTATAATCAAGGAAGAAGTATGTAAGATAATACGCAAGATTATGGCATACGGCAATTTTGGCTCCAGAAGGGAATATTACAATGAATATACAAATATTTGGAACAAAGAAATGCAACGATACAAAGAAAGCCGAGCGTTTTTTCAAAGAGCGCGGCATCAAGTATCAGTTTGGAGATATGAAGGAAAAAGGCATGAGTAAAGGGGAATTTAATTCTGTAGCTCAGGCAAATGGCGGACTGGAAAATATGATTAATTGGGATGGCAAAGACAAAGATTTATTAGCTTTGATTAAATACATTGCCGATGAGGATAAGCTTCAAAAAGTGCTGGAAAATCCATCTGTAATTAAGACGCCGGTGGTCAGAAATGGAAAACTTTCTACGCTCGGTTATCAGCCGGAGATATGGAAGAAGTGGCAATAGAAAAGCTGGGAGGAAACATGAAAGAATGACTTATTATGATCAAGAAAACCAGTTTTTACGCCAGCAGTTACAGAAAGAAATCCCGATCTTGACAGCATTAATCCAGAAGTTGTATCAGGACCTGGACCGGAAGTTTCATTTGAACGGAGCAAAAATACCGGTAACATTTGGATTTGAGACAGATTCTCTGGGATCCTATACAAGGCAGAGTGCTCATGAAAAGGAACATTTTCATTTTTCCCTGCTCTTTGTTGCGTATGGAGTCAACAATCCGTTGTCAAAAGAGGACCGTATCGATTTATTCAAGCATGAATATGCGCATTACATGCAGTACAATATGCGGATACCTGAGAAGTATAAATGGCAGGCTGGAACACATGGAAGTGCGTGGAAATATTGTTGTTCTCTTATAGGTGCAGCACCGACACCTTATTATAAGGCAGGAGAGGCGCTGTTGGATCATAACTATGATAAAGTATTAAAAAGCCGGATTCATGATAAGACAGTGCCGATTCGAGATACGTATCAGCGCCAGCAGAAAGCACAGAAGCAGAAGGATGAAGTTGTTCAATATAAAATTGGAGACAATATCACACATCCGAAATTCGGAGATGGAATCATAGAAAAGATTAATCTGAGATCTGGTGGAGTTCATCTTCATATTCGGTTTGATGGTGAGGTGAAATGTATTGATCAGAAGTGTTGATGAGGAGGAAATATACATAGGTTTATAAAAATTTCAGAAAGACAACATGGCAAAGATACTACAAATTATTATAGTAAAAATAAAGGAGGAACCTAGCTATGGACATATCTGATTTTATAGGAGCTGCAAAAACATTTCACGTTCTTGGAATAAAGGTCACAAAAGATGGCGACCTCATAAATGAATGGTACAGCGAACCCGAATGCCGTAGAAATATCTATTCTGCAACGAAGAGCTTCACATCCTGTGCAGTTGGTTTTGCTGTCCAGGAGGGATTATTGTCCTTGGATGAAAAACTGACCGATGCCTTTCCCGAAGATTTACCCGATGTGATCGATGATAATCTGAAAATGGCAACGGTTCGAGACCTGCTTACGATGTGTTTAGGACAGGAACAGGGCAGCCTTATGGGAGAACAGCGGCCATTATACCAAGAGGATGACTGGGTAAAAATGTCTTTGGCGATTCCGTTTCAATATAAGCCAGGTACACATTTTGTATATAATAATGTTGGTCCCTACCTGGCAGGCATTCTTGTACAGAGACGTTCCGGATGCGATCTGGTCTCTTATCTTACACCAAGGCTTTTTAAACATCTTGGAATCAAGCGGCCGACATGGGAGACAGATCCTCTTGGAAACAGTTTTGGCGCAGGTGGATTGTTCCTTACACTTTCTGAACTTCATAAATTCGGATTGTTTTACCTGAATAAGGGAAAATGGAATGGAAAACAGATTTATCCGAAAATGGATAGAAGAAAGTACAGCAGCATCCGATACAGACAATTATGGTTATCTTTTCTGGAGAGGAGAATACAATTCCTACCGGGCGGATGGAAAATATTCTCAGATTTCTATGATCCTTCCGGACAAGAATGCGGTTATTTCGATGGTCGCAGAATGCCGGAACGGGGAAGAACTTATGAGTGCTTTGTATGATTTGGTATGTGCAAAGTTATAGATTATTATTGCATAATTGTGAAAAAGGAAAGACCAAAAGAGCTCAAACAGCTCGTCTATATAAGATAGATGGGCTGGATTCCGAAGCTGATGAAGGTGCTGGAATTGATCTTGGAAGAAGGAAAATAATTGCCGATCCTCCGTTCCTGTGCTGAAATGATTCCGGCAAAAGATACAGGATTATGGATAAATTATATTTGATTGGAGATGGAGAAATGTTATTTATATGTTACCCAAAATGCTCAACCTGCCAGAAAGCGAAAAAATGGTTAGATGCACAGAAAATAGAATATACCGAGCGCAACATCGTGGATGTGAATCCAACCTGCGGTGAGTTAAAGGAATGGTATTCTAAGAGCGGCTTTCCACTTAAAAAGTTCTTTAATACCAGCGGCCTTCTTTATAAAGAAATGAAACTGAAGGACAAACTTCCTGCCATGAGCGAAGAGGAACAGCTGCAGCTTCTTGCCACGAATGGTATGCTGGTGAAACGCCCGCTGCTGATCGATGGTGATACCGTGCTGATCGGCTTTAAGGAAGCAGAATGGTCTGAAAAGCTGGGATGATTGGAGAAAGATTGGGAGTCAGATGAACGGATAGAGTAAATTCATTGCCGCATTTTCCCTTCTGTGCTAAAATGGTTTCCGGTATGAAAATTTAAGCAAAGAGAGGAACATGAAAATGAACGAAAAACGTACCGGCCTGTTCGAGAATGGCTGATCTGGTTTGGGGCAGGTGTCTCGATTGCCGAAATCCTGACCGGAACCTACCTTGCACCGCTCGGCATGGGAAAAGGTCTGGCAGCGATTCTTATCGGCCATATCATCGGATGCCTGATGCTGTTTCTGGCGGGCGTGATCGGCGGAAGGGTCAGAAAAAAGTGCCATGGAAACTGTAAAAATGAGTTTTGGACAGAAGGGAAGCATCCTTTTTGCTGTCCTGAATGTATTGCAGCTCGTTGGCTGGACCGCCATCATGATCTATGACGGAGCGCTCGCCGCAGACGGCGTAATGCATACGGGCAGATGGATCTGGTGCCTTGTGATCGGAGTCCTGATTATTCTTTGGATTGTGATCGGAATCACGAATCTTGGTAAAATCAACACGGTTGCCATGCAGCATTATTTCTGCTTAGCCTGATCCTGAGCAAGGTCATCTTTGCCGGAGGCGGAGCAGGAGCACCATCGGATGACAGTATGACATTCGGTGCAGCAGTAGAACTTGCGGTTGCGATGCCGTTATCCTGGCTGCCGCTGATCAGCGATTACACAAGAGAAGCAAAAGAACCGGTCAAAGCAACGGCCATCAGCGCGGTTGTCTATGGAATCGTCAGCTGCTGGATGTATGTGATTGGAATGGGAGCAGCGATCATCACCGGAGAATATGACATCGCGCAGATCATGCTGAAGGCAGGCCTTGGTATTGCGGGCCTTCTGATTATTGTATTTTCAACAGTAACAACGACATTTCTGGATGCCTACTCCGCAGGAATTTCCAGCGAGACTGTCGTAAGCAAATGGAATGGAAAGCATGTGGCCATCGTTGTCACCGTCATTGGAACCATCGCAGCGATTGTATATCCGATGGACAACATCACAGATTTCCTCTATCTGATCGGCTCGGTCTTTGCACCGATGATCGCAATCCAGATTGCCGACTTTTCCTGCTGAAACGGGACAAGAGCAGCCTGGCCGTACATATTCCGAATCTGATCATCTGGGTGATTGGATTTGTGGTATACCGAATTCTGATGAACATCGACATGCCGCTGGGAAACACTCTGCCGGATATGGTGATTACGATTGTAATCTGCTGATCGTTGGAAAATTTGTTTCATAAAAAGTGAATAAAAAAATCAGATGACTGTTCTGCCTGCATTTGAGCAGGCGGGGCAGTCATTTTGTGTGCCGAGCATGGCACTAATCTTGCTGGTGCAAGTCCAGTCACGGGTATTTACCGTCAAGTGTAGCGAATCACAAGTCAGTATCAGTAACGGTATGGATGGAGGAAGTGGTGTAGCAAAGTTCTTGAGCCTACGAACAGAAACTTGATCAGGCGATTAGGTGGGTGAGATTGCAAATCAAATCGAAGCCCAAATGGTAAACGTAAACCGAATATGTAGTAGCAATAATTCATACCTTTTTAGCTGTATTTTGTATCGTAAACAGAAAGAAAATGCACTATAATCAAGGCAATGAAAGTACTTAAAAAGTAGTTTCGTTGCCTTGGTTCCATTTTTAGAAAGAATAATACTTAGGTGGGAAAATTCCCAGGCGCTGTGTGGAGTTTTCTGTAAGAAGCCGGGGAAAGACCGCACTGTTTCTTGAAAAAGGAAGAAAAGTGGTGAGGGTCTAAGAACAAGCTGTGTGGAGATGGCAGAAACAGGAAGAGTGGTGCGGCTTAGCATGGACTGGGCCAGCTTGCACTTCTGGGACAGGTAATACTGGTAGGGAGCAACATGATATACCTCCTGGAACAGGTGGATGAGCCTGGAGCGGGACAGGGAAACGGTATCTGCCAGATGATCCAAGGACAGACTTTCTGTTAAGTGCATATCGATATAATTGCGGATCGCCAGTGCAGTAGGATTGATGGGAACTTTGTTTGCCAGAAAATCCGCAAGCTCCTGAATATATTGATGGAGCAGTACAGCCAGCTTGTCAGCAGAGTGTACAGGGTCGGCGGTAAAGGCATCAAGGATCCGGGTCAGAGGTGTTTCGTTATGGAAGCGGGGGATCAGGGTGACACCGTCTAAGCCGTAATCGGAGAGAAGATGCTGTACCAGACTGCCGCTGACATTGAACCAGATCTTGGTCCAGGGATCAACTTTGTCTGAATAGTAGTGGTGGTAGGTGCCGGCAGTAAGGATATAAGCATCTCCGGCATTTACAGTGAGGATACTGCCGTTTTCGCTCGATATGTCCACGGCCGCTTAAAACGTATTCAAACACACACAGGGGTCTGCGATAAACCAGGATCTCATAGGCAGGATCCGGGTAAGTGATACCGGCCATGATGGGAGAAAAGCTTTCCGCGGTAGGGCCGGTGTAGACAGTGTATTTTTCAATCTGTGTGCGTGTAATTTCCTGAGGCATGGTGGTTCCTCCATTTTTTGAAAGCAAATTGCAATAATGTAATAACAGCATTGTAGTAAAAAGGAGCAAGCCTGTCAACTATGGCTTTCACTATATAAAATAAAAATGAAATCAACCCAAATAAATGATCACAGGAGGACAAAATTATGACACAAATACCCAGACCGGAGCATCCCCAGCCCCAGATGAAGAGGGAGCATTGGAAAAACCTGAATGGAGAATGGGATTTTTCCTTTGACTTTGGATGCAGCGGCATAGATCAGAAATGGCAGGAAGGAAAGACAGATTGGGAGAAGAAGATCCTGGTGCCCTTCTGCCCGGAAAGTGATCTGAGTGGAATCGGCTATAAGGACTTTATCCCCGGCGTATGGTATCACCGCACCATCACATTGACAGGGGAGGAGCTGAAGGGAGATCTTCTCTTACACTTCGGCGCAGTGGACTATGATGCAAGAGTATGGATCAATGGAGTAGAGGCAGGCAGACACCAGGGCGGTTATGTTTCCTTTACGTTTGATATTACAAAGCTTGTAAAGGAAGGAGAAAATGACATTACGCTTTTTGCAGCAGATGATGTGAGAAGCGGAAAGCAGCCCAAGGGAAAGCAGAGTCATTTCTTCTACTCCATAGGCTGTGATTATACCAGAACGACAGGTATCTGGCAGACGGTATGGCTTGAGTGGGTACCGGAAAGCTACATTGAAAAAGTGCAATATTATCCAAACCTGGCAGAGGCAACTCTGGGAATTAAGGCGGTAGTAAAGGGGCAGGGCACACTGGAAGCAAAGGCCTTTTATGGGGGAGAGCCCTGTGGCAGCGTAAGTGCAAAGTCAGAGGGCGGCACCGTTACCATGACACTTCCTTTGTCCCGTCTGGAAAAGTGGGAGCCGGGTCATGGCAGACTGTATGACCTTACATTAACCTATGGAGAAGATAAGGTAGAAAGCTACTTTGGTATGCGTGAGGTAAGACTGGATGGAGAGAAATTCCTCATCAACGATAAGAGCGTGTTCCAAAGACTGGTGCTGGATCAGGGCTTCTATCCGGATGGCATTTACACACGCTACAGAGGAAGCACTTGTCAAGGATGTGGAACTGTCCATGGCTGCAGGCTTCAACGGCGCAAGACTCCATCAGAAGGTATTTGAGCCTCTGTTCTTGTATCACTGCGATAAAGCAGGCTATCTGGTATGGGGCGAGCAGGGCTGTTGGGGACTGGATTACAGCAATCCCGCAGCATTAAAATATTTCCTGCCTGAGTGGATGGAAGCCTTGGAGAGAGACTTCAACCATCCCGCCATCATCGGCTGGTGTCCGTTTAATGAGACATGGGATTATGAGGGAAGAAGGCAGGATGACAGCTTACTGGCCAATGTGTATAAGATGACAAAGCTGTATGACACCACCAGACCCTGCGTTGATACCAGCGGAAATTATCATGTGGTGACGGACATCTATGACTTACACAATTATGAGCAGGATCCGGCAAAGTTTGCAGCAACCTACGAGTCCTTTAAACAGGGAGGTGATTTGGAAGATAATCATGGCTACAGGCAGACACCTGTAAAGGGGATCCCTACCTTCATCAGTGAGTATGGCGGTATCAAGTGGGACGAGGAAGGTGTTGGAAAGGATGGCTGGGGCTATGGTGCAGGTCCTGCTACCAAGGAGGAATTCCTGAACCGATATAAGGGACTGACCGATGCCCTTTTGGACAATCCCCATATGTTTGCCTTCTGCTATACCCAGCTGTATGATGTGGAGCAGGAGTTAAACGGTCTGTATACCTATGAACGTAAACCAAAGTTTGATATGGATGTGATAAAGGCAATCAATGCCCGTAAGGCAGCAATCGAGGATTAAAAGCATCCCGCAGAGTATAAAAGAAATCGTGTGAGAGACATTGGGGTCTGACCCTCTTACAATTTTCTTGGTGAGATAAAAAACAAGTGCAAAACTTTAAATGTATAGCTATAAATGAGCAAATTTGAAAAACTGTACAAACAAATCTGCTATACATGGACATTAAGAGGATTAAACAATTTATTGTTAAGGAACTGGAAGTTCACAACAATGAATGCTCCGATTCTGAGACAGGCACTCCGGTCAGATTTTACCTGCGTCACCGGAATCTCAGCATCAGGAAAATATTTCAGGAAGCAAGTTCTTTTAGAAAAGCACTTTCCATGGACGAGCGTGTATCCGAAATCTGCAATTCCCAGTCTATCGGCGCAGCGATTGAGAATATGACGCTGGAGCTGCCGCACAGGGCTTGGCAGTCTGTGGATCTGCAATTCCTTTTTTTGCCCAGAAAGAACTGAGCGACTGGGCGGGCGGTGAGCTGTACGCAGTTCTTGCCGTCGGCTATGCGGATGAAGCACCCGAGGCCAGACTGCGGAAGAGAACAGAAGATGTGATTGAGTGGAGAGTGTGAGATTTTATATAAAAAGCTATGTCAAAAATGGGATTCCTTTGTTATAATGAAGCCTGTATATGACATAGGAGGAAATCATTTTGAATCGTAAATCACAAGTAGAATTGACAAGCATGTGCCTCATCTGCGATGAAACACGAATTCTGGTGGAGGAAAAGTGCGGCACATCTTATTCGGGGCGGCCTGGTTTTCCCAGGCGGCCATGTAGAGAAAAATGAATCGCTGCAGGATTCGGTCATTCGTGAAATGAAAGAAGAGACAGGGCTGACCATAAAGAATCCAAAGCTGTGCGGCGTAAAGGACTGGATCGAGAAGGACGGCACGAGATATCTTGTTCTGCTGTACAAAACAGATCAGTTCGAAGGAGAATTAAAATCATCCGAGGAAGGCCGCGTCTTCTGGCTCGACCGGAAAGATGTTCCGACTGCCAATCTGATCTGGAATATGAGAGAACTGCTGGAGATTTTTGACACGGACAATTACAGCGAGTTTTTCTTCCGGGATGAAGATGATGTAAGACCGGACAGAACAAATCTGCTGGGATAATGCGCAAAAGGAAGGAATTTTAGGAGTATGATAACTGTGTATTTCATTTGCCACGGCAGGATATCGTCTAAACTCCAAAAGCATTGATTTTACAGGGTTTTCGTGAAAATGAAGCAAGAATTTACTACCAGTTACTACTTTTGAAATTTGAGTTATTTGCCTCCACGCGATAGAGAAAAAACTTAACATAGAAAGCAAAAGGGATGCTGTTTTTTGATGATACAGCATCCCTTTTTCCATATACACGCCATGGGTGATCCTGTGGCTTTTTTTATACCTATTTTGAAAGGAGCAGGATAATGAATTTGAATGAAGATGAAAAGAGAATGGTCTATCAGATTGAAAGTACCAATCAGGTGGCTGCTCTGAATGAGATTTATATGACCTGGCGCTATGCACCAAACCAGGCCATGAAGGATACGGCGGAAAGCTTTGAAAAAGCTCCGCCTCTATCCGACAAGGAGTGCATGGATGTGATCCGGGAGGTTCAGCAGAATTACCGTCTCCCCGGCAAGGCAAGAACGATTGGGGAAATGCTGGCAGAAGCCAGACAGCAATCCGGCGCTCAGAAGATGGCCGGTCACGATATCATGGCCCTGGAGCGGTTCGATCCCGATACCCGACACATGATCGTCTTTGATGTTCTTTCCCATGAGTCCCCTATGGGCTATAAGGGAGACAAAATGAGACTGTTCCTGACCGAAGCCGGGTACGGCAAGGCCTTGGAGAACCAGGATAAAGGGTTTATCAAGATCAAGAACCATGCGAAGGTCATAGCCGGAAACCTTCGGTATGACCAAAAAGACCGTGAGTTGTAGAGGTATCCCGAAAACTTTATCAAAAAGAGTGGAAAATCCTCTGTTCTTTCCCCTGTGAGCTACGCGCCGCAAGGGGCATGGATGTTTTCCCATGCGGAGGATATCGGAGGAATACAGACGGACGAAACGCCGAAAATCAACACTTTTCAAACCATGAGGAAGGAGGTATCAGGTATGGCGGTTTTCCGCATAGAAAAGACCCGTGATTACACGGTTATGTCAAACCACCATCTACGTAACACAGACCTTTCCCTAAAAGCGAAGGGCCTGCTCTCCCTTATGCTGTCGCTGCCGGAGGAATGGGACTACACCACAAAAGGCCTCGCCCGTATCTGCAAGGATGGCGTGGACAGCATTTGTGCCGGGGTGCGGGAGCTGGAGGATCACGGGTATGTGGTCCGGGAGCGTGTTCGCAACGCAAACGGACAGCTTGGGGCCATTGAGTACACCATCTTGGAGCAGCCAGACCACCCGAACCTAAACCGGGAAAAACCATGAACCGGGAAAATACCGAAGTTCCAAGGCAAAGCTACCACG